>Ga0307374_10000237_pt1 | contig 103101 bp, 50 predicted proteins | sample OX3MG_FD_202532 | JGI IMG/M metagenome (GOLD analysis project Ga0307374, IMG submission 202532) | Soil microbial communities from Risofladan, Vaasa, Finland - OX-3 | ecosystem: Environmental > Terrestrial > Soil > Coastal area > Acid sulfate soil | place: Finland: Risofladan, Vaasa | collected...
GCGAAGCCAGCTACGGGCTGTGCCGTAGCGGAATTCGCAAGAATTCCGGCGTCAATCGCGTCCACGGCCTGACTTCTTGCGAAGCCAGCTACGGGCTGTGCCGTAGCGGAATTCGCAAGAATTCCGGCGTCAATCGCGTCCACGGCCTGACTTCTTGCGAAGCCAGCTACGGGCTGTGCCGTAGCGGAATTCGCAAGAATTCCGGTGTCAATCGCGTCCACGGCCTGACTTCTTGCGAAGCCAGCTACGGGCTGTGCCGTAGCGGAATTCGCAAGAATTCCGGTGTCAATCGCGTCCACGGCCTGACTTCTTGCGAAGCCAGCTACGGGGCCTGACTTCTTGCGAAGCCAGCTACGGGGCCTGACTTCTTGCGAAGCCAGCTACGGAGCCTGACTTCTTGCGAAGCCAGCCACGGAGCCTGACTTCTTGCGAAGCCAGCTACGGAGCCTGACTTCTTGCGAAGCCAGCTACGGTGTGCTTCCCGAAGCTATTTTCGCTCAATTTCGAGAAAACCGTTGCGTCGGTTGTAACGGGCTAATATACTCGATCCAATTCGCGCCATTGATTTTCCGGGCCTATTCGCCCTCATCCCTTCGATCGGAACTCGTCCCCATGAGTAAAAGTCGCCCGTCCTGGTGGTCTCGTAGTTCCACATCCACGCCCTCCGCGGCGGGCAAACGCCCCTCCCGCCGCGCGCCGGCGCGCCGCGGCCTGCCGGGCCTGCGCGGCTTCCGCATGGAAACGCTGGAAGAACGCCGGATGCTGACGGTGGGGCCGCAACTGATCTCGATCGTTCCCAACGACGGCAGCCTGCTGCTGCCGGGCGAAACGCTGAATATCGCCCCCACGCAACTCACCCTCATCTTCAACCAGGGCGAAGTGATCAACCCGAGCACGCTGTCGGGCATCGAACTGGTGCGCAGCGGCGGCGACGGCCACTTCGCCGGCGAAGGCTCGGGCAAGAATACCGCCAATACCATCCCCGACGTGCCCATCGTTCCGGGCTATATCAACATCGACCCGACGTTCGCGAACGAAGTCGTGATGCGCTTCAGCTCGCCCTTGCCCGACGATCTCTACCAACTCACCATCGTCGGACAGGGACCCAACGCCCTCAAAGACACGCTCGGAAACGCCTTCGACGCCGGCGCCCAGAACTACTCGCAAGATTTCCGCCTCAACCTGGCGCCCCAGGTGATGGCCGTCGTGCCGCAACCCGTCACGGTCAGCCCCACCGGCACGCTCACGCCCAACCCCAAAGAAATCGACGTCTACTTCAGCAGCCAACTCGACGCGACATCGGCGACCAACGTCAACTTCTACCAGCTCATCGCCACCAACAACACGGCCAACACCGCCAACGACCTGCCGCCGGTCATGCCCTCCTCGGTCACGTACACCTACAACGCGGCCGCCGGCACCAGCGAAGCCAAGCTGCTCTTCGCGCAGCCGTTGAGCGCCGACATGCATACCACGCTGGCGGGCGAGTCGTTCCGGCTGCGCATCGGCAACGACGTGCAGCCGTTGCTTCCGCCCACCCTCACCAACGCCACCGGCAATGCCGGCGATACGTTCGCCGGCGCGTATCAGGTGCCCGCCGGCGCCCTCACCGGCGCGCAAGAGCAGATTTACCAGAACTCGATCGGCCTCTACACGCTCGACCCGAACCTGATTCTCAAGGGGAGCGACAACACGCCGGGCACCCGCAATATCCCCAACAACGGCGGCTTCGGCAACGACCATCTCGGCGGCGGACGCGGCGAGGCGCCGGGCGGCGCAGGCGTCACCGATTACAACTTCGCCGATTTCTACGGCAACGATCCCGTCACCGGTTTGCCGCTGCACAACCAGATCACGTCGCAGGAAGAGCAGTTGGTGCGCGAGATCTTCCAGCTCTACAGCTACTACACGGGCGCCACGTTCGTCGAAACGCCCAGTTCCGGCATCCGGGTCGCGGTCGGCGACCCGCGCGCCTTGGACCCGACCTTGAACCCCGCCCCGGCGGGTATCGCCCAGGTCGGCGGCGCCGGACCCGGCGGCGGCGGCCTGGCCATCGTCAACGGCAACATCAACTGGGGCAACGTGCAGTTCGGCGACGGGTTCTTCACCGTCGCCATGCACGAAATCGGCCATACGCTGGGCCTGGGCCACGCCTACGACCTGCCGGCCGGCACGATCATGGGCGGTGGCGACAACCCGCTGGGCAGCGCGGCCGGCGACGCGAACCCGAGCGCTTCCCCATCCTTTCCCGGCAACGCCGACATCATCAGCGCCCGCTACTTGCACGAGACCAACGGCAACGACATCAACCTCTACAAGTTCACGGTGGCCACGCCGGGCACGTTCACGGCCGAGACCGTGGCCCAGCGGCTGCCCACCGCCAGCTCGCTCGATACCGTGCTCACGCTCTACAACGAAACGAACCTGGTCAACCTGCCGGCCAACGGCGCCGCGGGAATCACCAACGGCGACAAGTTCACCATCAACGACGGCACGCGCCCCGCGGTCACGTTCGAGTTCGCCCTGAATAACAGCGGCGAAACGATTCTCGCCGACGGCAATTACCCGGTCGATTACACGGCCTCCAGCGCCCAGTTCGATCTGATCCACTCGGTCGTCAGCGCCGTCAACGCGGCGGTCACGGCCACGGGGCTGAACGTAACGGCCAACGTGGGCGTGGGCCAGGTGGTTCTTAGCGGACCGATCACGCTCATTACGGCCAGCGAGGCGGGCGCGTCGCAGTGGACGACCGGCCAGGCGCACACGGTGGTGGCGCGCAACGACAACTACTTCGGCACGGACTCGTTCCTGAACCTGGCGCTCGCGCCGGGCAACTACTACGTGGCGGTCACCAGCACCGGCAACACGAATTTCAACCCGCTGATTCCGCTCAGCGGTTCGGGGGGCAGGACCACCGGACCCTACGAATTGCAGCTCAATTTCACGCCGGTGCTGGCCCCGGTTCACGAGTTGGTGAGCGCCGTGGGCGTGCCGGGCACGGGCGCCGGCACGGTCGCCCTGGTCGACCTGCCGGCCAGCGGCGCCGGGATCAGCAACGGCGACAAGTTTACCGTCAGCGACGGCACGCACCCCGTCACGTTCGAGTTCGCCCTGGGCAACACCGGCAGCACCCTGCTGGCCGACGGCAACACGCCCATCGACTACACCACCGCCGACAACCAGTCGACCCTGGCCGGCGAGCTGGTCACGGCGATCGACGCCGCCGTGATCTCGGCCCAGTTGAGCGTATCGGCCACGGCGGGCGTCGCCGCCGCGGGACCAGGCGGCGTGATCATTGCCGGCCTCTCGGGGCCCATCACCCTCACCGTGGGCGTCGAGGCGGCCAGCTCGCTTTGGACGCTTGGCGGCGACCTGAACCAACTCGGCGGCGACACGCCCCAACCGCTCAACCCCGGCGTCGACGGGGCGCCCGGCGGCGCCTACAACTTCTGGTTCAACGTCGTCAACGAGACGACCAACACCACCATCTACGTCGAAAAGAGCGCGGCGGCGGGCGGCACGGGTTCGGTAACAAGCCCCTTCAACGACATTCCCGACGCCTTGACGGCCGCCGCCGGCCTAGTGGCCAGCACGGGCGGCGAAGTCAACGTCCGCGTCGAACCGTCCGTTCCGGCCACGGCCACCGCCACGATCTCGGCCGGCGCCGTGACCGGCGTCAGCGGTCTGTTCGGCGCCGGCGGATACACCATCGCGCCCAACGTCACGTTCAGCGGGGGCGGCGGCAGCGGCGCCAGCGGGGTTGCCAACATCGACGATGCCAACGGCGTTGTTACCAGCGTCACCATCACCGACGGCGGCAGCGGTTACACCAGCGCGCCCGCCATCACGTTCACGGCCCAGCCCTACCTGATCGGCAGCGACCTGTTCGGCAATACGCTTTCCGACGGCGCCTCGCTGCAAGTGCCCAAGGACGTGATGCTGATGCTCGCCGCCGGCACCGTCATCAAGTTCTCGGCGGTCAATCTCGACGTGGGCAGTTCGGCCGTCGGCTCGAACTTCAGCCAGGGCGCCTTGCAGGTGCTGGGCGTGCCCGGCGATCGGGTCATTCTCACGTCGTTCAAGGACGACAGCGTCGACGGCAACCAGGACCAGCCCGACCGCAACCCCGCCCCCGGCGATTGGGGCGGTATCGTCTTCCGAAGCGACGCCGGACTCGACCGCAACGGCATCTTCCTGAACTACGTCAACTTCGCCGACATCCGTTACGGCGGCGGACAGGTAACCGAAAACGGCACCACCGCCTTCTACGACCCCATCTACCTCGATACTTCCCGCCCCACCATCACCAACAACCTGATCACCGGCAGCGGCTCGGCCGCCATGTCGGCCAACCCCAACAGTTTCCAGGAAACGCGCTTCGGCCGCGACGTCGCCTTCCAGGTCACGCCCGCCCTCGCCGCCGCCGACTTCGCCAACGCCAACGCCGACGGCGTGACGTTCGCGCTGCACGGCACGATCTTCGAGTTCGTCACCGGCAACGCCCAGATCACGCCGGGCGACGTGCCGGTGTTTTACAACATGGGCGATAACGCCCTCACGCTGGCGAACGAGATCGCCCAGGCCATCAACAACGCCGCGCTCGTCGGCGGCACCATCCAGTCCACCGTGACGACCTACAACTTCGGCATGGGCAACGAGATCGACCAGATCAACATCTCCAACCCCTCCGTCGATTCGCCGCTCACGATCAACGCCGTGGCCGGCAACACGATCGGTCTCGACGACCAGAAGTTCGTCGTCGCGGGCCAACAGTTCGAACTCGTGCCCGGAGCGGAACTCGACGTGCGCGTCGGCGCGACCGGCACCTCCGTCGACGGCGAGACGTTCTCGCTCACCGTCGGCGCCAGCGTGACGACCTTTCAACTTAACGCCGGGACGTTGCCCAGCTACTCAGCCCTTGACACTCAGATTTTCATCGGCGCCTTAGACGACAATGTGACGATCGCGCAGGAAATCACGACGGCCCTGAACTTGATCGCCCCATTCAAGGCGCTGGCGCGCAACGGCGGTGTCGTGATGACCTCGCCTGGTAACCTGGTGCTTGCGTCGTCGGCGTCCAATCTGACGGTACTTTTATCGACGCCCGCGACATACGCGCCCGGCGACACGCCGGTCTGGTACGGTCAAGCTTTCCAGGCCGCGGACGTGGCAACGTCGATCGCCGCCGCGCTGGCGGCGGCGGGGATTATCCCCACGCAAAACGGCGCCCAGGTAACCCTCCCCATCGGCAGCGAGATCTTCCTGCTCAACGCGCCGTTGCCGGCGCCGCCCAACCCGCTCACGCTCAGCCTCGTGCTCGTGGGCCCGTCGGAACCCGTCCCGTTTCCGTTCCTCAACAACCTGTACTCGGCCGATTACGAGCGCGCCGGGCCCGACATCCAGGGCAACGTGCTGTTCAAGAACCTGGGCACGACCCTCACCGCGGTGGCCGGCAATCTGCTGGCCAATCCCACGTCCTTCGTGGTCGATAACCAGGGCTTCGAGTTGGTGACGGCCGGCAAACAGCCCGATGCGGGCTTCCTGGCCGTCTCCTTCAGCGTGACCGACACGGCCGACCAGGTGGCCCAGGAGATCGCGTCGGCCATCAACCTGGCGCTGGCCAACGGCCAGCTCCCATCGGGCGTCAGCGCCACGCAGATCAGCACAAAGAACGGCCCTGCGGTGCTGGTGCAGGGCGCGTTCGTCATCACGGCCGGCAGCCCCTTGAGCACCAGTCCCGGCGTGATCGAGAACCGCGTCAACGGCCTGTTCATTCGCATCCGCACCGCCGCCGGCGCGTCGCTCGACACGCTCGACGTGCCGGCCCGGCTGGCTTCGAGCGACATCCCCTACGTGCTCGAAGAAAACCTGGTCATCAACAACGACGCCGGCGGCAACGTCCTATCGTCCGACGGCGCGATCGTGGCCCGCGCCGCCGGCCAACTGGTGATCGATCCGGGCGTCGTGGTCAAGCTCTCCGGCGCGCGCATCGAAGTCGGCTTCGGCGCCAACTTCATCGCCGAAGGCACCCCCAGCCGGCCGATCATCTTCACCTCGATCCACGACTCGCGCTACGGCGCCGGCGGCACGTTCTTCACCGACGGCAGCGGCGGCGCCAACTTCCCGCTGCCGGGCGATTGGGGCGGTGTCTATTTCGCACCCAGCTCGAGCGGCAGCATCGACCACGCCTTGATCACCTACGGCGGCGGCACGACCACCATCGAAGGCGGTTTCGACCAGTTCAACCCGATCGAAATCCACCAGGCCCAGGTGCGCGTCGCCAACAGCACGATCGAAAACAACGCCCCCGGCCTGGCGTCCAGCACGCGTAACGGCCGCGAGGGCAACGCCGCCACCGCCATCGACATCCTGGGCGCCCAGCCGGTGATCGTGAACAACATCATCCAGAACAACACGGGAAGCGCGGCGATCGCGATCGACTGCAACTCGCTCACGGCCGACCCGGTGGCCGACTGGGGCCGCAGCACCGGCGCCGTCGGCAACTTCTCGCAGTTCGACGGCAACTACGGCCCGCTGGTGCGGCTCAACAAGATCGGCGGCAACCACATCAACGGCATGCTCGTTTCCGGCGGCACGCTCGAAACCCAGTCGATCTGGGACAGCACCGACATCGTGTACGTGCTCGAAAGCCAGATCATCGTGCCGAACATGTTCCAAGGCAGCGGCCTGCGGCTGCAAAGCGGCACCACCGCCAGCCTGGTGGTCAAGCTGTTCGGCCCCAGCGCCGGCTTCACGGCCACCGGCTCGCCGTTGGACATCACCGACCGCATCGGCGGCACGGTGCAGGTGCTGGGCACGCCGCAACACCCGGTGGTCATGACCTCGCTTTACGACAACTCGGTGGGCGCCGGCCTCACGCCCCAGAACGCGCCCGACAACGCCACGGTGCCGGGCAACACCCAGCCGGTGGCCGGCCAGTGGCAAGGCATCACGCTCGACAAGTACTCGAACGACACCAACGTGGCCGTGGTGAACCAGGACGAGGCGGCCGTGACCGGCGGCATCAGCACCCACGCCACGCCCGCCACCGCCCAGAACCTGGGCCAACTGGCACCCAACCTCAACAGCGGCGACAGCACCCTGCGGCTCGGTTTCGAGGTCCACGGCCACATCAGCCTCAACGACCCGACCAACATCAACACCTACAGCTTCCAGGGCGCCGCCGGCACGCAGGTTTGGATCAACGCCACCAACACCTCGGCGGCCTTGGACACGGTGATCGAGCTGGTCGATTCCAGCGGCAACGTGCTGGCGCGCAGCGACAACGCCGAGGCCGAGGCCAAAGACGCCCTGGCCAACGGCAACCCGATGGCCGCCGGGCCGCTTTTGGCCGGCGAACTGCCACCCGCGGCGAGCAACAATTTCGCGGGCAACCTGGCCCAGCCGCTGCAAAGCGACGCCTTCACGCACGGCCTGTACCCCTCGGCCAACGTGCGCAACGAGGGTTCGTACAACTCGCTCGACGCGGGCTTCCGCCTCTCGCTGCCCGGCACGCCGGGCACGCACCAGTACTTCGTGCGCATCTACAGCAAGGGACCGGCCGGCGCCGGCGGCGCCGTCATTCCGGGCGTCACGTATCTCTCGAACGTCGGCCCGGCGCCGCAGGCCAGTCACGGCCTGACCAGCGGCCAGTACACGTTGCAGATCCGCTTGCAGGAGTTGATCGTCTACCCCGGCTCGACCGTGCAATCGGCCGACATCCGTTACGCCGCCAACGGCATCAGCGTTTTGGGCCTGCCGGCCCATTCGCCGTTGCTGGCCAATTCGGCCTCGACCGGCACGAACTCCACCTTCGCCACGGCCCAGGATCTGGGCAATTTGCTCACCAGCGACACCAACGTCATCAACGTGGGCGGCAATCTCTCGGCGCCCGGCCAGGTCGACTGGTACAAGTTCCAGTTGAACTACGCCGAAATCCAGCAACTCGCCACCCAAGGCAAGACCTGGCCCACGATCTTCAACGTCGGTTACGCCGACGGCCTGACGCGCCCCGACACGACCCTGGACGTGTACGACCAGAACGGCAACCTGATCTACATCGGCCGCGACTCGAACGTGGCCGACCAGCAGCCCAAGCCGGGCGCCGGGCTCGACACCGCCAACCTGACGCACAGTTCGTTCGGCACGCTCGACGCCTTCGTCGGCTCGGTGCAGATGCCCGCCGGCACGCCCGGCGGCGACACGTTCACCTATTACGTCGCCGTCCACGCCAGCACCTCGCTGCCCGCCACGCTCACCGCCACCTTCACCGGCGGAGACCAAAGCGCCTACCTCACGCGCCTTGAACCCATCGATTCCATCAACCGCGTCGTCGAGGACCACATCGGAACCCAGGGCGGCGAAACCTTCCAAAGCCCCAGTACGCTCACCCCGCTCTTCAACGGCAGCACGAAAAGCACGGCCGGCGTCGCCCAGCTCAACAGCTCGGCCACGCCCTTCACGCTGGGCGACGTCGCGCTCTACGTCGACCAGGGCGGCGCGTCCGGAAATTTGCAGATCGTCAACCCCTCCAGCGGCGCGCTCGAGACCACGCTCGGCGCCACCGCCGGCGGCGCGGGCGGCGGATACCAGAACATCGCCATGCGCAACGACGGCGAAATCTACGGCTTCTCGCTAAGCCCCAACGGCACTGGGGCCAGCACTCTCGACCAGATCAACTCCGGCACCGGCGCCGTTCTCAACAGCCGCGGCGACCAGATCGCGGCCTACGAAGTGAACAAAGCGGGCAACAGCGTCGTCGCCAATTCCAACAACGTGCAAATCCACGCCACCGCCTTCGCGCAGTCCGGCTCCAGCGGCCGGCTGCTGTATGCCGTGGGCAGCTCCGCGGGGGTCGACGGCAACGGCGGTCTCGATCCGGCGTTCAACAACGGGCTCTACGTCTACAACGGCGACACCCTGGCGATCAACGGCACGCTCCCCAACTCGGCGGTGCCCAGCAATCCCCTGCCCCTGCTGCTCGACAACAAAGGCCTCAGTCCCGGAGAGCTGATCACCGGCCTGGCCGACGTCAATTCCACGCTTTACGCCGTGACCAACCTGGGCAATCTGTACGTGATCGATCCGATCGCCGGCAGCGCCAGCCGAGCGGCCTCGCCGGGCGGAAGCGTCGCTTTCACGGCGCTCACGGCCGGTCCGCCCGACGTCATCGACCCCAGCACCGGCAAGCCCGGCTACGTCAACGACCTGTTCGCCAGCGACGCCGCTGGAAACCTCTGGTGCTTCAACACCGCCGGAATCTTGCAGCCCGTGTTCGACGGCGGCACCGCCAGCAAAGTGCCGCTGGGCACGAGCAACGTCACCGGCCTGGCCTTCTCGACCTTGGACTACAACCTGTGGCACGTCACCAACCAGCGCAGCGCCGACCCCGGCCACGGTATCAACCTCGCCCCCGACAACAGCCGCACGGTCTACACCAACAACCCCGTCACGGCCGGGACAAAAAACAACACCAGCTTCTACTTCGGCTTGGAAAACCCCGGCAACTCCACCACGATCTCCACCCAGCCCGGCGCCGGCAACTACGCCGATCCAGGAGCCCAGGCCAACGCGAACTCGGCCATTTACAGCACCTACGGCCTGCCCGGCGGCGCCCTGGGCAGCCTGGTGGCCAACCCCTTCAGCCTGGCCAACTACACGGCCGCCGACAAGCCCACCTTGTACTTCAACTACTACCTCGCCACCCGCGGCGCCTCCGGCTCGCCCGGCAGCGCGACCATGCTCGACAGTGCGCGCGTTTTCATCTCCAGCGACGGCGGCGCCACCTGGAACCTGCTGGCCACCAACAACCCCTATGTGCCCACATTCCCGAATGCCGAGGCCGAGCTGCCCTACTACCAGAGCACCAACGCCGAGACCGGCTCGCTCGACTCCGGCTTGGGCGGGTTGCAGGTCGTGCAGCCGCTGTTCGACAGCGTATCAACCGGCACCGGCTGGCGGCAGGCGCGCATCGACCTGGCCGACTTCGCCGGCCAGAGCAGCCTCACGCTGCGCTTCGATTTCAGCACCGCCGGCACAATGAACGTCAGCGCCAACCCCAACGACACGCTGCCCGGCGACGCCTTCGGGAACCTTGGCAATGCGGCCCGCGCCCAGGCCGCCGCCCAGGGCAACGGCAACGGGGGCGCCGTCCATGAGGGCTGGTACGTGGGCGACCTGACGGTGGGCTTCGCCTCGCGCGGCGAGATGGTCACCTCGCCGCTGCCGGGCAACACCACCATCAGCGCGCTGCCGGTCAATCCCGACCCCAGCGCGCCCAGGCCGATCGCGACCGGGCCCTACCAGTTGGAGATCCGCCAGGGCACCGCCTACGGCGACAACGTCTTCAAGGTGAAACCCGACGTCGCCTTGTTCCAATCGTTCGACGTCCGCGACCGGCTGACGCAGGCCTTCACGATCGTGGCCCCGCCCGGCGGCGGCCTGAGCGACGGCGAGACGTTCACGGTCAGCGACGGCGTCCACCTGTTGACGTTCGCGTTCACGACCACCGGCACGGTGCCCGCCGGCGACGTCGCGATACCCTTCACTCCCAGCGACACCGCCAACACGGTCGCCACCTCGATCGCCGCCGCCGTGAACAGCGTCTACAACCCTGCCACGTTCAACGTCAGCGCCGGCCTGGTGCAGAACAACGGCGTCACCACCGGCGACCGCGTCAATTTGTTCGGCGCCCTGGAAGTGCTCAACCCCAACCCGGTCGCCAACCGGCTCACCGTCAGCGTCGCCGCGGCGGACAAGACGATCTTAGAAACCGGCGGCACGGCCAGGATCACCGTCACGCGCGACGGTCCCATCACCAACCCCCAGCCGTTCAGCCTTACGGCGACGGAGATCGACACGGGCCTCAACGCGGCCGGCCTCGACCTGGCCCTGCCGAACCCCGCCACGCTGATCATCCCTGCCAACCAACCTTCGTTTACGTTCACGGTCACGGGCCTGCAACAACTGATAACTTCCGGCCCGTTCATCAACACCGAGTGGGCCGACGGCCCGCAGGCGATCCAGATCATGGCGACGGCGTTGGGCTTCAGCCCCGTCAGCGACACGCTCGACGTCAACGACGCCGGCGTTTTGCCGGGCCTGGCCGTGACGCCCACCTCTTCGACCGTGGCTGAGAGTGCCGGCAGCGTCATGTTCACCGTGTATCGGAACACGCCGGCGAGCGGCCCGCTGACCGTCTTCCTGCAAAGCCTGAACCCGGCCAAGGCCACGGCGCCGCTGAGCGTCACCATCCCCACCGGTTCCGACTCGGCCACGTTCCAGGTCACGCCCCAGGACAACGGCGTCACGGGCGCCCCGCTCAGCGCCCGAACCGCGGTGATCCTGGCCACGGACGCGGGCTACCAAAGCGGCAGCGCCTCGCTCGACGTCACCGACGACCGCGACGGCACGATTCCCTTCGGCGTCGCGACGTGGGCGGGGATCGGTCCCGCGCCGATCGTCAGTGGCCAGATCCCCGGCGGAGGCCCGGTCAGCGGGCGCATCACCGGCCTGGCCGTCGATCCCACCGACCCGACAGGCAACACGATCTACGTCACCGCCGCCGGCGGCGGCGTCTGGAAAACCACCGACGGTGGTAGTTCCTGGAAGCCGCTCACCGACAACGTCACCGACACCAGCGGCAATCCGGTGCCGATGTTCATGGGCTCGATCGCCATCGCGAAGACGGGCACCAGCACCAACTCCACCGTGATCTACGCCGGCACCGGCGAGGCCAATTTCTCCGGCGACAGTTTCTACGGCAGCGGAATCCTCAAGTCGACCAACGGCGGCGCCTCCTGGAACCTCATGGGTCAAAGCACGTTCGCCGGCCTGTCGATCGGCAAGATCGTCATCGATCCCAGCGACCCCACGGGCAACACGCTCTATGCCGCGGTGAGCGCTTTTGCCGAAAACGGAACGGTTGGCGTCAACACGGGCATCTGGAGGTCGAGCGACGGCGGGTACACCTGGACCAACACCACAGCCGCCAACTCGCTGACGACGTTCGACCCGTGGACCGACGTGGTGATCGACCCAGCCAACTCACAGGAACTTTTCGCCGCAGTCGGTCATCCGAACGGCGACACGCCCAACGGAGTCTATGAAACCCTTACCGCGGGGAGCACCTGGAAGCTGGTGGCCGGCGGCCTGCCCAGCGGCGCGACCTTGGGCCGCATCGACCTGGCCGCCGCGCCCAGCAACTCCAGCGAGTTCTACGTCTCGATCGCCGATCCAGTGACGTTCGGTCTGCAGGCGATTTGGCAGACCACCGACAACGGCGGCACCTGGACGAACGTCACCGGCAACGCGGCGAGCCTCAACCCGTTTGGCGCTCAGGGATGGTACGACACCACGTTGGCCGTGGACCCGACCAATGCTAATATCGTGTTCGTCGGCGGCTCGGCCAGCCCGACCAACGCCGTCGTCGAAACGACCAACGGCGGAACGAGCTGGACCGGTATCGCCACCGACGTCAACGGCAACGGCCCGCACGCCGACCACCATGCCATCGGCTTCGACGCGCTGGGCCGGCTGCTCGACGGCAACGACGGCGGTCTGTTCCGCTACGATCTCAACCTGGCCACGCCGGTCTGGGACGACCTGAACGGCAACGCCCCCGCCGGGCTGGGCACGATCCAGTTCAACAACATCGCCCTCGACCCCACGAACGCCAAGATCGTGCTGGGCGGCAGCCAAGACAACGGCACGTCGCGCTACATCGGCAGCCCGGGCTGGGCGCTCACCAACGGCGGCGACGGCGGCAACGTGATCTTCAGCCCCACCGACCCCACATCCCAACTGGTGTACAGCGTGGAGCCGATCGGCAGCTTCGGACCGGCCGCGTTCTTTCAGGTGTCGAACGACGCCGGGCAGACCTGGAGCGCGGCCACCACCGGACTCGCCGTCAGCGCGGTGAACATGAACTTTTATCCCCCCATCGCCGTGGCGCCGAGCAACGGCAACGAGGTGCTGCTGGGCGACAACAACCTGTGGATCACCAGCAACGCCGCCGGCACTTGGAAGCAACTCACGACCGTCGCTAAGAACGGCTGGAACCCCTTGGGATACACCGTCAACGCCATCGCCATTTCCGCCAGCGACCCCAACACCATCTACGCCTCGACGGGCCAGTACGGAACATTCGCCACGACGTCGCAGATTTTCGTCAGCGCCGACGGCGGCACGACTTGGACCGAGATCGACTCGACGCTTCCGCTCGGCACCGGCCGCGTCAACCAGTTGGCGGTCGACCCGGCCAACGCCCAGATCGCCTACGCCGTCGTCAACATGTTCGACGGCGGACATGTGTTCCGCACCATCAACGGCGGAGCCAACTGGACGGACATCAGCGGCAACCTGCCCAACGAGCCGACCAATACCATCGCCTTGAACACCAACGTGCCGGCCGGTTCGCCCGACATCCTCTACGTCGGCAACGACACCGGCGTCTATGCCTCCACCAACCTGGGCGCCAGTTGGGCGCCGCTTGCCGCGGGCCTGCCCAACGCCCAGGTCGCCGATTTGCATTTCAACCCGCTGCTTAACATCGTCGGCGCCGGCACGCACGGCCGCGGCGCGTTTCTCGACAATCTGGCCGACGTCCCAGGCACGCTCACCGTCAGCGTCACGGGCGGCGCCACGCAAGTCAACGACAACGCCGGCACGCTCAGCAACGAATTGACGATCACCCGCAGCGGTACGCTGGGCAACCTGAGCGTCACGTTGACCAGCAGCGACCCCGCGCTGGCTTCGGTGCAGGCGACGGTCTTCTTCCCCGACGGCAAAAGCACCGAACAGGTGCCCGTCACGTTCGGCGATTCCGCCCTGGCCGAGTACCCGCAAACGGTCGTTTTCACGGCCGCGGCGCCGTCGCTGACCAAAACCGCGTCGATCTCCGCCAGCCTCGACGTGCTCCCCGACTCCGCCGTCGAGCCAAACCTCCCAGGCGACGCCGACACGCCGGCCCTCACCGTCACCATCCCCGCCGGCACGGCCATCCAGGCCGGCGGCAACGGCGCCGGCGGCACGTTCATGGCCACGCTCACCCGCAACACGCCCAGCGACGTTCCGCTTACCGTCCATCTGGTTTCGGGCGATACGACGGAGGCCTCCGTGACGCAGCCTGGCGGCGGTACGACGGTGACGTTCCTCCCCGGCCAGAGCTCGCTGCTGTTTACGATCACGGCGATCGGCCAATTCGCGCCCGACACGATCATCCGCGACGTCAACATCACGGCCGCCGCCAGCGGTTTCGCCAGCGGCAGCGGCACGATCGAGGTGGCTCCGTCCAACGCGGTGGTGATGTACGACTATCGTGGCGACGCCAGCGCGCCGCGTCCGCAAGGGGCGTTGATCCTGTCGGGCAACCGCATCAGCTTCGCGTCGCGGAACGCCATTCTGGTGTCGGCGGCCACGCGCGAAGGGGTGGTCGGCGTTAGCAACGTGAACTTGCCGCACCCCGGCAGCGTGCTCAACACGCCCACCTTGAACAACGCCGAGCTGGTCGCCGGCGTCGTGATCACCAACAACCTGATCACCAACCTTGGCCCCGGCGCCAACGGCATCTTGTTCGAGGGCGACCAGAATACCAGCGGGCCTACGGCCGCCGTCCCCTTCGGCCGCATCGTGAACAACACGATCTACGGCGGCGCCACGGTGTCCGGCGTGGGCATCCAGGTGGCCAACAACGCCAGCCCGACCATCCTCAACAACATCCTGGCCAACCTGTCCACCGGCATCGCCATCGACGCCTCGTCGCAGGCGCTCGTCTCGCCCCCCGTGCTGGGCGAGAACCTGTACCAGAACGACGGCGCGGGCACCAGTCCAGGAGGGCTGCCGCAGAGCTTCCCGATCGACTTGGGAGCGACGACCGCCGGACTATTCACCAACCCCGCGGCCGGCAACTTCTATCTGGTCGAGGGCTCGCAGGCCATCGACAGCTCGCTGAATTCGTTGCCCGATCGCACCGCCGTGACCTCGGTGACGGTCCCCCTGGGCATCGCCCCCTCGCCCGTCGAGGCTCCGCTCACCGACATCTTCGGCCAGTTGCGCAAGGCCGATCCGAACGTCTCCCCGCCCACCGGACTGGGCGCCAACCCCTTCATCGACCGCGGCGCCATCGACCGCGTCGACCTCACCGGCCCCCAGGCCGTGCTCAGCAACCCGATCGACAACAACGCCGCCGACCTCAACCCGGCCAAGAACATCGTCTTCCTGCGTGGTTCGTTGCTCTCGCAGTTCGTCATCCATCTCACCGACGGCGTGGGCAGCGGCGTCGACAACGCCACCGTGACCGCCGCGACCGTGGCCGTGCGCAGGAACGGCGTGCTGCTCACGCCGGGTCTCGATTACAGCTTCGTCTACGACAACAACAACCACGACATCCACCTGGTCGCGGCGGCCGGCGTCTGGCAGACCGGCTTCGAATACGACATCGCCTTGGACAACGGCATTAAATTCGACCCCTACGCGGCCAACACGGCCGGCACGCCGGGCGGCATCAAGGACCAGGCCGGCAACTTCCTCTTGCCCAACGGTCCCGACGGCTTCACCCGCTTCCGCCTGCTGTTGGCCAACATTACCAACAGCGCGCCGGTGGTGAACGTGCCCAACAACCCCAACCCGTCGATTTACGAGCACACGTCGCTGACGTTCGCCCCGGCGACCAGTTCGACGGTAGCCGCCATTTCGGTGTTCGACGTCGACGCCAACGGCGGTGTCGAAACCGTCACGCTCACCGATACGACCCCCCTGATCGGCAACCAACAGCGCGGCAGGCTCACGATCCCGCCCGCGTACCTGGCCGGGCTCACGTCGATCAGCGGCAACGGCACAGGCACGTTGAACATCACCGGACCCTTGGGCGACTTGGCCACGCAGCCGGCCACGCCCGGCATCGACACGGCCCTGCAAGGCTTGGTCTTCACGCCCAGCTACAATTTCGACGGCACCGCCACGATTTCCGTGACGGCCGACGACAACGGCAATACGGGTCCCGGTCCCTTGGGCCAGGCCCCCTTCCCGCTTAGCGCGACGAGCACGATGTCGGTCAACGTCATCGCCGTCAACGACCCGCCCACCAACCTGCTGCCGACCACGTCCGCGGCCTCTCCGCTGAGCGTGAGCGAAGATGTCGCGCTCCCATTCACGGCGCCCAACGCCGTCGTCGTCACCAGTCCCGACATTTTTGGCCCGACCGACCCGAACTACACCAACCCCAAGATCCTGTTCGAGGAAATCGTGTCCGTCGCGTCGGCCAGCGGCACGCTGTCGGTGGGCAATCTGACGAACATCAATTTCATCAACGGCTCGGCCAACGGCGCGGCGAACCTCGACTTCACCGGCACGCTTTCAGCCATCAACCTGGCCCTGGCCGGGCTGACGTTCAATCCGCAACCGGAGATCACCGGCCCGGCCACCGTGACGTTCGTCAGCAACGACCTGGGCAATATCGGCGTCGGCCCGGGGCCGGCCTACTCGCCGGCGCCGCAGTTGCTGAGCTCGCGGCAAATCAACCTGCCGGCCACGGGCGCCGCGGGCATCACTAGCGGCGACACGTTCACCCTCGGCGACGGCGTGAGCACCGTCACGTTCGAGTTCGCGTTGGGCAACACCACCAGCACGCCGCTGCTCGACGGCAATACGCCGATCGACTACACGGCCGGCGACACACAGGCCATCCTGGTACAAGATGTGCTGACGGCGCTGGCCACGACGAGCTTGAACGTATACCCGACCACGACCCTGAACACGCCCGCCGGCGCCGTCCTCGCGCCGGGCTACGTGGGCCTGCCGGGAGCGGCGACGCTGGCGGTAATCAGCGAGAACGCCGCCTCGCTCTGGTCGATCAACCAGAACGTCTATATCGACGTCACCCCGGTCACGGATGCGCCGGTGCTGACGCCCAGCGCCTCGCTCCAGTTCCCGTCGATCAACGAGGACGCCAGCCCCACGAGCGGTTTGAATCCCGACCCTGGTTCGACCGTGTTGGCCATGTTGCAAACCGCGACGGGCAACGCGGCCGGCGTCATCGCCCTCAGCGCCACGAACGCGCAGTACGGCATCGCCGTCGAAAGCGTGACGGCCAACGGGACTTGGTGGTACAACCATCTGAATCAAGGTTGGACTCAATTCGGCGCGGCCGGCACGGTCAGCGGCGTGCTGTCGGCGACCAACGCCCTCTTGCTCGACGGTCTGGATCTGGTGCGCTTCGTGCCCAACCCCGAATTCAACGACAGCGTCAGCGCGACGTCGATGACGTTCATCGCCTGGGACGAGACCTACGACCTCGCTAACCACGGCCCGGACGCCGCGGGGACCACCGTCAACCTGGCGAAAACCGGCACGGGCGGCAGCACGCCCTTCAGCAAGGGCGCCGCCGCGACCGCCACGTTGTCGGTGACGCCCGTGCCCGACGCCCCGACGCTCAACACGACCCCGAAGCTCTCGTTCGCGACGATTCCCGAGGACGCCAGCCCCACGAGCGCTTTGAATCCCGACGCCGGCTCGACCGTGTTGGCCATGTTGAAATCCGGCGGCGGCAACGCGGAGACGCTGAATGCCATTGCCGAGGGCGCCACATACGGCATCGCCGTCGAAAGCGTGACGGCCAACGGGACTTGGTGGTACAACCATCTGAATCAAGGTTGGACTCAATTCGGCGCGGCCGGCACGGCCAGCGGCGTGCTGTCGGCGGCCAACGCCCTCTTGCTCGACGGTCTGGATCTGGTCCGCTTCGTGCCCAACCCCGAATTCAACGACAGCGTCAGCGCGACGTCGATGACGTTCATCGCCTGGGACGAGACCTACGACCTCGCCAACCTCGGCCCGGACACCGCGGGGACCACCGTCGACCTGGCGAAAACCGGCACGGGCGGAACCACGCCCTTCAGCAGCGGCGCCCCCGCGACCGCCACGCTGTCGGTGGCGCCCGTCAACGACGCCCCGGTCTTGACGCCGAACCCGGCCATTCAATTCGCGCCGATCCACGAGGACGCCAGCCCCACCAGCGTGGCGAATCCCGACCCCGGTTCGAGCGTGATCTCGATGTTGACCTCGTGGGCCGCGCCGGCGCAGGGCGCCGCCACGATCGCCGGACGCGCCGTCACGGCCGTGACGGTCACTAGCGGCGCCAGCGGGTACACGAACGCGCCCACGGTATCGTTCACGGGCGGCGGTGGAAGCGGCGCCACGGGTTTCGCGACGATCAGCGGCGGAATGGTCACCGCGGTGACCGTCACCAACGGCGGCGGCGGATACAGCAGCGCGCCGGTCGTGAGCTTTTCGGCGCCGAACGCGGAGACGCTGAACGCCATTGCCGAGGGCGCCGCGTACGGCATCGCCGTCGAGGGCGTGACGGCCAACGGGACTTGGTGGTACAACCATCTGAATCAAGGTTGGACTCAATTCGGCGCCGCCGGCACGGTCAGCGGCGTGCTGTCGGCCACCAACGCCCTGTTGCTCGACGGTCAGGATTTGGTGCGCTTCGTGCCCAACCTCGAATTCAACGACGGCGTGAGCCTTACGTCGATGACGTTCGTCGCCTGGGACGAGACCTACGACCTCGCCAACAACGGCCCGGACGCCGCGGGCCACACCGTCGACCTCACGACCACGGGCGCGACGGGCGGCAGCACGCCCTTCAGCAGCGGCGCCGTCGCGACAGCCTCGTTGTCGGTGACGCCCGGGGCCGACGCCCCGACGCTGGCGGCGAGCTCGTCGCTGACCTTGACGACGATTCCCGAAGACCCCACGGCGGCGCAGAATCCCGGCACGACCGTGCTGACGATGCTGACTTCCGCCGGGTCGAACGTCATGAAACTGAACGCCCCAGGCGCGCAATACGGCATTGCCGTCACGGGGCTTACGCAAACGGCCAACGGCGTTTGGGAGTACCTGCCGGCGGGCGTCGGCGTCTGGAGCAATATCCCTTCCGCCGCCGCGCTCACGACCAGCAATGCGTTCTTGCTGGGCGCGGCCGATTCGCTTCGCTTCGTACCCAACACCGAGTTCAGCAGCCAGTACGGTACGCCGCGACTGACGTTCGTGGCCTGGGACGGCACGTACGACCTGGCCACCGCGAAGTTCGACGCGGACGGCGCGACCGGCGTCAATGTGACGCCGGGCGGCGGCAGCACGCCCTTCAGCAGCGCGTCCGACACGGCCACGCTCACGATCACGCCCGGCAGCGACGCGCCGACGCTGGCGACGCCGCCGGCGGGCCAGACCTTGGCGTTCGCGAGCATTCTGGAGCACCCCGCCAGCAACCTGGGTTCGTCGGTACACGACATGCTCATCTCGGTCGGCGGCACCAACGTGGAGAAGCTCACCGCGCCGGGCGCGCAAGAGGGTATCGCCGTCATCGGACTGACCCAGAACGACAGTACGACCGGCGGCACCTGGCAATACTCGCTCGACGCCGGCGGCACATGGCTCGCGATGGGCAGCCCGGTCGCCGACAACGCCCTCTTGCTGGCCGGCGCCGACCTGGTGCGCTTCATTCCCACCGGGCTCGGCGGACAATACAACGACCTGCCGGTTCACGGCGGCCCGCCCACGCTCACGTTCGTGGCCTGGGACCGGACGTTCGATTTCGGCAGCGGCGGCGGCACCGGCGGCGTCGATGCCCCGGGCGCCAGCGTCAACCTCACGACGACCGGCACGGCCGGCAGCACGCCCTTCAGTTCCTACAACGCTTCCGCGAACCCCAGCGGCGCCGACGTCGCTGTTTTGCCGGTGACCCCGGTGACCGACCCGCCCACGATCACATCGACCGGCTTCGTGCCCGCCGGGCCGGTGACGATCGCCAGTCCCAAGGATTACACCGTCACCACGCTTCCCACGGTCACGGCCGGCGACCCCGACATCGCGGTCGGCGAAGGCAACGGCACGGTGCTGATTACGATCGTGGCGCAGGAAACCACCACGTCGGGCGTTGTCACCGCCGGCACGGTGGCCGTGTCGAACGCGGCCAACCTGACATTCACCGCCGGCATGCCCAACAACTCGGCCGACGTGCAGTTCACGGGAACGCTCGTCAACGTCAACGCCGCGCTGACGGGAATGACGTTCACCAACGACATCCAGTTCGACGGCTCGGCCACGCTGACGTGTACCGTCAGCAACAGCGTGAGCGGCTTACTGCCGCCGGTGCTCACGGCCGGCGGCACGATGAACCTGACCGGCACGCCGATCCACCATGCGCCCCTGCTCGGCGCCGGCCCGGTGACGTTGCCGAACTTGTTCGAAAACATTTCCCCCACCGACACGAAGCCGGCCGGTGTCAGCGTGAGCACGCTCTTGGCCGACGGTGGGGCGGGCTTCGCGGCGTTCGATACCAACGCCGGCGGTTCGGCGGGGATCGCCATCACGAACCTGGTGGGATCCGACGCTTTGGGCACCCAGGGCTGGCAATACTCGCTTGACAACGGCGCCACCTGGAGCGAGATGGGCAGCCCGTCGCTCAGTAGCGCCCTGCTGCTGGCCGGCGGCGACATGGTGCGGTTCTGGCCCGATTCCGTTCCGGGCTTCGTCGGCGACGTTTCGCTGGCGTTCAACGCCTGGGATACGACGACCGGCACGGCGGGCGGAAGCGCCAATCTCACCATCGCCGGCGCCACGGGAGGCGGCACCGCCTTCAGCGACACCAGCGCGCAGGCCACGGAGCAAGTGCTGCTGGTCAACCAGCCCCCCACGTTCACGTTGCCGGCGAGCTATTCCACGACCGAAAACGACTACGGCATCCAGAACGCCGCCGTGATCAGCAAGACGGGCTTCGCCGCTTCCATTTCGCCGGGCCAGATCCCGCAACAGAACGGGCAGACGGTCGCGTTCACCGTCACCACCAACGACCCGGCGCTGTTCACGGCGACCGGCCAGCCGGCGATCAGCACCACCGGCACGCTGACGTTCCAGTTGGCGGCCGACGTCTACGCCGACCCGTCGTCGCTCGCCAATCCGGCGACGTTCCCGTCGCTCAACGCTCCGGCGACGCTCACGGTGACCGCGACCAACAGCGGCGGCAGCGACGCCGACGCCGACGGCGACTCCGGCGGCAGCGACACCGACGCGGACGCGGCGACAACGGACGGCAATAACACCTCGTCGCCCGTCACGGTGCCGTTCACCGTGCTTTGGGTCAACCACCAGCCGACGTTCACCCAGGCGGGTTCCCCCAACGTGACCGTGAACGACGCCGCCGGGGCGCAGAGCGTGTCGAACTATTTCAGCAACCCAGCCAGCCCCGGCGTCGGCGCCAACGAGGCCAATCAGACGCTCAATTACGTTTTTACGGTCCCGACCGCGGACGCCTCGATGTTCGCCCCCGGCGGCGCGCCGGCCGCCGACCCGCTCACCGGCAAATTGACCTACAGCCCCAACCCCAATTTCCTTTACCCCAATTACCCCAACCCCTTCACGGCGGCCGTCACCGTCGTACTCCGGGATGGCGGCGGCACGCTCAACGGCGGCATGAACACGTCGGGTACGAGCGTGGAATCTGGAAACACGACCAGCGGCGGTAATTCCATCAGCGGTTTGTCGTCAACCGCGGGTCTGACCGTCGGCACGCAGGTGACGGGCGCGGGCGTTCCAAGTAATACGACGGTGGTCACCGTCGATTCCGCGACGTCCATCACCATTTCCAACAACGCCACAGCCACCGCGAGCGCCGTTTCGTTGACGTTTGTCACGCCGGTGACGATCGATTTCACGCTGACTCACACCAACCATGCGCCCGTCCTCGCCAACCCCATCCCCACCCAGACGTTCGTCGAGGACACCACCACCGCCGCGACGATCAACCTGACCCAGGTCTTCAGTGACGCCGACGTCACGGCGGGCAACGGCGACGCGTTGACGTACTCCGTGTCGAACAGCAACGGCACCCTGGTCGGCACCAACCTGTCGTCGGCCGGCACGCTCACGCTGCTGCCGCTCGTGAACGCCAGCGGCGGCGGCACCATCACGGTCAGCGCCACGGATAAGACCGGCGCGGTCGCCACGGACATCTTCCCGTACAATGTGACCTTCGTCAACGACGCGCCGTCGTTCACCGCCGGAGGCAACCAGGCGACGTTTGAAACCTCCGGACCCCAGACCGTCGCCCACTGGGCCGGCGCCATCAGCCCCGGTCCCGGCGCCAACGAGGCCGGCCAGACGCTGAATTTCATCGTCTCGACGAACAACCCGTCGTTGTTCTCCGCCGGACCGGCGATCGACCCGGCCACCGGCAATCTCACCTACACGCCCTCCGGCACCGCCAGCGGAACGGCCGTCGTCACGGTGCGACTACACGACAACGGCGGCACGGCCAACGGCGGCGTCGATACGTCGGCGCCGCAAAGCTTCGATATCGCGGTCCAATTCGTCAACCAGCCGCCGACGTTCAACCTGGCGGCGAGCACCAGCACGCTCGAGAACAACACGATCGCCGCCAGCGGCGGCTCGTCCGGCGGCAGCAACGCCAACCCGATCGTGGCGCCGAATTTCGCCGCCAACCTCTTTCCCGGCCCGGCGGGCGGACCGTCCCAGACGGTCACGTTTTTCGTCAGCAACGACAACCCCAGCCTGTTCACGGCCGCCGGCCAGCCGGCGATCGACGGCGCCACGGGCGCGCTGACGTACACCCTGGCCAAGGACGTGTTTGGCACGGCCACGCTCACGGTGTACGCCAAGAACACCGGCGGCAGCGACGCCGACGCCGACGGCGACACCGGCAACGACCCCGACCGGGACTCGCTGAAGGACGCCAGCGACGTGGGCAATGACGCCGACGCCGACGCCGACGTGACGATCGACGGCAGCGACACCTCGACGACCCAGACGGCGACAATCGGCGTGATCGGCATCAACGACCCGCCGACGCTGGCCGCGATCGCCCCTCAATCGCTGTTGGAAAACGCGACTCCGGCGCCGATCGCGCTGACCGGCATCACGGCCGGACTGAACGAGACGCAGGCGCTCACGCTGACGGCCGCGACCACGCCGCAAGCCGGCGACAACGGCTCGCTGGTCGCGAACCTGGCCGTGAGCTACTCCAGTCCCAGCTCCATGGGCACGCTCAGCTACTCCTTGGCGCCGGGTGAGATCGGCTCGGAGACGATCACCGTGACGGTGGCCGACAACGGCGGCACGGCCAACGGCGGCGTGAACACGTTCAGCCAGAGCTTCGTCGTCACGGTGGGCTGGGTCAATCAACCGCCGTCGTTCACGCAGACGGGTTCCACGAACCTGACGGCGAACGACGCCGCCGGGGCGCAGAGTAAGCCCGGCTACTTCACCCAAATCAGCCCTGGCGCCGGCGTCAACGCGGCCGCCGCCATCGAGGCCTCGCAGAAGCTCAGCTACGTTTTCAGCGGCTACAATCCCGCCATGTTCTCGGTCGCGCCGGCCGCCGACGCGACCACCGGCGAGCTGACGTTCACCCCCAACCCCAATTTCCCCTACCCCAATTACCCCAACTCGGCCACGACCACGGCCACCGTCGTGCTCATGGACGACGGCGGCACCGCCAACGGCGGCATGAACACGTCGGCGCCGGTGACGATCCAATTCACGCTCGATCACACCAACCATGCGCCCTTCGTGGCGACCCCGATTCCGGCCCAGGCGTTCCTCGAGGACGGCGCCGCCACGGCAATCACCCTGGCTAACGTCTTCGGCGACGCCGACATCGCGTCGGGCGACGCGCTGACGTACTCCGCGACGAACACGAATTCCAGCCTGCTGGCGGCCACGGTATCGGGCGGCACGCTCACGCTATCGCCCAACGCCAACCAGAACGGCAGCGGCAGCGTCACGGTCAGCGCCACGGATCTGGCCGGGGCGGTCGCCAAGGCCACCTTCCAGTACAACGTGGCCTTCGTCAACGACGCGCCGTCGTTCAGCGCCGGGCCGAGCCAGGCGGTGTTGGAAAACGCCGGCGCCCAGACCGTCGCCCACTGGGCGACCCACATCAGCGCCAGCGGCAGCTACCCGCCCGACGCCAACGAGGCCGGCCAGAAGCTGAATTTCATCGTCTCGACGAACGACCCGTCGTTGTTCACCGCGACCGGCCAGCCGGCCATCGACCCGGCCACCGGCACGCTCAGCTACACGCCGGCCCCCAACGCCGGCGGAACGGCCGTCGTCACGGTAGACTTGCACGACAACGGCGGCACGGCCAACGGCGGCGTCGATACGTCGGCGGCGCAAACCTTCGATCTCGTGGTCAACTTCGTCAATCAGCCCCCCACGTTCAACCTGGCGGCCAGCACCAGCACCCTCGAAAACAACACCGTGGCCGCCAGCGGCGGCGTGGCGACCGGAAGCGACGCCAACCCGATCAGCGTGTTGAATTTCGCCGCCAACATCGTCGTCGGCCCCGCGGGCGCGCCCGCCGAAACCGTGAGCTTCCTGGTCGGCAACGACAACCCCAGCCTGTTCACCGCGAGCGGCCAGCCGGCCATCGACGGTGGCACCGGCACGCTGACCTACACGCTGGCCCCGGACGTGTTCGGAACCGCCCAACTCACGGTGCGGGCCCAGAACTCGGGCGGCACCGCCAACGGAGGCAACGACACTTCGGCGGCGCAAACGGCGACGATCGGCGTGATCGGCATCGACGACCCGCCGACCTTCGCCAGCATCGCCAATCCGTCGCCGATTGCGGAAGGCGTGGCGCCGGCGGCGATCGCGCTGACGGGGATCACGGCCGGCCTGAACGAGACGCAGGCGATCACGGTAACGGCCGCGGCCACGCCGCAAGCCGGCGACAACGCCGCGCTGATCGCCGCCGCGCCGGTGGTGAGCTACAGCAGCCCGGACAGCGGCGGCACGCTCAGCTACTCGGTGGCGGCGGGCCAGTTCGGCACCGACACGATCACCGTGACGGCCACCGACAACGGCGCCGGCACGACCGGCGCCGGAGGTGTGAACACGTTCAGCCAATCGTTCCTGGTCACCGTCCTTTCCAACTCGCCCACGGCCGCGGCGCAAACCGTGAACACCCGCGAGAACACGTCCACGACCATCACGCTCAGCGGCACCGACCCCGCCGGCAACACGCCGTCGGCCATCATCAGCAGTCTGCCCACCGCCGGCACCCTGTTCCAGTTGGCCGCCGGCGGCGGCCAGGGCGCCGCGATCAGCGCCATCAACACGCCCGTGGCCAACGCCAACCAGGTGATGTACGTGCCCGCCATCGACGCCGCCGGCACGCTCTACGACTCCTTCGGCTTCTACATGACCGACGGCACGCGCAACTCGCCGGTTGCCCAGGTGACCATCAACGTCACGCCGGTCAACCAGCCCCCCTCGTTCACCGTCGGCCCGAACCAGACCGTGCCGCTCGGCGCCGGCGCGCAGGCCGTCAGCCCCTGGGCCACGGGGATCTCGGCCGGCCCGCCGAACCAATCGAGCGAGACGGTCACGTTCAACATCCTCTCCGACACCAACCCCGGCCTGTTCAGCGCGGCGCCCTCGGTCAGCGCCGGCGGCACGCTCAGCTACACGCCGGCCGCCGGCCAGACCGGCACGGCCACCCTTGCGCTCGATTTGCGAAACTCGGGCGGCACGGCCAACGGCGGCAACGATACATCGCCGCCGCGGACGTTCACGGTGACGGTCACGGCCACGCCGCCGGCCCCCACGGCCCTGCCCGACACCTTCGTGCTCGGCGGCAGCGGCGCCGGCAACGCATCGGGCGCCAGTAGCGGATCGGGCGCCACCAGTGTGTTGGCCAACGACACCTCGAACGACGGCCAGCCGTCGTCGTTGCGCGCCGTCCTGATCAGCTCGACCACCCACGGCACGCTGGTGTTCAACGCCGACGGTTCGTTCAGCTACACGCCCGGCGCCGGCTTCCAGGGACTCGACCGCTTCACCTACGAGGCCAGCGAGGGGACTTCGGCCAGTTCGCCGACCACGGTGACGTTGCTTTCGTACCAGGCGAGCATCGTGAACAAGCTTTACAACCAGGTGCTGGGCCGTTCGGCCGACGACGCCGGGCTGCAGTATTGGACTTCGCAGATCATGGGGGGCGCCTCGTACAGCGTGGTGGCCCAGGGCATTTTCGAGAGCGACGAGCGCCTCAACGCGATCATCGCGGGCGGGCAACTCGGCGATTTGCCCGCCTACCAGGGCTACTACCCGCAGTACCTGTTGCGGCCGGCCGACGCGGCGGGGCTGGCCTACTGGAAGGGCGTCTGGAAGCAGAACGGCGGGCCCGACAACGTGATTTCCGGCATGATCGGCTCGCCCGAGTTCTACGCCTCGGCCGGCCAGCGGCATCCGACCCTATCGGCCAACGACGCCTGGGTGACGGCTCTTTACGAGCGGCTTTTGAGCCGCGCGCCCGACGCCGCCGGCCTGCAATACTGGAGCGGCCAACTCGCGAGCGGCGCGATGACGCGCCAGCAGGTGGTGCTGGGCTTCGTGCGCAGCCCCGAAAACTTCCGCAACTTGACCAGCGCCTTTTTCCAGGAGTACCTGCTTCGCCAGCCGAGCGCCGCCGAACTCAACCAGTACGTGGGCCAATTCGAGGCCGGCGCCTCGCAGCGCGACGTGCAGCTTGCGATCATCAACTTGCCCGAGTACGCCAACACGCCGCCCGCGCCGGCCATCGGCACGGTCGCCAGGTCGCTCTACCCGGACTAGTTTTTACCGCGCGCGGCCACCATTCATCGCCTCGCAAGAATACGATAACCGCGCGCAGGACGTTGCGCCGCGAAGGGAAACGCGAACGCGCAAAACGCGGCTTCGGCGCAGCCGAAACTGCGCGAGAAAAAACTGGCAAAACCGTACCTGTACCGACCAGGAAATCCGTCTCGGCGGATTGCCCGGCTTTAGACGCGTTAAGACTTCTTCCCCCGCGGCGCGCATCGGTGCCACACGCGCCGAGGCTTTCGTCGGGTAAGGTACGGTTTTGCCAGTTTTTTCGTGACGCTTGTCCTAGAGTACTCAGCCGACCCGGTCATTCCAATCCCCGTGGCGCCACCGTCCCCTCCTTCCGCCCCCTACCCGGAAGGTTGGGCGAGGGGGGCCGGCCGCAATACGAGGACTAATCGCGCTCCGAGCATCGGCGCTGCGCGAAAAAAAACGATTCCGAAACCCCTCCCCAAGAGATCCAAAAGAGCGTGGGGTAAGGCGAAGGGTGGCGCGGCAATTGGATGCCGCTTTCGCGGCTCGCTCAGACGTCATGGGGTATTCGGAAGTCGTTTTTTTTCGCTTCGCCGCCGTTTTGTTTTTTTGCACGTTCGTTGCTGCGCAACGAGCGTGTTTTTTTCGGGAAAATGATCCCTACCGATTCGTGGGCCGCTCAGCGGACCCGGTGAGCTTGCGCCGCGGGTTCGTGTGGGAACCATAAATCATCCGGGCAAGCGGTGCTGTCGGCCCGATCACCCCATGGGAACGATCGCCCAGGCCGTTTCGTATCCTGTTCCTCCTGTAAATCCTGTCTTGAATTCCGCAGTTGTGCGACGACATCATCGTTTTGGAAGATGAACACCTATGTCGTTACCTGTCAATACTTACCCTTGGCGGGGCGATAGGCGTTAGGTTCCCCGCTCGCCTAACGCCTGACAAACAGGGGGCTAACGCCCCCCGCTCGCCTCCTAACGCCTAACGCCTACTAACAAACAGGGGGCTAACGCCCCCCGCTCGCCTCCTAACGCCTAACGCCTGACAAACAGGGGGCTAACGCCCCCCGCTCGCCTCCTATCGCCTAACGCCTGACAAACAGAGCGCCGGCGCAGCTCGATCGTCTCACGCTTCCAGCCCGCTCGCCTCCTATCGCCTAACGCCTCTGACAAACAGGGGGCTAACGCCCCCCGCTCGCCTCCTAACGCCTAACGCCTACTAACAAACAGGGGGCTAACGCCCCCCGCTCGCCTCCTAACGCCTGACAAACAGGGGGCTAACGCCCCCCGCTCGCCTCCTAACGCCTACTAACAAACAGGGGGCTAACGCCCCCCGCTCGCCTCCTATCGCCTAACGCCTACTAACAAACAGGGCTAACGCCCCCCGCTCGCCTCCTATCGCCTAACGCCTACTAACAAACAGGGCTAACGCCCCCCGCTCGCCGCCTATCGCCTACTAACAAACAGGGGCTGGCAAAATTCACGGCGATCCGATCAAGTCCGGGACGTCGCTCAAAAATGCGCGCCAAAATCTTGACGCGGTTTCGCTCTCCGATTACCTTCATAGAGGGAAACGCGACTTGAAGGCCGTTCCGCATCTGACGTCGAGCAACGAAAGGCATCTCAATCATGTTGGGCAAACCACTTGCCAAGGGTCGGGGCGTGCGCAACCATGTCCGTCGTAAGTTCTTTTCTCGCAATCGTTTGAGCATGGAGTCGCTGGAGGCCAGAACGCTTTTGTCGGCGTCGGCGGCACTGGCGGGAATCGTGGCCGAGCCGCTCAGGATTCAAGCGCCGCCGCACGCGGTTGGCTTGCTTGCGGGGCCGATGGCGGCGGCCGGCTTCACGCCCGCCGGCCTGTCGCCGTCCCAGGTGGCTCAAGCCTACGGTTTCAACCAGATCGCCTTGGCCGGAGGCGCGACGGGCAACGGTGCCGGCCAGACGATCGCCATCGTCGATGCCTACAACGACCCCAACATCGCCCAGGATTTGGCGACGTTCGACCAGCAGTACGGCCTGCCGGCCCCGCCCAGCTTTACCACGAATTACGCCGGCGGGTTCATGCCTCCAACCGACGCCGGCTGGTCGCAGGAAATCTCGCTCGACGTCGAATGGGCGCACGCGATCGCCCCCAAGGCCAATATCGTGCTGGTCGAGGCGGCTTCCGCCAATTTGAACGACCTGCTCTCGGCCGTCGACACCGCTCGCAACTTGCCCGGCGTGAGCGTCGTTTCGATGAGTTGGGGCACACAGGAGTTTCCGCAAGAGACGAACTACGACAGCTATTTCACCACGCCCGCCGGCCACACCGGCGAAACGTTCGTGGGGGCGTCGGGCGATACGGGCTCGCCAGGCATCTGGCCGGCGCTGTCGCCCAACGTTCTGGCCGTCGGCGGCACGTCGTTGCAGATGTCCGGCGGTGGCTACGGCGGCGAAACGGCCTGGGCCAACAGCGGTGGTGGCGTCAGCAGTTACGAGAGTGAGCCCAGCTTCCAAAGCGGCGCGCAGTCGTACGGCGCCCGTAGCACGCCCGACGTGGCCTACAACGCCGACCCGAATACGGGTTTTGCCGTCTACGATTCGGTGCCCGGCGCCGGACAAACCGGCTGGATGGTCGTCGGGGGAACCAGCGCCGGCGCTCCACAGTGGTCGGCCTTGATCGCCATCGCCGACCAGGGACTCGCCGCGACGGGACAGGCGCCGCTCGATCAGGCGCAGAACGCCATTTACCAATTGCCCAGCACCGACTTCCACGAGATCACTAGCGGCAACAACGGTACTTATTCGGCGACACCTGGTTACAACCTCGTCACCGGCTTGGGCAGCCCGATCGCGAACCTCATCGTCAGCGATTTGATCGCGGGCGCGACGCCCTCACAGCCATCGCAGCCATCACAGCCATCGCAGCCGTCACAGCCATCACAGCCATCGCAGCCCTCACAGCCCTCGCAGCCACAACCACCCGGACCACCGGCACCACCCCAACCACCTTCGACCGGGGGCGGCGGCTTCGGGGGCGGCGGCTTCGGCGGTGGCGGCTTCGGGGGCGGTGGCGGCTTCGGCGGCGGCGGCTTCGGCGGCGGCGGCTTCGGCGGCGGCGGTAACAATCCTTGGGGCGGGCTGTTCGGCGGGTACAACCCGTGGAGTTGGTACTTTGGCGGCGGCGGTTTCGGCGGAGGAGGGGGCGGCTTCGGGGGTGGCGGCTTCGGGGGTGGCGGCTACGGAGGTGGCGGCTATGGGGGTGGCGGCTATGGGGGTGGTGGCTTCGGGGAATACTACAATCCCTGGAGTGGGTCGTTCGGCGGCTTCTATAGTTCCTACAATCCCTGGGGCGGCTTTTCCAGCTACAGCTTTGATTCTTGGGGCGGCGGCTTCAACGGAGCTCAGACGCTACAGCAGTCCGACGTGGCGGGCGGCGGCGCGGCGGGCGGCGGCGCCGGATCCAGCGGAGCGGCATCGAACGGAGCGGTGTCCAGTATGGGCAATGGGTCCAGCGTGGGCAATGGGTCCAGCGTGGGCAATGGGCTCGGCGCGGGCAATGGTTCCAGCGGCTCGATCGGCGTTCCAGGACTGTCGGGCGACGCCGGCGGCGCGCTCAACCAGGCGACGAGCACCGTGGTGGCGTTCGCCACACTCAGCCCGACCGACGGTGCGGAAGATGTCGTCCACGCTGCCATCGCGACCCTTGATGGCACGCCGCTCGAGGCGTTGTCGGACCCGCTGAGCGTTCATCGTGACGTTACCGGCAATCAACTCCCAGCGGGCGCCGTTGACGCGGCCTTTGGCGAGTGGGCCGCGGGTTAGAATCGAGTAGGTGCGTGCCCTCCGCTCCGCCTCACGACCGGATTGCCGGGAAACAGACCCTACTCGAGCGGAACCGGGAGGGAGTTGCGATGATGAATTGCGAGGAAGATTCATGACTCCGATGAACGCCGAGTTGCTCGAAGCGGTTCGTGCCGCCGAGGGCGTGCCGATTCGAGTGGTTGATCCGGATACGAACACCGAGTACGTGATCGTGCGGGCCGATGCTTTCGACCGGCTCAAGGTTTTGTTGACCGACGGCGACTTGGAGGAGACGTATCCGGCGCAGATCGAAAGCGCCATGCGCGCCGGCTGGGACGACCCAACCATGGACGACTACAATGACTACGAGCGTTTTCGACACCGGTGAGATACCAACGCGGCGACATCGTGTTAGCAGACCTCCCGTTCAGCGACCGCAGTGGGTCGAAGACGCGGCCCGCCCTCGTGGTACAGGCCGACGCCAATAACCAGCGACTGGACGACGTGATTCTGGCGCTCATCACCCGATCCATCCACCGATCGACCAGCGAGCCCACGCAACTTCTCATTGATATTACGACGCCGGAGGGCCGGCAATCCGGCCTGCTGCACACCTCGGCGTTGAAGTGCGAACACCTGCTCACGCTGCACCGCCGCCTCATCCAGCAATCCATTGGTCGGCTTTCGCCTGCGATCATGTCCAAGGTCAATGACTGCCTCAAGGCCGCGCTGGGTATCCCTTGACCGTACTTGAAATGTCCCTCGCATCGCGACCGGCGAGCCAGGGTCGCAGGACGTCGTGGGCGAAGCGTGCGGAAAACTGGGCGGCGCCGTGGGCCAGCAGGTGCTCGCCGTCGACGAAACAGCGGTCGTCGCACCAGTCGCCGGCGTCGATGATCCTCACGCGGAACTCGGATCGCAACTCGGCCATCAAGGCGTCGATTTTCCGCCGCGTGCCCGCGGGATAGCCGCCGCGGAACCTGGTGGCTTCGGGCATCAGGCAAAGGCAGACCTCGATGCGCTCGCGGAGGCAGATGTCCAACATGTCGCGCAAGGCGCGGCGCTCGCCGTCGCCCACGCGGAAGTCGCCCAGCGCCGCGGCGAACCGGCGGATCGACGCATCGACGTTCTTTCGCCGCACGGCCTCGTCGTCGATTCGCCAGGGGCCTGGAACCCATCCCAGCCGGCCGGATCGCTCGAATCCGTGCGGATCGCGGTGCCGCGGCGCCGTCATCCAAGACGGAGCCCGCCGGCTCAACAACGCGGCGCGATACCAATAGCAACCGCCCATCCGCAGGCGAAGCCAATCGGCCCAGAGCGCCGGCGGCGCCGGCGCATAGCGCGACAGCAGCCGGACGTCACGGGCCGAAAAACGCTCGACCTCCGGCCGCCGCCGTCGGTCGCCGCCATACGGAGCGGGGTGCAGCAGCGCCGGGTGGATTTCGATCACGAGCCAGCGTGGACGAAGGCCATCGGCCAGCAGCCGGTCGAGGAACATCCGCTCGACGAGCGGGCCGGCGCCAAGGCCGCCAAAGTTAAAGGCCAGGGGGCCAGCGGTCGACTCGCCCAGCACGTCCGGGCGGAACCCGTAAAGCGTCCGCGAACTTCCCAGCGCCAGCAGCAACGGCCGATCGGGACCCGCCGCCCGTTTCGCTCGCAACAGCGCGAGCCGATGGCCGTACTCCGTGTCTCGAAGCTCGGGCTCGGCGGAGTCGACCAACAGTGTCGTTCCAATCTGCAACACCACATAGGCCGCGATCGCCCAAGCCAACGTGAGGCGACCGTGGACTCGCGGCCCGACGCGCCGCGACACGGCGCCCCCGGCCGGCGCCGGAACGCGGAAGCGTTGCGAATTCAGAGCGGGTGTACCCAAATGTCTCATTATCGGTCGTGTGCGGTATCCAGCCGGACAAAGTGCTCATGCACGGCGGTTTGCAGAGGGTAGTGGCTTGGGCTTCGCCTGGCAACGTCACTTGCCCCTTCCGTACCGCCAGCCCGGATTATTCATGGTTCAACACTAACCCGCAGCGCAAGCAAGGCCCAGCGTTGAAATTACCTTGCTTGCGCTGCGGGTTAGTGTGACAGCAGTCTGCGCTCGTTCCCCCTGAACCATGAATAATCCGGGCCAGGCCGCGATCACCATTTGAAGCTGTACGATACGTACGTCACTTCCGGCGACCCGCTCGGCCCGGTTCGGCGGATGAACGAGCCGGCAAAGAGCTTTGAGAATAGCCGATGAACAACTCCTGGTGCCGCGCCAGGTGAAAGTTCACGGTGAAGTCGATTTCGTTCCCCACCCGGATGCCCCCAACGGTATCCGCCTTACCAATTGTCCGCGGCACGTGGCACTAGGGTGGGACAAGACGGCGGAGCGGGCGCCGGCCCACCAGTGCCGGCCAATGGTGGGCCGGGAGACCCGCTGCGCGGGTGCCCCTCCAGAGGCGAGCTTAATTACGAAAACCATCAGGTCTCATTCACCGCCGCGTGCCGTATATCCGTCTTGCCGTTGAATTGGGACACGGTACTTGATGGGATACCATTTTCAATGAGTTGCCTTATGATATTTTGGGCGCCCGGCGGTAATGCGCCACCTCCGCCTCCAAGGAGTCGATGTCGTGCCGCAAGCCGTCGGTATCAACCGCATTGCCGTCATCGTGACGACCGTGGACCGCTCGCCGCAACTGCTCGCGGATGATGTCGGCTTGCGTTTCGTACCGCTGGAGAACCTGTTCGCTACTCTTAGCCAGCCACGACCCTAATTGCCGGTCGTAGGATTCCATCCGCTGACGAAGATGTTCCCCGAGCCGCTTCTCAAGCGACCGCCGAACGAGTGGCGCGGCCAGTTTCGGTAGCATGGTCCACCAGGACGCCCGGCCATCCGCCACGGTCGTGCTGCCGCCGTCATCCGCCAGCGGTAGACCCGACAGACGAATCTCAGAGACGGCGGCGACGTCGATGGCAGCGGAGGAAAGAATGTTCCTCAGTGATTCGAGCGAATTGCGCAGTTGCTTCTGCAAGTTCGCGACAACATCGTAAGCCGCCGCCGCATGCTCTTTACATGCCACGCGCACAGTCGAAGCGATGGCCTCGTCAGGCGAGTTGCCCGTCGTCCGCTGCAATGCCGCGGTCATTCGATCGAGAACCGCCGAGAGCGTCACGCGTTGATCGTTCATCCAGTCGCGGGCGCGTTTTGTCGCGTCGCGAGCGACGTCATCGGCATGATCGAGCACTTCCTTCGCCCGTCCAACGTCGGCTTCTGCAATTGGCTCGGCTCCGTCCGTGCGCTCTTGAAGCGTGCGGAGCACGCCTACAGTCGAATCGATCAGCAGCGCCACCTTCTGCGCCAGCGACCGCTGTCGAAGTTCTTCCTGGCGATTGAAGAGCGGCAGAATGTCTTCTTCAAACCACGTGGCCAGCAGGCTCTCATCGGCGCCGACCGTGCTCACCAAACGCACGGGAATATCAGTTTCAAATTCCCGAGCCAGGTGCTCGCGGGTGTAGGCAATGGCTCGCTGCCTGTCGTTGGCATTCAGCAAATCAGCTTTACTGATCAGCACCTGGCTCGAAATGCCGGCCTCGAGCAGCAGCCGCAATAACCGCAGATCGTCCTCGGCGAGTGACGAGCCGGCGTCGACGAGCACCACGCCCAGATCGCAGCGTGGAAGGTAGGCGAGGGTCTCCGTGCCGCCTGCCGTCGCGAGCGAGCCGACGCCGGGCGTATCGACGAAGACCACACCGTCGCGCAGCCGCTTTGAAGGCACTCGCACGAGGATGTTGGTAACGTGTTTCGCATTGCCTGGGTTGCTCTCCTCGGCGGCGTACTCGCGCAATTGGTCAAGGGGGATTTCGAGCGGACTGAATTCCGCGAATGAGACGATCGCTTGCGGATGGTCGCCGGCGGCCAGCCGCGTTGGAACGGCGGTCACCGGCGTGACGCCGACCGGGAGAATGGGCGCGCCGGCAAGGTCGTTCAACAACGACGACTTACCCGAACTCACTCGCCCGAACACCGCGATTTCAAACTGCGGCGTCGCGAGACGTTCGACGATGATGTCGAGATGGGACCGGAACTCGACGAGTTGCCGGCGGGTGATGAGTTGGTCGAGCAATGCCAGCGTCTCTTTGCGAACGGCTGTCGATTCGAGTCGCGCGACGCGGTCGGCGAAGTCGGCCCCATGACCTTTCAGATATTGGCCGATGCGATCAACGACGCGCGCCAGGTCTTCTTGCATTTTGATCATCCGCGCCCGCTCGGCTTCGTCGAGCGCTCCATACCCAACGAGATTGTTGGGACTCATTTCGGCGATGGAGATACCGACGCAGTTAATCGCAGTCTGCAGCGCCCAGCGCAATCCGACAGGGCGAACCGATACGGGAATCTGTGCCTCTTCCAGGCAGCTCTGCATGACGCCTCGCAAGCGTGCCAGGTAATCGCGGACGACTTTCACATCCGACGGCGAGAGGTCGTTGACGTAGCGGGAGAAAACGCTGGGGTCGAGCGCGTCGATGATGTGCGACTCCATTCCCACGAGCTGTTCGTGGATCGTCGTGAAATTGAGGACGAGTACCTCGCGATGGCGTTCTTTGAAAGGCGGCACGAATGTCTCCTGCATCGGGAATCGGCGCCGTCAGCGTCGCGGCCTTTTTTTTTGCCGGCACGGCTTGGTATTTCCGCTGCTCAAGCCTGCGTTTACAGCAAATCCCGCGCCAGCCCCTGGCGCAAGGGTTGGTGGAGGAGAAGAATAGTCTCCGCGGCCCGTCACACCGCAGCCCCGCAGTTAGTCCTAGGATTCGGACCTTGACTGTCTGAGATGCAAGGTCTAAAGTGCTTTTTAACGACTGGCGATGGAGTTCGCCATAAACCGTCGCTTTGTGCGACTGATAACTCCTACTGCGAGGTTCGTCCTTGGGTGGGAGTGGTTTGCGCTTCAGCCCCAAGGACCGATCCTTGGGTTTTTTTTGCGCTGGTCCTTGAACTCCCGAGGTCGCCATGTCGAAGTTTTTGCGACGCCCCAAGCGCCGCCGCCAGCCAAGGTGGCTGGTATATGGCGATGTGTACGCGATTGCGTGTTTGATGGCCATCGCGTTCCTGATTATCTGGATGATGCTCAATCGCTGGCACGGATGATTCACCCGTGAAGCTCCTCATCGTTTCCGACATCCACGCGAACAACTTCATTCAACTGAGGCCCGCCATCATCATGACCGACATCGTCTCCATACACGCGCGCGAAATCCTTGACTCCCGAGGCAACCCCACCCTGGAAGTTGACGTGCGGCTTGCCGATGGCACATTGGGCCGGGCGGCGGTTCCATCCGGCGCGTCGACCGGCAGCCGAGAGGCCGTCGAACTGCGAGACGGCGACCCGGGCCGCTTCGGCGGAAAAGGCGTCGCCCACGCTGTGGCGAACGTGAACGATGTGATCTCGCCCACGCTGCGAGGCCTTTCCGCGGTCGAACAGCCGGAAATCGACGGTCGCTTGCTCGCGCTCGACGGCACGGAAACGAAGAAGAACCTGGGCGCCAACGCGATTCTCGGCGTTTCACTGGCCGTCGCCCGCGCGGCCGCCGCTTCAAAAGGGCTTCCTTTGTACCGATACCTCGGCGGCGACGAAGCGACGCTCCTGCCCGTGCCGATGTTCAACGTGCTCAACGGCGGCGTCCATGCCGATAACACGGTCGACGTGCAAGAGTTCATGGTGGCGCCGGTCGGCGCGCCTTCGTTTCGCGAAGCGTTGCGAATGGGCGCCGAAATCTACCAGCGACTGAAACGGCTGCTTCACGACCAAGGTTATACGACCTCCGTAGGCGATGAAGGGGGCTTCGCGCCGAACCTCAAGAGCAATGAGCAAGCTCTGGATCTGGTGGTACAAGCGATTGCGCAAGCAGGGTTCACTCCGGGAACCGACGTGGTGCTGGTGCTTGATCCCGCGGCCAGCGAGTTCTTCACGGATGGAACGTATGTCTTCAACAAGTCGGACCATTCCACCCGCACCGCCGACGACATGATCGATCTTTACGAACAGTGGATCTCGAACTTTCCCATTTGGAGCATCGAAGACGGGCTGGCGGAAAACGATTGGATCGGCTGGAAAACTCTGACCGCGCGGTTGAGCGACCGCGTCCAGCTTATCGGGGACGACATCTTCGTTACCAACCCGGCCATCATTCGACGGGGCATCGCGGAAGGCATCGGCAACGCCGCCTTGATCAAGCTCAACCAGATCGGCACGGTTTCCGAGACGCGAGACGCGATTGCCGCTGCCCGATCCGGGGGATTCGGCACCGTCATCAGCCACCGCTCCGGCGAAACGGCCGATGACTTTATTGCCGACTTCGCCGTCGCCACGTCAGCAGGGCAGATCAAGAGCGGCGCTCCGTGCCGGGGCGAACGCGTCGCCAAGTACAACCAACTGCTGCGGATTGAGGAAGAACTCGGCGCATCGGCCCGCTATGCCGGGGCGGGACCGTTCAAACGACAAGCAGGGGGCGACTCATGACCGCGCCGACGATGATCGAAAAACCCGACCGTTGGCTCAATCGGACCGTGCTCGGCGTCGGTTTGGCGAGTGTTTGCTCCGACGCGGGCCATGAAATGGCGACCACGGCGATGCCGGCGTTGCTCGCCTCGGTGGGGGCCAGTTCCGCGATTCTCGGCTTGATCGAGGGGCTTGCCGACGGCATCGCCAGCTTTGCCAAGCTGATCTCCGGCTTGTACAGTGATCGCCTTCGCAGGCGGAAGCCGCTGGCTGTCGTTGGCTATTTCGTGACTGCTTCGCGCATGGCGAGCTTCGCGCTGGCGACGCAGTGGTGGCACATGCTGCTGGGCCGTGTCGGCGGCTGGCTAGGTCGCGGAGCGCGCACTCCGATCCGCAATGTCGGTCTACTGTGGACGATACACCCAGTGGCTGCGATGACGCTCGTGATTGCCACTTCGTTGACTGGCGCCGCGATCATTGCCTATACTGGCGAAAAGCAGGCCGCAGCCGCCGCGTTGGATTGAGGGTTGCGACAGAGAGCAAGTTCCGGACCACCAGCGCTGGAAGGTATACTCGTAAGGTGGGTATCCTCGTGTTTCTCCCAAGTGAAGTATCGAGAGCGGAGCACGATTCATGCGACCACTCTTTCAGATTGCCTTGGTGGCCGTCGGTTCCGCCTGCGGAGGCTTGCTGCGCTGGGGAGTCGGCATCGGTGCCGCCCGGCTCTTCGGCACCGCGCTGCCGTATGGGACTTTCGTCATCAACATCGCGGGCTGCCTGTTCCTCGGTTGGTTCTCGACCGCGCTGGCCGACCGGATGCTGCTGAGCGAGCATCCTTGGCTTCGAGCCGACGACCTGCGATTGCTGGTCGCCGTCGGCTTCACCGGCGCGTATACGACCTTTTCGACGTTTGAATGGGAAGCGCACGGCCTGATACGCGATGGCGAACAATTGGCGGGTACGGGCTACCTGGTCGCCAGCGTGTTGCTTGGCCTTTTGGCGGTTCGGTTGGGCGTCATTTTGGCACGGGCATGAGCAACGAAACATGAAGCTCGAAGGCGAACAAATCCTGCTCCGCGTCTATCTGCGGAATACCGACCAGTACGGGTGGCAGACGGCCGCCGAGGCGATCGTCGAGCAGGCGAAGAAAGCGGGACTTTCAGGGGCGACGTTGCTTCACGGAATCTGCGGCTTGGACGTCACGGGACAGTTGCTCTTTAATCGCCCTTGGTCGCTCGTTGACCATGTGCCCGTCGTCGTCGAAATCGTCGACAGTCCGCGGCTCATCGGCCCGTTTTTGTCCACCATCGGCGAAATCATTCCCGAGGGCGTTGTTACCCTGGAGCGGGCCCACGTGCTCGTCTATCGCCACAGCGCCGCCGGCGCGGCAATGGCGAAGCAGCACTTGAAAGTGCCGGGTCCGGTTCTCGATCTTTCCACGGTTCCCACAGCCGAGAGTTTTCCCATCATGAAGCTCAGCGAAGACGGCCAACTGTTGCGCGTGTTCATTGGCGAATCAGACATCTGCGAGGGCGAGCCGCTCTATCGCGCCATCGTGCTCAAGGCCCGTGAACTCGGTCTTGCGGGCGCGACGGTCCTGCACGGCACGATGGGCTTCGGCGCGGCGAGCCGCGTCCACACGAGCAGGCTCTTGGAGCTGTCGACCGACCTGCCCATCGTCGTCGAACTGGTCGACACCGCCGACAAGATCCAGGGATTGTTACCCTTCCTCGACGAATCCGTGCAGGAGGGGATGATCACGATCGAAAGCGTGCGGATACTCAAATATCGTTCTCAAGAGCTATCCAGATAACTTCCCCGAAACATCGGTTCTACTGCACGCCGCCTGCTTCGACACCAACCCGCAGCGCAAGCAAGGCGCGAAACTACTTGCCTTGCTTGCGCTGCGGGTTAGTGTACAAAACTGACGAATGTCTCATTCGATCCCCACTCCGGCTCAAAACTGGAAATAGATGAATGGCCTGTGTCCCGACGGAAGCAGGCAAAGGCAGGCGGCGACCGACGAGCCGTAAAGCGTCGCGAACAGCGACGGCGAGACTCGTGACGCCCAGCCGTACAGGTCGGCGCGGCAGCTCAGGTAGTGCGCCAAGGCGAGGCAGGCGAGGTGCAGCCAAAGCACGCCGGGCAAGCTCGACGCGCCATGCGATACGAAGCCCAAGTAAGCCTCGAGCACCAAACCGGCGCTGCGCAAATCGGGAGCGCGAAACAACACCCACGTCGCCGCGACCCACTGACAGGTCAGGAGCGTTCCCAACACGGTGGCCGGCCGTCCATACCGTTTGAATCCTCCCGACCAGGCCGTCACCGCGCGCTGGACGATCAGCGCCAGGCCGTGCAGGGTTCCCCAAAGCACGAAAGTCCAGGCGGCCCCGTGCCAGAGGCCGCCCAGGAACATGGTGGCCAAGACGTTGGCCGAGGTCCGCCAACGGCCGCGGCGGTTGCCGCCGAGCGGGACGTACACGTAGTCGCGCAGCCAGTTCGACAGGCTGATGTGCCAGCGGCGCCAGAATTCGGACAGGTTCGGCGCCAGGTACGGATGGCGAAAGTTCTCGCAGAGCCGGTAGCCCAGCAGGGCGGCGGAGGCGATGCCCATCTCGGAATAGCCGGAGAAGTCGCAATAGATCTGCACGGCGTAGAGCAGCACCCCCAAGCAGGCGCTGGCCGCGTCAAAGTCGCCCGGCGCCGCGAAATAGAGATCGACGTACGTCGAAAGGTTGTCCGAAACGCAGGCCTTCTTGAAGAACCCGACCAGGAACAACCACAGCGCCGGCCGGAGGCGGACCGCGCCGAAGCGGCGGAGCGTGGCAAGCTGGGGCAGGAAGTCGCCCGCGCGGACGATGGGCCCCGCCACCAACTGCGGAAAGAACGCCACGTACAAGGCGAAATCGAGCAGGCTGTTCGTGGCGGCGATCTGTTTGCGGTGGACGTCCACGACGTAGCTGAGCGATTGGAACGTGTAAAAGCTGATACCCACGGGCAGCACGATCGCCAAGCTGCGCTCGTGGACGGCGAATCCCAGCAGCCGCGACAGATCGGCGGCGGAAGCGGCGAAGAAATTGAAGTACTTGAACACGCCGAGCAAACCCAGGTTGACGGCGAGGCTGACCACCAGCAGCCGCCGGCGCCGCCGTTGCCCGGCGGCGCATGCGATCTGTCTTGCCAGGAGGAAGTCCAGCCCGGTGCTCAGTGCGATCAACGACAGGAAGCGCCAATCCCAGGCGCCGTAGAAGACGTAACTGACGGCCAGCAGCCATGCCTTGCGGGCGTCGTTGTGACCCAACGACCAGTGAACGGCGAACACGACCGCCGCGAATAAGAAGAACCTCAACTCAACGAACGACATGGCCGGCGTTCCTGGGTACGAGGGCCGCGGGCGCCGCGGGTCGCAACAGCGTCGTCAGGTCGCCGGCCACTTGGCGCGACAGGAGAGCGGCGCCGTCGGCGTTGAGGTGGTCGAAATCGTGCCACAAGTCGAGCCGGTAGATTTCGTCGCAGCCGCGTCCGCGCAGATAGTCGAGCAGCAAGACGTCGCCGTAGCGCTGGGCGTGGCTGCGCAGCACCGCGGCGGTATGGGAATCGCGCTTGACTCGCGGCCCGAGCAGGAACACCGGCTCGGCGCCCAAATCGCGAACGCGGGCGATGACGTCGTCGAAGTAGGCCGACTCCTCGTCGCTCAGCGGAGCGCCTCCCCAATGGGGATCGGCGTCGTCGGTCAAGAACCGCGTGAAGCGGCGCCGCCAATCCCCCGGGCCGGCCACGCCGTCGGCGGGGCTGGACGCCGGCAGCGGCACATAGCCCGCCAGTTCGTCGTGCGCGTCGGCGCCGGCCGGCGCCGCACGCGCCGCGGCCCGCGGAAATACCAGCCTGACCGCCGAACCCAGGTTGACCGACCGGCAGAAAAAACTCATGACGTGCGGCCAGGCGAAACGAAGCCGTTGGCACCGGCCGCTGCCTCGCCGGCGCTCGCCGGCCAACGTGTTGCGGACGGCCAGACAAGTGCCGTACCAATCGTGCGAGGCCATGTCGCGCTCGCCGTACCAATTGTCGACGTCGAACAGGTACAAGGTCGGCTCGAGCACGACCGCTTTCAATCGCCGGGGACGCCGCGCCGAGAGCCGTTTCAGGATCTCGTCGGCCTCGAGAATGTTCATCCGCGGCAAGCCCAGATTGTACGAGCGCATATCGAGGCCGCGCCGCCGCCAGACCGCTCGCATCCGGCGGGGGTCGAGATGACGCTGAACACGGCTGGTGCCGAGGAACAGCACGTCGGTTTCGTCGGCCCGCGCCTCGAACTGCCGCCACTTGGCGTCCAACCCGCTCGACCGCGGCCCGTGCCCGAGCGCGGCCAGGCCGGCGCGGAACCCCGCCGCGACGACGAGGAACGCGGCCAACGCCGTCCCCAGCCAACGCAGCCGCCATACCAGGCTCGGTTGCGGCGGCTCGACGTCATGAAACAATCGGCGGGGATCCATCGGATGATCGGCACACGAGGGTCTGAAATGGCGCGCGGGAACGATAACGCCATGCGCGAGTCGCGTCAAGATGGGATACGCGGCCGGAAATGACACATTCGTAAGTCTGCACACCAACCCGCGGCGCAAGCGCCGGGGGTCCGCCGTGCGGCCCACGAATCGGTAGGGATCATTTTCGAGAAAAAAGCACGCTCGTTGCGCAGCAACGAACGTGCGAAAAACAAAACCGCAACGAAGCGAAAAAAAACGACTTCCGAATACCCCATGACGTCTGAGCGAGCCGCGTAAGCGGCATCCAATTCCCGCGCCACACTTCGGCCTACCCCACGCTCGTTTGGATCTCTTTGGGAGGGGTTTCGGAATCGTTTTTTTTCGCGAAGTGGCGAGGCTCTGAGCGCGATCAGTCTTCGTGTTCGTGGGAGGTGAACGGAAATACCGTCAACAAAGTTTCGTCGAAGAACGCGCCGCCGTTGGCCAAAGCGTGCAAAGGAGATCGGACGCGGTATGAGCCGCGCACGTCTCAAACAAGGCGAGTGGCGTAAAGGCGGTCAGCATTCGCGGAAGTCTACACAAAACCCCCCCGTCAAGCCCAGTTTTGGAAAAAAATTCCGAGGCGAGTTCGCGCCGCATTCGCCCAGCGTTCGGAGCCGCGTCGCCCCTCGGTGGCCGCAGCAAGAAAAAACTGGCAAAACCGTACCTTTACCCGACGAAAGCCTCGACGCGTGGGGGACAGATGAGCGCCGCGTTGGAGGAAGTCATAACGCGTCTAAAGCCGGGCAATCCGCCGAGACGGATTTCCTGGTCGGTACCGGTACGGTTTTGCCAGTTTTTTCTTGCGCAGTTTCGGCTGCGCCGAAGCCGCGAGTTGCGCGTCGGTGTTCGGCGCCGCGGCGCGGCGCTCCGCACGTACGTCCACGGCGGCGGTCGAGCTTGCGGCGAAAGGCCGTTTTGGTATCATCCGCCGCGATTCATTGTTCGCTGTCACCGGGCGTCGGCGTGGATTCGATTCTCGGCTGCGCCACATCTCGTTCAGATCGGTAACATGCGGCCGGCGCCAACTGACATGACCTGATTCGTTACCGTTTTGTTTGTGAGCGCCCATCGCATGGTCTCGTCTCGCTGGCATGGCTACTTGATCGCCGGACTGATGGCCTGCCAGGGCTGCGCCGGCGCGCCGGCGCCGTATCGCTACAGCCGCTTCCGCGCGGCCGATTCGCCGGGCGCCACGCGGGCCGATGTGGCCGTCGTGTACGGCACGCCTCGCAAGCGACTCGACGTTGTGGCGCGCGCCCTGGGCACGCGCGATCGGCTGATGTCGCTGAATTCGAAGGTCGACAAGCATGCGATCTCACCGGCCACGATCGACAAGCTGAAAACCTACCTTGTCGAAAACGATCTGACCGACGTGGGGGTCTTTGTCAATCACTACGACCCGAAACTACAATGGCGGCGGTTGCGCGAAAACTCCCTGCTGGCTCCCGGCTGGCGCTACACGCTGGGAACGCTCGATATGATCCACTACACGCTGCTGCCCGGACGGATCTTCGGCGGCGACTACTACGACCCCTATACCAACAGCCTGTACCTCTACTCCGATGTCCCCGCGATCGTGCTGCACGAGGCGGCCTTCGGCAAAGACATCCATTCGCGGAAACGGCGGGGAGCGTACGCGGCGGTGAACGAACTGCCGGTGGCCGGCTTGTGGCGCCATGTCCGCGGTATCCGCGACGTGCTGGGCTATGCGCGGGCCCACGACGATTGGGAACTGGAGCGCTCGACGTACCACGTCTTGTATCCACGCACCGGCGCGGAAATCGCCACGATCGGCATGCCGCTGATGAGCGCGTGGTGGGGTGGACCCTTGCTCGGTCTGAGCGGCGCCGCCTGCGGCCACGTCACCGGCCGCACGATCGCGGCGTATCGCGGCTCGCGGCGAAAGGCCGCGCCACCGTCGGCTCCCGACGCGATGGAAGTCCAAACCGCCGGCCAAAAGGCCGGCGGCGACGAGGGGAGGCCGCGTTCTCCCGCGAAGGATGCGGCGCCGGCCCAGGGCCAAGTCATCCTGGCCGGCGCGAGCAACCCGGCCGGCGCGAGCAACCCGGCCGGCGCGAGCAACCTCGCCGGCGCGAGCAACCCGGCCGGCGCGAGCAACCTCGCCGGCGCGAGCAATCTCGCCGGCGCGCGCAACGGGCCGGCAACCGCGTCGGCCGTCGCCCCCATCGCCTCGCCCGAGATCCCACGTCCGGCGGCGCGGTCGTCGACGCCTCCATTGGCCGAGCAGGGCGGCGGCGACGGATGGCCCGGGATCCTCGCGCGACGGAAGCGTGGTCGGCACGGCGCGTTCGACTGGCTGGCGCCGGCGCCGGCGCCCTCGGTCGACGACGCGTCCCAGCAACTCTATACGTTCCACGGCTATTCTTCGTGGCGCGGCATCGCCGACGGCAGCGGACCGAACAACAACGGTTTTTTCTACGGCGCCAACCTCGGCACTCGCTTGGGACGGCTGAGCGAACGCACGGGCATCGGGGCGCAGGTCGGCGGCAGCGGCGGCTTGTACGACCTCAACGGCCGCGCCTCGCCCTTCGAGTCGAACGAGGTCGTGCAGCAGGGTTTCATCACGGCGGGCCTGTTCCGCCGAGCCGACGAGCTGACCAACTTCAGCGCCGGGGTGGTCTTCGACGGCATGTTCAACAACAACTTGGGCCAGTACGCGGCGTCGCCGTTCCTCGGACAACTGCGGTATCAGCTCGCCTACGCGGTGAACGATCGACACGAGTTCGGCATGTGGGGCACCGTCCGCCTGGTCGGCGACACGCAAAACGTTCTCGGGCCGTTGTCGTTCCGCGGCGTCGACCAGTTCAATTTCTTCTGGCACCACAAGTTCGCCTTCGGCGGCGACGCCGTGAGCTGGATGGGCTTTCCCGACCACACGAAACTCGGCGGCAACGGCAGCCTGGGCAACTATATTTTCGGCGGCACGTTGTCGGCGCCGCTGTCGCCGGCGTGGGCGGCTTATATGGACATGCAGTATATGCCGCCCACCGCGCGCATCGGCAGCGCGGCGGCGATGCAGGAAACATTCTATTTGGGAATCGGCCTCGTGTTCTATCCCGGCCGGAACTCGCGTTATACCAGCGTGAGCGGCGGCCGCTGGATGCCCTATCTGCCGGTGGCCAACGACGGTTCGTTCATGATCGATACGAACCGGACCTTCTAAGAGCCGATCCCAGGCGGGCTTCGCCCGCCTGGGCCTATTTAATAAGCGCTGTACGGCGCGGGAAGCGGGCGGTTGGCACTCGCCAGATCCAAAAAAAAGCGTCGCCGCACATGCGGCGCGGCACGGCGGTTTCGGCGCAGCCGAAAATGTCGAAGAAAAAACTGGCAAAACCGTACCTGTACCGACAAGGAAATCCGTCTCGACGGATTGCCCGGCCTTGGATGCGTTAAGACTTCTTCACCCGCAACGCCCATCTGTGTCACTCGCGCCGTGGCTTTCGTCGGGTAAAGGTACGGTTTTGCCAGTTTTTTCGGAGCCCGGGAGGGCGCCCCTAGGGTGTTGAAAATTCGGTCTTGACAGGGAAAGTTTCTCACGAGGGTTGTGTGTCGGTTGCCTGTCATGTCGCCTTTCGCTCCGCGAAAGAACGCCCTTTCGCGGAGCGAAAGGCGACAGCTAGCCTTGAAGCGGGCCATCGCCTAGAGTGGAAACAGGTTCGGAGCGGGCCGGAGGGCCGCCGGCCGAGATGCAACTCGGCGGGAGGAAAGTCCGGGCTCCGCAGGACAGGGCGGTGGGTAACGCCCACCGGCCGCAAGGCCAGGGAAAGTGCAACAGAAAGCAAACCGCCCCGCGGTCGCCTCGGCGCCGCGGAGTAAGGGTGAAACGGTGAGGTAAGAGCTCACCAGCAGGTTGGGTGACCAGCCTGGCTAGGTAAACCCCGCCCGGAGCAAAGCCAAACAGGGAGCAGGCGGCGGCGCGCGGCTTCGGCCGCGCGCGCGCCGACGCGCGCCGGTTCGGCGCGCCACCGACTCCCGGGTAGGCTGCTGGAGGGGCCGAGCAATCGGCTTCCTAGAGAAATGACCCTCGCCCGCGCGGCTTTCGCCGCGCGGGAACAAAACCCGGCTTACAGGCCCGCTCCGAACCTTTATTTCCTTCTTTCGTGTTTTTCGTGTGTTTCGTGGTTCCCCGCCGCCGTCTAACGCCTAACAAACAGGGGGCTAACGCCCCCCGCTCGCCTTGGGAACGAGGAAAACAGGGGGCTAACGCCCCCCGCTCGCCTGACCGCTTTATTGACAATCACGCCGCCGTCTAACGCCTAACAAACAGGGGCTAACGCCCCCCGCTCGCCTTGGGAACGAGGAAAACAGGGGGCTAACGCCCCCCGCTCGCCTGACCGCTTTATTGACAACCACGCCGCCGTCTAACGCCTAACAAACAGGGGGCTAACGCCCCCCGCTCGCCTTGGGTATTAGGAAAACAGGGGGCTAACGCCCCCCGCTCGCCTTGGGAACGAGGAAAACAGGGGGCTAACGCCCCCCGCTCGCCTTGGATATTAGGAAAACAGGGGGCTAACGCCCCCCACTCGCCTTGGGAACATCGGTAGGGAAAGCCCTAACCGTCGGCCGGCACCAGTTCCGCGTCGACCATCTGCAACAGCTTCGAGATGCACAGCTTGTTCACGCTCGTCTGACATTCGTGGGCCTCGACCCGCAGGGAATCGTGCAGGCTCTGGGGCAGCCGGACGGTAATCACCCGAATCGGCTCCTGGGGCTGCGGCAGGACGTTACTCCGCTCGCGCAGTTTGGCAATCATCTGCTGGATCGCCCCGTATTCGGCCGACTTTTCAAACGCGGCCATCAGCGCGGGTTCGGGATAGGCGGTCCGCATGACTCCGTTCACTCCGAGGATCTTCCGGTAAAAAGTGACCCAATCGGGACCCTGCCGGTACATCTCGTCGGCCTTCCGATAGACCTCAAATTCCTTCGTGTTCATCGCTTGTCTCCTACGCGAGGTTGGGTGAAACTCCGTTTCCGTGGGGCCGCGGTGGCCGCCAACATGTCAACATCGTGCGGGCCGAGTCAAGCGCAGCACGGATAGCATTGCACTGCTAGCACTTACGACGAATCGGCGTCGGTGCCTAAATTTTAGGCAGTCGTGCCCGAATTCGCGCAAACCCACCACTGCCTATTTTTTGTGCAACCCTGGTTTTCCCATTCACCAAAGTGTCCACCTTGAGAAAATCGCCGAAACGAGGAATTTCCGGCAAAACCCCATCCCCTTATTGACCCCCTCCCGACGGTGAAATACGATAGGATAAGTGGTATTGCGACAATTCTCACCTGGGGCGTTCGTCCCTGGACAAACTCCGCGGAAGAGCCTACACCGGCTCTGCTGATGACCAAGCCCGGTTCGAGCCACCGACCGTTGGAACTGACGCCAAGCGCCCATGGCGCCGGCGCCGATGGTTTATTGCCGGTGGGTCCGCCTTGCGACCCGGACGAAAAAACGGTCATCACCCAGCGTCCTCCCGCCCCCGCCGCGGGACCGGCCCGGCAGACGGCCCCGTTTGAACTGGGCCAGTTGTTGGCCGGCGAAAAATTAAACCATTTCCAACTCAAGGAGTACGTGGGGGGTGGGGGAATGGGGGCGGTGTTCCGCGCGGTGGACACGATGCTCAACCGCGAAGTGGCCCTCAAGGTACTGTCCCGTGACCAGGGGGCCGACGACGAGACCCGCCGCCGTTTCCAGAACGAGGCCCAGTCGGCCGCCCGGCTCGACCACGAGAACATCGCCCGCGTTTACTATGTGGGCGAAGACAAAGGACTCTACTACATCGTTTTCGAGTTCATCGAGGGGATCAATCTCCGCGAACTGATCGAACAGAAGGGCATCTTGCCCTTGCCGGAGGCCGTCAGCTACACGCTGCAGATCAGCGAGGCGCTGGCCCATGCCTGCGGCCGCGACGTGGTCCATCGCGACATCAAGCCCTCGAACGTGATCATCACCGCCACCGGCCGCGCCAAACTGGTCGATATGGGGCTGGCACGGCTGCACCAGGTGCATCCCGACGGCGACGACCTGACCGCCAGCGGCGTGACGTTGGGAACCTTCGACTACATCTCGCCGGAGCAGGCCCGCGACCCACGCGGCGCCGACGTGCGCAGCGACATCTACTCGCTGGGGTGTACGCTCTATTTCATGCTGACCGCGCGGCCCCCCTTTCCCGACGGCACGGTCTTGCAGAAGCTCTTGCAGCACAGCAGCGACGCGCCGCCCGATCCGCGCGAACTGAACCCGACCCTTCCAGAAGAAGTTTCCGTCGTCGTCCGCAAGCTGTTGGCCAAGGATCCTCGGCGGCGTCCCCAGCACCCGCGCGACCTGATCCACGACCTGTACGTGCTGGCCGAACAGGTCGGCTTCACCGTGTCGGGCGGCAAAGATCCCAACTGGGCGCCGGCCGCCGCGGCGCGGCCGTCGTCCATCCGGCGGCACATTCCCTGGATGGTTCCGGTCGCCGGTTTGCTTTGCGGCGTGGCCTTACTCGATTACCTCGGCCCAACCCTCGATTCGTTGGCCGGTGTTCCCGCTGACGACGCCACGGCGAACGTCGGATCGCCGGGACCGCCGTCGCCGCGGACCGCGGCCGACGACGAACACGGCGAGGCGTCGGCGGACGATCCGCGGAGCGGCCGACAACCGGATGCTGGAATGCCCGCCACCGACTCTCGCGCCGACGACGGCGCCGCGGGCGCGCAGCCCGCGCCGCGGGCCGTCGGTCCCGCGCCGAGGGGCGACATGCCATCGGACGAGCCGGCGAAATCGAGCGATTTGCCGAATCACCGCGCGCCCGCGTCCGCTCCGGCGCCGGATGACATGCCCGACGGCCCGTCCGATGAAACGACGCTTCCCAGCGAACCATCGGACGATGCGCGCCCGACCCAGCGGCCGGCGACCGACGCCGGGCCGTCCGATCCATCGACGACATCCCTCGCCCCGCTTCCCCAGGGTTTGCTGGTCGTTTGCGACGAACCACGGGGCGAGCGGTACTTCGCAAGCCTGCGCGCGGCCTGCGCCACGGCGAAGAACGGCGACGCCATCGAGCTGCGCTTCGACGGTCCTCGCGACGAAACACCATTCACGCTGAGCAACGTCCGCTTGACGATCCGCGCCGGCGAGAAGTTCCGGCCCGCGATCGTGTTCCGCCCCAGCAACACCGACACGGTGGCGTATCCACGCGGCATGATCACGGTGGCGGGCGGCAGCCTCGTGTTGCGCGGCGTGGCGCTGGAACTCGACATGCCGCGGATGCTGTTGTCGGAGAACTGGGCGCTGGTCGAGACTCAGCGCGCCGATTCGGTTGTGCTCGACGGTTGCACGTTGACGGTTCGCAACGCCTCCGATCAGGGCGGCGCCTACCATCTGGACGTGTCCATGTTCGACGTCAAGGCCGCGCCGGGCAGCGACGCGATGATGCTGGCCATGGGCATGACGCCCGTCGAACCGGTCAAGATCCAACTGCGCGATTGCGTCGCCCGCGGCGAGGCGGTGTTCTTGCGCAGCAACGACTTGCAACCGCTTGACTTGTCGTGGAACAACGGCCTCTTGGCCACCAGCGAGCGCCTGTTGGCCGCCGGAGGCGGCGTCACGGCGCCGGCGCAAGGGGTCGGCCAGACGCGGATCGAGTTGAAGCATCTGACGGCGGCGGTGGCCAAGGGGCTCTGCCGCCTGGCGGGCAGTCACAACGCCCCTTGGCTGCTCGACACCGAGATTCAATGCGCGGACAGCATCATCGTGGCCGGCGAGAAGGACGCGGCGATGATCGAGCAATTGGGCGCCGACCGGGTCAACAACCTGCAGCGGCGCGTGGCATGGCGGGGAGACCACAACGTCTACCAGGGCTTCGACGGCTTTTGGAAGGTCACCGACCTGACCTCGGCCGCGGCGCCGCTCTCGTTCACGTTCGAGCAGTGGACGGCCTATTGGGCGGCCGGCGAGATTCGTTCCAGCGACGCGTCGGTGAGTTGGGCGCATCCGCCGGGGCTTGGCCGGCCGGCGCATCGCCGCGAGCCGGCCGACTACGCGCTCGATCCACGCCAGGCGAGCGAGATCCTTTCCGGCGCCGGCGACTTCGGACCGTTGGGCCTTATCGCCGACCGGCTTCCAGGTGAACCTGTTCCGCGCGCGGCGGATCCGCCGTAGGAACGCCACCTTGCTTCCAGGATCATTTTCAAACCACCCCAAAACAGCTACCAACCGTCCACATGCGCAGCCGTTCCATATGAACAAGCGTAGCCTCAGCCCTGTGTTCGCAACGCAAAACGCGGCTTCGGCGCAGCCGAAACTGCGCAAGAAAAAACTGGCAAAACCGTACCTGTACCGACCAGGAAATCCGTCTCGGCGGATTGACCGTCATTAGACGCGTTAAGACTTTTTCACCACATGCCGTTCATCTGTGCCGCTCGCGCCGACGTGTTCGTCGGGTAAAGGTACGGTTTTGCCAGTTTTTTTCGCGCCGCGCATTGATGACAATCTTGACCTCAAGGATCACCACGAGGGTTTGCTCAATTCGCCAGCTTCGACCGAGAGCCGCGCACACGTCGGCGGCGGATCACACTTTCGGTCTCCGACGCAGTCCTTGCCGAGGCGCAGGGCGTCGCCGGCGCGTCGGAAGCTGCCACGATACAATTTGGACTCTTTAACCCCCTGTCGTAAAGTACGCGGACACCCCGAACTCCCCAGTCCCCAGGGCGCCAACGCTCCCGCCTTCCATGGACCCTCCTTGGAAGGATGGGCCCCCTGGGGTACTTTTATTTGCTCTCGCGCGCCGGAATTCGGTTGCCCATTTTTCCCGGACGGTGCGGTCAGTGACACCGTGGAAAACCCAATGATTTTATTTTATGTCGCTTTAGGGATCTCTGGCAAACTGGTTTATATAGGAGGGCCTCCTGTGGAACGCGACGATGCGGAATTGATCGCCAAGCACACGGCGAAGCGCGGCGCGATCTACCGCGAACTTTCGTTTCGCACGATCACGCTTGAGGCGTGGCGGGAGATTATCGAGGTCGCGTACGAGGAGGCACTACTTGGCGACGATAGGGCGCGGGTCTGGATTCAACGCACAATTGGGCTCGCCGACGCGGCGCGGGTCGAGCGTGCAGTGCGCGCCGTCGAATCCCACGTCGTTTACACAGACATACTCGATGCGGTTGCGGCGGCGCGCGCTCAGCGTGCGCGCGGAAACGAAATCGCCGCTCCCTCCCCGGCGCCCTCCGAGCCGCTGACGACGGCGATTGACACGCCGAGCTACTGGTCCGTTGTCTTCGACGTTGTGACGCCAGCGGCATGGGAGCGCCTTGTCGATGCGGCGATGTGTCAGGCACGGTCGGGCGATCCGCGTGCGCGTGAGTGGATCGCAAGCGTACTTGGGGCGGATAGCGCGATCGATGAGCTCGGGCGCGCCGACGCCGTCGCGGGGTACGTGACGATTTCGAGCATGAACGCGTCGCTTCTACGCGCGCGCGCCGGCGCCAGCCGCCGACCGAGCGACGAAGACTAGTACAGGATTACAGGATGGACAGGATGGGTTAAGGACCATGCTCGACAACTTATTCAATCCTGTGCATCCTGTTCATCCTGTCTTTGAGCGCTTTCGCGATCGTTTCCGCTCCGAATTCTCCTTCTGCGGTCCCGTCGAAGCTCGCGCTGCGCGGCGATATGAATGCGTGTCCCAGGCGGAAATGCCCATGCAGCATGAAGAAACTCCGTTCCGCAAAGGGCGCCCAGCATGAAACCAACTTGGCAAACGTCCGATGGCGGCGTTCGGATGTACCTAGGCGACTGCCTCGAGGTGATGCCGATGCTGCTCGACCAGGGCGAAGCGATGATCCTTGACCCTCCTTACGGGATTGCTCACAAGACGCGCTACGGCGCGTCGTGGCGGAGTATGCAACTCGCCGGCGGCGGAGACACGGAGATTCGCGACACGATGGTTTCGCGTTGCGAGCTATACGCAATGCCTTGGGCCTGCTTTGGCTCGTGGAACGTCCCGACGCCTCCGCAGGCGCGCGCCGTGCTCGCGTGGGATCGGGGCCCGGCGATCGGCGTGGGCGACCCGTCCCTCCCCTGGGAACCTTCGTGGGACGAAATCGCGATCGGCGGCCGCGGATGGAAAGGAAGTCGGGATGAGGGGGTGATTCGTGGGCACGTCGTCGCCACTCCTCGGACGAAGGGGCGCTGCCACCCGCATGAGAAGCCGGTGAGCTTGATTCAATACCTGCTCGGCAAGCTGCCCTTGCGGACGATTTGCGATCCGACGATGGGAATTGGCACCACGGGCGTAGCATGTGTCCGCACAAGCCGTCGTTTCCTCGGGGTCGAAAGCGACGAGCGGTACTTCGCCATCGCCGTGCGGCGTGTGTCCTCCGAGCTGTCACGCGCCCCACTTTTCGAGCGGCCAATCATCCAACGCGAGTTTTCTCATTGAGGAGTTTTGCGGGCTGATCGCTCCAAAAGCCTCGCCACTTCGCGAAAAAAAACGATTCCGAAACCCCTCCCAAAGAGATCCAAAAGAGCGTGGGGTAAGGCGAAGGGTGGCGCGGCAATTGGATGCCGCTTACGCGGCTCGCTCAGACGTCATGGGGTATTCGGAAGTCGTTTTTTTTCGCTTCGCTGTCGTCTCGTTTTTTTCACGTTCGTTGCTGCGCAACGAGCGTGCTTTTTTCGGAAAATGATCCCTACCGTTTCGTGGGCCGCGCGGCGGACCCCCGCAGCTTGCGCCGCGGGTTAGTGTGACGGCAGATGGCGCGAGTTCTCCCCGGGACCATGAATAATCCGGGCTACGCGGACTAAAGTCCACGCTACGGCCATGCCTATGGTGGGCGGTGCCACCCGTGCCACCCAACTATTCCGGGAAGGTTTTCGGCTCTTTGACGTTTTGCCAACCTTCACCGCCGAGGGCCTTGAGGAACGCGACCAGGTCGCTTTTTTCCTGTTTCGTCAAGTTCAGCGGCTTGATGCGCCGGTCGAGGTACGGGTTCTTGACGCCGCCCTTGTCGTAATGTTCGACAACCTCTTCGAGCGTTTTGAGGCTGCCGTCGTGCATGTAGGGACCGGTGCGCTCGATTTCGCGCAAGGTGGGCGTCTTGAAGGCGCCGCGGTCCTCGTCGCGGCCGCTGACGAGGTAGCGGCCCAGGTCGGGCTCGTCGCGGTCCATGCCGATGCCGATGTTCACATACGAGCCGTCGCTGAAATTGAACCCCAGGTGGCAACTGTCGCAGGCCGTCTTGTTGAAGAACAGGTTCATGCCGCGCCGCTCTTGCGCGGTCAGGGCTTGCTCGTCGCCCGCGTTGTAACGATCGAAGGGCGAATTACCCGAATAAATCGTCCGTTCGAAGGTCGCGATGGCCTTGGCCACATGGTCGATGTCGAACTTTTTGCCGCCGAACACCTGCTCGAAGCGTTTCACGTAGCCGGGGACGGCCCGCAGCCGCTTGAGGGAGCCTTCATGGGCCAGGTCGGCCTCTTTCTCGGCGGTCATTTCGATTGGGTTGGCGATCGGTCCCTTGGCTTGTTCTTCGAGCGAATCGGCGCGGCCGTCCCAGAACTGTGAGGTGCTGTAGGCCCGGTTGATCACGGTCGGCGCGCTACGCCCCCCTTTCTGGCCGCCGATGCCGCTGGAGACGGCGGCGCCGTCGGTAAAGGCCTTCTCGGGCGCGTGGCACGAGGCGCAAGCCACCGAGCGGTCGCTCGATAGCCGCTTGTCGAAATAGAGCAGCCGGCCCAGTTCGGTCTTTTCGGCCGAGTAGGCATTATCGTCGGGCCATTGCACGGCCGGCAGGCCCAAGGGGGGTTTGGGGGGCTTGTCGCCGGCCGGGCCGTTCTTGGGCGCCCAGGCCGACACGCTTTGCGACAGCCAGACCAAGGCCAGGGGCAGGGCCGCCGCCGGCCAGGCGCGCACGAGCATTCTTCGCATCATCATGGTGCAACTCCTCATTGGTCATTGGTTAGCGCCTAACGCCTAACGCCCGGGGGCATCGCTTACGCTCTGCCCCAGCCACCGCCTAACGCCTAACGCCTTTCACTTGGCCTTGACCACCGAGCCCTGCACGTAAATGGCCTTCTGGCCTTCGACGTCGGTCAAGGTGCCATGCACCGTCACCACATGGGCCATGTGCTCGATCGCCTGCTTGCGGAAGTCGGTCAGGCCGTCGCGGCGCGGGTCGTGCTCCTCGTCGATGAGCATGTAGACCGAGCCGTCTTCGGCCAACAGGCCGACGGGCTGCCCGTTCTTGACGCACTTCTGGCCGCAATCGCGGTGCTTGTCGCCGTGCTTGCCGACCTGCAAATAGCAGGAGAGGTCGACGATCTCGCCCACCACGGTGGTCGCCTTGCCGTGAACCGGTTTGCCCATGATCGACGATGCCATCGTGGTCGTGCTCCAGGGCTCGCCCGATTTCTTGCCCAGCTCGCCCTTGGGCTTCTCATACGAGCCGGCCGTGGGCTTCGACCAATCGGGGAACAGAATGCCGGTCGCCTTGGCCGCGGCCAGGCCGGCGAACAGCACCAGCGCCAGCAACGCGGCCACGGCGGCCGTCGCGCGAGAAATCCGTCGAATCGGTTGCTTTGTCATGTTCGATACTCCTTGATCCAAGGGTGAGGTAAAACGTCAGTCGCGGGAAAACGCATCGGGGCTATTATATATGTTCGCCAACGGGATGCCAGGGGGCAGGGCAGGGGTTAGGCGTTAGGCGTTAGGCGTTAGGCGGTGGCTGGGGCAGAGCCTAAGCGATGCCCCGGACGATATAGGGGTTAGGGGTTAGGGGTTAGAGGTTAGGGGTTAGGGGTTAGGGGTTAGGGGTTAGGGGTTAGGGGTTAGGAGTTAGGATAAGGCGAGCCAACCCGGGCGTTAGCCCCCTGTTTCCCCCCCCCGCGTTCCGCTTCTGGCCTTCCGTGGTATAATGCAATGTTGGTGTTCCTAGGAATTGCGATGGAGCGTCCAGGCAACTCCGGAATTCCGCAATTCCGCCCGGATGGTTACTTGCCAGAAGGCTTGCATCGTGCCACCGAAGCGGAAATTACGTTTCGCTTTGGCGCATCAACGCGACGGAGGCGACGGCTCATCCTTCGAGTACGGCGTTGGATCGAACTCGGCCTGGAGGTTGGTGCCCGACGTTTGTTGATCGACGGGAGTTTCGTGACGGCCAAGGAGAAACCAAACGACATTGACGCAGTCATCTTCCTTCCGGCCAATTTCGAACAGCAGGTGCGTCAAGGTTTGCAACCCGCGCTGGAACTCGAAGAAATGCTCCTCAGCCGTCGCCCGGAGGAGATCTTCGCGGCCGAAGATGAAGCCGATTGGGATGAGTGGCGTGAGTTTTTCGGTCGCACCCGTGAAGCCGATGGGCGACGTAAGGGGCTTGTGGAGATTGAATTATGATCGCGAACCCGACGGAATATCAAAAGGCGCAGGAAGAGTTACGCAGTCTCGAAGAACGACTGGAACGGTTACGACAATCTCATCCCATCGGATCCAAGGGTTTTACCAAAGCGGGCATCCGTAAGTTGATCGCACGGCTGCATGAGGAACTCGCCGTTTTCGAAGGCGGCGAAGAGGCGCGACAATCCAATCCAAGTTGACGCCGCGCGTCCATGCGGTAGACTGGGCCGGGTTGTACGACGGGCACAGGCCGGAACGAGGCAAGGAGCGTGAAACCGATGGAAAGCGTGTTGGCGGTCGTCTTGGCGGGCGGAAAGGGATCGCGGCTCGAGCCCTTGACGCGCGACCGGGCCAAGCCCGCCGTGCCCTTCGGCGGCGCTTACCGGATCATCGATTTCACGCTCTCGAACTGCATCAACAGCGGACTACGCAAGATCCTGTTGCTCACGCAGTATAAGGCCATGAGCCTCGACCGGCACATCAACCTCGGCTGGCGCCGCTTGCTCAGCCGCGAATTGGGCGAGTTCATCGACATCGTCCCCCCGCAGCAACGAATCGATGAGCACTGGTACAAGGGCACGGCCGACGCCGCCTACCAGAACATCTACACCCTGGAAAAGGAGCACCCCGAGTACGTGGTGATCCTGGCCGGCGATCACATCTACAAGATGGATTACTTCAAACTGGTCGAATCGCACAAGACGAACCAGGCCGACCTGACGATCGCCGCCTTGCGCGTGCCGGTGGCCGACGCCACCCAGTTCGGCGTGATGCAGATCGAGCCCGACCACCGCATCGTCGGCTTCCAGGAAAAGCCCCCACAGCCCCGCGCGATCCCCGGCGACGACGGCCACGCACTGGCGTCGATGGGTATTTACGTGTTCACGGCACGCTTCCTGTTCGAGCAACTCTGCCAGGACGCCACCCGCAAGAACAGCGCCCATGACTTCGGCCGCAACATCATTCCCACGATCATCGACACGCAGCGAGTGTTCGCCTTTCCGTTCCGCGACGAAAACCGCAAGAGCGACGCCTACTGGCGCGACGTCGGAACGCTCGACGCCTACTACGAGGCGAACATGGACCTGGTGGCCGTCGATCCGTTGTTGAACATGTACGACGAGCGCTGGCCGATCCGCACCTACCACCCGACCTACCCGCCCCCCAAGTTCGTGTTCGCCGAGGTGGGTTCCAACGCGCGCCGCGGGCGCGCGCTGGACAGCATCATCTGCCAGGGATCCATCGTCTCGGGCGGCCGGGTCGAGCGTTCGATCTTGGGCAGCAACACGCGGGTCAACAGCTTCGCCCAAGTCGACGGCTCGATCCTCTTCGACGGAGTCGACATCGGACGGCACGCCAAGGTTTCGCGCGCGATCATCGACAAGGGGGTGCATATTCCGCCGCACACCGAGGTGGGTTACGACCACGATCACGACCGAGCCCGCGGGTTCACGGTCAGCGAGGGGGGAATTGTCGTCATCGCCAAGGCCTACGGCGCCGAGCACTTCATCGATGCCGAGCCCGCCAACGCTTGAGGGCGGTGTAGGCGTTAAGGCGTTAGGCGTTAGGCGTTAGGCGTTAGGACGGTGGCTGGGGCGGAGCGTAAGCGATGCCCCGGCGTTAGGCGTTAGGACGGTGGCTGGGGCAGAGCGTAAGCGATGCCCCGGTGGCTATCTAGCCGGGGCATCGCTTACGCTCTGCCACCAGCCACCATTTTCTCGTGGCAAAATGTCTCATTGATGGCCGCGTGAAGTATAAACCCTAAACCCTAAACCCTGAAACGAGCGCGCAAAAAAACTCCCGGAAAGAACGGGTCCCAGGGGGGCAAAGGACCTCGTCCGTTTCCGGGAGCGATTGGACGTGATGCGGAGCAGGCCGCCGGCGTCCGTGCCAACGGGCCAAGGCTCCGTGGTCCGCAGAAAGGCCTTGGCCTTTCCGGGTGCGGACCCAACCACGCGGTTCTCGATCCATGCTTCACCAGCCCCTCGCCTCCTGCTCGGTGCTCGTGAGGCGGGGAGAATATGGGAATTGCTTTGGGCGGTCAAGGCCGGTTTTTCAGGCAGCGGCGGAAAAAAATTGACCCCTTGAAGGGTCGGATTGCCGCATAGGGTTCTGTAGGTTCCGTAGTCGCATCAACTTTGTTTTCAAATCGACCCTGCCACACATGAGCGACTTACCCGGGGCCTGGAGCCAACTCGACGTCGGCGGCCATGCCTGCGACGTCTACGAGCCGCCGCGGCGCAACGAACACGGCTACGTCGTGATCTACCTGCACGGCGTTCGCCTGGGGCGCCTTCACGAAAACGCCGTGTATCGCGGCGAGTTCGCGCGGCATGGCCTGGTGGTGATCGCTCCCATGACGGGCCGCAGTTGGTGGACCGACAAGATCTGCCCTGAGTTCGATTTGAACGTCACGGCGGAGCGGTATGTGATCGACCATGTGTTGCCGCTGGCGGCCCAGCGCTTCGGCGCTAGGCCGCCGCGCGTGGCGCTGTTGGGCACAAGCATGGGCGGCCAGGGCGCGTTGCGGCTGGCGCTGAGGCACCCGAACCTGTTTCCCATCGCGGCGGCGGTGGCGCCGGCGATCGACTACCAGCAGCGGTTCCACGACGACGACGAGGAGACGCTGCCGCAAATGTACCCCGACGCCGAAGCGGCGCGGCAAGACACCGCCACCCTGCACGTGCATCCCTTGAATTGGCCGAGGAACCTTTATTTCGCCTCCGATCCGGCCGACGCGCGCTGGCACGAGAGTGCCCAGAAGCTGCGCATGAAGCTTTCGGCCTTGGGCATTCCGCACGAGCACGATCTGGAAACGACCGGCGGCGGGCACAGTTGGGAGTATTACAACCGCGTCGGGCCGCGGGCGATCGAGTTCATCGTCCGCAGGCTCGAACACGAGCGCCTGCGCGTGGTATGAGCCCGGGAGGAAGAGAGGTTAGAGGTTAGCGAGTAGAGGTTAGCGAGTAGAGGTTAGCGAGTAGAGCTTAGCGAGTAGAGCTTAGCGAGTAGAGCTTAGCGAGTAGAGCTTAGCGAGTAGAGCTTAGCGAGTAGAGCTTAGCGAGTAGAGCTTAGCGAGTAGAGCTTAGCGAGTAGAGCTTAGCGAGTAGAGCTTAGCGAGTAGAGGTTAGCGAGTAGAGGTTAGCGAGTAGAGGTTAGCGAGTAGAGGTTAGAGGTTAGCGAGTAGAGGTTAGAGGTTAGCGAGTAGAGGTTAGAGGTTAGCGAGTAGAGGTTAGCGAGTAGAGGTTAGCGAGTAGAGGTTAGCGAGTAGAGGTTAGCGAGTAGAGGTTAGCGAGTAGAGGTTAGCGAGTAGAGGTTAGCGAGTAGAGGTTAGCGAGTAGAGGTTAGCGAGTAGAGGTTAGAGGTTAGGAATCGAAACCTAACCCTCTAACCCTCTAACCCTCTAACCCTCTAACCCTCTAACCCTCTAACCCTCTAACCTCTAACCTCTAACCTCTAACCTCTAACCTCTAACCTCTAACCTCTAACCTCTAACCTCTAACCTCTAACCTCTAACCTCTAACCTCTAACCTCTAACCCCCCGCCATCGTCCCGTTTTCCTCCGTCAGTTCCAATTCTTCCTGCTCCGGCACCAGGCCAAGCTGCACCAGCCGGCGGTAGAGCCTCGGCCGCGTCATCCCCAGCAGTTGAGCGGCCTTGGCCTTGTTCCGCTTGGCGCGCTTCATGGCGCGCTCGATCAGCTCCTGCTCGATCGCCGCCATGAATTCGTCGAGGACGATGGTCTCTTCCGGTTTGCGGGCATAGGCCGCGGCGTCGGCGGCCAGCTCCAGTCGGCTGGGCAGGTCGCGCGGGCCTACCACGGTCCTTTCGGCCCGCGCGTGCGACTCGCGAACCATCGCTTCCAGTTCGTCGAGGTCGCCCGGCCAGTCGTAGGCCGCCAGGCGTTCGAGGGCCGCCGTCGTCAAGCCGCTCACTTGTTTCTCCCCCTGCGCATTGGCTTGTTCCAGAAATGCCTGCGCCAACAGGGGCATGTCGCCGGGGCGCGCCGCCAGCGGCGGGAGGTCGATCACGATCGTCGACAGCCGGCAGGCCAGGTCGTGCCGAAAGCCTTCGCGCGTGGCGAGCGGTTCGCGCGCGGTCGCGATGATCCGAAACGGCAAATCGGCGGGCGCAAGCAGCCGGGCCAATTCGACCTGGGCCGCTTCCGGCAGTTCGTCGGCGTCGTCGAGCAGCAGGGTGGCGGCGCCCTGGGGTGCGGGCGTCTTGGGCCGCCGCAAGGCCCGCACCGTCTCGCCCAGCAAATCCACGTCGAGCAGTGTACAAGCCAAAGGGACCAGCGAACCGGAGGCCGCCGGGCCGGCGGCGTAGTGGATGGCCCGCGCGACGTGTTGCCGTCCGCCGCCCTTGGGACCGAGCACCAGTACGCTCGCGGCGCCGGCCGATGCCGCGCACACCTGCGCGCGCACCCGGCGCATGGCCGGGCTATCGCCCAGCAGCCGATCGACGTGGTAACGCGGCGCGAACCAGCGGCGAAAACGCTGGATGTGGGCGTGCAATTCGGCGGCCGAAGCGCCCGGAGCGGTTTTATCCCCCGCGGCGTTCGTGGTGGCCTGTTGTACGAAGGCCATCACGCCGGCCACCTGGGCCGGCCCGCGAGCCAAGGGGACGAACTCGACATGGCGTTCGGCCCGTTCGGCCCGTTCGGCGGCGGCGGCGGGGGCGTCGCCCGCGGGAAGCACGATGGTCGCCGAAGCTTTTTGACCCTGAAACACCTCCAGCGGAGGGCAGAGCGCGGCGGCGACGGCCGCGGCGCCGGTCGTCTCGGGGCGCGAGTGATACCGGCACTCTTGCCCCAGCAGATCCTCGGCCGCGCAGCACGTCCACTCGCGGCATGCCTGGTTGCAATAGACGATCCGCCGCTCCTCGTCGAGCACGTACACCGGTTCGGTCAACGAATCGAGCAACTTGGCCAGAGTATTGATGCTGGCTCGTGGGGATGGCATCTTGAGGAATCCACACATGATGGGGAGGGATTCGGGGTAACGGCGGATTGCCCGGCTTTAGACGGCTTAAGACTTTCTTCCACGTCTCGCGCAGTCGCACCCTTCGCGTCGAATCTTTCGTCGGGTAAAGGTACGGTTTTGCCAGTTTCTTCGGAGCCCGGGAGGCCGCGTGAAGTATGCTTGTCATTCTAGCCGAATTTTGGGCGGGGAAACACCATTATTTCATTGACGTTGTATCGGAACATGGTATTCTGGCATTATGTGGGGCGGTGTCGCTCTGCGATGCCACCTCTCGCCGGAGAAACGGTAGCCGTCGGTCCATTGACGGTTCAAAGCAACTTTGGGTATTGAGGGCGAAAGGCGTCACCCAAGACCCTTGCGATTTCGTTCTTGGGAGTACCACGTATGTGCCGCCGTCGTTGCCTTGCATCTCGCCTTTGGCTTTCGTTGCTGATCCTTTCCGCCTGTGCGGGCAGTTTGAGGGCCGCGGGCCATGCGAGGGCGGCGGACAACGCGAGGGCGGCGGGCCACGCGAAGGCGGATGGGGGCGGACGCGCGGCGCGGCTCGATACGTTCATCGCCCCCGACGGCCAGGGCTATTTCGCGCTGAGTCTGAGCCCGCAATGGGCCCAGCCCAAGCGGACGGGTAACGACCTGGTGGTTTTGTTCGACACCTCGGCCAGTCAGGCGGGCGCCGTGCGTGAAAAGGCGCTGGCGGCGGTCGAGGCGCTGTTGGCGTCGCTCGACGGCGACGACCGCGTCGCGTTGCTGGCGGTCGATGTGAACGCGGTGGCCCTGACGCCCTCGTTGGTCGCTCCCGACAGCGAAGAACTGCGGCAGGCCATGGTCGGCCTTCGGCGGCGCGTGCCGCTGGGTTCAACCGATATGCATCGGGCCATGGAGGCCGCCGCGGAGGTCTTCGCCGCGGGCGCGGCGGCTGGTCGCCCGCGCTCGGTCGCCTACCTGGGCGACGGAATGAGTACCGCCCGGCTGATTGCCACATGGCGCATGGAGCAACTGGTGGGCAAACTGGTCGATGCCCGCGTGTCGGTCAATAGCCTCGCGATCGGGCCGCGGCTCGACAACGAATTGCTCGGCGCGCTGGCCAACCATACCGGCGGACGGGTGATCGTCGACCAGGACGATTCGAGCGCCCGACAGATCGGGCAGGCCTTGGCCGACGCGGCGCACGGCGCGGTGGTCTGGCCGACGGCGCTGGAATTGCCCGCGTCGTTCAGCGAAGTCTTCCCGCGCCGCTGCCCTCCATTGCGTTTCGACCGCGACACGATCCTGCTGGGCAAGCTGGACGGCGGCAAGCTGGACGGCGGCAAGCTGGGCGGCGACAAGCCGGCGATCCGCCAACGTCCCTCGCTGCCGGTACGGATGCGAGCGGAATTGGCGGGCAAGGCGGTTCAACTCGATTGGAATGTTTTGGCGGACGATGCCAGCGATGACCATGCGTACTTGGCCAAGCTGGTGAGCGCTCTGGAGTCCAACGGCGGCATCGCACTTGCCGCCGTGGGTAGCGCCGGCCTGGCGGAGCTGCGCCTTGGCCTCAACGCCGGCGCGCGGAACCTGGTCCGACTGGGTGAACAGGCCCTGGTCACAGGCAACCTGAACGAGGCCGGCCATCTGGCAGATGAGGCCATCCGTTTCGATCCGATGAACCCCCAGGCGGCGACGGTTCGCCGGGCGGTCGACAAGGCCCTTGGCTGCGGCCCCGCGGCGCGAGCGAGGGATGCTGGGTCGGCCGATTTCAACTCGCCCAGCCTGGCGGCCGGCAAAGGCGGCCCAGCGGCCGAAGGCGAACTGCTCGACGGTCAATTGCTCGATCAAGTCGAGCGCCGCCGAAGGGTGTTCGAAGGTTTCCTGCGTAGCGAGGTGCGAAACGAGGTCAACCGGGCGCGGCGAATGATGAGCACGGACGCCGAAAAAGCTCGCGCCATGCTCAAGTTGCTGTTGGAGAAAGTGGAGCAATCCACCGAACTCAAATCCGACGTCCGCGCCCAGATGGCCGGCCAGATTCGCGCCGCGCTGCGGGCGGCCGGCCGACAAGAGCTTGTTCAGTCCGAACGCGACCTGCGTAAGCGGCAGGTCGCCGCCGAGGTCGAGGCCCGCGAGCGAATCAACCGCGACATGTTCGTCCGCGAGCAGAAGGTCGAGCAACTGATGGCACGCTTCAGCGCGTTGATGGACGAAGAGCGCTATCGCGACGCCGAGGCGGTGGCCGATCTCGCCGAGGACATGGAATCGAATCGCCCCGGTTTGCGAACCGCCGAGCTGTATTCGCGGATGGTCGGCTACACGACCGACCTGGTGGCCGTTCGCGATGCGCGGCACAGGGGCTTCGCCGATATGCTGTATGCGACCGAGACGTCGAACATTCCGATCTCCGACAACACGCCGCTCCTTTATCCCGCCCCCGAAGTCTGGCAGATGCTGACCGAGCGGCGCAAAAAATACCGCGCGGTGGATCTGTCGAAGAGCAGCCCGGCCGAGGCCAAAATCACTGAAGCGCTGAGCAATACGACCGAACTCGACTTCACCGACCAGCCGCTCTCGGACGTGATCGAGTACTTGAAGGACAAGCATCAGATCGAGGTTCAGTTCGACAACAAGGCCATGACCGACGCCGGCGTGGGCAGCGACACCGCGGTCACGCGGACCATCAAGGGGGTCACGTTGCGTTCAGCCCTGCGCTTGTTGCTGGGCGATCTCGATCTGACCTACGTGATCAAAGACGAGGTGCTGATGGTCACCACCAAGACCGAGGCCGAGAACATCCTAACGACCAAGGTCTACCCGGTCGCCGACCTGGTGGTTCCCGTGCAGACTCAGTCGGGTGGCATGGGTGGCATGGGGGGCATGGGGGGTGGCATGTTGAACCCGATGGGCAGCATGGGCGGCGGTATGATGGGCGGCGGTATGATGGGCGGCGGCATGATGGGCGGCATGATGCCCGGCATGATGGGCGGCGGAATGATGGGTGGAATGCCAGGCGGCATGATGGGCGGAATGCCAGGCGGCATGATGGGCGGCGGCATGTTCTAGTTCATCCACGGGTACTTCGGCACATGCTTGATCTTGAGCGTCGAAATCAAGGCCGATGACGTGGCTTCCCGCGTGACCCGCTGCCACAGTTCGTCGAGGTCGCCGAACACATGTTCGGCGGTGGCCGGGGCCGTGAGCCACGAGCCCTCGCCCATTTCTCGCTCCAATTGTCCCGCGCCCCAGCCGGCGTATCCAACGAAGAACCTCGCCCGCGGTTGGGCCGTCTTGACGAGTTGAGCCAGGTTCTCGCCGGCGGCGCTGAAATGCACGCCCTGCAGAATCTCGAATTCCGAGAGTTCCAGATCGCCGTGGATGGCCATCAACGGTCCCTCGACGGGACCGCCCAGGTGCAGTGGGGCTTCGCAACGGCAGGGCCTTTCGCTTACCTGTTTCCAGACCTGCCGCACCGTGGCGTTCAACTGCCGGTTCAGCACCAGCCCGGCCGCCTCGTCGTCGTCGTGCCGGAAGATCAGCACCACCGTGCGAAAGAAGTTCGGGTCGCGCAACTCGTTCGAAGCGATCAGCAGGTGGCCTTGCAGCGATTTCATGGTTCGTGCCTCACAGACTTCCCGACGGATACATCGTACATCATACCAGATCAATCGGCACGCTTGGAACGAGCCGGCGCATCGCACGCGACGCGGAACCCGGTGCCAAGGTTGCGGCGGGTCGCGCGGGTGAAATCGCGGTTCGCGGATCGGCAAGCGGAAGCTTCAAAATGCCAGTCGCCGCCGCGAACGACGTGGCCGGTGCCCGCGGCCGGGCCGGGCGGGTCGTCGGTGGGGCTGTGCCGGTAGTAGTCGTGCGCGTACTCGTCGGAGCACCATTCCCAAACATTCCCGTGCATGTCGTAAAGTCCGAATGCGTTGGGCCGGAACGAGCCGACCGGCAGCGGATGGCCCAGGTGTTTGGCCGCGGGCGGCGGCCCTTCGAGTTGGGCCCTTGCTTCACCCGGACGGAGCACGTCGCCCAGGTTGAAGCGGGTGGTTGTGCCGGCCCGGCAAGCATATTCCCATTCGGCCTCGGTGGGCAAGCGGTACACTCGGCCGGCCGCCTTCTCGGCGGCCTTTTGCGAAAGCTCGCGGCAGAACTCGACCGCGTCGTTGAAGGAGGCCCTATCCACCGGCCAACGGCTTGTGTCCTGCGCATCGACCGTCTCGCGGCCAGGCCCGGCGGCGGAAAACCAGCAAGGGTTCGTCCCCATGACGGCTTGGTATTCGGCCTGCGTCACCTCGTAAACCCCGAGGCGAAACGCCCGCGTGATCCGAACACGGTGCCGCGGTCGTTCGTCGTCGTTGGAGCTGGAATCGTCGCCGGCCGAACCCATCTGAAATTCGCCGGCGGAAATCGAGACAAGTCGCATGCCGATCGAGTTGACCAGCGTGGCGTCGTCCGGCGCGGCGCCGGTGGCCGGAACGCCGGCGAAGATCGCGCAGCCGGCTAGGACGAATCGCCGGATCAATCCTTTCGTCAGGTTTCCATCGCTTCCGGCCATCCCGCCATCATACCGTGACGTCGGCGAATCCGGAAAAGGCGTCAGGAACGAGACAGACCTCTTGACGCCGGAATGGAAAACGCATAAACATTTGGTTATGCAACCAACGCCACGTTGGATCCCGCCTAAGTGACTGTTTCCCCCGCCCCAGTACCGCGCGGGCGCCTTCGCAAGGCGCTGGCCGCGCTTTTAGCCATCGCCGCGGCCGCCGCCGCGGTCGTCTGGGGGAGCGATCCGTTCAAACACGCGGCCGTTCCCCCATGGGAGGTTGCCCGCGTCAGCCGCGGCGAGGTGGTCAAGACCTTCACCGCCGACGGCGATCTCGAAAGCGCCGACAACGTCGAGATCACCTGCAAGGTGCCTGGCGGCAGCGCCATCCTGTGGATCATTCCCGACGGCACGCAGGTGCGGGCCGGCGACGAAGTGGCGCGTCTCGACGCGTCGGCGCTCGAAGATCGAGCCGGCGAACAAATGATCGCCGTCGAAGAGGCGCGGGCCGCCGAGATCACGGCCAAGCGCGACCTGGCCGCGGCGGCCATCAGCGTGGTCGAGTACGCCGAGGGAACCTTCGTGCGGCAGTGGCAGGAATGCGATGCGAACGTGGCGATCGCGCGCCAAAATCTTTTTGCCGCCGAGCGCACTTTGAAATCGACCGCGCGACTGGCGCGGCGGGGCTTCGTGACGCCGGTGCAGCGCGAAGCCAATGAATTCAGCCTCGTGCGCGCCGCGCATGCGCTGGCGATCGCCTCACGGGCGAAAAGCGTGTTGGAAAAGTACAACCGGCCCAAGCTGCTTGCCGAGTTGGAAAGCCGGCGAGAAATCGCGCAGGCCGAGTTTCGTTCGGCGGTCGCGAAGGCCGAGTTGGAGAGAACTCGGCTGCGCCGATACCAGGCGCGGATCGCCCAGTGCGTCATCCTCGCTCCGCAGGCCGGCCTGGTGATCCACGCCAACGATCCGAACCGCGGAAGGTCGGGTATGGACGGTCCTCAAATCGAGGAGGGGGCGCAGGTGCGCGAGCGGCAGGTGATCATGCGCTTGCCCGACATGCGGCGAATGCAGGCCAGGCTGTCGTTTCACGAGTCGCTCGTGGACCATGTTCGTCCCGGCGTTCCAGCCAAACTGACGGTCAAGGGCCGGGAGTTCAGCGGCGTCGTGGAGAAGGTGACCCATCAACCGGAGCGGTCACGCCGCTGGGAGAGCCACATCAAGAAATTCGCCGCGATCGTGCGAATCGACGGGCAGGCACCACGACTGCGGCCAGGCGAGACGGCCCAGGTCGAGTTGCTTTTGGAGCAGCGTCACGACGTGCTGACCGCGCCCTTGGCGGCCGTGACGCAGCAAGGCCGCGACTTCTACGCCTGGGTGGGGTCGTCGCTCGGTCCCGAACGCCGCCGCGTCGAACTGGGCGCGATCACCGATGATCTGGCGGAGATCCGCTCCGGGCTGGCCGAAGGCGACGTGGTGGTCTTGCACCCCCGCGACGTGCTCGAGGAGGCGCGACGCGATGTGGCGAGGCCGCAACCGGTCGACGTCGCCAAGCGATTCGGGCTGCCACCGGCCGCGACCGAAACCGTCGAGCCGCCGGCAACGATTCAGCCTCTTCACAGGCATTCGTCGGCGGGCGGCGAGTGAGAGCCTATCCTCAAGAAGCGGGCCGTTGATTGACAAGGAGGAGCGACCTATGGACCTCATTCGTCCGCGTAGACGCGCGTGCTCTCTTCCTTCGTGACCGGCTTGGTCATCTCGTCGGTCAAGAGCTGCACTTGCACGCGCAAGTCGCCGGGGGCAAGCCCTTCGGCGCGGACGTGGTAGGTGGTCTCGGCCTTCGGCGCCAATTTCGCCAACGGCTGGAACTGCACGTCCTGGCCGCTGATTTCGTGCCGCGTCGGCCCCTCGGCGCCGGTCGGCTTCAGTTCCGGCGGAAACGAGACAAGCATTTGCACGTTGGTCGCGGTCTTCGATCCTTGGTTCACGACGCGGACATCGTACGTCGTCTCGCCGCCCACTTCGACCGGGTCGGCCACGTCGACCACTTCAAACAAGATCGCCGCCACTCCCTCGATCGAGATCACTTCCTCTTGCTCATCCTTCAAACCGCTCTGGGCCAGCCCCTCGACCCGCACCGTTTGCTCGCCCGCTTCGATCGGCATGGTCGTCAATTGGACCTCGCCGATCTCGTTCGGCGGCAGCTCGTCCAGCATCCAGCGGACGCTGTTCGTTTGCGGATCGTACTCGCCCGAATTGTTGGCGCCGACGAATTTCAGCCCCTTGGGCAGGTGCGTGACCAATTCGACGGCTTTGGCCACGGCCGTGCCGGGATTGCTGATCGAAACGGTATACGTCGCCTGCCGCTCAAGATAGCGCCGCTTGGGCCCTTGCATGGCCACCTTGAGTTGCGGCGCCACCACATCGAACGCGGCCTCGCCTTCGGCCAGCAATTGTCCGTCGCCCTTGGCCTTCAATTGGTTCAGGACCGCTCCGGCCCGCGTGGTGGTCATCGTCAGCTCGATCTCGCGCGATTCGTCGGGGGCCAAGTCGCCGATTTCGTATTCCAGTTCGGGTCCGGCGGGGTGCGCCAGTTGTTCGGGAATCGTTTCGGCCAACACCACTCCGGTGGCCGCGCCGGTGCCGGGATTGGAAATCCTGATCGAGAGCGTCACCTTTTCGCCGAGCAGCACCTCCCGCGGCGCATGCACTTCGAGCGCCAGTTGCGGGCGAGTGCAGCGAGTTCGCAGCGAGGCTTCAGCGGCGAAGTGGACGGTGGCCACACTGCCGATTTCGCCCTCGGTCAGGGGCAGCACGTCCAGTTCGACCTTCGCCTCATCGCCCGGCTTGATCGTTCCCAGCGACCAGACGACCTGGCCCTGCTTGGCGGGCGACGCTTGAGGGCGCGTGCTCAGAAGGCGGGTGCCTTGCGGCACTTCGTCACGAATTTCGACGCCCTGGGCGGGCACGTTGCCGGTGTTGCGGACGTGAATCGAAAACGTCGCGGGCTTGCCCACCTGGATTTCGTCGGGCCCGCTTTTTTCCAAGCTCAGCGTGGGCGTTTGGGCGCCTTCCAAATGCCGGCCGCCGGGCTTGCCCGTCCCCTCGTCGCCGGCCGCCGCGGCCGGCGTCGGCTCGTCGAAGGGATTGGCCTTGCGCGGCGAGCGGCGGTCGGCATCCCGCGCCGGCGTGGGAACGCGTTGGCTCGCGCGTTGTTTCTTGGATGGGGGTCTCGCCGGGAACGGTTCAGCGCGGGTCGAGCCTCGCGCATCCGCGCCGGCGCCGTTCGGACGGCCAGCCGAATCGAGCGGCTCCAACGCGGAACTTTGGTCGTCGAAGGCACGCGGCTCGTCCGACGGCTCGACGCCGGGGGCGCGACGGTCGGCATAGCGACCCGCGACGGGTTCGCCCGTGCCCGCGGTGGCGCGGCGGCCCGACGGCGCGGCGACTTTTTTCTTCCTCGCCTTGGCGCCGCTGCGCGACTTCAGGGGCTTCGCCGCGGCGGGGGCCGCGTCCTGGGCTTCGGCCCGCGGTAGCAGGCGATGGGCCGCGAACAGGGTACACAGGCCCACGGCCACGACGCCGGTCAAGGCGGACAATCGCACCAGCAACCGCTTCATCGCTCTTCTCCGTGAAGATACTTCGGGAGGCGCGGTAAATACCAAATTGGCTTGCCAGCGGAAAGAGCAGTTTGGGCGCACCGGGGCGGATTCGACTCATGCGAGAATCAACGGAACTGGGTACTGGGCGATCTGCGGATCACGGCTGACAAGCCGGAGCCCTTCCTGAAGCGCTTGAGCGATCAGCATGCGATCGAACGGATCGCGGTGATGCGGCGGTAGCGAGCGGATCGCCATGGCATGGGCGATGGTAATTGGCAGCGACAAGAAACCGTTGGCCGCAATGGTCGCTTCGAGGTCGTCTGGGGCGTCGAGTTTTTACCGAGCGTCTGCTTGATGGCAATCTCCCAGGCCACTGCGGCACTGACGTAGACCGTATTGTGGGGATCTCGCAGCGCCCGGCGAACCGCTGTTGACAACTGGCCGGGTTTATCAAGCCACCACAACAGGACGTGGGTGTCGAGCGAGAGGTTCATTCAGGAAGCATGCCAAACGCGCAGGCAATGTCGGCGGGCAGTTTGTCAAAGTCGTCCGCGATACGAACCTTGCCTCGCCACTGACCACCCTTGCGAGGCACCTGGCTCGGCCGATAGGCGATAAGTTTGGCCACCGGCATGCCGGCACGAGCGATGACGATTTCCTCACCGGCCTCGGCGCGCTCCACGAGTTTGGAGAGTTGCGACTTCGCCGCATGGATATTGGTCATTTGCATTCCGTTGACTCCTGAATGAAACTTAGCTTAGCTAACTAAGTCTATGCTCATTTCCGATTGCGGTCAAGCGTGCCAAGGTCACCACGCTCAAGAAACGGCTGGCGGTGGCGGACGGGGCCCTCGGGCCGCATTTGCGTCTTCGACAGCAATTCCATGATGACATCGGGATATCGCCCCCGCGAGACGGCGACTCGACATCTGACGCATACTCCTTTACCATCGGTCCACCATGCCCCGCTCGGCTTCATTTCTGATGCTCACTTGCCAAGTCGGCGCCGAACACGCGGTGAAGCTTGAGTTGGCCCGCCGCTGGCCGGCGTTCCGCTTCGCCTACTCGCGGCCGGGCTTCATGACCTTCAAGCTGCCGGCCGATCAACCGTTGGCCGACGACTTCAACCTCGAAAGCGTCTTCGCCCGCAGCTACGCCTTTTCGCTCGGCAAGGCGGCCGGCGGCGATCCGGCGCGGCTCGCGAGGCAGGTGCGCGAGCTGGCCGGCGATCGACCCTACGAGAAGCTGCACGTATTCCCGCGCGATACGGCGGCGGCGGGCGAGCACGGCTACGAGCCAGGGCTGACGCCCGCGGCCGATGAAGCCGCGGCGCTCATCCGCGCCGAACTCGACCGGGACCAACTCGACCGGGACCAACTCGACCGTCGGCCGTTAGCCCGCGAGGGGCAGCTCGTGCTCGACTGCGTTTTGGTACAGCCGAACGAATGGTGGGTCGGCCAGCACCGCGCGCGCGGTTGGGCCTCGTGCCGGCCCGGCGGGCTGAGCCGGCTCAAACTGCCCGACGACGCGGTGTCGCGGGCCTATCTGAAAATGGAAGAGGCCTTGCGCTGGTCGAAGCTACCGGCGCGGCCGGGCCAGCGAGTGGTCGAAATCGGTTGCGCACCAGGCGGTTCTTGCCAGGCGCTGTTGCGGCGGGGTATGTCGGTGGCGGGCATCGACCCGGCGGCGATGCACCCCGCGCTTCTGGCCCATCCGAACTTCGTCCACATTCGCAAGCGCGCGGCCGACGTCCGCCGCCGCGACTTCCGCCAGGTCCGCTGGCTGGTGGCCGACATGAACGTGGCCCCCACCTACACGCTCGACGCCGTCGAGGCGATCGTGAGTCACCCCCAGGTCGACGTTCGCGGGCTGTTGCTCACGCTCAAGCTCCTCGACTGGAACCTCGCCGAGCAGGTGCCCGGCTACCTGGCCCGCGTCCATGCATGGGGTTTTCCCTATGTCCGCGCCCGCCAGTTGCAGCACAACCGCCAAGAGATCTGCGTCGCCGCGTTTCGGAGGAAACCAGGCCGGAAATCCAAATAAGCCACCCAAACGCACAGCCCGGCCCAGGCGCCGCCCACACCGAACCCGTCGAGCGCTACCAGCATCGCTCCCAGCACGCCCAGCGGCGCCTTCGCCAGCGCCTTTTGACCGCCGCGAAGAACAACGCGCAAGCGGATCTCGCAGCGCCCGGCGAACCGCTGTTGACAACTGGCCGGGTTTATCAAGCCACACCGTTGGCCGACGACTTCAACCTCGAAAGCGGCCGCGGCAGAGCCTAAGCGATACCCGGTCGCTACCGAGCCGGGGCATCGCTTACGCTCTGCCACCAGCCACCACTTTCTCGTGGCAAAACGTCTCGTGGTCGGCCGCGTGAAGTCTATCGACCGACCCAATTCAAGGCTAGGATTACCGCGGCAACGAAATCTGAAGGGAACGCCCCCCCCGGCGTTCCAAAGCCCAGGAGACTCATGATGCGACGCTTTTGGCTTTTGGCAATCCTGCTCGTCGTCCCCGCGCCGATCCAGGCGAAAGAGCAACTCGCCGTCGTGGTCGACGACGATCCGCTCTTGACCACGCCCTTCGGTTTCGATTTCCTGGCTGACGGTTCGCTCGTCGTCGCCGATTTCGGCGGAAACCGTATCTCACGTATCGACCGCGACCACCATGTGTCGGTCGTGGCGGGCGACGGCGAAGCCGGCTACCGCGACGGCCCGGCCGGCCAGGCCCGCTTCAATCAGCCGCACCACGTCGTGGTTGCCGGCAAGGGCAAGCTGCTCGTTGCCGATACCTCGAATCATTGCGTGCGGTGGGTCGATGTGAAGACCGGCCAGGTTTCGACCGCCGCGGGCAAGCCCCAGAGCGGTTTTGCCGGCGACGGTGGACCGGCCCCTGACGCCTTGTTCAACCAGGCCTACCACGTCGTGGCGACGGAGCACGGCTTCTTGGTGGCCGATCTGGGCAACCGGCGCATCCGCGCCGTCGAAAAGGGCATCATCCGCACGGTAGCGGGCAATGGGCGTCAAGGGGTGCCGGCCGACGGCGCCACGGCCAATGCCGCGCCGTTGGTCGACCCGCGGGCCGTGGCCCGCGATCGCCAAGGCAACGTCTGGATTCTGGAACGCGGCGGCAACTCCCTGCGCGTCGTCGACAAGGCCGGCCACATTCGTACCGTGGCGGGGACGGGCAAGGCGGGAGCGGCCTCCGACGGCCCGGCCCTGGAATGCACGCTCAACGGCCCCAAGTTCATATTCTGCGAGACCTCGGGCGACGTGCTGATCGCCGATACCGACAACCATTGCATCCGCCGCTACTCGGCCAAATCGCGCACGCTCACCACGATTGCAGGCACGGGCCAGAAGGGCGAAGGGGCAAGCGGTCGTAAGCCCACCGAAACGCCGCTCAACCAACCGCACGCCGTGGCCGTGGCGCCCGACGGCACGCTCTACATCGCCGACAGTCTCAACGGGCGGATTCTGAAACTCCGACCAGATCCGCAATAGATTCCTTGTTTCCACGCTCCGCCGACCCGCTGCGCGGGTGCCCCGAACACATCTTCGGCCGCTCCGCGGCCCCGCCACACTTTCCATCGCCCCACGTTTTTTTGGATCTCCGTTTTTAAGGGGATTCGAAGTCGCGTTGATCCGCGCCGAAGCCGGCGTTGCGGCGCTGTCGCCGCCCCGCCACGGCGCGATCGGTGCGCGGCCCATGCGCGGGATTAAATTTTTTTCCAACGCGGCCCCCGCGTCCGCGCTTCAATATGGCCTTTTCAACGCTCTGACCTAGGGATTCGGAGGCACGGCGCGACGACCGCGGTCGAACTCGTGACCCCGAGCCGCCGACGTACTGGTTGGTCGTCTTTGACGTCGTGACGCCCGCGGCCTGGGAGCGCCTCGTCGAGGCAGCCGCGTGCCAGGCGCGCGCGGGCGATCCTCGGGCGCGCGAATGGATCGCGAGCGTTCTGGGCGCTGACAGCGCGATTGACGAGCTCGGGCGCGCAGACGCCGTCGCCGGATACGTGACGATTTCGTCGTTGAACCGCGCGCTGGAGCGCGAACGCGCCGCGGCGGAGCGACCGGGGCGCGAAGACTAATCCCGCTCCGAGCATCGGCGCTGCGCGAAAAAAAACGATTCCGAAACCCCTCCCAAAGAGATCCAAAAGAGCGTGGGGTAAGGCGAAGGGGGGCGCGGCAATTGGATGCCGCTTTCGCGGCTCGCTCAGACGTCATGGGGTATTCGGAAGTCGTTTTTTTTTCGCTTCGCCGCCGTTTTGTTTCTTGCACGTTCGTTGCTGCGCAACGAGCGTGCTTTTTCCGGGAAAATGATCCTTCCTCTTTCGTGGGCCGCCACGGACCCGGTGAGCTTGCGCCGCGGGTTAGTGTGACGGCGATTACGGTCCCTGGTGGTAAGCGGGCTATGCGATCGGCGGCGGCGTCGAACTGGGAACGCGCGCTTCCAGGGAAATCCACGCGCGCAACGCCGGCCCGGTGTAGCGCGAGCGCGGCCGGATCAGGCGGTTGTCGTCCAACTGCTCGATCACGTGCGCGCTCCAACCGGCGACGCGGCTGATGACGAATAGCGGCGTGTAGAGTTCGACGGGCAGATCCAGATAGTGGTACAGCCGGGCGCTGGGCCAATCGAGATTCGGCGGTAATTTCTTTTCGGTTCGCACGACCGTTTCGATCACCTCGGCCATTCGCTCCATGTCGTCGTGTCCCGTCTCCTTGGCCAGCTCGCCGCAGAGCGTTTTGAGGTAGGTCGCCCGCGGGTCGCCCGTCTTGTAAACTCGGTGGCCAAAACCCATGATCCGACGCTTGTGGGCCAGGGCCTCGCGAATCCAGGCTTCGGCCTTGTCGGCCGTGCCGACTTCCCGCAAGACCTCGAGCACTCGCTCGTTCGCCCCGCCGTGCAACGGGCCCTTCAAGGCGCCGATCGCGGCGACCACCGACGAGTGCAGGTCGCTCAAGGTCGAGGCCACCACGCGGGCCGTAAACGTCGACGCGTTGTACTCGTGCTCCGCGTAAAGGATCAGCGAGACGTCCATCGCTTTGACGGCCCGCTCGCTCGGCGGCCGGCGGTTGAGCATCCAGAGCACGTTGGCCGCCAGCGATCGCCCGGCATCGGACGGTACAGGTTCTTTCCCGGCCAGGAGCCGCTGCCGTGCCGCCATCAGCACCGGCAACTGGGCCAGCAAGCGCTCGGCCTTGCTGACGTTGGCCTGGTGGCTGTTGTCGGTGGTGTCCTTGTCCCAATGGGCCAGCAGGCTCGCGCCGGTGCGCATCACGTCCATCAAAGGCGCGGCGGGCGGAATCGTCCGCAGCGCCGCGAACACCTGCGACGGCACCGCTTCGGCCGCGCCCAGCCGCCGGCGAAACGTCGAAAGCTCCAAGGAGTTTGGCAGTTCGCCGTGCAAGAGCAGGAAGGCAACCTCTTCGAACGTGGCGTGAGTCGCCAACTCCTCGACCGCGTAGCCACGGTACTGCAAGCCGCCCTGCAACGTGCTGATCGCCGTCTCGCCCGCCAGCACGCCTTCCAAACCCGGGCTGTACACCTCGTCGGTCATTCTTATGTCTCCAGTCAAGCGTTTCAAGGCAAATCGGCAACCGATCCCGATTTTGTAGGGAACGCCCTCCGTGGCGTTCCGTGTCCCGCGAGCCGACGTCGATACCCGCATCCCGGAACGCCACGGAACGCCACGGAGGGCGTTCCCTACAGATTCTCCCGCATGCCATTTCCAAAGAAGGCCCGGTCGCGGGCTTCATAGTCGTCGTAGCCCAGCAGATCATACAGTTCCTGCCGGGTTTGCATGAGGTCCAGCAACTCCTGCTGGGTGCCGTCGGCGGCCAGCATGGCCAGTGCCGCTTCGACCGCCTTCATCGCCACCCGCAACAAGGTGACCGGGTAAAGCACGCCGGCGTAGCCCATCTGGGCCAACTCATCAAGCGGTAGCAGCTCGCTCTTGCCGAACTCGGTCATGTTCGCGATCAGCGGGGCGTCGACGGCCCGCGAGAAACGCTCGAACTCGTCGCGGTCGGCCAGCGCTTCGGGAAAGATCCAATCGGCCCCGGCGGCGAGGTATCGCTGGGCGCGGTCGACGGCGGCCTCGAACCCCTCGACGGCCCGCGCGTCGGTGCGTGCGACAATGACCAACTCGCCGTCGGCCTTCGCCGCCGCCGCGGCACGGAGCTTGGAACACATTTCCTCCGGTTCGACGAGCGCTTTGCCGGACAGATGCCCGCACCGCTTTGGCAGCCGCTGGTCTTCGATCTGGATCGCCGCCGCGCCGGCCGCCTCCAATTCCTCGACGGTTCGCTCGACGTTCACCGCCTCGCCGAAGCCCGTATCGGCATCGACCACCACGGGAATGCTCACGCGGCGCGTCAGCCTGCGGGTCTGCTCGACCAACTCCGTCAACGTCAGTAGACCCACATCGGGTAGCGCCAGATCGGCCGCCGAGAAGGCCGCCCCCGACAAGTAAATCGCTTCAAAGCCGGCCTCCTCGATCATCCGACCCACCAGGGCGTTGAACGCGCCGGGGATGGCGATTGTCGTGTCGGCGACCGCTTGCCGCAGGGCACGGCCGGGCGTGAGATCATCCATGCGGGCAGTTCCTTGTGAAATGGGCGTCGGTCGTGGTCAAACCCCGCTGAAATATAGGGGGCGGGCCGCGTGCGAGACAAGGCCTAAGCGATGCCCCGGCTCAATAGCGCGACCGGGGCATCGCTTAGGCTCCGCCCCAGCCACCGTGAATGTCCGTGTCGCCCCGCTGGCCGCCGGAATCGGAGGCGGCCAGCCGTTTGCCGAAATGCGTTTTGAGTCGTTCGATCGTCCGCCCGACTTCGGCTTCGATTTCGCCGGCCTTGAGCAGCCCCGCCTCGACGAGTAGCCCCGCCAATTCTCGTAAAGCGGGTTCCGACAAGCGCCGATCGTAAAGCAGCATCAACCGCCGCTCGACCAGGTCGCTCAAACGGCGGACCCATTCGTGATGAATCACCCAGCGGACGAACGAGAGGGGCAGATCGGTGCCGGTCAGGTTGCCCGTCTTGCCGCCGCCGCACGCGGCCAGGATGGAATCGGTCTGTGTTCCACGCAGTGTCCATACGGCACGCGCCTGGCCGTCGGAAAGTCCGTGCAGCGCCGCCAACCGCCGCCACTCGGCCTCGAGCGCATCGTGATCGGCGGGATAGTCCGCACCGCCTGGCAACGGACGATCTTGGCTCACGACCAGCGGTGTCAGGCCCAGCCGCGAGCGGAGCGTACCGGCCGCTCGTTCGGCCAGCGAACGGCATGTGGTCAGCTTGCCGCCGATCACGGAATAGAGCGGGACGTCGCAGCCCGCGTGCTCTTCGAGCCAGTGGCGGCGGGTAATCGCCGCCGGCGTCGCCGGGCCGGAGGCGGGCAAGGGACGCACACCGCAATAGTGCATGTCGACCTCGTCGGCCGAGAGACACACGTCGGGCACGATCGAGTTGACCGCCTGGATCAGGTAGTCCAATTCCGCCCGCGAGGCCAGCGCCTCCGCCGGATCGCCCACGAAGGGGACGTCGGTCGTGCCGATCAAGGTCAAATCCCCGAAGGGCAAAATGAACACGGGCCGGCCGTCGCCGGCCTCGGCGTACAGTCCGTGGTCGCCCAGCGCCGCGCGGAGCCTCGCGTGCGACGTGACCAGATGGCTCCCCTTGGTGCCCCCCATCAACATCGGCCCCGCGACGTTCAATTGCCGTAGCGTCCAATCGACCCAGGCCCCCGTGGCGTTCACGATCGCCGCGGGCTCGAACGTCGACACCGGCGTTTCGTCGTCCGCGGAGTGAATCTCCACGCTGCGACCGCGCAAGCTCGCGCGGTGGTACGTGTAAACGTGGAGCGAAGCGCCGGTTTCCCCGGCGGCTTTCCGCGCATCGTCCAAGAGGTCGACCACGAACCGCTCCGGAAAACGCACCTGCGCGTCGTAGTACGAACAGAGCCAGCGATAGCGGTCGCGCGCCACGCGAATGGCGCGCGGGTCGAGCACCGAGTAGGTGGCATGCCGCGGCAAGGCCGGATCGCGCGCATAGCGATCGTACAGCCACAACCCGGAGCGCACCAGCCACAGTCCGCGGGGCGGCGCCGACCGCGCGGCGCCCTTCGCCTTCCAGCCGAGGAAGCGCCCGACCGACGCGCGGAGGCCTCCCAGACGGCTTGCGACGGGAATATAGAGCTTGAGCGGCGAGACCAGGTGGGGCGCCAGCCGGAGCCATCGCGTCCGCTCGGCCAGGGACTCGCGCACCAGGTCGAGTTCGCCATATTCGAGGTAGCGCAGCCCGCCGTGGATCAGCCGCGACGAGTACGACGTGGCCCCGCCGGCCAGGTCGCCCGAATCGACCAGCGCGACGGAGATCCCCCCCAGCACCAACTCGCGGGCCAGGGCCGCGCCGTTGATACCCGCTCCCAGGATCAGCACCGATGGGGACTTCATGTATACTTCACGCGGTCGAGAATGAGACATTCACGGTGGCTGGGGCAGAGCCTAAGCGATGCCCCGGTCACTAACTAGCCGGGGCATCGCTTACGCTCTGCCACCAGCCACCACTTTCTCGTGGCAAAATGTCTCATTCTCGGCCGCGCGAAGTATAACAACGACCCGCTTCACGGAACGCCACGGAGGGCGTTCCCTACAGAACCCAAAGCGACGATCCTAGCCGTTGAGCGAAAAGCCCCCACGCGGAGCGTGGGAACGCGTAGCGCTACGCCAACAGTTCCTTGACCACCTCGCCATGCACGTCGGTCAAGCGGTGATACCGTCCCTGGAACTTGAACGTCAGCCGCGTGTGGTCGATCCCCAGGCAGTGCAAGAGCGTGGCGTGCAGGTCGTGGACGTGGACGGGGTTCTCTGTGATGTTGTAGCTGTAATCGTCGGTCTGGCCATACGACAAGCCCGATCGGATGCCGGCACCGGCCAACCAGACGGTAAACGCGCGCGGGTGGTGGTCGCGGCCGTAGTCTTCGGCCGTCAATTTCCCCTGGCAATAAACCGTGCGGCCGAACTCGCCGCCCCAGACCACCAGTGTGTCGTCGAGTAGCCCGCGCCGCTCGAGGTCGGTGATCAGGGCCGCCGAAGCCTGGTCGGTGTCGGCGCATTGTCCGGCGATCTGCTTGGGAAGCGAGGTGTGTTGGTCCCAGCCGCGGTGGAAAAGTTGTACGAAGCGCACGCCCCGCTCGACCAGCCGGCGAGCCAAAAGGCAATTGGCCGCGTACGTGCCGGGCTTCCGCGAATCGGCGCCGTAAAGCTCGAAAACGTGCTCCGGCTCCCGCGAGACGTCGGTCAGTTCAGGAACGGACGTCTGCATGCGGTAGGCCAGTTCGTATTGCGCGATGCGCGTGGCGATTTCAGGATCGCCGGTCGCGTCGAGCTTCAATTGGTTGAGCCGTGCCAGGTCGTCGAGCATCCGTCGCCGCGTGCCGTCGGCCACTCCCTCCGGGTTCGAGAGAAACAGCACGGGGTCGCCCGTCGAACGAAACTTGATACCCTGGTACTTGGTCGGCAGGAAGCCGCTGCCCCACAGGCGGTCATAGAGTGGCTGGTCGTTCGGGTTTCCGCTGCCTTGCGAGACCATCGCCACGAAGGCGGGCAGGTCGCGGTTTTCGCTGCCCAGGCCGTACGACAACCACGCGCCGATGCTCGGCCTGCCCGCCAATTGGGCGCCGGTCTGGAAAAACGTGATGGCCGGATCGTGGTTGATCGCTTCGGTGTGGATCGACTTGACGAACGTGAGCCGATCGGCGATGCGGGCCGTGTGGGGCAGCAGTTCGCTGACCCAGGCACCGCTCTGACCGTGCCGCGCGAAGCGGAACTTGCTCGGCGCCACCGGAAAGCTGGCCTGCGTGGCGGTCATACCCGTCAGCCGCTGACCGCGGCGCACTGAATCGGGCAGTTCCGTGCCACGGCGCTCGGCCAAGCCGGGCTTGTAGTCGAAAAGGTCGATCTGCGACGGGGCGCCCGACTGGAAAAGGTAGATCACCCGTTTCGCCTTGGGCGTGAAGTGCGGCAAGTCGGCCAAGCCGCCTATCGCCGCGGCGTTCTCGGCCGACGCCGTCTCACCCAGCAGCGTGGCCAGCGCCGCCAGCCCAAGTCCCGAGCCGACGCGGCCCAGCAGGTGACGGCGCGTGACGAGCATCGCGTGGTCGAGCAGGGGATTCATGGAAGTCATCCGGCGGGAGGCGTGTGCCCATTGCATTCTACGGGTGTACGTTCGTGCTGGCAAGGTCCGGTTAGAAACAAATGACACTCCGCTTCGATACCGTAGGGTGGGCACTGCCCACCAGCCTCCCCGTGACTCCGTTTCACGCTGAACCCATACACTATTTGTAACACGGCGCGTTCGGGTCGCCGCCGTGCTCGACGTAGGCCAGCAGATCCAGGATCTCCTCCTTGGTGAGCGTGACCAACAACCCCGCCGGCATCATCGAGATCTTGGCGAAATCACGCGATTCGATGTTGTCGCGGCGCACGACCTTCGGCTCGCACTTCTCCAAAGGGTTGGCCATCACGCGCAGCGACGACTCGTCCTCGCTGACTACGATCCCGGTCACCACCTCGCCGTCGCCGGTCTCGATGACCTGAGTTCGGAACTTCTCGTTGATCACCTTCGAGGGGTCGATCATCTCGCGGAGGATCTCCTCGCGCTTGAAACGCTTGCGCAGGTCGACCAATTCGGGGCCGACCAGGCCGCCCATACCGTGAATTTTGTGACAGGCGACGCAGGAGATCGCGGTGAACAGATCCTTCCCCTTGGCGAACGACCGGACGGAGTCGATCTGGCCTAAATCGCCGGCCAATTCGTCGTACTTCCAGTCGCGGACGAACGGCCGCAACTCGGCCAGCGGCGCCGGCTCATCGAGCAATTCCTCCGGCGGCACGGTATTCAGATCGGAAACGACGCGCAGCACCCCGTACATCGTCCGCCAGTGGCCGGGGAAGGTGCAGAGGTAAGGGTAATCGCCCGGCCGGCTGGGGGCGATCAGCGAGAGCCTCTCGACCTGCCGTGGCGGAAGCATTTTAGTCGCGAACAACACCTGGGGCATGGCAGGCACGAAGTGCCGGGTAAAAGCGTCGGCCCGCGTGGCCATCTTCTCGGCGGCCTCGCCCACCGCTTTGAGGGCCCCTGGCGCCGCGACGATCAGGTTGTGGGGCATGATGTCGGTGTTCTCCAACACCAACTCGACCGGCTTGCCGGCCTGCGCGTAGATCTTCGTCCGGTCGAAGGTGAGCTTGTGCGGCACGGGCCGGACCACGAACACCGGCACGGCCAACTCGCCCAGCGCCAAACGCGCTTTCTTGGCCTCCTCCATCGGCAAGAGCGACGTCAGGTCTTTGCCCAGTTGCAAGGCGTCGACCACGCCCGGCGAAGTCCGGTCGGCGGCCGGCACGTGGCCGGCGTAAACCAGAATGGTCTCGATCATCGGCCGCACCCGCTCGTTGGGCCAGGCGCCGCGGCGCAGCCGCCGCAGGGCGCTGACGGCCGCCTCGCGATCGACCCCGTCGTGGAAGAACGAGGCGAGCGTGCTGATGGTTTCGGCGTCGTGCCCCTCGATCGAGATGATCGCGTGGATCGCCGCGCGGCGCACGGCGTCCCGCGAGTTTCCTTCCAACTCGAAACTCACCTTTCGCGGCGGGGCCGGAACGTCGGCCGCGACGAACACGCTTCGGCGGTTGCCGTCGAGCACGCTGAGCGTGAAGCCAGCAAGCCGGTTGCCTAATGCACCATCGGTGCGGTTCCAGACCGTGATCGCGTCGATCGGCCGCTCCTGGCCCAGATCGACCTCCCACCAGGGATTCGCCTCCTCGTTGGTATGCGTTTCACCACCGTCGTTGTACGCGCCGCTGGTGTTGCCGTCGATGCCGCGTTTCGGCTCGCCGCCAAAGCCGATGCTCGATTGGCCGGCCTTGCCGGCCGGGGCCACGTTGGTCCCGCCGCTCATCACCTCGACCTCGGCCAGCGTGAGCACGCGTCCGCCCCCCGGCAGTTCGACGCGGACGAACCGTCCCAGAGTCCCCTTGCTGTTCTCAGCCGCGCCGGCCAATTCAGGCGGCAGGTCGAACAACAGCGGCCGCACCCGCTCGTAGGCCGCGGCCCGAAGCCTGGCGTCGGGCAGGAACGGCACGGCTTCGAGCACGTCGCAAAGGGTGGGCGCCGATTGCACGGCTTCGTTCCAGGCCGTGTCGAGCGAACCGTCGGCGGTCATCAGGGCGAGGTAGCCGATCTGCCGCGTGAACGGGCGGTGGGCCTCGGCCGCAAGCTTGGCGACCGCGCCGCGCACGCGCTTCAGCTCGGCGGCCGGCAAGCCGGTGAGCACATGGCCCAGGTCGTAGAGAATCGCATCGCTTTGCGGCACGTCGGCGTGGTCCATCCGCGATAGCGCGGCCAAAAGCTCGCCGGCGACGTCGGAACCGTTTTGCTTGGCCAGGCCGCGCAGCGCTTCCTGGCGATACTCGGGGGCCACCTGGTCGCGCGACAAGAGCGCCTGGTAGACCAGCGGCGTCCGCGGCAGCCGCGTCAGCTCGGCCGTGGTGACGCTCTGCAAGAGGTAGTCGATGCCGGCCGGGTTGTCGGCCGCCAGCGCGGTCCCCTCCCGCACGGCCTTCTTCCAATACGGCCCCAATTGCCGCATCGTCTCGCCGAGCGCGTATTTCAGATAATAGTCCATCGGGTGTTTGAGCGCCAAAAGGGCCACCTCGGCGGCGCGGGCGTCGTCGAAAAAGCCGCACGCGCGCACGGCTTCGAGCCGCACGCGCGGATAGGCGTCGTCGGCCTGCGCCGCGAGCAAGGCCAGCGGATCGGTCACCCGGTCGCGCCAGTAGCAAAGCACGCGCGTCGCGGCGGAGCGAGCGTGGTAGTCGGACGAGCGCAGCATCCGCTTGAGCAGATCCTCGTTGACCACGTTGTGGACCTGGTGGACCCAGAGGGCCTCCATCAAGTGGTGTTCGTATTCGGCGTCGCGTTGGTCGAGCGTGCTGGTCCACTTGGCCACGGCGGCCACGACCTCGCCGCCGTCGCGCCCGGAAAGCTCGATCTTGGCGCGGTATCGGACGCGCGCCTCCGGCTCCTTGAGCAAGTCGAGCAGCTTGTCGATCGGCCGGCCGGCGATCAGGGCGGGCTTGAGGAGCGGGCGCCCCTCGCAGGTGACGCGGTAGACGCGGCCGTGGGTGCGGTCGCGGCTGGGGTCGCGCAGGTTGTGCTGCATGTGGCCGATGATCGGGTTCTGCCAATCGGTGAAATAGAGCGCGCCGTCGGGACCGAACTCCAAGTCGGTGGGGCGGAAGTTCTCGTCGCTCGAAAACAACAACCGCTCGCCCTCCGTTCCCTCGAAGGCCGAGCCTTTCTCGTTCAGCTTGTACTGCAAGATACCGCGATAGCCGATCACGTTGGGCACCAGCAAGTTGCCTTGCATGTCGTCGGGAAAATGACGGCTCGAGACGAACTCGGTGGCGGGGCAAGGACGGGTCCATTGCTTGTAGATTCGCTCCATGCCCGGATGCTTTTGCGGGAAGTCGAGCCGTCCGGAAAAAGCGGCGGCGAAGTACGTATCGGCCCCGGTGCCGTCGGTCACGAGATCTTGGCCCCAGCGGTCGAAGACGTGCCCGTGCGGGTTGGCGAAGCCGTACGTCACGTAGACCTCGAATTTCTGCGCGCGCGGCTCGTAGCGGAACACGCCCGCGTTGGCGCAGCGCCGCGGCGGGCCGTAGACCGTTTCGACCTGCGTGTGGTGGAACGTGCCCTCCTGGAAGTAGAGCGCGCCGCCCGGATCGAGTACGAAACTGTTCATGGCGTGGTGCGTATCGGCGGAATCCATGCCGTGCAGAACGCGCCGGCGGACGTCGGCCACGTCGTCGCCGTCGGTGTCCTCGAGGTACATCAAGTCCGGCTGTTGACCGACGAGCAGGCCGCCGGCGTAAAATTCGAGCCCGGTGGGGACGTGCAATTTGTCGGCGAACACGGTGAGCTTGTCGGCGCGTCCGTCGCCGTCGCTGTCATCGAGGATCAGCACCTGGTCGTTCATCGTTTCGTTGGGTTTCCAATGCGGATAGCTGGGCATGCAGGCGACCCACAACCGGCCCTTGGTGTCGAAGGCCATCTGCACGGGGTTGGCCAGTTCGGGGAACATTTCCTCGGAGGCGAAGAGATTCACCTTGAACCCCTTGGCGATCGTCATGTTCTCGATTTCGGCCTCGCCGCCAAGGAAAAGGTGCGTGCCGTTGGGGCCCTCGCCGGGCTTGTTCGTCTTGACCACGAGAAACGGGGGCGCGTTGGCGTCGTCGACCTTGAGGTCTTTCCCCTGGGCGACGGCCCAGATCCGCCGGTCGCGGTTGGCCGTCATCACGTCGAGCACTTCCATCTCGCGCGCCATGACGACGCGATTGGTCTGGCCGTCGACGAACGACAGATCGGCGCGGCCGCCGTGGATCGAATAGCCGTCGACCGTGCGGTAGCGCTCGAACCAGTGGAAATTCTTGTCCAGCACGGCCGCGCGCAGCTTTTCCAGGTCCGCTTCCGGCCTCGGCAAGGGTACTGTGGAGGGCTGACCGGCGAAGAGGGCCCGGTCGATCGCGTCGGCGATGAGCCGGTTGCCAAGCTGGTTGAGATGAATGCCGTTGATCGTCAGCGCCTGTTTGGTCCCGGCATGCTGTTGGGTTTCGGCGTACAGTCGCTCGCTGGGCGTAAAGAGGTCGACGAAAACGACGCCGCGGGTTTGGGCGACCTCCGCCATCGCGGCGGTGTAGAGCTTGATCCGGCGGTTGTTTTCCTTGCCGTCGGGCAGGTTGCGGTCGCGCAGATCCTCGTGGGCGACGGGCGAGAACACGACCAGTTTGGGGGCGCTCTTGCCATTGTATCGCTGGCCGAGCGTATGTTGGATGAAGTCGTCCAGGTCGCGCTTGAACTGGTCGAGCCCGGCCTGGTCGCCGAACGACTCGTTGTAGCCGAAGAAGGCGAAGACCACGTCGGCCTTGGTTCTGGCCAGCCATTCGTCGGGGCTGCCGAATCCGGCCGAACGAAGCCGGAGCGTCAGTTCGTCGCCCGAGAAACCGAGGTTGCGCAGCGAAAGCTCGTGCTTGGGGAAGCGGCTTTGGATCAGCGTCTCGAGCCAGCCGTCGTGCTGCATCCGCTCGGCCAGCGTGTTGCCGATGATCGAGATATGATCGCCCTTCTCCAGCGAGAGTTTCGGCGATTCGTCGGCGGCCCGGGCCACGCCGGCGGCGGCCAGCAAGGCCGCCGCGAGCGTCAACATGGCCCGCTGTGTCTTCAGTTGCATACTTCTTCCTGTGTTCAAGGCGTAAACTCGTTATCGCGGCCCGCCTTTTTCGACGGCCCGTTTCTGTAGGGAACATCCTCCGTGGCGTTCCGTGTTCTGCCAGACGACGTCGCACCAACTTCACGGAACGCCATCCGCCAAAGGCGGACCTTCGGCACGGGCGTTCCCTACGGAACCCAATGCGGCGATCCTAGCCTTTGAGCGGGTCGTTGTTTTTATCCACCCCCCGCGGGCTCAACAGCCCCTCCACTATGGACTTGGGGCGCGGGCCAGTCAAGCGGTGGGATGTTCGTTGCGATGGCCGCCACGTCCACGCTAGACCAGCCGCGCAGCGGCGACAGAGCGTAGCCTGGGGCGTAAGCCCTCGTTGTTCCACACATCTTTTGATTGCGGGTTGTGAAATGGGAGTGTTGGGCAATACCGGTCTTTTCGTAAGAGGCCAGGGGCTTGCCCCCTGGAGTCTCACGTTGGTTTCTAGATCGAATGCGGCCGCATCCCCACCGTCCGTGTCGCCCCGCAGGCCGCCGGAGGCGGCCTGCGGGGCGACACGGGGAAAGGCAGGTAATCCGGGGAGCCTGCGTGTGTAGATACGAGCGTGAAACCGGGGCACCCACATGGTGGGTCGCCCTCCAGCAACGTCGCCGCCCAGCGGCCGCACTCTTGAAGAACGCGCGGCTTCGATCCCAACGGCACGCACTCGACGATCAGCCGAGGGTCGCTCCGCGATACGAGATGCGGTAGGACATCCATTTCGGCTCCCTCCGGGCCGCACTCGACGATCAGGCCGATTTTGGTTCTTGATGGTCCGGTAGGCGGAGCCTTGCGGCGGTGTAAAGCTGTCCGGGAGCGAAACGTTTTGCCCATTGGCGAACCTCGGCAATTTCGGCGGGGCGGGTGAATTTCGGTTCGCCGCCGACGCGCTCGACCAGCATGATGCTCGATAGCGGCAACAAGTCCAACAGGTAGGGAGAATGGGTCGTCAAGATCACCTGCGTGCGCCCCGATTCGACGGCCGAGTGAATTTCGTCAACCAGCAGGTGGATGGTGCGAGGGTCGAGTCCGTTCTCGATTTCCTCAATGACCAAAAGCGGGGGCGGGTTCGGGTGCCGTAGCAGGGCGAGCAGAGCCAGGATCCGAAGCGTGCCGGACGACAGCAACCAGCCGGGCACCTTGAAACCCACTTCGGAGAGCTGTAAATAGACTTTGCGCTCCAGTTCCGAGGTCAGCGCCGGCTGCACATCGGCGGCATAGGGGAGAACGACCCGGAGGGTTTCGATGATTCCGGTAAACGCAGCGAGGTCGCGTTCTCGGATGTCGAGCAGGTACTCGGCGATGTTCGAGCCGTCCTTTGCAAGCCGGATCTGCCCGCCGGTTCGCGTTCGCGGCCACGGCTCGCCCATTTCGGGCGGGGCCAGTCGCAGGAACTGCCACGCTTCGATGAACGCGCGGAGGCCGTGCCATTCACGAAGGCCCGAGCGGCCGGGGTTGAAACGCGCGGGACTGCCCTCAAGAGCCCCGCTGCCGTCAGCGTTTCGTTCGATCAACGTCTTGTTGCCCTGCTTCGCCTCTTCGCGCTCGAAGAAAATCTCGTTGTAGTTATCGCGCGCGTTGAGCAGGGTCGTCGCTGAAAATGGCTGAATACCTCGGCTGAGCACACGTCCCCGCAAACTGATTTCGATCGGTGAGCTTTGAGTCCCGCCGGCGCGGTGGTTGGAGCTGCGCGCCCGCGCAGTCCCCTTGTAGTGAATGTGTTCCATACCGTGCCAGCGCCGCATCGCGAGATCGAGGTCGTGCTGAACGAGCGTTGCAGTGTTTCGAGCGCCTCGATGACACTGCTCTTGCCTGTCCCATTATTGCCGATGAAAACGGTGAGCGGCGTGAGTTTCAACGAACCGCTGTCGCGGATCGCCTTGAAATTGCGGATCCGCACGCTTTGCAAGATCTGAGTCTTCATTGGATCAATCCTCGGTCGACGTCGCGATACGCGTTGTGGGCGGCGACCTTGACGGGTTCCGGGACAAGCGGGAACGTTTTGAGTATATGCGCGAACTCGTCCTCCGTCAGCCCGTAAAGGTGCGCGACCAGGCCGTCGAGCTCCGCCCGCAAGCGGCCTCGGGCCATCGCGTCCGTCGCCGTATTCCTGTGGCTCTTCAGCCCGACTTCCTTGGCCAAAGCGTCAAATTCCGGTGACGTGCAAGTCAATCGGGCGGCGCGCTCGACGATCGGTGCGAATACGGCGTCGGAGTCGGTCAGCCGTGGCACCGGCATCTGGTACACGTAAAAAAAGTTCAAGTGGTTGGTGATTTTGGTGCGGATCAACCAATCGAACACGAAGCTGTCGAAGGCAGCCGCCAAAAACAGGATCTCCGGCGCCGATGGCGCCGTTTCCGCCGACGGAACATGGACAGGCACGGTGTTGCCCGCGAATACGCCCGCCGGCAGAATTGCGGCGATGGCGGAACGCTCGTTCGTGCTGGCGGCCACATCGCGAAATCCGAGCCGGTATCGCTGGTAATCTAGTTCCTGCCCTTGGTCCTTTTCACCACGCAGTAGGGCCCTCCGCCCTTCCTTCTCGTTGACCCAGTACCGCGGTTCGGCGAGATGACGATCAAAGTGCCAGATCATCTTGCCTTCAAAGAGCGGTAGCAGGCCGTCGCCGGGCGAGTTCTTGAACAAACCGGCGTCGTTCGTCATGTCGAACTCGCGGTTGAACCGCGCGCCCCACTTCCCTTCAATTTCCTCGCCAAGAAGCGGAAAACGGAGCATTTTTTCCGCGATCCCGACGTCGGTGTCGGACTTGAATTCCATCACCGACAGTGAATCAGGCGAAAGCCTCCGAATCACGTCGACTGAAAGCTGAATACCTCCTTCATCGGGAAACCGGTCGAGCTCGGCAACGTCATGGCGCATGAACGCGGCTGCGAAACTGCGCGTCGTGCCGCCTTTCTCGAATGTGAGGACGACGAATTTGAACCGCGAGTCAACGCCCTCGAAAATTGTTCTACGATTCTCGAAACCGAACAGGGCGCTCACTCTCGCACCCGAGAAGAGCATTTCGCGGAGTTGTTTGGCGCCGAGGTCAGTGTAAATGCCGCTAGGGATTACGATGCCACAGTAGCCATCGGCACGCAGTAGGTTGAAGCACCGCTCGACGAATAGTTTGTGCAGGTTGATGTCGGTTCCGGCCTTCTTCCCATTGACAATGCTGATCTGATTCTTGAACTGCGGGGTCGAACGAAAAAACGCGCTCACGTGCGGAAAGCCGCTGAGGTACTCGCACCAAGCGGCCCGGAGATCCTCATCCTTGAGCAGCTTCGCTTGCTCTTTTTCGAAGTCATGGATGGTCATGTTCTTCTTCGAGACCAGGTCCGAATAATCCTCGAAGAACTCCTTGGCGTTGGGCTTGAAGATTTCCCAGGGAGGGTTGGTGATGATCGCGTCGAAACCGCCGCGCGAGTGGAGGATCTCGTCGAACTCGAAGCCCCAGTGGAACGGGCGCAGTGCTTCGATATCCGCTGGTTTCAAGGCCCGCTTGACCGGCTTGCCCGCCTTGTTGGTTTTCAAATCCCAGGTGGCTTGCTCGAACTTGATCCCCAGCCCATTGAATTCGTCGAGCAGGATGTCGTCGAGCGTATCGAGGGCCTCCCGCTTCTTCCCCTCGATCTGGTCGCGGAGCGCCGCCAGATCCTCGGTGTAGGCGGCGTGATGGCGGTAGTCGTCGATGAGCTTGTTCTTTTCGGCGAGAACCTGGCGGTAGTTCTTGCGGAACAGGTTGCCCTGCTTGCCGCGGCGCTCGAAATCGGCGTCGTCGACGCGCATCAAGCCGACCAGCGAATTGCCCGGCAGGATGTTGAAGTCGATGTTGGGCAGCGGTTCGAGATCGTCGACCGTTTCGGCGGCGGCGACCAAGGCCAGGAACAGCCGGAGCCTGGCGATTTCGGTCGCCTCCTCCATGACGTCCACACCGTAGAGGTTGTCGGTGATGATCGACTTCTTGATGAAGTAGTTCAGGCTGGGGTGGGCCTTTTCGGTCTTGGCCAGCCATGCCGAGAGATCGCGGTCGGCCAGGAACTTGATCTTGCCGATCACGGCGGCGTAGACGCCGATCAGCGTCTTCATCGCCGCCACCAGGAACGCGCCCGAGCCGCAAGCCGGGTCCAACAGGCTCAGCTTGGGAAGCACCTCGCGCAACAGCCGCTTGCACAACGTCGCGTCGAGATCCATCAGCAATTCGGCGATTGTTTCGTAACGGCGCGGCGTCACTCCGGCCGGCGGGTGCTTGAGCACCGCTTCGGGCGTGTTCACCGCGTCGAGCACCAGGCGGTGGATGGTGCGCTCGCAGAGGTACTCGGTGATTTCGGGCCGCGTGTAGTAGGCGCCGAACGCTTTTTGGTTGATGTACTTCTCGAAGATGTAGCCCAGCACGTCGGGGTTGATCTCGTCGTCCTTGCCGCCAGGCGTGTCGTTGAGGTTCCAGGAGTAGCGCTCGAAGAGCGCGAAGAGGTTTTCGAAAGCCTTGTCGGGTACGTCCAGCTTCGGATACTGCTGTTCGACGTGGTGCGGCAGGAAAAGCCCGCCGTTGAGGTACTTGATCTGGCCCAGCGCGGCGCGAGCTTCCGCCGTGCGGTTCGGTTCCGGCTTGGCGAAGCCCTCGAAGAACAGCAGCTTGAGAAAGCCGGAGAAGAAGCGGTTGCGGCCCTGACGGCGGCTGTCGTCGAGCTTGCCCTGCAGGTACTTCAGGTCGCCGCCGTCGAGAAAGCCCTTTTGTTGCAGGAAGTAAATGAACATCAGGCGGTTCAAGAGCACCGAGGCGTACCAGCGGCGGTCACGCTCGTCGCGAACGCCCTGGATCAGCTCAAGAAACGCCAGGTGCTGCTCCTGGAACTCGCCATAGAACCGCTTGGTGACCCGTTCGACGTCGAGCGCGTCGCGCAGCCGCCTGGCGACCTCGACGAGGCTGACGTTCCCCTCCACGTCGAAATCGCCCAGGTCGAAGACGATCTGCCCCAGTTTGCTCACGAACAGGTCGCCTGGCTGCCCCTTGACGTAGAGGTGATCGCGCGGAAACGACTTGCCGTCGTGCCGCTTGACCCAGTACCAGAGGCTTTGGGTCCGTTGCCGATCGAGAAAGATCAGCACGTTTTCGTGGTGCAGCTTGGCGACTTCGCGATGGACGGCGGCGCGGGTTTTGGCGTCGGGAATGCGGCCGTCGGCGGCGGTGATTTCCAGCACGGCCACGCCGGCCAGTTGGGCCACCTGGCGGCGAGTGAGCGATTCGCCTTTGATCTCGAATGCCACGTCGGCGTTGCCGGCGGGCTGCGACCAGCCGAGCTCGCGCACGAAGAGCTTCTGGAAATCGAATTCCTTGAGGCAGTCGCGGAGGTGGGGGAAGTTGATCGGCATGCCGGTAGGAGTCGTTGTGGCGGCGAAGGGTTCAGTAGGCGCCGGGGTTTGCCGGGTTGCAAATCCGCGTGCGCAGGCGTATGATTCAGTAGCGACCAGTACGGGCCGGTTTCTACCGACTCAGGGCATTGTCCCTGGCCGCTCCTTTTTTTGTTGGTCTGTATTCGCAAAATTCGAACCGGTGTTGCCCGACTCGTCCATGTAGACAAGATACATGCTGGGCTTTCTTCAGGGTGTCCTCAGCCCCAACGAGCAGATGATCCGCGGCTCCTGCGACTCCTCTTGTTCGTGAACGATGCACAGCCGTCCCTGGGCGCGGAGCTCGATGACACTGTGGGCCAGATCCTCGTCGCCGATGCCGCTGCGCAACTGGCGGTTGAGCGTGTCGACGGCCGTCTGTCGCAAGGGGAAGTTATAGATTTCCTCCACGGCCAACCGCAGCTCGTTCATCGGGAACAAAGGCCGCTCGCGCACCTCCCCGGCGAGGCGCTTGAGTCGCTCGTAGGCGCGGAACCGCGCGCCGCGGGGGCTGCCCAGCCCGCCGCCGATTTGCTTCTCCTGGCTGGCGATCTGGCGCACCCCGCTCTCGACCAACTCGTGATGGTTGTCGAGCCGGGCCAGCGCGGGCGTGTCGGGCTCGCAGTGCGCCGCCTTGAGAATCACGGTCTGCGACTCGGTGATGTTACGCCCGAGCCGGTCGATCCACGCCAGGGCGTCGTTGTCCTGCGATGTGCGCACGTAGACCAGCACGCCGTCGGGCGCGTCGTCGGCCGGCTGGTGCGAGCGGGTCGAGTAGACGACGTCGGGCATGGTTTCGATCGTCCGCCGCAACGAAGGGTCGCGGTCGACGGCGTTCTTCCAAATCTGGTAGGCCTCGCTCGTCAGGTCGTTCTCGCCGCCGGCGTCGCCGTCCAGAATGCCCGCCCTCTCGGTGAACAGATCGCGGATCGCTTGTTCGTTGCGGTCATCCTCGAAAAATGCCTCGTCGCTGCCCACGACCTCGGCGTTCTCCCGCAAACGCCGGCGGACGCGCGAGCGGAGGCGGATGATGCGATCGACCCCCTCGGCGGGCAAGAAAGAATAGCAACGAACCACGTCGGCGCGCTGGCCGATGCGGTCGACGCGGCCCGCTCGCTGGATCAGCCGGATGATCGCCCAGGGAAGGTCGTAATTCACCACGATCGCCGCGTCTTGCAGGTTCTGGCCTTCGCTCAAGACGTCGGTGGCGATCAGCACCGTCAGTTCCTCCGAAAGAGGCACATGCGCGCGGCGGTCGTTGCTCTCGGGGCTGAAGCGCCACGCCGTGCGGGTGGGGTCTTCGCTGTCGCCGCTGACGCCGGCCAGGCCGCCGATGCCACGGGCACGCAGCTCGCGCGCCAGGTAATCGACCGTGTCGGCAAATTGGGTGAAAACGATCAGCTTTTCGCCGCGGTGCGTTTGGCCGATCAATTCGGCGAGATGATTGAGCTTGGCGTCACGCGCCGGATCCCAGGCGCCGCAGTCGTTGAGCAGCCCAAGCAGCGCCTTGGCGTCGGCCCGCAGATCCTTGGCGAGCTGGTCGACGAAGCAAGTGGAACGCAACCACTTGAAGCGGCGCTTGAGCGGGCCGGCGTAGGCCGCGTAAACCTCGGCGGCGCGACGGCGAAAATCGGCCTCGCTGCGCAACGGCTGTGCGGCCGCGCCCGCGTCGGCGCCGTCGTCGTCCTCGTCGTCGGCAAAGCGCGCCGTGTCGGCGTCGCTGAACCGCGTATCGAGCAGCTCGGCGTCTTGCGGGCCGATCGGCACGAGACGGCCCTCGTCGAGAGCCTGCAAGAACACATGGTTCCGCAGGATGTGCCGTTCGAGCGACTGCAAGAAAGCATGGCCGCTGCTCTCCAGCCGCTTGAAGAGGTTCGTGCGGCAGAAGCCCATCAGCCGCTTGCCGGCCCGCGAGAGATCGGCCAGGACGCGGCTTTCGGCTTGCGTGGGCGGGACGTCGGGCGACTTCTTCTCGTAATTGCCGAGGCCATAGCGGGGCAGGCTCAGGCGGTTGATCACGTCGACCACGGCGGGCGAATAGAGTTGCGCGTACTGGTCGGCGGGATCGTCGTCGTCGATGGCGAACTTCACGGTCTTCGGCACCCGCTTGGGGAACGAGAAACGGCGGCCGTCGGCGAAGGTCAGGTACTTGCGGCCCGTGGCCGCGTCGGTTTCGGCGTAGTTGGCCTCGATAAAACTCCGCGTGCGCCGCACCAGGTAGCGCCCCATCAACTCGCGCCAATCGTCGACGTGGGTGCTTTTCTCGAAGGCCGCCAACGTGCGCGGCTTGCACTGGAACTTCCGCTCGAACTCCCCCTCGCCGAGTTCTCGCAGCAATGCTTCGGGCCGCATGCCAATATCCTCCTCGGCCGAAAGAAACAACCGCAACTGGCTGGCCAGGTCGAGGTACATCTTGTTGTAGGGGGTGGCGGAGACGAGCACCACCTTGGCGCGGCTCTGACGGATGTAATCGTAAATCGCGTGGTAACGGCGGCCCTCGCGGTTGCGGAGGTTATGGCTCTCGTCGACGATCACCAGGCGAAAGCGGGCGGGCACGTCGGGCAATTCCTTGATGACGCGGCTGAAGGGCACGATTTTCGCGTGAACGCCGTACTCCAGCGCGTGTTCCTCCCACATCTTGACCAGGTTCTTGGGGCAAAGAATGAGGGTGCTGGTGCCGTGGTCGAGCTCGCAGATGCGCGCGACCGCCGTGGCAATCAATGTTTTGCCAAGCCCCACCACGTCGCCGAGCATGACGCCGCCGCGCTTGTTCAGGTGGTGCGCGGCGATCTTGACCGCCTCGACCTGGAACTCGAAGAGACGGTCGCCGAAGTCAGCCGGGATACGGAACTCGCGCACCCCTTCGCGGGCCTCGCGCGAGAGATGGTAGGCCATCTTCAGATAAATATGGTAGGGGGGCGGCTGCTGTGGGCGGGCCCAACTTTCGTCGATCACCCGCGCCAGCTCAGCCGAGATGTCGAGGCACCAGCGATCGTTCCAGCGGTCGTCGAACCAGCGCGCGAGTTTCTGGCAAGCGTCGTGATCGACGACGTCCACATTCAACTCGCCTTGTTGCGCCAGCCCGGCGAACGTCAGGTTGCTGCTCCCCAGGTAGCCGACGGTGGGGCTGATCGGGTCGGGTCGGAACAACAGGTAGAGCTTGGCGTGCAACGGATGTTCGAGAAAGAGTTTGACGATCACTTTTTGCGCGCGGATCTGCGCGGCCAGGCGCCGCAAGCCGATTTCGTCATGGTTCGTCGGTGTACCCAGGCGAAGCTGGCGGCCGAATTCATCGGCCATCGTCTTCTTCAATCGCAGCGCGGTTTGGTTGTCGAGCTCGCCGCCCGCGCGGACCACGCTCAGGGCTTCGCGCAGCTCTTCGTCCGGCGAACGGTGCATCCCCACCAGCAACCGGCAGCACTTGCCCGCTCCACCCGACCAGCGTTCGACCAGTTCGTCGATCTGTTTCCAGCCGCGAAGGTTGAAGTAGCCGACGCAGAAATCGGATCGATCGGCCAGTGCCAGCGTCTCGCGCAAGGCGGGCAGGAGCGATTGGTCGATGTTGTCGAAGATCCGCGGCATCGGGTGCTTCCCCTTGGAAACGGCCAGCGATTGAAGCTAGCAGATGCGGGGGGGAAGTCAATCTCCCACCGCGGGCGCCGAGTGCGCGTGGACGAGCAGTGGATGGGGCTGGTCCTGGGGCTGGCGCCCTCGTTGTTCTACACAAGTAGCCGGAAAAACTTCTTCACCGCGCCAGGCAAGCTGGCACCTTCGGGACCGGACCAAAGCGATAAATCCATCGTTGCATCTGCACTCGCTTATCCCGACGAGACGCTCATGTGGACGACGGTCGGGGGCGCCCTCCCGGGCTCCGAAAAAACTGGCAAAACCGTACCTTTACCCGACGAAAGCTACGGCGCGAGTGGCAGAGATGGGCGTTGCGGGTGAAGAAGTCTTAACGCATCCAAAGCCGGGCAATCCGCCACGGTGCTAGCACGCCGTCGAGAAACCCCCAAAAAAAATCCCCGTTGGCGCTTGCACGCCCCTTCGTAGGACGTATGATGATTGTTTGGGTCGGAAGGAACGTGGCGGCCGACCTGGAAACACATCTTCTTGTATCGCGTTGAAGGAACAACTTTCATGGCGGAACTTGCGCAGGGTTGGATCGCTGACGTCGAACGGGGTCCTGATTGGTTGATCATCCGGCTTAGTCCACCGCCCAGAGTGAGTCTTCCGCCTTGGGACGGTGAGGACGGCGCCGACCTGGCCGACACCCTCTGGTCGCTCGTCGAGCGTCATTTCACCTACCGGCTGTTGCTGGAGTGCGAGGAACTGACCCGGCTCGACAGCACCCTGGTCGCTCAACTGCTGGTGCTCGACCGGCGGTTGCATGAGCACGACGGCATGCTGCGTTTGTGCGGGCTGTCGGAACTCAACCAGCAGGTGCTTGAGCGGTGCCGGCTGAACGGCCGCTTTCCGAGTTTTCGCGATCGCTCTCACGCCGTGCTGGGAACCAGCCGGCCACAGCAACCTCGGTAATGCCGGATTCCCCACGTATGGCCGGTGTGCGAACGGCCCTTTAGGCGTATTGGCCGACGCCCGCACGCTCCTATGATTGCAATGGCCCACGCGCTCAACTGATTGACCTAGCCTAAGTGGAGTTCAGATGCATACCGCCGCGATTGAAACGGGACAACGACGCGTCGCCATGGTCTTCGGCGTGACGCAAACGGTTCGCGTGCTCGAAGCTTCGAGCTATGGCCTACGCCAGTGGGTCTGCACGCTGGAACCGGCCGGCACCACCATGGCCCTGGATGAAACCGAACTGGGGGAGCTGATCGCGGAACCGGACGCCACGGAAAACCAGGGACTACGGCCTCTCCCACGGTCGCCACAGGATGAAACTTCGGTCGAAGCGAAACCTGAAGGCTCGCCCGATCGGTCGGAAATCGACGACGATCTCCTGATGGAGGCATCGGAAGAGTCGTTCCCCGCGAGCGATCCGCCGGCGTCCACCTCGTCCACGGCACTCAGCGCCGAGCCATCGCATGCCCAAGCCTAAGGTTTTCGTTTCCCGCAAAATCCCCGCCGCCGGACTCGACAAGGTGCTGGCCGCGTGCGACGCGGAGGTTTGGCCCGAACAACTGCCTCCCTCGGCCGACGTGCTGCGGCAAAAGATCGCCTCTTGCGACGGGCTGCTTTCGCTTCTGACGGATCGCATTGACGGGCCGCTCTTGGACGCCGCGCCGCGGCTCAAGGTGGTGAGCAACTATGCCGTCGGCTTCAACAACATCGACGTGCCGGCCGCGACGCAGCGCGGCGTCTGCGTGGGGAACACGCCGGGCGTGCTGACCGACGCCACCGCCGACATGGCCTTCGCGCTCTTGATCGCCGCCGCGCGGCGGATCGTCGAAGGCGAGCAGTACACGCTCTCGGGCCGGTGGAAAACCTGGGAGCCGCTGGGGCACATCGGCCAGGATCTGGCCGGCCGCACCCTGGGCGTGGTCGGCATGGGGCGGATCGGCGCCGCGCTGGCCCGCCGCTGCCAACGCGGCTGGGACATGCGGGTGCTCTACCACGACGTGCGGCCCAACGCTGAAGCCGAACGCGACTTGGGGGCCAGCTTGGTGCCGCTGGATACGCTTCTGGCGGAGGCTGATTTCGTCTCGGTACACACCGACTTGAACGACTCGACCCGCGGCATGTTCAACACCGCCGCCTTCGCGAAGATGAAGCCCAGCGCCGTGTTCGTCAACACGGCGCGCGGTCCGTTGGTCGTCGAGCGCGACCTCGCCGACGCCTTGCGCAGCGGCACGATCTTCGCCGCCGGGCTGGACGTCACCGACCCGGAGCCGCCTTTGGCCGACAACCCCATGCTCAGGCTTCCCAACCTGATCGTCGCGCCACACATCGCCAGCGGCACCGTCAGTAGCCGCAATGCGATGGCCGAGATCGCCGCCGACAACCTGATCGCGGGCGTCACCGGCCGGCCACTGCGCTGCTGGATCAATCCGGAGGTGGCCCACTGCCGAAGATGACCGTGCCGAACGGCTTGTCACAGGCTCCAAGCGCGCGACGGGCTTGCCCCGATAGGTCAGGACGACGGATTGACCCTGTTTGACGCAGTTCAGTACGGAAGTGGGTGATTTGCGTTGACTTTGCGGGCATGCCGCCGCGGCTTGAGCGAATTTGATGGTCCGACGGCGAGGCGCGTGCCGATTAGGACGATGGAATGACGGGAAGTCGCCGGCCACGTGAGGGACCGTGACCCCAGCGACGGCAAGGGGAAACCCGCGCACCAAGAAGGCAGCCCGCCGTACCGTGCGAGCCGCTGTCAACCACAGCGGCTTTGTACGTTTTGTGGGGAGGAATCGTTCGTGTTCAACGGCCATCGTCAACCCCTCGCGCGTTTCATGCTGCTCGCGGTCGCGCTCAGCGGGGCCGCCTGGTGCCGTGCCGGCGACGTTTCGCCCATTGCCGTCGAAGACAACTTGATCGAACGCTTCCACCTGGGAGCGGAAGGTTACTTCCTGGTCGTGCCGGTGACGCTGGACGGCGAGACCTACCCGTTCGTGCTCGATACCGGCGCCACGCATTGCGTGTACGACACCGCCCTGCGCCCTTGGATGGGCAAGCAGCGGACGATGTCGACGATGGTGCGGACGGCCGGCGGCTCGGCCCAGGTCGAGCTTTACGACTCGCCCGACGCCCGGCTCGGCCGTGTGAGCCTGCGCGGCAAGCAGACCGTGGTCTGCGCCGACTTGAACATGGTCCGTCAAATCAGCGGACAGAACATTTACGGCCTCGTCGGCATGGACGTCTTGCGGCGCTACGTGGTCCGCTTCGATCCCGACGACCGCATGCTCGAACTCCTTCATCGGGTGCCGGCGGACTCCGGCGTCGCCGTGCCGCTGGTCCGGCGCCGGCGGCTGTTGTCGGGCGCCTCGCGGCTGGCGTTCGTCGAGGCCGACGTGGGCCGCTCGTCACCCGCGACGTTTTTGATCGACACGGGGGCCGTGGGAAACCCCGGCACGCTCGATCCCGCGCTGTTCGGCCGGCTCGCGCGCGAGGCGAAACTGCAAGTGCTGGGCAGCACCGTGAGCGAATCGCTCTCGGGCAGCGCGCAAAACCAGATCGGCCGCTTGGGGCAGGTCGCGATTGGCGGCTATTGGCACCGCGACCTGACGTTCTCGCAGAGCAAAGACAACAAGCTGGGGCTCGACTACTGGTCGCGCTACGTGGTCACGTTCGACTTCGCCCACGACGCGCTGTACCTGCGTCCCAGCCGCCAATTCAACCGTCGCGCTCCGCACGACCTGAGCGGCCTGACGCTGTTGTCTTCGACGGGCAAGCTACGCGTGCTGCACGTCCTCCCCGACAGCCCCGCGGCGCGCGCCGGCGTGGCGCGCGGCGACGTCGTGCTGCGGGTCGGTCGTCTCGACAGCCGGCGCGACAGCCTGTTCGCCATCCGGCGCTTGCTCTCGACGCCGGGCGTCGAGTTGCCGATCGTCGTCCAGCGCGGCGGAACCCATCTGCTCATGCCCATTGCCCTGAGCGAGCCTCGGCTTACATCGCCCATCGCCGTGCCCTCGCGCCCTTTTGCCAAACCGCCCGTCGCCACCGCCGGCCGCCCCATCGTGGGCGCGCGGCAATGGCTGAAGAAATTGTTCTAGGCGCACGGCCGTCACAGGGTGTTCATAGTGGACGCGCGTAGCGAGGCCCAAGCGATCCAAACGCGCGTGGGGTAAGGCGAAGGGTGCGGCGGCAATTGGATTTGACCCTCCCGACCGCGGGCGGATCCTGTTATACTTGCCAGACGCCGGCGCGGCGCGTTTTGTTGGTCGGCAATCCTCATTCAGCGTGGCCCCATGAGCGGCACCAGCGGCACCCCGCCACCGTTTACCGCGGCTTCCGAAGCGACGTCTACCAGCCTGCTGGAACGAGTCAAGACTCACGATGCGCTGGCTTGGCGGCGGCTCTTGGCGCTCTACGGCCCGCTGGTGTACCACTGGGCGCGCCAGAAGCGCCTGCAAGACCAAGACGCGTCCGACATCGTGCAAGAGGTGTTCCGCAACGTAGCCACTCACATCGGCAGTTTCCGACGCGATCGAGAAGGCGACAGCTTCCGCGGCTGGCTTTGGACGATTACGCGCAACAAGATCCGCGACCAGATCGCCGCCGTCGGCGACGCCGAATCCGACGCCCAAAAGCAAGCCCTATTCGAGAAAGTTCGCCAGGGCTCGGTGCGCGTGCTGCTCGGCAGCACCCAGAAGATGGGCACTGGCACCAACGTTCAGAAACGCTTAGTCGCCCTGCATCACCTCGACGCCCCCTGGAAACCAGCGGAAGTCGAGCAGCGCGACGGCCGCATCCTGCGCCAGGGCAACGAAAACAAAGAAGTGGCGATCTACCGCTACGTCACGGCCGGGTCGTTCGACGCCTATATGTGGCAGGCACTCGAAACCAAGGCCCGTTTCATCGGCCAGGTCATCACGGGCGACAATTCCGCCCGCCGGGCCGAGGATATCGGCAGCCAGGAACTCTCCTATGCCGAGGTCAAAGCCATCGCGTCAGGCAACCCGGCCGTGCTGACGCTCGCCGAGGCCGACGCCGAGTTGCAACGGCTCAGCCTGCTCAAGAAAAGCCATCTCGACGAACAATACGTCGCCCGCCGCAGTGTGCGGGACCTGCCGGCGACTATCGCCACCCTGTCCGAGCGGCTGTCGAAGCTCACGGCCGACGAAACCACGGCGAACGCCCATGCCGACGACCCGATCGCCATCGGCGGCCGCACCTATCCACGCGAAGACGTAGCCGAGATTCTCGGCGGCAAGCTCGATGCCCTTCCGATGGGCGTCCGTGAGATGACCCGCATCAAGCTGGGCACTTACCGGGGCTTAGGCTTCGGCATTGTCCTGCATCCGCAATTCCCGCCCGACGTGTACCTCGAAGGTGCGATCATCCGTCATTCGACGCTTTCGCGGGAGCATCAGGGGCCGCGCGCCGTCCTGAACGCCGTCGAACGGCTGGCCAGCGCCTACGGCTCCGAATGCGTTGGTGTCCGCCAAGACCTCACCATCGCCGAATCCCAGCTTCGCGACTACCAGGCCCGCCTGGGCAAGCCGTTCCCGCACGACGCCTACCTGGCCGAACTTACCGGCCTGCGCGACCAGCTCAAGGCCGGCCTGTCGGCCGGCGCCCATGAATCAGGCAAAGAAGAAGGCCCGAGCGTTGCCGAACTGGCCGGCAAGATCAAGGCGATTAAGTCGGCCCAAAGCATCGAGGCCACGCCGCAGCGCGCCCGCCAGAAGCATTCCACCGCCGAGGAGCCCGTCACCGCTCGCATCCGCCGCCGGGCGGAGGCGACTCCTGCCACCGGCCCGGCGATTGATCCCGACGCCGCCATAGCGGAGGCAGGGGCAGCCGGGCCGCCAGCGGTGGTGGAGAATTCGCCGCCCATGACGTTCCGGGAACGCATCGCCATCGAGCGGCAACGCAAGGACCTGGAACCAAGCATCCCGTGAGTCTGGCTTTCGGATTTCGCGGGTGACACCCGCCCCGGAAGTCATCCGGGGGCGGGACCAACTGGCCAGGCCTTCTTCTTCTGTTCCGGTTTTTCCGAACAAAACGGTAAAAGCAAAACTGACTCCGTAAGTCGTATCGTGGCTTGGAGAAAGCTCCTTGACAAGTCCATCAGTAGCCGATAGATAAAAGTAACTTAAAGGAGTCTACGGCATGCTTTACGCGCGTTCACTAGAGATCGAACAGCGGCTGGATCACGTTCTTCGCCTAATCCGGACCGGGCGATTTTCAACGCCCATGCTGGCCGAAGAACTCGGAGTCTCAATCCCAACCATTTCCCGCTGCGTGACCGCCTTACGGGAGAGGGGGCACGATATTCGGGCCGAAAAACATAGTAATGGCTGGCGGTACGTGCTTGTCCGACCAACGAAAACTGCAAACCGAACCGAATCAGGACAAATGGCCGGGGCAACACGATGAACCGTTCGACGAAACCATGATGCAAGCAGGTGTGCCATGAACGCAGACATTTTGAAACGAATGGTGCGGGCAATCGCCGATGGATCGCAAAGCGATCTCGAACGAATTGCACGCCGCGTCGTTGACAGCGAGCGCAAGAGCGGTCACGCCAAACTTGCAACTCAGCTCGAAGACATTCTGAACAAGCCAAAACCAAAGCGGAATGGATCGGGCGGCACGACAGAGTCCGACCGTGGACTTTCAGAGCTTCCGACAAGTCGGCGACATGGAGAGCAACTCACGACGTTGATCCTCCGAGACTCACTGGAGCACCACATGGTGCTGCCTCTGGAGATAGAGGAACGATTCGCTCGAATCGAGAAAGAATATGCTGCCCGTGAGCGGCTGGGTGCCTATGGATTGAAGAATCGAAAGACGATCCTTCTCTATGGGCCACCCGGTTGCGGCAAGTCGCTTGGTGCAAAGCGGCTTGCATGGAACACTGGCCTACCATTGCTCAAGGTACGATTTGACGCACTGATCTCGTCGTATTTTGGTGAATCCGCAATAAATCTTCGCTCGGTTTTTGAGGCTGCGAAAGAGCGGCCATCTGTCTTACTACTCGACGAATGCGATTTTATCGCTCGTTCGCGGACCAACAGCAGAGACATCGGCGAGGCGTCCCGCATCGTCAATTCATTGCTTCAGTTGATGGAAGAGTACGACGCACCTGGCATCCTCGTTGCCACGACGAACATTGAAGACTCACTCGACACCGCGCTATTCCGGCGGTTCGACGACGTCTTTCAAGTCCCGCCACCTGGTCCGGACGAAATCGACAAGCTCCTCAAGACCACATTGTCTGCCGTGAAGTGCTCCGACAGCATCGATTGGCCATCCATCGTGAAACGATTGCAAGGCGAGTCCGCTGCGATGACGGTCAAGGCAGCCAAAGATGCAGCCAAGGCGTCCGTTCTGAACGGCGAAAAGATCGTCACTGAGAGGCTCCTCGTCAGAGCGATTCGTGAGTTGAAGCGAGCGGAAAACGAGGAAGATTAGGATAGACAAATGCCTACAGTGTCGCCGAGTCATCAATTTGAACATTTGCCGCTCGTTCTCAGAGATCGCGGGCCTACTCGCGTTCCATCGGCACCAGTGCCTGAAAACACGACGACGGCAGATAACAAGACGAACCGGGCTACTCATTCGGCCGGTTTAGGATCGCACTCGTCGAATGTTTCGACTGCATGGAAAGCTACGCAGCAAACGCGGCTTCAAGACGGGTTGCCGTCCACAGAAGCGGGCATTCCGCTTCTTCTGAAGATTGACACCTCCCTCGACCTGGATGAACTGCGTCGCCAATTCGATTTTGAGATCGTCTCCGAACAGGAAGACGGCTTCGTCATTGTTGCCTCCGAAGATATTGACCTTACAGATTTCCAGACGAAACTCACGGCCTTCGCAACTGCCACGGGTTCGGCAAACGTGGCCAAGATTCACGACCTCAAAGAAGATTTGACGCAGCAAGATCGGCTGGCCCGCATTCTAACGGAAACGCTACTCGGCGAGTGGCCCACGATGCAGGATGCGGCGCTCTATGTCTGCGACGTGAGCGTTGCTTGCGTTGGTACATGGGAAGTACCGACCAAACCGAAACGCAATCCACGCTGGAAGGCCGAGACGTGGGCCAGAAAGGAAAACGACTGGTCCAACAAACGCATAGAAGCCTATGACAAGTGGGACAACCTCAAAGACGAACGTCTCCGAATCATTCGTAGCATCATCGACTATTATCACGCAGACATTCTTCAGAACGTCGATAATGCTGATGCCGCGACGCTGACGCTTCCCGACAGCTTCACCCTTCGGCTGAAAATCTCCGCCAAGGGACTCCGCGATTTGGTTCTGAACTACCCATATATCTTCGAAGTAGCGGAACCGGACGACATCGAAACTCCTCAACACATTGCCCGCCAGCTCAAGACATTGCAGGCGGCGGTCCAGATTCAGCCGCCACCGCAGGGCGCCCCAACGGTTTGCGTGATCGACAGTGGCATTCAGGAAGAACACATTCTGCTGGAGCCCGGGATCGACAAACCCACTTCGCACTGTTTCTTGCCTGGGAAACAGCCAACTGACATAGCCGATTACGTGACAGGGGGAGGCCACGGTACGCGCGTCGCGGGCGCGGTGCTGCACGGCGAAGTGGTGGCCAAGAATGGTGTTCTTCAAATGGATGCCTGGGTGCAGAACGCACGCGTTCTCAATGATCAGTGCGAGATGGCAACCGAAATGATGCCACCTGCAGTCATTCGACAGGTCGTCAAGCAGTACCACGAGGGGGTCCGCAAAACCCGAATCTTCAATCACTCCATCAATTCCCGAGCCGCGTGCCGTACACGCCACATGTCTGCGTGGGCCGCCGAAATCGACCTTCTGAGCAACGACTATGATGTGCTCGTCATTCAAAGCGCAGGCAACATCCGATTCTCCGAACCGCCACCGCTCACCGGTGTATCGGAGCACCTCGCGGCGGGTCGAACCTATCCGGCATACTTGAACGAAGCCAGCAGCCGTGTTGCGAACCCAGCACAAAGTTTGCAAGCACTGACGGTAGGTTCCGTCGCCTATCGGGCGCTGGAAAGCAGCGGCTGGCGAACACTCGCGTCCGAAGAAGGACAGCCATCGGGCTTCAGTCGGTCAGGGCTTGGAATTTGGGATTCCATCAAGCCCGAGGTAGTTGAATACGGCGGCGATTGCCTTATCACTCAGGCCAATCCGCCCGACGTGTCTACGCCCGACGTTGGAGCAACGGCTTATCCGGAGCTAGTACGCTCAACATTGCAGGGCGGACCAGCCTATGATCGAGATGTTGTCGGAACATCTTTCGCGGCTCCGAAGGTGACCAAGATCGCGGCCCGCCTACAGGCGGTTCTTCCAGACGAATCATGCTTGCTTTATCGCGCCCTGATTGCGCAGTCTGCCCAATGGCCAGACTGGTCGCAGCAGCTTACAAAGCCGCAGAAAACGGAACTACTGAGGCGCATCGGATACGGCATTCCCAATATTGATCGTGCCACCAGAAACACCGATTACCGAGTTACGTTCGTCGCTCACAAGGATCGGAATATCGGGGAGGGTGAATGTCATATCTATCAAGTGCCGATCCCGGCGCAAATGCGAGGCCCCGCAGATGAGTACGACATTCGCATCGATGTCACACTTTCCTACGCAGCCCCGCCCCGGCGCACCCGAAGGTCTCCTAGGGGGTACTTGGCAACATGGCTCGACTGGACGAATAACCGCAAGGGTGAGTCGCTTGAAGCCTTCCTGACCCGAGCATTGAAGAAAGAAGAAAATGTCACCCAAGAGGGAGAGGGTCAGCTTGGCTGGGTGATTCACGAAAAGCCAATGTGGGGGCTTCCGGGCGTCAAGCGTTCGGTCGGCACGATTCAGAAGGATTGGGCGATTGTCAAATCAAATGCCTTGCCCGAAGACCTCTGTATTGCCGTGCGCGGCCACCAGGGCTGGAGCCAGGACCCCGATTCGGTTGCCACTTACACACTTGCCGTGACCTTCGAGATCGTAGGCAAAGAGATCCCAATCTATGAGCCGCTTCGGGCAGCAGTTCTCGCACTTAAGTCCGAAGTAGAGGCTGAGATGGAAGCCGAAATCGAAATGCGGCTTGAAGACGAAGAATAAACTGTCAACAAAGCCAGCAGGGTGGCGGCCAGCGAATTAGGTGGTGAGTGTTGAAACTTGAGTTGATGATTGTTGGTCGGAAATGAACGCAGTCGAAATTGAACAAGCCGTATCGATCCTCGCGGACGCTCCGTTTAATGCGTCGGAGTTTCCCTATACTTTTCTTGAAGCGTTTGGAAACAAAGCCACGACGATCAAGATTCTGAAAAGCGGCAAATCCAACAATACTGACCTACTGGGGGCGGTCCTTCAACGCAATAACATCCACATCAAAGTTTGCTCCGAAGGCGAAGTGCCATCAACGCTGAAGCAGTTGCGGGAATCTTCAGCCACGTCCCGTCAGAAGGCCAAATATATCCTCGCTACTGATGGGGAGACGCTGGAATCGGAGCGGCTCATCGACGGTGAAACACTCGCCTGTGATTACCAGGACTTTCCCAACCGTTTCACCTTCTTTCTGCCTTTGGCAGGCATTTCCACTGTCCGGCAGATTGATGAAAGTGCCTTCGATATCCGGGCCACCAGTCGACTTAACCGGCTGTACGTTGAGCTGCTGAAAACAAATCCCGACTGGGACAGCGAAGCCCGACGGCCGGACATGAACCATTTTTTTGCTCGGTTGATCTTCTGTTTCTTTGCTGAAGACACGAAGATATTCCATGCTCGCACCCTGTTTACAGCTACTGCTACGTCTCACGTTAATTGTCCGCCAAAGTCTCACTTTGGCTGAGCGGCGGTTTGGCGAATCTGGATGGAATGGGTGGCCCGCGCGGCGAGGTGGTTGAGGCGCAAGAAAAACGGGCGACTTGG
>Ga0307374_10000240_pt1 | contig 102837 bp, 90 predicted proteins | sample OX3MG_FD_202532 | JGI IMG/M metagenome (GOLD analysis project Ga0307374, IMG submission 202532) | Soil microbial communities from Risofladan, Vaasa, Finland - OX-3 | ecosystem: Environmental > Terrestrial > Soil > Coastal area > Acid sulfate soil | place: Finland: Risofladan, Vaasa | collected...
GAACTGCCGTCGGGCACTGACCCGACCGGGCATTGGAACTAAACCGTTAACCGCTGACGACCCTTGGCGCGGCGTGCCTTCAACACGGCTCGACCGGCCCGGGTTCGCATACGGGCACGAAAACCGTGGGTTTTCGCTCTTTTACGCTGATTGGGTTGATACGTACGCTTCACAGATTCCTCATCTCAAACACTGGCACCACGTCGATCTACGTCCCCCGGGGGGCGACGCGTGCTCCGGAGGACAATCTTATCCCACCCCGTCTTGTCCTTGGACGAGACGCCATATTTCGGTGTATGGTGACGTTCCCCGTAGTGAAAGAGGCGGAAATCTCCGCCGAAGTGGCTGTGGATAATGTCGTAGTCGATCTGTGGAGGAAAACGGTGCAAAGCGCAGAGGACATCTGGTCGGCACTACGTGACTCCTTGCAGAGTAACGCTTCTGAGGCAGTTTGGGCCGCCGGATTAAGCACACTTCGCCTTGTGGATTATCACGACGATGAAATCGTCATCGGCGCGCCGAATCAAATTCAACTGCTTCGAGTCCAGCAGCGTTACCTTCCCTTCATTACCGAGCAGGCCACGCGACTGATTGGTCACGACGTCGTCGTGTCTCTCATGGTCTCAGGTGAGAACCAAGAGCGCGCGTCGCTCGAACCCGAAGTTGTTGTTCCTCCTGAACCTGCGCCCGCGACCTTCGCCGCGAGCGTCGATCGCCCGGCGCGTCTCGATCCACGAATGACGTTCGACTCGTTCGTTCCCGGCTCGTCCAATCGACTGGCCTTCGCGGCGGCGCAATCTGTCGCTGAAACACCTGGTCGCGCCTACAACCCACTCATGATCTATGGGAACTCTGGCCTTGGCAAGACCCACCTCCTACACGCCATCGGAAACTACGTCCAAGAGAACTATCCCGGTCGCAAAGTCCTCTACGTGTCGACCGAGACCTTTTTGAATGACTTCATTCGCGCTATTCAAACTCGCACCCAACTGGCGCTGCATGAGCGCTATCGCGAGAACGATGTTTTGTTGATCGATGACATTCAGTTCATGGAGACCCGCGGAGAGACGTTCCATGAAGAGATCTTTCACACGTACAACGCTCTGCATGGCGAAGGAAAGCAGATCGTCTTGACCTCGGATCGCTCGCCGCGAGACCTCGCTGGTTTGCAGGAGCGTTTTCGCAGTCGTCTTCTCCAAGGACTGGTCACTGAAATCGATCAGCCCGACCTCGAGACCAGAATCGCCATCCTTCGATCCAAGTCCGAACGTGAGGGGATATCGCTACCCAACGACGTCGCCGAGTGGATCGCTCACCGGGTTCGCGACAACATCCGTGAGCTCGAGGGCTCGGTGACCATGTTGCGGGCCTTCGCCAACCTGCGCCAGGAACCTATAAGTCTGGAATTGGCCAAGACTCATCTCACGAACCTTGGCCACGACCAAATTGTCTTACGCCCAGAGACGATATTGAGTGTCGTGGCTGATTTTTACGGCCTCTCCGTAGAAGACGTCCGGGGCTCCAAGCGACTGCGACCACTCGTGAGGGCTCGCCACGTGGCGATGTACTTAATCCGCGATCTCTTGAATAACTACTCCTATCCCATGATCGCGCGCATCTTTGATGGCCGAAATCACACCACGGTGATAAGCGGGGTGGAGAAGATCAAGGAACAACTGGCCTCAAACCCAGAACTTCTGTCCCAGATCAATCAGTTAAAACGGCGACTGCAGGGGGAGAACTAGTTACGAAACTGTGGGAAACCAACCCAAACCGTTGTGTCTATCACCTGAAGAACCACCGAGTACTCCACAGAAATCACGACTTGAGGGTTGTGACTTGAAGGAGTTCTTCACAGTGTTGTGGGGGAGGGGTCATCACTGAAAGATCGTGAGACCAGGTGAATCGAAAACTAACGCACAAATCCACAGACCTACTACTACCAACCCCCCTCTATATGAAAAACCACACGTATCCTCAGTACCTAGGAAAGGCAGCCCTATGAAGTTCAGATCCGAACGCGACATACTGGTTGAGGCGCTTACCGCGGCGAGTCGAGTAGTCGCCACTCGATTGATCGGCGCGTCCTCAGGCATACTGCTGCACCTCAACGGAAATCAGTTGGTCGTTACCGGAACCGATCTTGACATCACCGCACGCACGACGGTTGACGTCATCGGTCTCGAGGATGGTTCTACCGTCGTACCCGCTCGTTTGATCGTGGACGCTGTTCGTTCACTCGAAGCCGGTGCGGTCACCGTGGCGAGCAATGACGAGCACGTGGAAATATCACTTGGTCGCGCAAAATTCTCACTGCGGACCTTCTCGGTAATGGACTACCCGAATCTGCCACCGGTCTCGGGGGTGATGACTTCAATCCCGGCGCTCGATCTCATTCAAGGCCTGAACCAGGTTGTGCGCGCCGCGGCCAATGACGACGCGCGCCCCCTCCTGACCGGGGTGCTCTTTACTACTGATAACCAGGAACTCCGCTTGATTGCTACTGATTCGTATCGGTTGGCGGTGCGTGACGTACCTGGTGTGAAGGGGCTTGGAGGGAATCAAGATCTTCTCGTCCCCGCGCGCGCACTCCAAGAACTCCAACGAGCCTCATCCTCTTTATCAGCGGACGCGGAGATTGGCGTCGCCCTCTCGGACGCAGAGATCTGCTTCATCGTGGGCAACACCAGCATCGCCTCGCGACTCATCGACGGTAACTACCCCTCAGTTCTTCAGTTGATCCCCGCGAGCTACCCCAACCAACTTCGCATTGCTAAAGACACACTCTTGACATCACTCAAGCGCACGAAATTGCTCGCGAAGGACTCGACCTCGTCGGTGCGACTCACCATGCACGAGCGTGGGGTTGATATTCGAACACAGAGCCACGACGCCGGGGACGTCGAAGACAACGTTGACGCGGACTACGTCGGCGAAGAAATCACTATCGCTTTCAACCCGAATTTTCTCATCGACGGCGTGGAGGCGGTGCCGGGTGATGAAGTCATCCTCGAGATGTCCGATTCCGTTCGTCCCGCAATGGTCCACGGAGTTGAGGATTTGCGCTTCCGCTATCTCTTGATGCCCGTACGCGTGCAGTAGTACGAGATACGTGTGGGTCTCCACGAGTTGCGACTTCGAGAGTTCCGCCTCTTTGATGAATTAACGCTCCAACTCGATCCCTCGGAGGTGACGGTCTTTCTTTCGTCCAACGGTACGGGCAAAACCTCCATCCTTGAGGCGGTCGCGGCACTGGCCACGGCCAGCTCGTTTCGCACTTCAAGCGCGAGTGATCTCATTCGAAACGGGGCCACCGTTGCTGAAATTCACGGCATTCTGAGCCAGCGCGAGCGGAGAATTCAGATTGACCTCACCCTGACTCGTAACGTCCGAAACACCACCAAACAGATGCTGCTCAATGGTCAGCGCCCCGCCTCACGCGCCGATCTGGGCACGGTGTTGCCCTTGACGGTTTTTACCCCTGAAGGCATCGACGTCGTACGTGGCGCACCAGAACACCGCCGAGTGTTCTTGACGACTCTGTTGACTGACGTCGAGCACGCCGCCGGTGAAGTGGTCGAGCGTCACGTTCGGGTACTCTCCCAACGAAACGCCCTGCTTCGCTCCTACGAGGGACGGCCCCCTTCAGCGCGTGAGCGAGGTGACCTCGATCTATGGACGAGTGAGTTCGCGAACGTGTCCAACGAACTGCTGACCTGGCGGATGAAGACACTCGAAGGGCTCGCGCCACTCGCGGCCGAGATCTATCAAGAACTCGCCACGCAGCCGAGTCGATTGGAACTCGAGTACGAGCGCTCGTGGGAGGGTGAGCTGAGCGACGCTCTCAACGCCACTGTGAACGACGATGTCTATCGAGGTTTTACGACTACTGGACCACACCGTGATGACGTTCGCCTCATGCTCGACGGGCGCGACGTGCGCCGCCAAGCCTCTCAGGGGGAGCAGCGCTCGGTCGCACTGGCACTTCGACTGGGTGGCCATCGTCTGGTGCAGCGGTGGCGCGGCGTCGACCCGTTACTCCTATTGGACGATGTTTTTAGTGAACTGGACCCGCTGCGCAGTGATCGGCTCTTGCGACTCCTGCCGGCCGGCCAGGCGCTCGTCACGACCGCGTCTCCCCTCCCACGCGCCATGAGCCCTGCCGCGGTGATCGATCTCACGAGCAGATCGTGAGGGGCTCGCGACGAGAACCAACCGCCCTCAGCGAGTTACTCGAGACGCTGGCGGGACGCATCAAGCGAGTCGATCTTCGACTCATCGATGAGTTACGTGAGCGCTGGCAGCGCGAAGCCGATCCGGTGCTGGCGCAAAGCTGTCGGCCCGAACGCATCGATCGCGGCGTGCTTGTCGTGAGCGTTCCCTCGGGCGCCTTTGGAGAGCGTGTGCGCGAGGAATCCGCGTCATTGTTGATGATTTATTCGTACTTGGGAGAGGCCGCGCCAACGTCATTGCGTACGGTTCAAAAAGAGCCCTAAAGAGGCTCCAATACCCCCTTTTCGAGCGACGCCGAAGAGCCGATTGTCACAGCACTTCGACTAGAATGAATCAGTCAAAACTTTGACATTTCGAGCGTGCTCCGACGCCAAAAATCTGCATTGAAAGGACCTCTCAGTGGCCCAAAAGAGTAAAGGATCGGCTAGTTACGACGCTAGTGACATCACCGTCCTCGAAGGGCTCGAACCGGTTCGTGTGCGTCCGGGCATGTACATCGGCTCGACTGGTCCAGCGGGTCTGCATCACCTCATCACCGAGGTGGTCGACAACGCGGTGGACGAGGCAATGGCGGGCTACTGCACTCGGATCGACGTGACGCTGCTGGCCAATGGAAGTTGTCGCGTTTGGGACAACGGACGAGGGATCCCTATCGATGAACATCCCCAGTACCCAGGCAAAAGCGCGGCCGAAATAGTCCTGACGGTACTGCACGCCGGCGGAAAATTCGGCGGCGAGGGCTACAAGGTCTCCGGTGGTTTGCACGGGGTCGGCGTGTCGGTCGTGAACGCGCTCTCGACGGAACTCACCCTGGAGGTCGACCGCAACGGCGAACACCACGAGATGACCTTTCGCAACGGGGGAAAGCTCGACGAAGCACTCCACGTCACGAGGTCAGTACCGCAAGATCAAACCGGCACCACCGTTACCTTCGCGCCGGACCCGACGATCTTTGACGACGTCGACTTTCGCGCCCAGACGGTCCTCGAGCGTCTTCAGATCATGGCCTTCTTGAATCGAGGCCTCGAGATTCGTTTCGTTGACGAGCGCTCGGGCCACGAAGCTCGCGAGACTTTCAAGTACAACGGCGGCATCGTCGACTACGTGCGCCACCTCAACAACACCAAAGAGTCGTTGTTTCGAAAGGTCGGTTTCTACGAGCAGGCCGAGGAGGGTCAAGAGGTCGAAGTCGCCTTTCAGTGGAACACGGGCTATTACGAGAGCATCCACTCCTTCGCCAACGGCATTTCAACCATCGAAGGTGGCATGCACGAAGAGGGATTCCGCAAGGCGATCACGAACGTGCTCAATCGCTACGCACGCAAGCGCAATCTCTTGAAAGAAAAAGAGGAGAACCTGGCCGGCGAAGACATTCGCGAGGGCCTGACCGCGATCGTGTCAGTGCGTCTGGCGGAACCCCAATTCGAGGGCCAGACCAAGAGCAAGCTCGGCAACGTGTCGATACGCTCGCTCGTCGAGCGCGCGACCAATGAGAAATTGGCCGAGTGGCTCGAGGAGAATCCTCGCGAAGGCGGCCAGATCGTGGCCAAGGCCATCCAGGCCGCCCGGGCGCGCATGGCGGCTCGCCAGGCGCGCGATCTCACGCGTCGCAAGAGCGCCCTTGATGGCGCCGGCCTGCCGGGAAAGCTCGTGGACTGCTCTTCGAACGATCCTCGCGAGTGCGAGCTCTTCATTGTGGAGGGCAACTCAGCGGGTGGTTCGGCCAAGGACGCGCGCAACCCTCGGTTTCAGGCGATTCTGCCGATTCGCGGAAAGATTTTGAACGTCGAAAAGGCGCGCAGCGACAAAATCCTGAAGAACACCGAAATTCAGGCATTGGTGTCGGCCATTGGCGCCGGCGTGGAGTCGGACTTCGACCTTTCGAAGATTCGCTACCACAAGATCATCTTGCTCGCCGACGCCGACGTCGACGGCAGTCACATCCGCACCCTACTGCTGACTTTCTTCTTTCGTCAGATGACCGAGATGGTCAACAACGGCCACGTCTACGTGGCGCAACCGCCGCTCTACTCCACGTTGGTGGGCAAGGAGAAGGCCTACTTGCGCGACGACGCCGCGAAGGCCGAGTTTCTGGCGCAGCACCCCGATCACAAGAATGACTTTCAGCGGTTGAAGGGTCTGGGCGAGATGGACTTCGACGAGTTGCGCGACACCACGATGGACCCCACCAAGCGCGCCCTGCTGCAGATCACGGTGGAGCAAGCGGCGCTCGCGGACGAGGTCTGCTCCATCCTCATGGGCGACGACGTTCCCCAGCGCCGTCACTTCATCCAAACGAACGCTAAAGACGTTCGCTTTCTCGACATCTAAGACCGGAGTTCACCATGGCACGCAAGAACGCAGGCGCGAACGACACGCCGCCACCCAGTGACGAGGTCATTGGTTACGTTGAGCCCATCGAGATAAATCTCGAGATGGAGCGCTCGTTCCTCGAGTACTCCATGTCGGTCATCGTTTCGCGCGCCCTGCCCGACGTTCGAGACGGCCTCAAGCCCGTTCATCGTCGGATTCTCTACTCGATGTTCGATCAGGGACTGCGACCCGACCGCCCCCACACCAAGTGCGCCAAGGTCGTGGGTGAAGTCATGGGCACGTACCACCCACACGGCGACAGCGCCATCTACGACGCGCTGGTACGCATGGTCCAGGACTTCTCGATGCGTCACCCACTGATCAGCGGGCACGGGAACTTCGGCGGGACCGGTCCCGACGAGGGCGCCGCGGCGATGCGCTACACCGAGTGCCGCCTGGCCCCGTTGGCGCTCGAGATGCTCGACTCCATTGACGAAGACACCGTCAACTTCGAGCCGAACTACGACAACTCGACGCAACAGCCCACCGTCTTGCCCTCGCGCTATCCCAATCTGCTCGTCAACGGCTCGCAGGGAATCGCCGTGGGGATGGCGACGAAGATCCCCCCGCACAATCTGGGCGAAGTCATCGACGCCACGCTGCACCTGCTCGCGAATCCCGAGGCGACGCCCGACGACCTGATGAAGTTCGTCAAGGGACCCGATTTCCCTACCGGGGCTCAGATCCTCGGTCGCCAGGGAATCCTGGACGCGTACCGCACTGGCCGTGGCTCGATCAAGACCCGCGCGGTCGCGGAGATTGAAGAGACCAATCGCGACGTGCGAATTGTCGTGACCGAGTTCCCCTACGAGGTCTCGGTCGAGTCCATCGAGGAGAAGATCCACGACCTCGTGAAGAACGGCGACCTTGACGGCATCACGGCCGTCCAGAACGACTCTTCGGGCCGGCGTCCACGACTGGTGATCCGCCTGAAGCGTGACGCCAATGCCAACGTGGTCTTGAACAAGCTCTACAAGAACACGACCCTCCAGACGACCTTCGCGGTGAACATGCTCGCGTTGGTCGACGGCGTGCCGCGTACCTTGAACCTGGCCCAGGTCCTGAAGCACTACATCGCCCACCAGGTCGAAGTCGTCACCCGCCGCACGCAGTTCCGTCTTCGAAAGGCCGAAGCGCGCGCGCACATCGTCGAGGGCCTCTTGAAGGCGATCGACATGCTCGATCAGGTCATCGCGACGATTCGCGGCAGCGAAGACCGCGGCGCCGCTCGCACGGCCTTGATGGCAGCCCCCTTCTCGTTCTCCGAAGAGCAGGCGAACCACATCCTGGACATGACCCTGGGACGACTCACCCGCCTGGGGCGCCGCGAGCTGGACGAGGAAATGGCGAAGCTGCGCCAGACCATCGCCGACCTTCAGTCAATCCTCGCGAGCGACGTGAAGTTGCGCGCGGTCATCGCCGATGAGATCACGGCCATTCGCGACAAGTACGCCGAAGCGCGCGTCACCCAGATCGTGAACGACCCTGGTGAACTCGGGGTCGAAGATCTCATCGAGGACGAAGAGATCGTCATCACCATGACGCAAGCCGGTTACGTCAAGTCCGTGGCGGCCGATGCTTTTCGCACCCAGGGCCGTGGTGGACGCGGGGTGCAGGGCGCGAAGTTGAAGGAGGAGGACCTCGTTCAACAGATTCTTCACACGACCTCTCTGGCGCACCTGTTGTTGTTCTCGAACCGCGGGCGCGTGTTTCGCCTTCGGGGCCACGAGATTCCCATGAAGGACCGCACTGCCAAGGGCACCGCCGTCGTCAATCTCTTGAATCTCCAACCCAGCGAGTCAATCCAGGCAATCATCGCCACCGAGGACTTCCCCAAGGACAAGTTCCTGGTCTTCGCGACCAAGAACGGCACCGTGAAAAAGACGGCCTTCAGCGAATACGACAAGTCTCGCCGTGAGGGCTGGATCGCGATCAACCTGCGCGAGGGCGACGAAGTGGTGCGCGTGGTTCCCACGAGCGGCGACGATGATCTCATGGTCGTGACCTTTCGAGGCATGTCGATTCGCTTCAACGAGGTTGAGGTGCGCGAGATGGGCCGCGACGCCACCGGGGTGCGCGCGATCAAACTGCGCGGCGACGACCTGGCGATCTCACTCGACGTCGTGCGCGATGACGCGGACCTCTTCGTGGTGACCGACACGGGTTTTGGCAAGCGCGTGAAGACGGAGCGCTTCAATCGACAGGGTCGAGGCGGTCAAGGCGTGCGCGCGATCAAGTTGAGCGCGGCGCGCGGCTTCGTGGTGGCGGCCTTCATGGTGCGTCTCGACGACGAGGTGCTGTTGGCCTCATCGGGCGGCGTCTTGATTCGCACGCCCGTTCGTGAGGTCTCCTCGCAGGGTCGCGACGCCACGGGGGTGCGCGTGATGAACCTCGATGAGGGCCACAGCGTCGCGACCGCGGCCGTCGTTCCGAGCGAGCAGGACTAGGCCTCTCGACGCGCCCACGCGCGCTCGAGAACACCGCGCAACGTCTCGACGCCCTGGGCTCCCGCGACGAGGAATTTTTCGTCGATGACGAAGGCCGGCACGCCCGAGAGGCCGAGTTCAGTGGCGTTGGCCTCCTCTTGGCGCACCTCAGCGACGAAGGCGTCGCTCGACCACAGGGAGCTGGCCCCCTCGACTCCGACCTCGTCCGCGAGCACGTTCAACACGCCGTGATCGCTCACGAGGAGGCCCTCCTCGAAGTACGCGCGAAACAGGCGCTGGCTCATGGGGTATTCGAGTCCCTGGGTCTTGGCCAGGGTAATGAGGCGGTGGGCGTCCAGGGTATTGGTCGGTCGGGCGATGTCGAAGTTCCACGAAAGCCCAAAACTCGCGGCCTGGGCTTCGAGGCGGCGGTGATGGGCGCGGATGTCTTCGACGTCGCGTCCGTATTTTCGAGCCACGAGTTCCTCGAGCGAGAGGTCCGAGGCGCCGGGCGAGCGCGGGTCGAGCTCGAAGGCGTGCAGGCGCACGACGACGTCCTCGGCGTGCTCGAAGGATGCGATCGCCGCGTCGAGTTGGGCGCGACCAAGGGCGCAAAAGGGGCACACGACGTCACTCCAGAGGTCCACGAAGAGGGTGTCGGCCACGCGTTAATCGTGCCACAGGCCAGGCGCTGAGGCAGAATGGTGCGATGTCCGCAACTGAAATGACTCCCGACGAGGCCGCCGCCCTGGTGCGCCCGCACGACGCCATCGGCCTCGGACTGATCACCGGCACGCCGACCGCGATGCTGCGCGCGCTCTCCAAACGCACCGATTGGGAGGACCTCACCCTCAGCGCCGGGCTCTTGCTCGGCAAGTACGACCTCTTCACGCATCCCAACGTGCACCTGCGCGCGAACTTCTTCGGAGGAGCCGAGCGCGACTACGTGGCTCGAGGCGGTGACGTGCAGTTCATCCCGTCGTACTTTCGCCACTACGGCCTCTTGATCCAGCACCTCAACCCCCGCGTCATGATCACGCCGGCCTCGATGCCCGACGAGCACGGGCGTGTCAGTCTCTCGCTCTACAACGGCGCGCACCTCGAAGAGCATCGTCGCGCGGCCCTCGATCCCGAGCGCCTCTTGATCGTCGAGTGCTCGCCTCACTTCCCGCGCACGCTCGCGCTCGAGGGGCACGAGAACTTCCTCGGCCTTGAAGAGATCGACGTCGTCGTTTACACCGACGAACACCCCGTCATCTTTCCCAACGATCCCGGTTCCCCCGAGGACGAGAAGATCGCCGAGTACGCGGCGGCCTACGTACGAGACGGAGCGACCCTCCAGACCGGGATTGGCGCCGTGCCGAACCTGGTCGCCCAGGCTCTGGTGCGCGGAAACGGGGGCGACTACGGCATTCACTCAGAGATGTTCTCCGACGGGCTCTATCAGTTGATGGCGGCCGGTAAGGTGAATAACTCCAGGAAGGCCATTAACCGTGGTGTATCGGTGATCACCTTCGCCGCCGGCACCCAGGCAATGTATGACTACATCGACAACAACCCCGCCATCGGCGTCGCGCCCGTCTTCTACACGAACGACCCCCACGTGATCTGCCAGAACACCTCCATGGTCTCGATCAACTCGGCTCTCGAAGTCGACTTGTTGGGTCAGATCACGGCCGACACGATCGGCTCGCGCCAGTACTCGGGCGTCGGAGGGCACATGGACTTCGTTGAGGGCACCAGCCTCTCGCTTGAGCACACCTCCCTGATCTGTTTGCAGTCCACCGCCGTCGTGAATGGCGAGTTGAAGAGCCGCGTCGTGGTGAACATGGCTCCCGACGCCGTCGCGACGTCGCCGCGTCACCTGGTGGGCGTGGTCGTGACCGAGTACGGCGCCGCGGACCTGCGCGGTTTGAGCGTGAAAGAGCGCGCCGTCGCCCTGACGGCGATCGCGCACCCACAGTTTCGTGACGAGCTGACGCACGCCACCGCGCGCTTAGGGCGCTAGGTGATCATCGTCCGAGAGTTGGGGATTGAGATTGGGGGGCGGCGCCTCCTCGATCCGATCTCATTTACCATCGGCAACGGCGAGAAGGTGGGCCTGGTGGGTCGAAACGGCGCCGGCAAGTCGACGTTGCTCTCCGTGCTCTTGGGGGGCCACCCCGAGCACCTTCGCGTCAGCGGCACCGTGACGCATCAGGGATCCCTGAGCCACCTGCCTCAAGAGCCCGTGCCCGGTGGATTGGGCGTCGAGCCCATCGGACTCAGCCACGTGCTCTCCGCGCGTGGGCTCGACTCTTTGGACGCCGACATGCAGCACGCGCGCCACGCGCTGGCCGCCGACCCGACCGAGGAGACCATCGCGCGCTTCACCTCGCTCGAGGAGGAGTTCCGCGAAAAGGGTGGTTACGAAGCCGAATCCGAAGTGGCGCGCCTGGCCGACGGACTGGGCCTTGAAGAGGAGTTGCTCCTCGAAGATTTGAACTCGCTCTCGGGCGGACAGCGCCGCCGCGTGGACCTGATGCGCGTTCTCTACGAGGAGCCCGCGACCATGGTGCTCGACGAGCCGACGAACCACCTCGACAAGGCCGCCAAACGATGGCTCTTCGATGAACTCGAACGCTTCCGCGGCACCGTGCTCGTGATCAGCCACGACCTGCCCCTGCTCGATCGAGCCATCGACCGCGTGCTGGCGCTGCGTGACGGGCAGCTGCGTGAGTACAAGGGCAACTACTCCAAGTTCCTCCAACTCGAAGAGGAGCGTCGACTGAGCGAAGAGAAGATCGCCGTGACCCAGGACGCCAAGATCGACCAACTCTCGAAACTGGCGGACTCGATGCGCGGTCAAACCGCGAAGCGCGCGCGTTTGGCCAAAGTGCTTGACCGGCGCGTCGAGAAGCTTGAAGACAATCGCATTGAAGTCACGCGCAAGGAACGCAAGGTGACCTTTCGACTTCCCGAGCCCCCGCGCAGTGGCGACGTGCCCATGACGGTCGAGCACGTCAGTGTGCGTTACGGAGCGCTCGAGGTTTTGCGCGACGCGAACTTCATCACGCGCCGCGGCGATCGCATCGTGATCGTCGGACGTAACGGCGCCGGGAAGTCGTCGCTCCTGCGTTGCCTGGCGGGAGCTCAAAGTCCTGATGGAGGTAGTGTTCGCTTCGGGGCGAACGTCACGGTGGGCTACTTCGCCCAGGAGAACGAGCAACTTGACTTCACCAAGACGGTGCTCGGAAACCTAGATGGCTCAACGGTGGTCACCGAAGTGCAGCGCCGCTCAATGCTCGGCGCCTTTGGCCTCAAGGGCGACGCCGCTTACCAGATGCCCGCCACGCTCTCGGGCGGCGAGCGCGCCAAGCTCGCCCTCGCGATTCTCGCCTCGTCCAACGCGAATCTGTTGCTGCTCGACGAACCGACCAACAATTTGGATCCCGCGAGCGTGTTGGCGCTCGGCGAGATGATGCGTCAATGGAAGGGAACGGTCGTGGCTGTCAGCCACGAACGCGGATTTGTTGAAGCGCTCGAGCCCACGCACGCCGTGTTGTTGCCCGAGGAGTACTTCGACCTCTGGGACGAGGAGTACATGGACCTCATCGAGCAGCGTTAGTCAGTGCTTCGGTGTGGGCGTGCCCACCGGGGTCGCCGAGGCAGCGTTTTTCGTGAAGCGCGGGTCGATCGCGAGGAGCGGCCACGTCTCTCGGGGGCCCTTGGCGTCGACCGAAAAGAGGTACACCGGCACCAACCAGAGTGTTCCGTTACTCATTTGATAGGCGCCGAGCGCGAGTGACGTCGTGCTGAGGCGAATGGTGGCGGCGCGCGGGGCGTTCGCGGTGAACGACCCGCCGGACGAAGGACCGTGTGCGAGGGTCGCGCGTTCAGTGTTGAGGGCCGCGACGCCCGCGACGGGGGTGCGAAGTGGGTAGAGGTACGAAGACGCGACGTAGAAGGCCGGACCGTGCGCGCTGATGAGTGCGCCGGACGTCGAGAAGGTGAAGTCGCTCGTGAGTCGCGTTGACGAGCCGTTCACCACGACGGGGAAACTCAAACTGATCGAAAGGTACCCCTGCTGGGAGTTCGCGGGACTAGAGACCGTGGCGCTGCCCGTGGTCACGGTGGGTGTGGCGAGTTGGAAGTCGTAACCCAAGGCGTGCACGAGTCGAGTCGCGCGCCGCGTCAAGTCACGCACCGGCACCGTCGTCCTGGCCGAACCCGTCGCTCGGGCCGATGGGTTGACGTAACTCCACGCCCAGAGGCCCCGTGACGCGAGAGTGAGGCTCGCGCCCGCGCTCCTGACCCGCCACGCCGTCGCGGAAGCGAGTTGCTGGAGCGACCCCGAGAGCCCAAAGGCCGACGCCAGCCGCGTGGTCTCGGCCTTTGGATCGTTCGGTGCTCGTAGTGAGTAAGCGGGGGCCACGGTGGCGGCGTCGGAGAGGGTCTTCGAGGCAGTGAAGTGGTATCGAGCGTTGGTGCGCGTCACCGTGGCGGCCGTCCCCCGGGCGTTCATCGTGGGGAGTGGTGACGTCGAAGTCTTGACACTGGAGTAGACGTTGTACTGCACCGTGTTCGCAGCGGCAAAGTTCAACACGGGTAGCGAGGGTGCGGCGCCTTGCAGTGCGGCGATCGCACCCACCATGATCAACGTGGTGGCCGCGACTGCGCCACTGACGCCCAACTGGAACCGACGCCAGGCGGAAGTGCGTCGCGGCGTTGCCGTGATTCGTGCGATGAAACTCACGACGTCGGGCAGTTCGAAGGTCTGTCCCGCGTAGGGGTCAGCGGCCGTGAGGCGCTCAAAGACGTCGCTCATCGAACCTCCTTCGCGGTTTCATCTAATACCTGTCGTGGGGAAGACGAAACTTTCATTGGATTGGCGCCTCGTTGATGTACTCCTTGAATTTCGTCTGGGCGCGACTCAGGCGAACCGCGGCGGCGTTGGGCGAGATGAGCAGGGTGCGCGCCAGTTCGTTGGCGTTGAGTCCATCCCAGGCGTGCAGGAGAAGGATCTCTCGGTCGTCGTCGCTCAGTTTGTTCAGCGCGTCGCGCACACTCTCGTCAGCGAGGACACTCTCTTCGGCCGAGGCGTGGGCTCCGCGGGGGCGCACCTTACCTTCGTAGTTGAGGCGACGTGCGTGGGATCGCTTGGCGTTGCGAAGAACGTTGCGTGCGACGCCGAGCGTCCAAGGAAGCTCCGCGTCGCTCGGGACGTCGTCGATTCGTCGCCAGATGATGGTGAAGGTCTCTTCAACGAGATCGTCGAGATCGACGCGGGCGAGCGGGTAGAGACGACGTGCGAGGTAACTCCCGACCGGGGGGCTGAGTTCACGTACCAGTCGACCGAACCGGTCGTCCCTCGAAGGGGCCATAGCAACCTTTTGTCTCGTCCGCCTCGACTCTTACACGGAAATTCGTGGGGGTGTTCGCCGATCTAGGGGGTGACGCTGGCGAGCAGGGCCCGTTCGTCGCTAGCGCCCAGCCAATGCTTGGGCCACTCTTTCGATCCCCACCAGCTCACGACGTCATCGATGCTCTCTTCGAGCGGGCGAAGGACCAGGCCGTGCGCGAGGGCCTTAGCGGGATCCACGGCCAGAGCCGCCTCGCTCGTGGCCCCGCTCCACAAGGGGAAGCGATCTTCGAGGTGGGCGTCGAGGACCGCGGTGGGATCGACCTCGACGATCCGGGTGCCCGCGGGCGCTACGTGGCGAGCGACCCGATCGATGAAGTGGACGTAGCGATCGGCGGGTGAGGGGCCGGCCACGTGAAAAGCGCCGGTGTAGGACTGTTCGACGCAGGCGAGCGTGAAATCCGCGAGGTCACGCGCGTCAACGTATTGAATGGCGTTGGTCGCCGGTCCGGGCACGGCGACGTCGCCACCTCGGCGCAGACGCGCCACCCAGTAGGGAAAGCGCAGGGTGGCGTCGTGCGAGCCGATGACGAACGTCGGTCGGATGAAGGTCAGCAGCTCGTCGAAGACGTCGGCGGCCGTGCGCTCGCAGGCCGCTTTCAAGGGTCCGTACGTTCGTGCGTCGATGGGTCCCTCGAGGTCGATGCCGTCGGTACTGGCGAGAATCGCCGCCTCCTCGCGGAGGCCTTCGCCCGCGGGATCGGCGTAGGCGGAGACCGACGAGATTTGAAGGTGATGGCCCCCTCGTTCGCCGAGCGCCTTCGCGAGCGCGACGACGTCACTCGGGCGATACGCGATCGTGTCGATCGTGGCGTCGAAAACGCGATCGTTGAGTGCAGAGAGATCGCCGCGCCGATCACCCACCAAACGCTCAATAGCGCTCGGAAGGTCACTCGGAGTGACTCCTCGATTGATGACCGTGACCTCGTGCCCGCGCTCGTTCGCCGAGCGCGCGAGCGCTCGGCCCACGAATGACGTTCCACCTGCGATGAGAAGTCGCACTTCAATCCTCCATTTTGCAACACGATAGAAGACGTTCAGGTGCCGCGCCGTCGTTGGTCGAAGGGGCCGAAGCTTCCGCTGGGTGGCTCCAACTTTGGTTGTTTTGACGCGAAATTGCACCGCCGCGCGGCCCACACGACACGAGCCGCCGAATTCTTTTCAGTGTTTCGTCAGGGCGAATTCTTCGAGGTCCGCGCGAGAGCGGTTGCACTTCGAAGCGCGATGCACCATAATCAGCGCATCGTTATCCGTCGTCGCGGCGCCAAATGGGTGCCGTCTAAAGGGGGAAGTGTGAATCGAATGAAGTCATTGCGCGGTGTTCGGGTGATGGTCGCCTCACTCACCGTGTTTGCCGGCGCGCTGATGGCGACGTCTTCGGGCGCGTCATCTTCGGGACCATCGTTTTCGTATCAGTCAAGTCACGCGGGTGGCACGTTGAAGTTGTTGGCGTCGACCGCTGGCGGTTCGCTCGACCCCCAAGTGAACTACACGTTGCAATACTGGCAGCTCTACCAGGCGACGTACGACGGGCTGCTCGCTTTTCGCAAGGTGGCCGGGTCGCACTCTTTTGACGTCATTCCCGACCTCGCGACCGCGATGCCCGTGATCACCAATGGTGGAAAGACCTATACCTTCACGCTGCGTAAGGGCATCAAGTTCTCCAACGGCCAGACCGTGACGGTGAAGGACGTACAGTCATCGCTGCAGCGACTCTTCAAAGTGGCGAACCCCAACGCGGGCACTTGGTACAACTCGATCGTTGGCTCGACGGCCTGTCTGGCCAAGCCGGCGACGTGCACGCTCGCCGGGGGCGTGGTCGTCAACGCGGCGACCAACAAGGTCGTTATAAACCTCAACGCGCCAGACCCGGAGTTCATCGACCAGTTGGCCGTGCCCTTTGGCTCGATCCTGCCGGCGAGTGCGCCAAGCAAGGACGCGGGAACCAAGCCGATTCCTGGAACGGGTGCGTACGCCTTCTCGTCGTACAACCCGAACCGTCAGTTGACGCTCGTGCGTAACAAGTATTTCAAGGTCTGGTCGGCCGCCGCCCAGCCCCAGGGCTACCCCAACGAGATCGACATGGTCTTTGGCAACACGGTGGAGTCCGAAGTGACCCAGGTGGAAAACGGCCAGGCGAACTGGGTCTTTGACCCGCTGCCCTCCGATCGTTTGCAAGAACTGTCCACGAAGTACGCGGCGCAGCTCCACGTCAGTCCGTTGACCGCGGTGTGGTACCTGCCGATGAACACGAACCTCGCGCCGTTCAACAACTACAAGGCTCGCGAGGCCGTGAACTACGCGGTTGATAAGAACGCCGCGGTGCGTCTCTTTGGTGGTTCGAAGCTCGCCCAGCCGGTCTGCACGATCCTGCCCCCCGGCTTTCCGGGCCACGTGAATTTCTGTGACTACAACAAGGGGACGGGATCGACGTACAACGGACCCGACCTCGCCAAGGCCAAGGCCCTCGTCAAGGCGTCGGGTACCAAGGGGATGTCCGTGGGGATCGTCGTCACGAACGACCCGGTCAACGAAGCCGTCGGCCAGTACGTCCAGAGCGTGTTGAACTCCATTGGTTACAAGGCAACGCTCAAGCCCTTGTCGGCCAATATTCAGTTCAGCTACATCCAAAACACCAAGAATAAGGTCCAAATCAGCCTTTCGCAGTGGTATCAGGACTATCCGGCTGCGTCGGACTTCTTGAAGGTGCTGCTCAGCTGCAGCGCCTTCACCCCGGGCAGTGACAACTCGATCAACATCGCGGGTTACTGCAACAAGTCCGTCGACGCCAAGATGGCTCAGGCCGAGAAGCTGAGCATCACGAACTCGTCAAAGGCGAACGCGATTTGGGGCCAGATCGACCAGCAAATCATGGGCACCGGCGCACCGTGGGACCCGTTATTCACGCCGAAGCAGATCGACTTCGTGTCAAAGCAGACCGGTAACTACCAGTTCTCGAGTCAGTTCTACATGTACGTTGATCAACTTTGGGTGAAGTAAGCAGTGCGATCACGTCGTCTGAGTCGCTGAGTGACCTAGACGCGTCGAAGAGCGCCAGGGGAGCCGAAAGCCCCTGGCGCTCTTCGCTGCGTCAACTTCGTCGCAACAAGGCGTCGATGGCGGGTCTCGCGGTCTTTCTCTTCATCGTGACGATCTGTTTGCTCGCGCCCGTTTACGCGCACGACATCGCGCACGTGAACGCCTTCGCGTCGAATCTTCAGGGCACGACGATTATTAACGGCAAACGTGTCCTCGTTCTCCAGAACAACACCCAGGGACTCGGCTTCGGCGTGACGCCCATCGGGCCGACGTGGAATTTTTCGCACTACTTCTTGGGAGCCGACAACCAGGGCCGCGACGTCTTCGCGCGCCTGCTCTACGGCGGCGGAAATAGTCTGATGATCGGAACGTCGTCGGCGATTATCTGCTGCGCGGTGGCGGCGGTGCTCGGCGTCGCGGCGGGTTACTTCGGGGGGCCGATTGACTGGGTACTGTCGCGAATCTTCGACATCGTGTGGGCGTTTCCGATCTACCTGCTCGCGATCTCGCTCTCCGTCGTGCTCCTTACGAGCGGACTGAATCTCGGACCCGTGCACATCGGGCCCGGCTCACTGTTGTTGCCGATCTTCATCATCGCGGCGGTCTTTGTGCCCTACGTGGCTCGACCGCTTCGCGGCATCGTCATCTCGCTTCGAGAGCGCGAATTCATTCAGGCGGCGATCGGCTCGGGCGCGTCGGACCTACGAATTCTGTGGAAGGAAGTCCTGCCCAACGTCGCGCCCAGCATCATTGTCTTCTTTCCCCTCATGGTGGCCTTTGACATGCTCACCGAGTCGGCGTTGTCCTTCCTCTCCATTGGCGTGCAACCACCGGCCGCGAGTTGGGGGACGATCATCAATGACGGTCTGGGCCTTCTCTACACCCGGCCTTGGGTCGCGCTCGCCCCGGGCATCATGATCGTTATCGCCGCCGTCTCGCTCAACATATTGGGAGACGGTGCGCGCGATGCCTTTGACCCCAAGGCCAAATTGCGAGGGTCAATTTAAGTGGGCTCTTTCATTTTCCGTCGCCTCGTCTCAGCGGTCCTCGTCATGTTCGCCATCTCGGTGCTGGTGTTCCTGATCTTCTTCGCGACCCCCGGAGTCGACCCAGCGGCGCGAATCGCCGGGCGCTCCGCGACGCCTCAAGTCGTCCAGCAGGTGAAGCACGAGTTTGGGCTCGACCGACCCTTGCCGATCCGCTACGCGCTGATGATGGATCACCTGTTCATTAAGCAAGATCTCTCGTCCTACATCAACATCGGTGACCGTGTGGTTCCCCAGATTGAGGCGGCGGCGCCCGTGACCCTCTCTTTGGTATTTGGGGCCGCGGTCATCTGGATGATCGCGGGCGTCGCGGGGGGTGTGATCGCGGCCGCGAACCGTGGCAAGCCCATCGATCCGTTGATCATGTTCTTTGGGATAGCGGCGATCTCGGTACCCGCGTACTGGCTGGGTCAGGTGGTCAACCTCATCACCCAGAGCAAACTTCACTCATCGCTGTTCTCGTGGGTTCCGCCCTCTGGGTACGTTGCCTTGAGCTCTAGTCCGGGGGAGTGGGCGCTGCACCTGCTCTTTCCGTGGCTGACGCTGGCGGCCCTCTACGCGGGCATCTACGCGCGCGTGCTGCGCGCTGAGCTCGTCAACGCGCTGAACGAGGACTACGTGCGCACCGCCCGCGCGAAGGGCATCTCGGAACGGCGAATTCTGCTACGCCACGCGCTTCGATGCTCACTCATCCCGATTGTTTCGCTCTTTGGACTCGACTTCGGCTCGCTCATCGGGGGAGCCGCGCTGCTGACCGAGGTGGTCTTCGGGTTGCCGGGCGTGGGACTTCTCACCTACACGGCGCTCCAGAACCTCGATCTGCCCGTCATCATGGGCGCCGTCATGTACGGCGCGTTCTTCGTCGTGCTCGCGAACACCGTGGTGGACGTGGCCTACGCCTTCTTGGACCCCCGGGTGCGTCTTGCCTGAGCGAGACGTCGTTTCGACGCCACTCTTGCAAGTGGAGAATCTCCAGGTCTCCTTCGCGACGCGCGGCGGCGTCGTACGCGCGGTGGACGGGCTCTCTTTCGCGGTCGGCCGCAAGGAAGTCCTGGGTGTCGTGGGCGAATCGGGCTCGGGCAAGAGCGTCGCGATGTATTCGATGCTGGGCCTTCTGCGCGAAGCCAACGTGAGCGTTTCGGGGAGCGTCAAGTTCGAGGACCGCGAAATCCTCGGCCTCGCCGATCGCGAGATGCGTTCGATTCGCGGTGGCGACATCGGGATGATCTTCCAAGACCCGATGACGGCCCTGACGCCGGTCTACCGAGTCGGTTGGCAGATCGCCGAGCAGATTCGAGCCCACAGCGACGCCACCAAGGCACAGGCCCGCCAACGCGCCATTGAACTCTTGGGCGAGGTCGGCATCCCTGAGCCCGCTCGACGGGTCGATCAGTTCCCCCACGAGTTCTCGGGCGGCATGCGCCAGCGCGTCGTCATCGCGATGGCCCTGTCGTGCAACCCCAAGCTACTTATCGCCGACGAACCAACGACGGCCCTCGACGTGACGACTCAGGCGCAGATTCTCGAGCTGATGGGCCGGTTGCAAGAGACCTACGACTCGTCGATCGTGTTGATCACCCACGACATGGGCGTCATCTCGGAAATGGCCGATCGCGTGGTGGTGATGTACGCCGGTCGCCCGGCGGAGATTGGAGACCGGCGCGACGTCATTCGCACGCCCCAGCACCCCTACACCTGGGGGCTCTTGGGCGCGGTGCCGCGCGTCGAGACCAAACGATCACGTCTGGCCACCATTCCCGGAACGCCGGTGTCGCCGCTCAACGTGCCGACGGGTTGTGCCTTCGCTCCGCGGTGCGCCCACCGCTTCAGCCAGTGCGACGAACGCCCGGTGCTTAGGGGCGATGGGCATCAAGACGCCTGTTGGCTTTCGGACGAACAGAAGGTCACGTTGCGCCAACGCGACGTGACCTCGGCGAGCAGTCATGACTGAAGACATCTTGCTTCGAGCGACGAACATCGTGAAGGAGTTCACGCTTCGCTCACCCGGGGTCCGACAGAAGTTGACGATGCAGGCGGTCGCTGACGTTTCACTCGAAGTTCGTCGAGGCGAGACCTTTGGCATCGTGGGCGAGTCCGGGTGCGGGAAGTCGACGCTCGCTCGTTGTCTCGTACAACTCATGTCACCCACGTCAGGTTCCGTGCAGTTCAACGGGCAAGAGCTGACCAAACTCACGCGGCGCCAGCTGCGGCCCGTTCGTCGACAGATGCAGTTGGTCTTTCAGGACCCCTACGCCTCGCTGAATCCTCGTCGACGCGCCGGCGACATCGTGGCCGAACCTCTTCGGATCAACAAGTTCGGCAACGACGCCGCGGTCCGCGACCGCGTCCTCGAGCTTTTCGATCTCGTCGGGCTCGACCCCGCGTCGGTCAATCGTTACCCTCACGAGTTCTCCGGTGGGCAGCGCCAACGCATCGGGATCGCCCGCTCGCTGTCGTTGAATCCCTCCCTCGTGGTGGCCGACGAGCCCGTCTCGGCTCTGGACGTCTCGGTGCAGGCCCAGGTCCTCAATTTGATGGCCGATCTTCAAGAGCGACTCGGACTCACCTACCTCTTCATCGCCCACGACCTCGGCGTCGTTCGTCACGTATCGGACCGCGTCGCGGTGATGTACCTCGGCGAGATTGTCGAGTACGGCGTGGCCGACGACCTCTACGACCAGCCGTTTCACCCTTACACCGAGGCGCTGCTCTCCGTCTCGCCCGAGCTCGACGACGGCACCCACGCTGAACGAGAGCGGATCGTCATCTCGGGTGACGTACCGGCGCCGTTCGATCGCCCCTCGGGCTGTCCGTTTCGTACGCGCTGTCCGTTCGCGACCGAACGCTGCGCCGAGGAGAAGCCCGCCTTGGTGGAGCTCTCACCCGGGCACTCCGTGGCCTGTCATTATCCGCGAAATCGAACGTAGCGACCACGTCGTGGTCGAGAAGAGGAGAGGGTGATGAGTGATGAAGTGCTGCGAATTGGGCGCGATCAACACGTGTGGTCCTTTGACGCCAATCGCGAACCGGTGGTCACGGTGGATCCCGGAACGCTCATTGAGATAGAGACGTGGGACTGCTTCACGGGTCAGGTTCAAAGTGAGAGTGACACGCTCGAGAAACTCGATCTCCTTCGTGTGAACAGTGCGACCGGGCCGATCGCGGTGCGCGGCGCCGAGCCGGGAGACTCGCTGTCGGTGACGCTGATCGACATCCGCCCCAACGAACAAGGCGCGGCAATGTGCATCCCGGGGTGGGGCCAGCTGATCGACCAGGTCCACTCGCCGACGACGCGCATCTTCAAGGTGATCGACGGTGTCGTGACGATGAATGAGCGCGTCTCGTTCCCGGCGCGTCCGATGTTCGGCGTCATCGGCGTGTCGCCGGCGTCGGGCGACATCTCCACGTTCTTCGCGGATCGCCACGGTGGCAATATGGACGATCACGTGCACGGCATCGGAGCGACGCTGCACCTGCCCGTCTTTCAAAGCGGAGGCCAACTCGCGATTGGCGACATGCACGCCTCGATGGGCGACGGCGAGATTTCGGGCACCGGCGTTGAGATCGGCGGCACCGCGTTGATCAAAGTCGATCTCGTGAAGGGCCAGTGTGGCGCGTGGCCCGTGACCGAAACCGCCGACGCCTTCTACACCCACGGCACGTCACCCGACAGTATCGAGGACGCGCTTCGTTTCGCCTGTGAGGAGGCGTCAAGGCTTCTCGTGGACCAGTGGGGTTTCAGCCCCGAAGACGCGTTCATGTTCCTCTCTGTCGCCGGGGACCTCGGGATCGCGCAGTACTGTCACCCCTCGCCGGGGAGCGTCATCGCGCGAATGCGCGTACCCAAGTTGGCGTCCAACCCGGCCCCCTTCGCGAAATAGAGTCGGCGTGTCTTCGAGAGTTCATTCAAATCACGTCCTCGGTCGCGAGCAGCACGTCTATTCCTTTGACGCCGCCGCACGCGAAGTGCTTAGCGTCACACCCGGTGACGTGCTCGAGGTCGAGACGTGGGACTGCTACACGGGTCAGGTGCAAAGCGAACGAGACACGCATGAGTCCATCGACAATGGCCTCATCAACCCCGCGACCGGGCCCATCGCGGTGCACGGCGCCGAGCCCGGCGATTCGCTGTCGGTGACCCTGCTCGACATCCGCCCCCACGAACAAGGCGCGGCGATGTGCATCCCCGAATGGGGACAGCTGGGTCCCGGCGTGCAGTCGACGACGCGAATCTTTCACGTTCGTGACGGTGTGGTCACGATGAATGGTCGCGTTTCGTTTCCCGTTCGACCCATGCTCGGCGTCATCGGCGTCGCGCCAGCCTCGGGGGTGATTTCGACGCTCGCGGCGGGGCGCCACGGCGGAAACTTAGATGACGCGGCGAACGGAATCGGCGCGACGATCCATCTGCCCGTCTTTCAGTCGGGGGCGATGCTGAGCATCGGAGACATGCACGCCTCGATGGGCGACGGGGAGATTTCGGGCACGGGCGTCGAGATCGGCGGGACGACTCAGTTGCGAGTCGAGCTCATCAAGGGTCGCCAGGCGACGTGGCCGGTCACGGAGACGGCCACGCACTTCATCACCCACGGCACCGCGGAAGGAAACCTGACTGACGCGCTCAAGAGTGCCTGTGAAGAGGCGGCTCGGCTGCTCGTCGACGAATGGGACTTCAGCGCAGAAGACGCGTTCATGTTCTTGTCGGTCGCCGGCGATCTCGGGATCGCGCAGTCCTGTCACCCCTGCCCCGGCACCGTTATCGCGAAGATGAGCGTGCCCAAGATCGGCGCCTGTCCGCGGCCCTTTCGAGCGCTGAGCGTTTAGGGTTCGACGCGCTCGGCGACGCCGAGGGAAAGATAGCCCCACGGCTTGGGGCCGGCGGCGTAGCGCTGGTCGAGGACGACGACGCGAAAGCCCGCGCGCGTAATCATCGCGACGGGATCGCGCGTGAGGTGACAGCCGTCGGCGAGTTTGACCTCAAGGGGGTCGAGTCGACGCTGCCACTTCGCGACCTTGGGATCGGGCGCCAGTCCGTGCTCTAAAAAGTGCAGCGTCGCGCCGGGGCGAAGGACACGGTGCAACTCGTCGAGCGCGGCCGCGGCGTCGCGAATCGTGCAGAGTGCGAAGGTGACGAGAGCCGCGTCGCACGAGGCGTCGTCGAGGGCGAGCGATTGCCCGTCGAGCCCTACGTGTTCAATCGCGACCGTGCTCTTTCGGGCGCGCTTCGCGGCCTGGCGATTCGAGACGGCGGAGGGCTCGACGGCGTAGACCCTGCTGACGGCCGCCGGGTAGAAAGGAATGTTGTTCCCGGCTCCGAATCCGACCTCGACGACCGTCCCGGCCAGTCCCTCACAGACCCGGGCACGACCCTTACTAAAGAAGCTCCTCGCGCACATCCAGTTGATGACGCGTGGCGCCACGGCGCGTTGGTAGAGGCCCATCATCGCCACCTACCGCGCACTCATCAGGCGTGGGCGGCGTTAGACGCGAGTTCGACGAAGTCGTTGAGCACGCGGCGAAGCTCGAGCGTCGTGCGGTCGGCCCGCGTGTGCACTTCGCGCGTGGTGTCGAGGGGCAGCGCCAGGTCTTCGTAGCGCGACTGCAGCGCCAGGTCTTCCATGACGACCGCGACTTCGAAGTCAATGGCTTGACGCATGCGCTCGCTCGATCCCTCGAGATCGTTGCGCCACAACGAGGAGTAGATCCGCACCGACTCGTTGTCTTCAGGCGTGAGGAAGAACCCAATGACGTTGCGGCCCCCGGCGTCAAGAAATTCAATGTCGAGCTCGAGGTGAAAGGGGGCGGTGTAGCGATAGGTAAGGCGCCGACGTTGCACCAGCGCTCGCAGTCCCGCGGCGACGCCCGGATCCTCGCGGTTCGCGAAGTCGTGTTCGTAGACGGACGAAAAACGCAGCCCGTCGCGCTCGACTCGGTAGTGAGGTACCTCGCGGGCTTCGTCGGCGCCGAAGGTCTTAACGTGGACGAATGGAAAATGCGCCACGTCAAGGAAATTGTCGGCGAGCAGTCCGGCGCTGGCGCGTGAGCGAAGCACCGGAAGATCGCCGCGTTGAAAGGAGGCGTCATCGGCCGCGGCGATCCGGGGCCGCGGCGTGAGCGGAGTCTCGGGCGCGATGAAGACCACCGCGTGCGACTCCATTACCGCCGCCGGAGCTTGAAGTTTTGCTCTCGGGGGAATGGTGGCATCGACGCCGAGTGCGGGAATTTCCACGCAGGTGCCCGATTCATCGAATCGCCACCCGTGATACGCGCAGCGAACGCCACCTTGTTCACGTTGGCCGAGCGAAAGCGGAGCGAGCCGGTGGGGGCACTCGTCGCGAAAGACGCGAACGGCACCCTCGGCGTCGCGCCACAACACCCACGACTCGCCCAACAGACGCTCTGAACGAGGTGACTCCGTGACGTCGTCTGAGCGACACAACGAGTGCCAGGCTTGGCGCAGGGCGGGAGTGTCGTGTCGTAGCGGAGCGCTCACGTGCCGATTGTAGGGGCCATCGCGCCACGACCCCGAGCGTTACTTCTGCGTCGGCGCCGCGCAGCTCGTCGTTCCCGCGCCGCACAGCCCGCTCACGTGGTACTCGAAGGGCTGAAAGGCCACCACGGGCGTGCCGACGTCGAGTTGGATGACGCCGTGCGCCAGCAACGGAACGCCGCGGGGATCGCCGCGCCATTGGCGGCCATTCTCGTACACCACGACGTGGCCCACCGCGGGGCCGACGCGTGCGTTCGAAAGCGGTTGACGCCAAATGTCAAAGAGTTGGCCCAGCGTGAACGTGGCTTTGGCGGGCGCTTCAATGTGCACGATGCCGTCGGCGACGTGGGTGTGGAGCCAGTAGAGGCAGTCGTAGAGACCCACGTCGAGGAAGTTGCCCGAGCTGAGGTGCTCGGTGAGGTACGGCCGCGTGATACCGATTCCCGCCGGAAGCCGACGCTGCCGGCCATTGACGAAGACGGTGACGTAGACGTGTACGTGGTATTTCACGACTTCGCCGGACTCTTTGCGGCAGGTGACGCCATCGACCGGCGCGCCGGTGGCCGATGACGACGAGGGTGCCAGAACGCGGTCGTTGGTCACGACGACTCCTTCGGGTCCGATCACGTTCGAAGTCGGCTTGAATCCGTACGAGGAGACGGCCGCCACCGCGCTCAAGACCACGAGTACCGCGAGGAGCACCAGGGGCACGAAGCGACGCCCTGGGGACGACGGAGTGGTTCGAAGGGTCACGACCCCATCTTTCCAGAATCGGCGAGCGACGCGACCACCTCGGGCTAGAGGCGCAGAATCGACGTGGTCGAGTCCGGATGCGCCGTGTTCTTGGGCGGCTTGAGCACGCTGCCGCGCCTTCCCAGCGCTCGCAGCCGCGCTTCATTTCGCTGGGCGCGGTGCCGCGCCAGAGCGCCAGGGTCAGTCGAGGCGACGGTTACTCGCCCAGTGGGCGAGTTGGTAACGATTGGAAAGTTGGAGCTTGCGCAATACCGACGAGACGTGACTTTCGACGGTCTTGCCTGATATTTCAAGTTCGCCGGCGATCTCTTTGTAGGCGTAGCCGCGCGCGATGAGTCGAAGAACCTGTTGCTCGCGTAGCGTGAGTTGGTCGAGCTCGGGGTCAATCGCGGCGGCCTCTAGGCGTTCGTCCCCGCTGTTCACGAAGGCGTCCAGCACGAAGCCGGCGAGTCGAGGTGAGAACACGACGTCGCCCGCGTCGACCCGGTAGATGGCGTCGACTAACTCTGGCCCCGAGATGTTCTTGGTGACGTAGCCGCGCGCACCCGCGCGCACTACTGAGATCACGTCTTGGGGGGCGTCGGAGACCGAAAGGGCGAGAAATCGAATGGGGGTGTTGTGCTTTTGCACCGCCTGAAGCACCGCGAGACCGCCGCCGTCGGGCATGTGAACGTCGAGCAGCACGACACTGGGGGTTCGCTCGAGAATCATCTCGATCGCCGCGGCGACCTCGTCGGCCTCGCCGACGAGGTCGACCGAACCCTTGAGCTCCGCGCGAAGGCCGGCGCGGATGAGTTCGTGGTCGTCGACGAGAAATACGCGGGGTTGACTCACGAGGCAGTTCTCGCCCGAGGCAGGGTCAGTCGAACTTCGGTCCCCTTGCCCGGCCGAGACACGATGTCGACGGTGCCGGCGTGCGCGTGGACGCGTTCCAAGATTGAGTGGGTGATGCCCTGACGAGTCAGGTCGACACTCGCGGGTTCGAATCCGACGCCCGTGTCACGCACGTAGAGCGAGACCTGATCGGGTTCGACTTCACCGTAAATCGACACCGAAGCGACGCCGGACCACTTGGCCGCGTTGACCGCGGCCTCGCGCGCCGCGCCCACGAGGGCGCGCACCGACTCATCGGCCGCGCAGTCGCCGACAATCACCAGCTCGACGCGAATCTTGTAGTCGCGTTCGACGTCGCTTTGGACCCGACGAAGCTCTTGCTTGAAGGTGAGTTCTAGCTCGCCCGATGTTGAGGGATCTGGCGCGAAGAGCCAATCACGCAGCGCGCGTTCTTGGGATCGAGCGAGTCGCACGACCTCGGCCTGGTCGCCCGAGGCGCGTTCGATGAGCGTAAGTGTCTGTAACACGGAGTCGTGGACGTGCGCCGCTAGTGAAGCGCGCTCTTCACTTCGGATACGCGCTCGTCGCTCTTGGGAGAGATCGCGAACGTTGGTCAGCCACCACGGTGCGAGAAGCACGAGGACACCCACGAGGAGAGCGGCACCACCCAGAAAAGCGGGTATCGCCCCACCCCAGATACCGCCGATCTGGCGTAGCACCTGAAGGCCGATGACGATGAGAAGAACGCCCGGTATCACACGAAAACTCAGCGCTTTCCATCCTCGAGCCGAGGCGGCACTGACGACGGGCGCGGCGTGGAGGACTCCCTGGAGGTGGCGGAGTTCCTCTTTGTTCGATCCCCGCCAGACGGCGAGTGCGCCCATGGCCAGCAGGAGTACCGACAGGATGAAGGTTGTTCGAAGTCGGTGGTGGGCCAAGTTGAGAATGAAGAGGATGAGCGCCACGAGACCGGCGGTCGCCACGAGCGATCTTGCCGCACCGCGTTCGCCAAAGAGTCGCTGGAGGATCGCGTGCTCTTCACCCCAGCGCGGCACCGCCATCCACAGCACCATGTAGAGCACGAGACCGCCGCCGAACATCAGAGTGACGAGGGAGAACAAGACGCGCACGCTCTGGACGCGCACGCCTAAGCGCGTGGCGATCCCACTGCAGACGCCGCCGAGCACGGCGTCGGAGTTGGAGCGGCGAAAGGGGCGCTGAGGAACGCCCAACTGCGTCGTTCGCGTGGTGGTGTTGGACATGAGGGCCTCGTGGGAAACGTCGAATCTCTTTGAGTCTGCCACTCGGCCCTTCTCTACGCCCCGGGGGGTTACCCTGAGCCGCAGCGCGGGTCTAGGGGATGTTCCCTATGGAGCGAAGGTCCTGAGTTGCCTACGTTGTTTCCATGAGCGACGAGTCCGAGCCGATGGAACCTGCGGTGACGCCGAGGACGCTGCACCGAAGCACCCAAGGTCTCGTTGGCGGCGTCGCCAAGGGTCTGGCGGATCGTTACGACTTGGACGTGAAGCTGATACGGCTCGGGTTCGTTCTCACCACTGTGCTCTGGGGTTTCGGGCTGGCGCTCTATCTGGCGTTGTGGGTCGTGTTGCCCCGTGGCGAGGGTGGAGTGCCGAGTGAGACGCTGGCGAAATCTGCGTCGCGACGGCTCGCTCTGGCGGTGGTCGCCGCGGTCGTCTTCTTCGGCGTGCTCGTGCTCTTGCTTTGGCATCCCGTGCCGCGCTTTGGGCCCGGAGTGTCGCTCACCTGGCTGGTCCTTCTCGTCGTGCTCGCCGTCATCGCACTTCGAAGCTCCTCGCGACGCCTGTCGTTTCGGCGAATGGTGGCGCTGTTGTTGTTGGGCGCCTTGAGCGTCATGATCCTTCTCGTGGGGGCGTTCATGTGGTTTCTCGAATCGACGGGCGTCCCCCTCGCGGGAGGAAATGGTCTTCACACGTGGAGCCCGATCTCCTTGGCGCAGGTGCGGTCCACCTATCGGACCGAGTTCGGCGCGACGACACTGGACCTCTCTCACGTGCAGTTCCCCGCGGCGGGCTTTGCGGTGAAAGCGAGCACGGCGGTGGGATCCGTCAACGTCATGGTTCCCGCTGACGCCGTCGTGACACTCACGACGAGCGTGGGCATCGGTAACGTGACTTTTTCCCAATGGAACGGCTCGCGTTGGACGGGGCCGTTCAGCGAGACGCCGCCGTCTTCTGGGGTCGCGAAATCAGCTCGACCCCATCTGGTCCTCGATATCCAGGTTGGTATTGGCCACGTGAACGTCGAACGCGGCTCGTAGCGTCATCGATGAACTGGGCCGTCGAAAGGCGGGCGCGACGACGCCACCAGGGCGGCAACCACCAGTTTTGCGACCTTCCTTCGTAGGAGGTGGCGTGCAAGATCTCTCTATCTATGAGAGTGCCCATTCATGCTTCGGTCCCTCTTCTTCGCGCTCGCGGGGCGTCGCGCTCTTCGTGATGTTCATGGGCCGTCGCCGTGTGTTGATCGGTCACGCGGGTTACTCAACGTCCGTCGGGTTCGCGCCGGCCAACGTTGAAGCGTCGCGACTACTCGACGAGTGTTCTACACGAGGCGAAGCGGAGCCAGAGGACGACACGACGCGTCGAGAGCTTTTGTCGAACCGCACCTAGCGGTCTGACCTTCTTCGAGACCGCCGCGAGAACAAGTGGTCGGGTCAGTGCGCGACGGCGCTCGGACGTCGGGCCGTACACACCACGTCGAAAGTGCGTATCCTTTGGAGACGCTGCGTTGACTAGCCCGCTGGGGGGTCTGGTTATGGGTGAAGATCGCCGCGAATCGAGCCGCGACGCCGTTTCCGATAACGGCTTGGCGTTCCTTTCGCTGTTTTTCAGTGACATCGTCGGATCGACCGAACTTCGAGCCAAGTTCGGTGACGCGCGTGCCGATGGGTGGCACACAGAGATCGAGCGTCTCTCCCGCGAGGCGGTCGAGAGATTTCGCGGCGTGGTCGTGAAGGGCCTTGGTGATGGACTCATGGCGACCTTTCGTGTGCCGACCGAGGCGCTCAACGCCGCGATAGCACTTCAACACGCGCTCGCCCGTCGTAATCGCGGAATAGACGTCGATCTTCAGGTCCGCGTCGGCATCACGATGGGTGAAGTGGACGTCATCGACAACGACGTCTTCGGCTACCCCGTGAACGAGGCGTCACGTCTGTGCGCCGCGGCGGGTCCCGGCGAGATACTCGTGGGCGAGTTGGCCAGCACCAGCGCGCGACGCTCGGAGGTCGAATTCGGTGCGCCGATCATGGTGCAAGTGACTCCGTCAGCGCCACCGGCCGTGGCTCGGCCCGCGGTGTTCTCCGCCCTCGCACCCTCACTGACCCCGCTGCCCAATTCTCTTGAGAACGTGACGCGCGCGGGCCCCTTCGTTGGTCGCCTCCGCGAACTTCAGACGCTGATGAAGGTGTGGCGAGCGTCCCTCGAAGGCACGACGAGCCTCGCGGTGCTGACCGGTGAAGCCGGACTCGGTAAGACGACACTGCTCGGTCAATTCGCGCACGAAATTGGTGACGACGCCGCCATCGTGTTGTACGGACGTTGTGACGAACGCACTTCGGCGCCGTATCAGCCGATCGCGGACGCCGTGGCGCACTTCTTCGAACTCTGTCCGCAGTCCGACCTCAAGGAGTTCGTAGGTTCACTCGGTTCGGAGCTGGTTCGTCTCGTGCCGCGACTCGAGGAACGAATGGAGATCGACGTCGTGTCCTCGACGTCTGATCTCGAGTCGGAGCGTTGGCATCTTCAAGACGCGGTGGTGACGTTGGTGCGAAAGCTTACGACGAGTTCACCGGTTTTGTTGGTGATTGACGACCTCCACTGGGCGGGAAGCACCTCGATTGACTTGATCGACCGGCTCTTGCGGACGACGTCGCATGAGCGTCTCATGATCGTTCTCGCGCTTCGTCCCTGGGATCCCGCGACGGATCCCCAGGTCGGCCAACTCCTCGCCGATCGTCATCGACTGGTCCAACCCATCACGGACGTGAACCTGACGGGCCTCGATCGCGCCGAGGTCGGCGAACTCGCGGCTCGATGGCGCCAACGAGATGATGTAGAAGCCGATCAGGTGGAAGAGCTGTGGACGATGACCACCGGTAATCCTCTCTTTATCTCCCAGGTACTGCGTTCGATTGGCGAGAACGAAGTTCTGTCGAGTCACCTTCCCCAGAGCGTCGTTGACGTCATGGAACGACAACTCAATCGGCACGACCCCAAGACGCTCGAACTGCTTCGCGCCGCGGCGCTCATCGGGCAGCGATTTGAATTGCGAGTGGCGATCGGCGCGGCACAAGTCACTCGATCGGACGCGCTCGAGAGTATGGACGAAGCGACGGACGCGGGCGTGGTGTTGGTTCTCGAAGGAGCTCCTCTGCGCTATGAGTTCGCGCACGGACTCGCTCGAAAGACGCTCGAGAGTCAACTGAGTGCCGGGCGCAGGCGCGACTTGCATTCACGCATCGCGCGCGAACTCGAGGTGAGCCCGGGCATCGAGCCAGAAGAGCGGATTCGTCGTCTGGCGTTTCATTGGTTCGAGGCGGGGGAATTTGGCGATCCCCGCAAGGGCGTACGGGCCGGATGTGACGCGGCCGCCCTGGCCATCCATCACTTGGCCATACCCGAGGCGACCGAGTGGTTGGATCGGGCCGAACTGCTCGTGCTACTGGACCCCGAGCCAGGTCTTACGACGGAACTCGCCGTTTTGCGCGCCGAGGTGGCCGCCCTGGGCGGTTCCCTCGAAGCGAGCGGCCTACAGGCTCTCGCCGTTCAAGCGGCGTCCGCCTTGGGCGACGCTGCGTTGATGGCCCGGGCCGCCTTGGCGCACTCGAGGGGATACTTCAGTTCCTACGGCCGAGCCGATGAGGCGCGCATCAGTGCGCTTCGAGCGGCGCTCGAGGTCACGCCGGAGGACAATCGCGCGACTCGGGTGGTGTTGATGTCGCGCCTCGCGAACGAGCTCACCTTCGACGACGCGCACGGTCAGCGGTTCCAACTCGTTGACGACGCCCTGGCGATGGCTCGCGCCCTCGGCGACCGCGAAATCTTGGCCAAAGTGCTCAGCCATCGACAGTACGTCCTCGGCGGGCCCGAATACTCCGAGATCCGTCTGCGCGAAGGACTCGAAATGGCGGCACTGGCCACCGTGACCAACGACCTCTTTCTCGAGACCAGTAGTCGGCGACTGCTGTGCGCGACGGCGACGGAGCGCGCTGACGTTGGATTGCTCGATGAGTGCCTGAAGCGCCTGAGCGAGTTGGCGGACCTGGTTGATTTGCCAGCGACCCGCTGGGAGTTTTCTTCGGTACGCGCGAGCCGGGCGCTTCTCGCCGGGGCGTTGCAAGAGGCGTCTGGTTTGGTGAAGTCGTCGTTCGCGTTGGGCATGGCCGCCGGGCAGTTGGACGCGTTCATCTTCGCGGGTGCGCAACTTATGCACTTGAACTACCTTCGGGGGCGATTGGCGAAGAGTATGGACGCCTTTCTCAGTGCGACACCGCCCGAAGTCACCGAACCCCTGGTCTCTTGGGTGGCTCGTCAACTACATCTCGTGGGTCGAAAAGACGAGGCGTTCGAGTGGTGGCACCGTTCCCAAGACATCGGCCTGGAGGCCCAAATCACGGTCGGAGTAAATGCCGGGCTGGTACTCAATTCGTGGGCCTACATGGCCTCGGTCAGCGAGTTCGACGCCTCGCTCGTCGCCGAACTCGAGCAGCGTCTCGCCCCCTATGGTGAGCGACTCTTCAATCAATTGGCCCCCGAGCAACCCGGACACCACTACCTCGCGTTGCTCGCTGACGCGAGAGGCGATCGCGTGCGAGCCGACGAACACTTCTACGCGGCGTACGCACTGCTGGAGCGAATTGAAGCTCCGGTCATGGGGGCAATCACGTTGGTGGCCTGGGCTCGTTCGTTACGCGCGCGCGGCGAGACGACGCGCGCGCGCGACCACGCCGCCGCGGCGCTGCGAGTCGCGCGTGACGCGGGCGCCTCGCAGATTGAATTCGACGCGGCCGCGCTCTTAGAGGGGGATCAATGAATCGAGGCGTCACCACTGAACACATTCACTCGGTAGTCGCTATAGAAGATCGAGTGTTGCGCAACTACTGGGTTACCCAGACCTACGCGGATATCTCGGCGGCGTTGGCGATACTTCTGAGTCCGAGTACGGCCAATTGGTGCACCTACGCGGTATGGGCATCGCGCTCAGTGGGTGGGAACATGCGTGGCGAGGCGCTGCCCTCGTGGCTGCGCGCGCACGTGTTGGTGCCCGACGGTCTCATGGGCGCGATCGAAGTGGCCAAGGCGGGCGACTCCTGGGGCTTTCTACGTTGCGTCGGGCACGATCTCACGCCAGAGCACGTTCTTGACGCCCTGCGCGAGCTCTTAGGTGAGATGGCGGTGAACCTTTCTGACGGTAATACGGAGGTCTTCGCCGAGATCACGCCACCAGCGGCGGTCTTCATTGCTCAGTATTCGGACCCGTCGATCGATCACGCCGCGGCGAAGTCGAAGGTTCTCGACGCCTGCGCGAACGCGTGGGTCGTTGAAGGGGCGAATCGCCTGCGTGAGGGCTATTCACTCTGGTGTGACGCGATGGAGACGAGCGACCCTGCCACGCGTAGCCAACTCATCCTCGCGGGATCCCTGCAACTAGGCGCGCACGAGCAGAGTCACCTGCAACCGCCCATCGCCTCGGCCATGGAGATGGGTATCAACCAAGTGCTCGCACGCTTGACGCAGAAGATTGCTCAAGCGGGCGTCGTGGTGGCGGACCTGGATCACGCTCTTAATAGGGCGCTGCGCCCGGCGCTGGCGGCGATTGCCGATCTCTGGGACTCGTTGATGACCGCGACGCTAAGTACGCTCACCAGCCCGGAGGGGACTTTTCGACTTGATCACGACGTGCCTCCGATCGCTGGCCAACCCTTCGAGCCCCCCGAACTTCGTCCCGTGATCATTGAGGACCTCAAAGAGCTACTCACTCGCTTCGATCGAAGTCAGGGCTCCGCGGGAAGCCGCGCAAGGGACTGGGCGAACTTCGCTGATCGGATGAACTTCATCGCCAACCTGTTCGTCTCTCGCCACCACCTCGAGTTGCTCTTCGAACCTCCCTTTGATGAGGCGACCCTGAACGCCCTGCTGGCTGATCAGATTCCTGGCGAGGTACCCGCGGTGAATGAACGCGGGCCCGGGGTGGGATTAGGCACCTCCGTACCAACCATCGGCAGTGCGCTTTTCACCGACGCGTTCCTCGAGAGTCTTCGTCAAGTGAGCGACCCCCCGGCCGACTCCGCGGTGAGCGCCTTCTTTGAGCACGCCGAGCACTCCGAGCGTGGTCTGTACCCGATCTTGGTCCACAACAAGGGCGCGACACTCACCGATGAGGAGGCTCCAGGAGTCGCGCCCTTCGTGCGCGCGCTCGAGACCTGGCCCGATTGGGCGGACTCCGCCCTGGTCGAGCGCGGTCAACGCGTGTTCGGGGACTGGGGGATGCAACTCGCGTCAGGTCTGTTCATGGCGTCACTGCCCATGACCTACGCCTGCGCCAAAGGTGCGGAGCCACTGGTGCGCACGGCGCGCATGATGTCCAACCCCAAACGTCGTTTTCTCGAAACTGGTCAAATGATCGTCGACGTGATGACGCCGGGTGCTTTGATGCCCGGGAAGCGAGGCTACGAAACGGTGAGACACGTACGCCTCATGCACGCCGCGGTGCGTCACACTCTCACGCACCCCGGCGACGTCGAACGTCTTTCTGGCACGAACATCGAAGCGTGGGATTTGAATCTCGGCGAACCGCTCAACCAAGAGGACCTTCTCGGCTGCCTGCTCGCCTTTAGCGTCCTGGGCCTGCGCTCGCTCCAACAGGCCGGCATCAAGATCGAGCCCCTCGACGCCGAGGCGTACGTGCACGCGTGGAATCTGGTCGGCTTTCAAATTGGTGTTCGCCCCGACCTGCTGCCACTTAATCTTGCGGACGCGACTGAAGTGGCGAATCGTATCTTTGCGCGACAATCGGAGGCGAGCGTGGCCGGTCGCGAGCTCACCGGGACCGCCATCGAAGCGATGCAGGATCTTTTGAAGTTGAGACTCTTGCGCGGGTTGCCGGCGTCGGGGATTCGTTACTACCTTGGTGACGACGTGGCGACCCTGCTCGGCGTGGGACCGTCGAATTGGACCCGCGCCATTTTTCACGCCATGCGATTGTTCGATAGAACGCTGAGCCGATTGCTCCGTTTGATCCCCGGTCAGCACTCGATTTCGGCCGCCGTTGGTCGTCGAATCGTTTTGGGACTCGAGGTGGCCGAGCGCGGTGGAGCGCGGCCGGGTTTTCAGATCACCGACGAACTCAAGGCGGCGTGGGGTATCTCGTTGACGTGATCGCCCGCCAAAGCGAGCTCCGCGACCACGACACGGTAGTGCTCAAAGCGACGAGATCTTGAGTGTCGCCGCGTTGGTCAAAATGAATCGTGAAAGTAAGGTTGCTTGATGCACAACCCGTTCGAGCAGGTTGCCTTCGCCCACGGACCCGCGGCGAAGAACCGATTCATGCTCTCACCGCTCACGAACCAACAGAGCCACGCCGATGGCGTTTTGAGCGACGAGGAGTATCGCTGGCTCGAGTTGCGCGCCGAGGGAGGTTTTGGGATCGTCACGACCTGCGCCGCCCACGTTCAAGCATCGGGGCAGGGTTTCGCCGGCCAGTTGGGCTGCTTTTCCGATCTTCATCTCGAGGGCCTTCGTCGTCTGGCCGCGGGGATCAAGGCCTTTGGGGCCCTGGCGTACGTACAACTTCATCACGCCGGCATGCGTTCGCCCAGCGAACTCACGGGACTGGCCCCCGTCGCGCCCTTCGCCGACGCGGAAACCGGTGCTCGTGAGCTGACGACCGCTGAAGTAGAAGAGGTCGTGCAGGCGTTCGTCGCGGCCGCGCTTCGTTGCGAGCGAGCCGGCTTTGATGGCGTTGAACTTCACGGAGCCCACGGCTATCTGCTCGGGCAGTTCTTGGACCGCGAAAGAAATGTTCGCGCCGATCGCTACGGCGGCTCTCTGGAAAATCGATCGCGCGTCTTCTTTGAGATTCTGAGCGGCGTTCGAGCGCACTGCGGTCCAGATTTCCAGATCTCCGTACGCCTGTCACCTGAACGTTTTGGCATGTCTACTCCCGAGGCGCTCGAACTCTTTCGAGGACTACTCGACACCGGCCAAGTCGATCTCGTCGACCTCTCGATGTGGGACGTATTCAAGGAACCAATGGACCCTGACTTTGCCGGGCGGAGTCTGCTCGAACTCTTCAGCGAAGTTGAGCGAGGCTTGACGCGACTGGGTGCTGCGGGGAAGCTCTACAGCGCTCTTGACATTCGCCGCGCTCTCGACGCGGGACTCGACCTCGTGGTGCTTGGTCGAGCCGCGGTCACAAATCACGATTTTCCCGATCGAATGCGACGCGACGATGATTTTCACATGCGAGAACTCCCGGTCTCCGTCGAGCAACTTCGCGCGGAAGGGTTGAGCGATCCTTTCATTGCCTACATGCGCTCCTGGCGTGGCTTCGTGGAAGAGTGAGGTACGCCTCGCTTCGGCCACGCCGCGCTCGTGCCAGTACAGAGTTCAAGGTGCCTCTAACCGTTGAGTCGTGAGACCTCGACCCCTTCACGGCGATGAAGTTGACCTGAAGCGATGGCTTCGTCGCGTTCGATAGCCCAGTGAGTGCGTTGGCGGCTCGCGTCGGGCAATCCGATAGTCTTATCGCGCCCCTCACCCGTGGGGTCACGGCCGAGGGAGATTAGCCAATGCGACGACTTGCGTGGCTGGTCGCAGTCTGCGTCGTGATGCTCCTCGCGATGCCGGCGGTTTCACCATCGAAACTCGGGGCCGCGACACCGGTGTGGCAGTCGGTCGTGAGCGCTCCCGGTAACGCGGGGGCAATGTTCCTTATGACCAATGGGCAGGTCCTTGTCTCGGATCAAGGGTCTGCTCAGTCGGGTTCGCCGCGATGGTGGTTGCTCACGCCGTCGTCGAGTGGCAGCTACGTGGACGGCACGTGGAGTGATGCTGGATCCTTGCCCGGCGGGTACAGCCCCGTCTATTTCGCGTCAGGTGTCTTGCCCGACGGAAAACTGATAATTGAAGGTGGGGAGTTCAACGGCACTTCGACCTGGGCCGGAACGAACTTGGGTGCGATTTACGACCCCGTCGCGAATTCGTGGACCGCGGTGGCGCCACCCGACAACGGGCAGGGTTGCTGGGCCAACATCGCCGACGCCCCTTCAGCGGTCCTAGCGAACGGGACCTTCCTTCTGGGCGACTCCGGATCGCGCACCACGAAGTGCGAGGCGCTCTTTAATGAATCCACCATGTCCTGGACCACGACCGGCGCGGGCAAGGCCGACCCGAACCCCGAAGAAGGCTTCACCCTCTTGCCGAACGGCAACCTGCTTGACGTTAATACTGGCACGGCGCCCTACGCGCTCGGGGGTACGCAGAACACTGAAGTGTACGACCCGACGACGGGGACGTGGACCAGCGCCGGCAACACGCCCCAGGCGCTCGATGATTCGGAAGCTGAGATAGGTCCGGTCGCGTTGATGCCGAGCGGACAGGTCTTCGCCGAAGGCGCCACGGGCGCTACGGCGCTCTTTGACACGGCCACCAAAACGTGGTCGGCGGGCCCGATGATGCCGACGATCAGCGGCGCGCAACTGACCGCGACCGACTCGTGTTCGGCGGTGCTGCCCGACGGGAACGTGCTCTTCAACGCCAGTCCCGACCAAAAGCCGCCGACGGCGTGGTTCACTTTTAACGGGACTGCGATAACTCCGGTCGCTAACGACGTGGCGATGAATCCGGCGAAGGAGCAATCGAACTACTGCAACGCGCTGGTTCTGCCGACGGGGCAGGTTCTCGTCAACGATCGCAACGGGCCCGGCGGCTTGGAGGTCTACAACCAAGGCGGTGAGCCCCAGTCCCAGTGGCTGCCGCAGGTGACGTCGATGCCCAGTGCCGTGACCGCGGGTTCGACCTACACGATGACCGGTTCGCAGTTCAGCGGCCTCGACCAGGGATCGTACTTTGGTGATGACCTGACGAATTCAACCAACTATCCGCTGTTGCAGATTACGAATCTCGCCACGCAACAAGTGGTCTACGCACGAACCTTCGGGTTTACTTCCATGTCCATCGCGCCAGGTGCCGTCTCTTCGTCGCAGTTTGTTGTTCCGAATACGGCGGACAATGGTGCCGCCACGGCACGTGTCATCGTGAATGGGATTGCCTCAGCCGCGCAGCCCCTGACGATCTCGGGGGGAGTGAATATTCCCTCGCCCAAGCCGAAGCCGAAGAAGACCAGGATTCTGTGCGTGCGTGGTCACGCGAAAAGGTCAGTCTTTGGCGTCACGCCGCGGTGTCCCAAGGGATTCACCAAGAAATAACGCTGCCGCGACGTGGCGTTGAAATCTTGGAGAGCGCACGCGGGCAGTTCGCGGGTGTCGACGACGTGCGAATTTGCGCGACGTCAGGGCGAGCGAGGCACACCGGACCGGGCCACTCGCCGCGAGCGTTTGCCATCATTCCTTGAACTATTACGTCGCACGTAGTAGTATCGCGTTATGAGCCCGGGAGAGTCCGCCATGCTTCGTCGACCGAACGATCCGTCCTTGCTCGTGTTGACCAGTTTGGCCTCGGGGTCCAAACATGGTTACGCGCTCCTTAAGGACATTGAGGGCTTCGCTGGGGTCACCTTGAGCCCCGGCACGCTCTACGGCGCGATTGCACGTCTCGAGGAGATTGGATTAATTGAGCCCGAGGTGGGAGTCAATAGACGTCGTCCGTACCGACTTACCGCGAACGGTGCTCAGGCCCTCAGAGAGGTCACGAGTGAGATGCGTCGACTCGCGAACGTGGGCGTCGCACGACTACGACTGGCGTCGGGCGCCTCGTGACTCGTCATCACGAACTCGAACGGCTACTGCGCTGGTACCCCGCAACGTGGCGAGGGCGTTACGGCGAAGAGTTTCTCGCGCTCTTCGAGGACTGCCTGGATGGAGCGTCGCCGACGCTGCGGTTTCGATTGTTGAATGCCGTTTCGGGAGTACGTGAACGCGCCTATGAGTCAGGCGTCGTTGGCGAGCGCGCGCCGCTCGCTACGCAGCGCCGCAACGGGGCGCTCATCGCATTGATGGCGTGGTCGATCATGGTGATCGGTGGCGCGAGTTTCGCCAAAATGGCCGAGCACTCTTCCACCGTGTTGCCTCTCGCTACACGTAGTGTTGCGCGGTGGGCGTACGACACGACGGTGGTGGCCGGTATCGCCGGGACGCTGATCGTCATGGTCGGCGCGCTGATCGCGCTTCCCGGCTTCGTGCATTTTCTTCGCGCGGGTGGATGGACTTCAGTACGACGTAAGTTCACCCAGGCCTTCGCCGCGACCGTGACGACGGCGCTCGCGACCATCGGCGTAAGTGCGTGGGCGCATCACTTAAATTCGCTGCAGCGAAATGGTGGAGATCGTTGGTATTCGTGGGCATTTCTCGGGTACGCGCTGTTGATGGCCGCGGCCATCTTCCTTTGGACGAATGCGACTGCCGCCACGGTCGTGCGGATGGATTTCTCGGCGCGCGCCCTGCGTTGGGAATCTTGGCTGGCCCTCGGGGTCGCGCTGTCGACAATGGTGGTCGTCGCGAGCACCTCGACGTGGTGGATCCAAATGGGCCTCCACGCCCCTTGGTTCCTTCAGGGGACTCGAGCGGGTGTCTCGGCTTCGCCCTGGTCGCCCCACCTGGCCGTGACGGCGTTGACCATGATCGTGGCGATGGGGACGGCTCTCTGGGGAGCGTGGCGAGTGGCTTTGACGTACGTGCCAGCTCGAGTTGACACGTTCGTCATCGGTGGGCGAGGGGGGACTTGACGTCCTCCGAGGGTCCTATCGGATCCTTCGACCTTTTCTCCGACAACTCGCACCCTGTCAGAGGTGTCGTTGGTCATGGGCGGAATCTATCGGTGGCGTTTTGGTGGTGCCAATTACTGGAAGAATTGTGTTGAGAATTCTTTGAGTAAAACTCGATGGTAATTCCCCATGAGCGATAACCTCACTAAAGCCTCCCCATTTGATTATGAAGGTCACGGAGCATCTCTCTGATTTCATGAGCCGCGGCTAGGTTGTTCTCCACCAACTGAACGCCGAGAGCACTGGCGAGATGCCCGCCTTCAAGTTCGAAGAGTGCTAGTTCAGCAGCCTTTGCCGACGGGGTCTCGTTGTTAACTGTTTCATCCGCGGATTCAAGTCGATCTGCGACGGGCCGTCTTCGAACCGGAGAACGACCCTGTTCCTTTAGAGCCATGCGAACCAAACTCTCGAAACGAAAGATGGAGGATTTGGATCTCACCCGTTGGACGTCTGCCAACGAACCTACGGCACAACTTTCCCCACGTTCGACGGCCTCAACCACGTCCGTACCTATCTGCATTTCTATGACCCTGAGCAGGCTCGTCTCTCCGGTCATGAGGCGTCGAAGTAAGAAGGTCCCTTCGCCATCACGCACTAAACCAAGCAATGTCAAAGAAGTTTGAACTTGAGCCCATGTCCGAATATCAATATTGGGCGGACAGACAAGAGTCCCCTTGAGGTCCTCCCGTCGAAGTGTCTTGACGAAGAGCATCAATGACGCAAAGGTTGCGTGAGGCACCCGGAGTAGTACCTTTTGACCGAAATCCGGAAGTTGGCCTACCTCCATCGACATGGTGGTGCATTCTACGTATTTTACGACAATTACGCCAAGTACTTGAATCGTTTTGTTCGTGAGAATCCGTTTGACCTGCTGTAACGTCCAAAGATATGAGGTTCGAATTACGCGGAAATGTGGTAAAATTACGCGTATATAGTTTCTTTTGCTTTCGCAGCAACGTTGTAAGTGAATGCGGACTTTCGGGCGATTTCGTTAGAGGTGGATGGGGTGAGGTTGAGGATGAAGTGGACGAAACGCATGCTGCGCTTGTACCGTATGAGAATGCCTGCCCGCGATGAGCACTTGAAGATGGAGCGGGCATTTGTTGAATGCGCTGGCCAGTGGGTTGCAGTTAATCGACAATCTGGGGACGTAATTGCTGTACGAAGCACGCCGTATGAACTCTCCGCGCACATCAAGTCATCTGGAATTCGCGGTGTGGACATCGTGCGAGCGCCGTCCGAGCAAGAGCCTGAGATGGTGGGATTCGGCTGACAATTGAGTCGAGTAGTTCGGCTGAAGCACGGAGTGGCTTGGAAGGTGCATGACGATTCCCGCTCTTCCATGGCGATACCCTTTCCAAGCGGACAAACCACGCCACCGACCAGTTCTTCGGCCGATTGTTAGCACTCAAATTATTGGAACTGTCTCGAGTACTCCAGTCAAAGCTCTAGTTGATTCCGGATCCGAACACATGCTCGCCGCCCCCTGGCTGGCTACAGACGCTGCCGTCGATTTGGGGAACGTGAAATACCGCGCTTATCTTGGGATTGGCGGCCAGAATTTACTGGTGAGTTTTGTCGACCTACGGGTTCGATTGCTTCACCCGAATGGCAGTGACGACCATTTCATCGAATGGGAGACGGAAGTTGGTTTTCCGGAGCAGTGGCTGGCGCCCTGGCCGATGCTGCTTGGGCTCCATGGGTTCTTCGATCAATTCACGGTATCAATGCATCGTGCTGCAGCTCTGACGGTTATTGAAGAATGGGGTGCTTTCGATGAGCGTTTTGGTGTTGAGATTCGAGAGTCTGACGTACACACTCAGCATGAATCCAGAAAAATTTAGGACTCGAATTTCCACTCCGCATCCGTCGCGATTTCAACTTATTAGCTAAGGGGGACTTCACATCCTTCTGAGGTCCTATCGGCCCCTCGACCATTTCTTGGCGGACCCACACCCGGCTAGGGGTCTGGGACGAAATTGCAACATCAGTGGCTGCGGAGCACTCGGGAATGATTTCAGGGAGGTACAACAGCGCGAAAACCAGGGAGAACTGCGCCGGGGTTGTACGCCGCCTGGTGCCTGAATGTGCGAGGGCGGAACGCATCTCATTCGCCGACGCCGACTCCTCGTACGGCGTTAGGTGGACGAGTACTGCGGTGCGGGTCGTCCGAGGTTGTTGGGTCCTTTTGGACCCTACGTGGTGGGCGAGGGGGGACTTGAACCCCCACATCCTTTCGAATACAGGCACCTGAAGCCTGCGCGTCTGCCAATTTCGCCACTCGCCCTGGGACCTTGAGACTTTAGTCCAACGGCCGCCCGGCTCTTTTCCACGACGGTGAGATTGACGAGTTGACCAGTACAGTTGGTACTGCCATGGTTCTCAAAAGTGTGGAAAATCGCCTCGAGCGCCTCTTTGAGCGGACTTTCTCCCGCTCGTTTAAGAGCGGACTCCAGCCCATTGAACTCGGTACGCGAATCGTGCGCGAGATTGACCTCACCCGACGCCTCTCGACGCAGGGACCGATATCGCCGAATCTCGTTCGTGTGTGGCTCGGCCCCGACGACGCCGAGCGCTTCGAAGGCTTCCAAAAGGCGCTGGTGAGCGAACTCGAAGAGACCATACGCCAGCACGCCGTCAGCGAGGGCTACGCCTTCGTGGGTCCGGTCTCGGTGGAGATCTTCATCGACGACGACATCAAGGTCGGCCAAGTCGAGGTGAAGGTCGAATTCGAAGGCGGCGAGGCGCAGCCTCGTCTCATCTTGAGCGATGGTCGCACGTTCGCGGTCGGCGACTCCCCGTTGATCATCGGTCGCAGTCCCGACGTTGAGGTCACGATCAATGACAGCAACGTCTCTCGCCGACACGCCGAAGTGTGGCGTACCGCCGAAGGCGTGGCGATTCGCGACCTCGAATCGACGAACGGCACGTTCGTGAACGGACACCGAGTGAGCGCGGTGTCACTTTCACCGCGCGATGACGTCACGATCTCGACGCTTCATCTGCGTATCGAGTTGGCATAGCCTTGATCGTCGCAACGAATTACGCAGCGGTGATCCGGCCGCTTCAGGTCTTGGTCATGGTGATCGCCGGACTCTTCTTCGCCCGAGTGCTTCGCGTCGCGGTCGTGGCCGCTCGTCCCCCGAACCCGACGCGTGGGCCAACGCGCCGACGCGGTGCACCTCTCGCCCTGTCCTTTGTTGAGCCGCTCGATCGATCGGGCGAGCGCGTCGACGTCGACGTCGCGGTCACCATTGGCCGAAGCGGAGACTGCGACCTCGCGCTGAATGACACGTACCTGTCAACGCGCCACGCGCGTGTGGCCAATGATGGTGGCGACCTCACCATCGAGGACTTGGGCTCGACGAATGGCACGTACGTCAACCAAGAACTCGTCGAAGGACGAGTCCACCTCGAGCGAGGCGACATCGTCCAAGTCGGCGGCGTGCTCTTTGAGGTCGTTCGTTGACGCGCTGGCGCTTCGCCGCGGCGACGGACACCGGACTCGTGCGCCAGAACAACCAGGACGCCATCTACGTCGACGACCAGTTGGCGATCGTGGCCGACGGCATGGGTGGTCACGCGGCGGGAGACGTCGCGGCGACGATGGCCATTGAGTCGGTGCGCATGGGATTCATCATGCGCCCCACCGTCGAAGGTCTCTTCAACGCGATTGAGGACGCGAATCGTGAGGTCCTGCAAGACGCGTCCGAGAATCCCGACCACTTCGGCATGGGAACCACCGTGATCGCGGTCGGGCTGACCCAAGACGCGGTCGGTGTCGCGTCGCCGACTCTGGTGCACGTCGGCGACTCGCGGGCCTATCAACTGCGCGACGGTGCTCTGCGCCAACTGAGCGAGGACCATAGCGTCGCCGAAGAGTGGGTGCGCATGGGGCGACTCACCCCTGAAGAGGCTCTGGTGCATCCGCGTCGTCACCAGTTGACCCGCGGCGTCGGAGTGGAGTCCATGATTTCTGTCGACGTCGTTTCGCTGGAGGCGTTGCCCGGGGATCGAATTCTGCTCTGTAGCGACGGACTTTCTAATGAGCTCGACGACGACACGTTGGCGCGACTGGCCAGCGCGCCGACACCCTTGGATGAGGCAGTGGAGAGCCTGGTCGTTGCCGCTCGGGTCGCCGGCGGCCATGACAATATCTCCGCCGTACTGCTTGAATTCGATGAGGTGGACGTCGCGAATTCGCCCATCAAGCGAACGCTGACCTCAGCACCCGCTCCGGTGGCCGCCTCGGCCCGGCGTGGGGTTTCACGACCACGTTCGCGCAAGCGTTTCACGTGGCGGGTGTGGGTGGTGGGCGCGGTGTTCGTGGGCGTCGCGGTGGGGTTCGTCGCGATCATGCACTGGTACGCCTATTCGACGTACTATCTCGCCGACGACGCTGGCTCGATCGCGATCTACCAAGGGCAGCCGGGCGGCGTGCTCTGGTATCACCCCACGCGCGTGCTCGACACGAACTTTCTCACTCGACAGTTGACCGCCTCTGACGCGCGCGCTCTGGCCTCGACGATCTCGGAGCCGTCGCTGCCGGCCGCCCTGCAGTACGCCAGCACCATGCACAACCGCTGGCATCTCAGCCAGCCCGTCACGCCCGTGACGACCACGACCGTGGCGAAGGGTTAGTCGTGTCAAGACGACTGGGCACCCTCGCGACCCTGCTCTTCGTCTTGATGGCGGTCGTCGTGATTCAGGCCTTCAACGTGCAGTTCCTGCGGGCGCCGGCGCTCGATGCCTCGCCGATTAACCCTCGCAACGCTACGGTCGTGACCAATCAACCTCGCGGGACGATCTTTGCCGCCGACGGCTCGGTCCTGGCCCAATCGGTGCCGACCGGCTCGAGCTCGTCAAAGTACCGGCGCGTCTACCCCTACGGCGCGTTGACCGCCGGGGTGGTGGGTTTCTCGTCGCCCACCTACGGCGTCTGGGCCCTCGAAGCGCAGTACGACGCCTATCTTTCCCCGCACGCTCAGCCGCCGCAATCCTTCGAACAGGTGTTGGCCCCCACGTCCGCGGCCGACAATGTGACGTTGACGATTCAACCGTCGCTGAATCGAGTCGCGGCGCGCGCGCTCGCGGGTCAAGACGGCGCGGCCGTGGTGCTCGATCCACGTAACGGCGACGTTCTGGCGATGTACTCGAACCCGACCTACAACCCCATGCCGCTCACGTCTTCGACCTACACCGTCGCCTCCGCCGCGTGGAAGAAGGACACGACGAACAACGCGCACGGTTTCCCGCCCCTGGGTTCGGTCGCGACCCAGCAGAGCTTTCCGCCCGGCTCCACCTTCAAGGTCATCACGACGTCGGCCGTCGTCTCCCAACGCCCCGATCTCTTCTACAAGCAGTACCCGAGTGTCACGAATATCAAGCTGCCGAACTCGGATAAGAGGTTCTATAACTTTGGTAGAGGACAATGCGGTGGCGACATTCCCGAGATGCTGCCGCCTTCGTGCGACACCGGGTACGCCTTGGTGGGTCTCGATCTCGGCGCGAATCTTCTCGCTGCGACGGCCAACACTTTCGGGTTGAATGAAGTACCGCCGCTCGATCTGCCCGGCGTCGTGTCGAGCTACTTCCCCCCGGTGAGCGATCTCGCGAACAACCTGCCCTTCGTCGCGTACTCGGCGATCGGCCAGGGCAACGTTCGTTTGACCGCGTTGCAAAACGCCATGGTCGCGGCGGCCATCGCCAATAACGGCGTGATGATGACCCCACATCTCTTGAGCGAGGTCACCGGACCCGACGGTGCGGTCATCAAGCGCTACAAGGACAGTGCCTGGAAGACGCCGCTCACGCCCGCCCAGGCGGCGCGGATCGTGCCGCTGATGCAAGCAGTCGCTCAACGTGGTACGGCCTATGGAATCTTCCCCGCAGTTGACAACGTCGCCGCGAAGACCGGCACCGCTCAAGTCGGTAACTCGTCCAAGAACACCGACGACTGGATGATTGCCTTCGCCCCGGCCAACGCCCCCACGATCGCCGTTGCAGTCGTACTGCCATTCCAGCCTCAGGTGCAAGAAGGAGCCACCGCGGCCGGTCCGGTCATCAAGTGCATGGTCGAGGGCGCGCTGGCCCTCCAGGCGGGACTTCCGGTGTCGGGGACACCCACCACGTGCGCCGGCTGACTAGTAATCGTAACAAAGCCACGGCGTAGGCTGGACCTGATATGGAGCCCGTGAACGACCCTCGTCTCTACTCCAATCGCTACCGCGTCACACACCTGATCGCTCGGGGCGGTATGGCGATGGTCTACCGGGCCGAGGACGAACTGCTCAATCGCGCCGTGGCGCTCAAGATCCTCTACCCGGAGTTGAGTGAAGACCCGTCGTTCGTTGAGCGTTTTCGCCGCGAGGCCCAGGCGGCCGCCAACCTCTCGCACCCGAACATCGTTCCCGTCTTTGACTGGGGCGAAGACGACGGGACCTACTTCATTGTGATGGAACTCATCGAGGGCACCTCGCTCGCCGAAGTTTTGCGCAACTCGTCGACCCTCACGCCCGCGCGCAGCGCTCAGATCATCGCCCAGGTGGCGGCGGCCCTGGGCTACGCGCACCGCATGGGTGTGGTGCACCGCGACGTGAAGCCGGGCAACATCCTCATCACCCGCGAGGGCCAGGTGAAGGTCACTGACTTTGGCATCGCCCAGGCGGTCGCCAGCGAGGACCACCTCGCCGAAGAGGGTTCGGTCATGGGTACCGCGACGTACTTCTCGCCCGAGCAGGCCGAAGGCGCCTCGGTCGACGGGCGAAGCGACGTGTACTCACTGGGCGTCGTGCTCTACGAGATGCTCGTGGGTCGACCACCCTTTATTGGCGCGACGCCTCTGGAGGTCTCGAGCCAGCACGTGCACGGCAACGTGCCCCTGCTCTCGGAGTTCTCCGACGCCGTACCCCATGACCTCGAAGCGATCGTCATGGAAGCGCTCGCTAAATCCCCTGCTCAGCGCTATCAGACCTGCGACGAGTTCCGCGCGGACCTGCTTCGTTTCACGGAGGGCCAGCCCGTGCACGCCGCGCTTCGCGACGTGGCCTTTTTCGGAGCTGACGCCACTCGCGCGGTCAGCGCGGTCTCGGGAGGAGAGCGCACGCAGGCGGTGCCCTTGATGACGGGGCCACGCACCGACGTCCGCCGCCGCCGCCGATTCGGCGTGATCTTGCCCGTCGTCATCGCCATTTTGCTGGTCGCCGCCGCGGCCGCGATTGGCTACGCCTTGTCGCACAAGACCGTGGCGACGACGATGCCGGACTTGACGGGCCAAACGATCGCGAACGCCACCCAGACCCTCGGCAACGATCACCTCCTCATCGGCACGACGCACTTGATCGCGTCGAATCAGCCGAGCAGCACGGTTATCAAGACCACCCCTAAGGCGGGGGCCAAAGTGCAACAGGGTCAGGCCGTGGAACTCTGGGTGAGTTTGGGCCCGACCACGTCGCCGGTCACGATTCCTGACGTCACGGGCATGAGCATCGGTGACGCCGAGACGCTGCTGCAACAAAAGGGGCTCTCCTTTAAGCCCAACGTCACCTCGAACGCGCCGGCGGGCTCGATTCCCGATACGGTGCTCAACCAGAGCCCCAACGGTGGCACGCCGGGTAAGACCGGTGACACCGTGATTCTCTTCGTCCTATCGCCGAACTCGAAGTACCCCGTGCCCGACGTCACCGGCTCGACCAGCGCGCAGGCCGGGGCGACGCTTGGAAAAGACGGCCTCACGGTCAGCCCGACGATCCTGCACCAGTGCTCGAACACCATCACGTCGGGCCTGGTCATGGCGACGAACCCGAAGGCGGGGACCCCGGTTACCGGTGGCAGCGCGGTGCAGCTCATCGAGTCCTCGGGCGTCTGCCAGGTCGTGGTGCCGAGCGTCCTTGGTGACACGCAGGCTCAGGCCACCAACGCAATCAACCATCAAGGACTCGTGCCCGCCTTCACGACCGCCGACTCCTCGCTGTGTACGTCATCCGCGCAGGACGGCACCGTCGTGAGCCAGAGCGCCCAACCCGGAACCTCGGTTCCCTACAACACGACCATCGACATGATGGTCTGTCAGGGATTCAGCAGCGGCAGCGGCAGCGGCTGACCCCGTAGCATTGAGCCCCATGGCGAAATCTCCCGCGAAGAAGCAAAACCGTAAGTCGATTGGCCGCTACGTCGACGCCGAGGCGCGCGGTCGCGTCACCAAGCGCCGTCCGGTCGGCAGCGACCATAGCCCGCAGTGGTACGGCTGGGTGATCCTTGACCTGCTGGCCTTTGGGATGCTCGTGATCCTCTTCAACTACCTCTTGGTCTTGCCGGGCGCGGCGTCGCCGTGGTACCTGGTGCTCGGCCTGGTGACGATGTTCACCGGCTTCTACCTCGCCACGCGCTATCGCTGAACTAGCCGAGACGTTCGATAATCGTCGCGTTGGCGAGTCCGCCGCCTTCGCACATCGTGAGCAGCCCGTAACGACCCGACGTGCGCTCGAGTTCGTTGAGCAAGGTGGCGCAGAGCTTCGCGCCGGAGGCACCGAGGGGATGACCCAGGGCGATCGCCCCGCCGTTGACGTTCACCTTCGCGAGGTCGACGTGGTGCTCTTTCTGCCAGGCCAGTACCACCGAGGCGAAGGCCTCGTTGATCTCGACCAAGTCGATGTCGTCGAGGGTCAGGCCCGAACGCTCGAGGATCTTCGTGGTGGCGGGAATCGGTCCGGTGAGCATGGTGACCGGGTCCACGCCGGCCAAGGCGAATGAGTGAAATCGCGCGCGCGGCGTGTAGCCGAGTTCGCGGGCGCGCTCTTCGCTCATGATGAGTACCGCCGAAGCTCCGTCGGTGATCTGCGAGGAGTTGCCGGCCGTGACCTTACCGCCCTCCTTGAAGGCAGGCTTTAAGTTCGCGAGCGCTTCGAGGCTCGAGTCGGGTCGGATGCCCTCGTCGACTCTCATCAGTTCATCGGTCGCTCGGCCCTCGTCGTCGCGCACGTAAACCGGAACGATCTCGCGTTCGAAGCGGCCCTCCGCCGTGGCTCGAGCGGCGCGCTGGTGACTCTGGACCGAGAAGGCGTCGAGGTCCTCACGGGTGATCCCCCACTGGTCGGCGATCATCTCGGCGCCGATTCCTTGATTCTTGAGCCCGCCCACGGGCTCGTAGCGGGCCTGCACCCGAGGACCGAAGGGGAATCCCGCGCCTTGGCCCATCGACGAACCCATGGCGACGCGGGTCATGACTTCCACGCCCGCCGCGACCACGACGTCGTAAGCGCCCGCCATCACGCCCTGGGCCCCGAAGTGAAGTGCCTGCTGGCTCGAGCCGCACTGGCGATCAATCGTGGTGGCCGGCACGGACTCGGGCCACCCGGCCGCGAGCACGGCCGAGCGCCCGACGTTAAAGGCCTGCTCGCCGACCTGGCTCACGCATCCCATGATGACGTCATCGACCAGCACCGGATCGAGTCCATTGCGTTCGACCAGGGCGCGCAGGGCTTCGGAGGCGAGGTCCACTGAATGCCAGTTCCGTAGTTTTCCGTTGCGCTTGCCCCCCGGGGTGCGCACCGCGTCGACGATGACCGCAGTCGTCATGGGTCTTCCTTTCGCTCGGGGGCCGAGCCCCACCGCGCGAAGCCTAGGGGAGGTTTTGGGAGGTATCGTCACCATCGTGGTCGCGCTCGCCAAGAACATGGACCGTTGGCTCGGCAACGGCGGAATGGCCCTCATCGCCGAGCTCGGCGCGACCTTCACTTCCTACGGGGTCGATGGCGAGGAGCTCGGCTGGGTCGAGGGGGACTTCGTGCCCTCGGCCCTGGCCTGTAATCCTCACGGCGTCGTCCAGGCCGGCGTGCACGCGGTGCTGCTCGACGCGGCGATGAACTTCGCCATCAACGCCGCGCTGTCGCCGCTTGATCGCACGCAGGCGACGATTGAGATCACGACGGAGCTGCTGCGCCCGGCCGAGCGCGAGAGCGTCTTTCGCCTGCGCGGCGAGGTCGTGCGCTTGACACGTCGAATCGCCTACGGCGAAGCGAGCGTCTATGACGCCGAGGACAAGTTGGTGTCGCGCGCGACGGGCACGTTCCTCGTGCAGCGCGCCGACTAGATGTGGTTCGCGGGGATCTGTCCGAGCCGTCCGGCCTGGTAGTCCTCGAAGGCCTGCTGTAGTTCGTCGCGCGTGTTCATCACGAAGGGCCCGTACGCCGCGACGGGTTCGCGGATGGGCTCGCCGCCGAGAATCAGGACTTCGTAGGCGCTGGTGCGTGAGTCTTGGGAGTCGTTCGCCGAAAGCACGACGAAGTCGCCGTCGACGTGCAGCGCCATCTGGCCCTCGCTGAGGGCCGCTCGGTCCAGGCCGGCCGTGCCCGCGCCCTGGAGCACGTAGGTCAGTGCGTTGTAGGAAGGATTCCACGGCAGGACCAAATGTCCCCCCGGCATGATCGAGGCGTGCACGAGCGTGATGGGCGTGTGGGTGACTCCGGGGCCATCGAACTCACCGAGCGAGCCCGCGATGATGCGCACGATGGCGTCACCCTGGTCGTTGGTGAGGAGCGACACGGCGCGCGCGCCGATGTCTTGGTAGCGAGGCGAGGTCATCTTCAACTTGGCGGGCAGATTGACCCAGAGCTGGACGCCGTGAAACAGTCCGCCCGAGTCGATCAGCGCGTCCGGCGGGCGCTCGATGTGCAAGATCCCCGCGCCCGCGGTCATCCACTGCGTGGCGCCGTTTTCGATCATGCCGCCGCCGCCGATGGAGTCCTGGTGGAGAAAGGTGCCTTCCATCATGTAGGTCACGGTCTCAAAGCCGCGGTGGGGGTGCCAGGGAGTGCCCTTGGGTTCGCCCGGGCCGTAGTCGACCTCGCCCATCTGGTCCATATGCACGAAGGGATCGAGGTCCGCGAGGTCAATGCCGGCAAAGGCGCGCCGCACGGGGAAGCCCTCGCCCTCGAGTCCGCGCGGGGCGGTGGTGATGGACTTCACGCGACGCGCGCGCGCACCCTCGTGGGGAACGGCGACCTTGGGAAGTTCGAGCGGATTTTCGACGGAGACGGCAGGCATGGCGTTCAGCCTAATGACGCAGGGGGACGTTCACTTCGCTCCTGACGCGCGAGGACCGCGACCGCGAGCACGATCAGCGTGCTCGAAAGCAGCGACACCGTCCCGGGACCCCAATTCTCGCCCCCGAGCGACGGTGGGCGGCCGAGCCAGTCGGCCAGGGAGGCGCCGAGCGGTCGGGTGAGGACGTAGGCGCACCAAAAACTCGCGATGGGCGCGCGGCGGCGAAGCGCGAACTGCGAGGCGACCAGCGTGATCAGCGCGAGAAAGAGCACCGCGGAGTCGAGGTACCCGAGCCCGAGCGTCGCCGCCGTCCAGTCACCGACGGCGGTGCCGAGCGCGAAGGTGGCGGTGACACTCGCCCAGTAGAAGAGTTCTCGTCGAGGGGTGGTGATGGAGTGGATCGACAGCGTGCGCTCGACGCGCTGCCACGTGGCAAAGACGCCGAGCAGCACCACGCCAAAGACGACCGAGGACACGACGTAGGCAACGCCGAGCCCCACGTGCACGACGTCGGCGCACATCGTGCCAAAGACGCTGACCATCACGACGCAGAACCAGTAGGTCCAGGTCTGGTAGCGAGGGCTGTTGAGTTGTGTGAAGAGGGAAACGGCGAAGACGGCACCCGCGGCGAGCACCGCCAAAGCCGGATTGACGCGATGGACGAAGTAGTCCGAGGTCGCCTCACCCATTCCCGTGGTGAGTAGTTTGATGAACCAGAACTCTGCCGTGACCTCGGGCACCTTGGAGCCATCGAATCGCCACGCGAGGTAGCGCCTGGCGTGTCGAGCGCTCATTACTCCGAAGCGAGGTGGTCGAGAAACAGCGTGGGATCAACGGCGATAAAGAGCGCGGTGGCCGACGCGACCTTGACGTCGCCGGCGTTCACGCTGGCCTCGAGATGCAGCTTGCGCCCGTTTCGACGTTCGAGCGTCGCACGGGCGATGAGGGGAGTGTCAAGCGGGGTCGGCGCGTGATACGTGATGTCGAGTCGACCGGTGAAGGCGAGCAGATCGTGAATCGCGAGGACCAGACCCATGGTCTCGTCGATGAGAGCGGCCACGACGCCTCCGTGCGAGCGACCCGGGGCACCCTCGAAGGCCTTGCCGAGGGAGACCTCCATGAAGGACGTCCTTCCCTCGCGCCACAGTGTCGCGCCCAAGCCCATGGGATTGGCCGAGCCCGAAACGATCGAGTCGGCGAAGAGTTGGTGGCGCACGTGCCGGCCCTCTTCGGGAATGGACATCTTGAACTCCGCGAACGATGAAGGCATGGGACGCGAACGAACGGGTGCGGTGTCGACTATCTCGCGCAGCGCCACCAGGTGAGGAAGAAAGCGCTCGAGGTCATCGTCGCTCATTTCGTGGGCGACGAATTCGTGGCCTAAGTTGCGCATCGCCGCCGCGACCTCGGCGCGCAGATCGGCGTTCACTAGCTGCCGGTGTAGAACTCGTCAGCCGCCATGAGCGCGCGCTCCAGACGAGCGAGACCGTCGCGGGCTTCGTCGTCGGTGATCGTGCACGGCGGCACGACGTGGAGACGATTGAAGTTGGCGAAGATCAAGAGGTGCTCGGCCCGACAGGCGGCGAGAACGGCGTTCATGGCCGGAGAGCTTTGCCCGTAGGGCGCGAGGGGTTCGCGCGTCGCGCGATCACTCACCAAGTCGAGCGCAAAGAAGACGCCCAGCCCGCGCACCTCGCCAATCACGCGATGGCGACGCTCGAGGTCGAGTAGGCCCGGGCGCAGCACTTCGTCACCGATTCGACGAGCGTTCTCGACGATGCCCTCGGACTCCATCGCGTCGATCGTGGCCACGGCCGAGGCACAGGCCAGGGGATGGCCCGAGTAGGTGAGTCCGCCGGGGTAGACGCGGTCATTGAACGTGGCGGAGATCGCTTCGTTGAGCACGACGCCACCCAAGGGCACGTAGCCCGAGTTGACCCCTTTGGCGAAGGTGACGAGGTCGGGCTTCACCTCGTGTTGGTGGTAAGCGAACCACGAACCCGTGCGTCCAAAGCCGCACATGACCTCGTCGGCGATGAACACGATGCCGTAGCGGTCACAAAGTTCGCGGACGCCTCGCAGGTAGCCCGGCGGAGGCACCATGATGCCCGCGGTGCCCGGGATGGTCTCAAGGATGATGGCCGCGATCGTTGACGGCCCTTCGAATCGGATGGTCTCGTCGAGGTGCGCCAGTGCGCGCTCGCACTCCTCGGCCTCGTTCGCCGCGTAGAAACTCGACCGGTAGAGGAACGGCCCGAAGAAGTGCACGACGCCCGCCGCCCCCTGGTCGTTGGCCCAGCGCCGCGGGTCGCCCGTCAAGTTGATCGACGTGGCCGTCGCGCCGTGGTAACTGCGATAGGCCGACATGACCTTGGGTCGCCCGGTGTGCAGGCGCGCCATTCGCACCGCGTGCTCGACGGCCTCGGTGCCACCGTTGGTGAAGAAGACTTTCGCCGCGCCGTCAAAGGAGCGGTCCAGTATTCGCTCGGCCGCTTCGTAACGCGAGTGGTAACCGTGCTGGGGCGCGATCGTCGCGAGAATGCCCGCCTGTTGTTGAATAGCGCGCACCACGCTGGGGTGTTGGTGACCGATGTTGGTGTTGACGAGCTGGGAGGAGAAGTCGAGCAGGCGCGTGCCGTCTTCGGCCGTGACGTAGACACCTTCGGCGTCCTTGATCATCAAAGGATTGAGGGTGGCCTGGGCCGACCACGAGTGAAAGACCGAGGCGCGCTCTCGGTCCACGCTGGATAACTGCGAACGGTCGGTGGCCATGGCGAACTCTCCTCTTCGCTATAACGCTAATCGCGGATGAACGATCGGCGCATTTTGCGCTCGCCCTTGGTCTTCTCGACGTCGAGTCGATAGCGACGAAACTGGCTCCTCGATTCCGTGATCGCACTCGCACTCGCACCGAGCTCATCTTTAAGTTGGCTTTGAGCAGTTTTCTCGCCGGGCGTCGCATTACTCGGTCGCGCTACAGTCGCCTCATGGGGAGCCAACGGATGCCCGGCGGAGTAGTTCACCAACTTCCCCCCGACCTGCGTCGAGCTCTCGCGGCCAACGTTCGAGCGCTCGACGCCTGGAAGGACATCACGCCGTTGGCGCGCAACGAGTTCATCTGTTGGGTGGAGGACGCCAAACAGGACAAGACCAGAGAGCGACGCATCCGCCGAACGCAAGAAGAACTTGAAGAGGGCCAACGCCGGCCGTGCTGTTGGCCCGGGTGCAAACATCGAGAGCGCACCGGAAGTGAAAGGGCGCAGAAGCCCGCCGTTACACATCGCCCCGAATAACGGCGGTCAATCGTTGGACGCGAAGAGCGCGACCGAGTTCAGCTTCGAAGTCTCCACTCGTTCATCGTGACGCGCGTTCGCATAGACGCGGTGTTGGGTAACCATCTCGAGATAGAGGCCGGCCTGAGGGCCGACTCGACATCCCGCCACTTGATCGCGACGGTTTGACCAGAGGTCGATGAAGCGTTCACGCGACTCCACGAGGCGCGCCAGAACGGCGCGAGTCCTCAGGCGCCTACGAAAGAGTCCAACTTGGCGAACGCTTGGCTCCAACCTCTCTCACTGGGGGACACGTAGTCTTCTCGGAGCCACTGGCGGATCTCGAGTCGAGTTCGTCCGTCGGCTTCGTCGTAGAACTCGACGCGCAATCTCGTCTCGAACGGCTCAGTACCCTCTGGCAACTGGCCGGTGACGCGCAAGGTGCCGTCGAGGAGTTCGCTATCGACGACTTCAGTGAAGTCGATTCGGCCAAATACCCTCACGTCGGGCTCGTCCGGAAACCACTCTGACCAGCTCAGATAACCACCGACGCGCACGTCGAACTCGATCTCATCGATGGCATTGCCAATCGGGCCCCCCCACGCCGCAAAGTGTTCCGGAACCGTGAAGGCCTGGTAGACGCGCGCGCGTCGCGTTGATCACGCGCGTCAAAGTGAGTTGTGGTGCTGTCGTGGTCACGATCCGCCTCTCTTGATTTCAGTTTTGGATTCAGTTCTTGTCGGCGTCGTGCTTGGCTGATCGGACTCGAGCCGAGAGAGGCGCTCGTCAAGGCGTTCGAGGCGCTCGTTCCAGAGCCGCTCGTGGCGCGCGAGCCAGACCGTCGCGCTGGAGAGCGACGTCGGAGAGAGTCGAGCGCTGCGCCACCTTCCATGTTGGCTACGGGTGATGATCGACGCTCGCTCGAGCACCTTGAGGTGTCTTGAGATTGCCGGGAGGCTGATGGAAAAGGGCGCCGCAAGTTCGGTGACCGTCGCCTCGCCTGTGGCGAGATGTTCCACGATGCCCCGACGCGTCGCGTCGGCGAGCGCGCCAAAGAGCAGGTCAAGGTCCTCGCTGGGAGAATTCGACGTTATATTTAACATGATGGTTAACTATAGTGACCGATCGATCCCGATTCAAGCCTCAGCGTGGCGGTCCAGTCCTTTCTCGTCCGTAGCAGCGCGGCGACGTTCGTGTGAATCGCGCGATCCGGCGCGACCAATGTTCTAGACGAGCTGTGAGGCGGAATCAACGCGCAACCCCGTGGGACCTGCGCTGCGAGTCATAATTACAACCATAATGCTGCGTAGCGTGTTAATAGGCCGGGAAAGAGGTACTATAACAACTGTTAAACCGTCTTAGGGAGTTTAAAAGGTGGAAAGCCAGCCGATAAGTACCATTGTAGAGTGGGAGGAGCATTTCGGTGGCGCGGTTCGCCGACTTCGCCAAGCGCGCCGCTTCACCCAGGTCGAATTGGCACAGAGGGCCAACGTCTCGTTGAGCGCACTGAAGAACCTCGAACGAGGACGCGGCTCGAGTCTGTCGAGCGTGGTGCGCGTCGCGCGTGCCCTGGGTCGCGCTGAGTGGCTCGACTCCTTCGCTCCCGCTGAGTCCGCCTTCAGCCCGATGGAGATGCTGCGCGAGAACGCCGCCGCGTCGCGTCCACGCCGAGTGCGTCACCCGGTGGCTCGACCGTGACGTACACCGCCGCCGCCGTCCTCGAGGTCTCCGCGTGGGGTCGGCGCGTCGGCGCCGTTGCCCTGAATCCCGCCACCGGCTTCTACGCCTTTGAGTACGACGAGCGCTGGTTGCGCGATGGCGTGGAGCTCGCCCCACTGCACATGCCGCGGCGCCTCGGGATCTACGAGTTCCCTGACCTGTCTCGCTCGACCTTCTACGGCCTGCCGGCCATGCTCGCCGACGCCCTGCCGGACCGGTTCGGCAGCGCCCTCGTGACCGCGTGGATGAGTGATCAGGGCATCCGTGCCTCGCAGGTCACACCCCTGGACCGGCTCGCCTACGCCGGCTCACGCGCCATGGGCGCTCTCACCTTCGCCCCGCCCGCCGGGCCCGAAACCAGCGTGCCCAGCCTGGTCCAGGTTGCGCGTCTGGTCACCGCCGCGCGCTCGGTCCTACGCGGGACGCTGCATGAGGACTTCGTGCACGAAGCCCTGGCTGACTTGATCACCGTGGGCTCGACGGCCGGCGGGGCTCGGGCCAAGGCCGTCATCGCCTTCAACCCCGAGACCTACGAGATGCTCTCGGGTCAGTTCAGCGCGCCCGAAGGATTCGAGCAGTGGTTGATCAAGCTCGACGGCGTCGGCGACCCCGCAGCCCCGGGCACGGACCCGCTGGCTGATTCTCAGCCCGACGGTCGCGTCGAGTACGCCTACTACCTCATGGCGCGCGCCGCTGGCATCAATATCAGCGAGTCTCGACTCCTGCTCGAGGGACCGCGCGCGCACTTCCTGACACGCCGCTTCGATCGCGCGGCTGGCAACGAGCGCGTCCACAGCCAGACCCTCTGCGCGCTGGCGCACCTCGACTACAACATGAGCCGCACGCACTCATATTCGAGTTACTTCCTCACCGCGAGAGAGCTCGGACTTGACGTCGCACGCGAGATCTTCCGTCGCGCGCTCTTCAACGTGGCCAGCGTCAATCGCGACGACCACACGAAGAACGCCTCGTTCATGCTTAGCGAGCACGGGAACTGGCAGCTGGCACCCGCCTATGACGTCACGCACTCGTACTGGGACGCTGAGTGGCCCCAGGAACATCAGATGAGCGTGAACGCCAAGTTCGCCGGGATCACTCTCGACGATTTTCGGGCCATGGGCGATCGTCACGAAGTCCCCGCTATTGCGGCGACCATCACCCAAGTCAACGAGGCCATCGATCACTGGCCCGACTTCGCCAGTGACGCCGGGGTGGACGCAACGACCACGGCCACCGTCGCGGCTGACATTGAGCGCTTCCGCCCACGCTGAATCATTGCCAGGTCCGCCACCGGCGTTCTTTACAACCTGGTTCGTCGGCGTGGCCCCCAACGATCGTCTGGCAGTCGTCCGCGGGCTGGGCCATCTTCCTGGTCTCCTTGAACACGGACCACCTCCTCAACGAGAGTTGAGGTCAGCGGTCGACCGGTGTCAAGGGTCAGGTGTTGTTGTGTCCACCATCAGGTGTTGTTGTGTCAACCGTCTGAACCCGCAGGTGTTGCAATACGGCCTCTTGGTGGGGCTAGTAAGAATCGAACTTACGACCTCGTCATTATCAGTGACGCGCTCTAACCGACTGAGCTATAGCCCCGCAGGGGTACCAATCTACACCAGCCCAAAAAGTGTCACTGAGCCGTGGCGTCGTCCCAGAACTTCGCCGCGATGGACTGAGAGGCCGTGGCGAGCAGCTGGCCGCTCTCACTCCAGAGGAATGCCGTGCCCTGCGCGAAACCGCCGTGCAGCGCGTGCATTCGAATTTCGCACAGCACCCATTCGCTAGGTTCGAGCGCCGCGATGCGGATCGAATTGTCGAGACTGCGACCCATGGTGCTTCGCCCGAGCGGCTGGGTCGCGCCCCCTGAGACGTAGTCGCCGAAGATCGCGAGCGTCGCCGCTGACGGCGTCAGATGTCCGGGGACTCGAGCCCAGAGCGCCGAATTGGGTGATCCGGGGGTGCCGTCGAGCTCGTCAAAGGATCGCCCCGAGGCGATCCTCGTCTCTACGTGGTTGAAGATGGAGTTGGCAAATCGCCGGGGCATCACTCGCTCGGGGCATTCGAGGGGAACCTTGACCACGGGCATGGTGACCCAGGGGGTGGGCGCACTCAAGTCCCCGGTGCCAAAAGAGCCGTTCACCGTCAGGATCTCACGATCGTCGACGAAGGTCGTGGCGCGCGCCTGGGTGACGTTTCGACCAACGACGGCGAGATCGGTGACGACGCGGACCTGGGCACCCAAGGGTGCGTAGGAAAGATACTGCGCCGTCGCCCAAATCGTCGGCCGCTCGCTCGCTTCCTCGAGCGCCACGAGCCCCGAGGCCAGTCCGCAACCGCCGAAGAGGAACTTCCCGGGAGTGATAATGCGCTCGGTGACCTGAAAGGTCCACGTGGTGTCGTCCTCGCGCGTCATACCAAGGAATTCACGGACCTGCACGACGTGTGAGGTTAACCCAACGCCACGCGCACCCTTCGAGCGGTCAGACTGGTGCGTGCTCGATCCGCGTTTTGTCTATCTCGCCGTGGGTCTTTCGGTCATCGGTGCATACGGCTACGTGCGCGACACCCTTCGAGGAACGACGGCGCCCAACCGCGTGACGTGGTCGTTGTGGGGGATCGAGGGTGTGCTCGCGGCCATCAACGAGATTGAGCAGCACGTCGGCCTCGCGGCGCTCATGACCCTGATGCTCGGTCTGGTCCCGATCGTCGTGGTGGCGGCGTCGTTTCGCAATCCTCACGGGGTGTGGTCGCTGGGTCCCTTCGACGTCGTGTGCGGAGCGGTCTCCTTGCTCGGTCTTGGTGCGTGGCTCTTCGTCCACGAAGCCACGCTGGCGCTCGTCTCCTTCGTCGCGGCCGATCAGATCGCCGCGCTACCGACGTTGCGCAAATCGTGGAGGGCGCCCGAAACCGAGTCGTCGGGAGTCTTCTTTCTCGGCGCGGCCAACACGCTCATCACGGTCTTGACGCTCAAAGCCTTCACGACCGCGGGCGTCTTGTTCCCGGGCTGCATCATGGTGATGGATTTCTGCCTGGCGACCCTCATCTTCACTCGAGTGGGACCGCGCCTGCGCGCTCGCCGAAGGGTCTCGTTGGCGTGAGGACGTGGCCACCGGTACCGTGACCCCGTGGCGACGCTTCCCTTCCACTGGCACGCACTCGCGCTTATCGCGATCGCGGGGGGCGTCGCGAGCGTGGTGCGCGTGTCAACTTCGAGTCGCCAACGCCTCCAGGGATCGGTCGCGGTGCTCGCCTTCGCCGCCGCCACCCTCTGGCCGGTCGGCGACCTGGCGGCGTCCGTCTCCTTGAGCGTCGCGACGCTGCAGCGACTGGTTTTGATGCTGCTCGTGGCGCCGTTCATCTTGCTCGCCGCCCCCACGACGACCTGGGTCGCGGTGACCCGGCCCGCGTGGATCGATTTCGTGGCGCGGCGTCTGGTGCGTCCCGCTCCGGCGATGCTGGTCGTCACCGTCGTCGGGACGGCCACTCTCTCGGTACCGGTCGTGGATTGGGGAGCGAGTTCGCTCTGGGCTCGAGACTTCATGGTGCTCGTCGTGGTCTTGAACGGCGTCGTGATGTGGTTGCCGGCCCTGGGCTTGGTGCCCGGCGCGCGTCGATTGAGTGAGCTCGGACGAGCGGCCTACGTGTTTGTCTCCGCGCTGGTGGTGACGAGTCTCTCGATCGTGTGGATCTTCGCCCGTCACCCCCTGTACTCGTCGCTGCATCACCAACAGCACTTCGTGCACCTCTCGGCACTCGCCGATCAACAGGTCGCGGGCTTCGTCGCCAAGCTCGGTGCTTATCTGCCCATGTGGGTCGTGTCCTTCGTGATCTTCTCGCGCGCCGACCGGCGTGGCGACGCCCTCGAGGAGTCACCGCTGCATTGGGCCGACGTAGAACGTGAGTTGCTCCGTGCTGAGCGTCGGCGCGCTCGCGATGAGCGCTCGCGCGGTGCGCGCTAGGACGTTCTTGGTAGATTGGGGACCCTTACGGGGACGTAGCTCAGTTGGTAGAGCGCGGGCTTTGCAAGCCTGAGGTCGTGGGTTCGAGCCCCATCGTCTCCACCGCGGGGACAGGACGGGGCTGTCAGGACGGGGCTGTCAGGACGGGGCTGTCAGGACGGGGCTGTCAGGACGGGGTCGCCAGGCGAAGCGAGCGTCGCGACTTTCGGCGCCTGACGACTCGACGTGAGCGAACGAGACGGGCCGCGACGAGTTCACGAACGGTTCGCCGAAAGAAAAGACCAATTTTTCAAGTTCAATGAAACGCCCCCTCCTCGCTTCGCGATCGCCCCTTATGAAACCGATCGTGAAGTGAGGAGGGGGTGAAGGATTTAGAGGTCGCGGTAGTGCTCTCGCCAGATGATTCGATACACCTTGACCTTGCGCGGGATGGCCCGAAGCCCCGGGATGAAAGGCAAGAAGAGCAGGATCACCGAGAGCAGCATCATGAGGGCCCAGATCTGCACGTCCGCGTTCGCGCTTGAGTTAAACGGCGCGATCTGGTACCAGCCCGAGTAGAGCCAGAGCCAGGCCTGGCCGGGGTAACTGCCAGTCTCGTTCATCATGCCCCACTGCTCACCCAGCAGATGGTCCTTCGACGCTTTGTTGGCGAGGTAGGAACCGTCCGAGAGGAACAGCAAGGGCTTGGTGAAGTCGGTCGTGTAGAAGCCGTTCTGGGTCACGAGCGACTGGTCGAGCGCGCCGGTTCGAGCCATCTGGGTGAGGTCGCTAATGAACACCGGCACGGGGCCGGCGTTGGTCGCCGGGACCACGACTTGATCGTTGGCGTAGGTCATCTTCGCCGCGGCGTTGGTGTAGTTGGTGACCCAGCCACTTCGCGTGGAACTCGAAGCGCTGCTCCACTGCTGGAGTCCCTGGTCCAGCGTCGGCTGGTTGGGGAGCGCCCTCAAGGGATCGATGACGAAGTCGCGCACGGTGTTCACGGGGTGTCGAGCGCCGGCCCACTTGGCGAGGGCGAGTGGGCCGAGTTTTTGCCCTTCGCTCGCGGTGTTATAGGGAGCGCCGTACTGCGCGGTCCCTGAAGTGCCGTTGAGTTCACTCAACGCGGTCTGGGCGAAGTCCACCGGAGTGGCGTTCGACCAAGTCTTGATCGTGACCGAGGGGTCGTCGGGCGATCCAAAGAGGACCGCGAGCACGATGGTCAGTATCAGCACCACCGCGACGGCGATGGTGCCCTCTTTGATGATGTCGTAGGGGGCGTGTCCGCCCTTCCACTCGGGAGCGTCGACGTCGGGTCGAAAGGCCTTCTTCATTGGATCGGCTCCTTGTCATCGGCGAAGGGCGGCACGACACCCTTGACGCGCACCATCAAGACGTGAGCCCCCGTGAGAAGCACGGCGGCCAGGGGCAAGAGCACGATGTGCCACATCAGCATCTGGCCGAGATTGAGCACGTTGAAAAATGCTCCGGCGCCCGATGCGTTGATGCCGTCCTTGGCCTGCGTGGTGATCCACTGCGAGTCGAAGTTGCTCTGGCTCGCGTAACCGGTAAAGGCCGTGGCGATCGAAGCGAGGAAGGTGACCACGCCCGTCATCCACGTGAGCGTGCGCCCGCCGCGCCACGAGGCCATGAAGAACTTGCCCCAGAGGTGAATGACCATCGCGAAGAAGAAGATCTCGACGCTCCAGAGGTGCAGCGAGTTCACGAAGTGCCCGATCGAGGAGAGATGCCACCACTGAGGGCCCTCGATCGCGAGCACGCAGCCCGTGAGGATGACGACCATCAGCGCCGCCATGGTCGTGACGCCAAAGACGTAGATCCACGAGGAGACGTAGGTCGGCTGGGTGTCGGGGAGAAGCTTTTCGGGTGGCAGTTTGCCCGCGGCGCGGCGGCGCAGGCGCGTCGTCCACTGACGATCAATCTCGGTCGTGCTCATCGGGTCTCCTTGCGACGACGCCGCCCGGGGAACGGCACGAGGAGTGCCACCACAAAGGTCACCACCATGAGGGCAATGACCGTCGCGTTCGCGTAACTAATTTCAATGAAGTGCCAGTGAAGGAAGTGGCCCGGATGATCCAGGTTGATCAAGGCACCCACCGTATAGAACCAGTTCATCGTTTAGTTCCTCCTTGGGTCTTAGGAAATTCTTACCGACCTCAAGGCGAACCTAATAGGGTCCTAAGACCCTTCTAGCGGGCGACGGACTCTCGTTTCGTGCCCGCGACGCGGTCGCGGGCGCACTGGCGGAGGTTGAATTGGGTCACGCCGATGGTGAGCGACACGGCTCCGGCGACGTGCAGCTCCACCAACCACGCCGGCAAGTGCGTCAGGTACTGGACCGCGCCGATCGCGGCCTGGGCGAGGGCGATCAGGACCAAGCGCCGGACCCCGAATTTCAGCGCCTCGGGGGCCGCGCTACGCCAGATGGCGGCGAGCAGCCCCGCCACGAGCCCGATGAAGAGCACGGCCATGAGCGAGTGGACCCACGCGGCCGCCGAGAAGGCGAAGGGCAAACGTCGAGCGACGAGTTGGCCCGAGAACGATCCGGCGTGTGGCCCCGAGCCCGTCGCGGCGGTGCCGGTCGCGACGAGGACCGCGAAGGGGATCCACAGCAGGCGCGCGAGCAACTTGAAATAGGGATCGCGCACGTCCGCGCGACGCCCGGGACCGTACTCGTACTTCGAATGGTGATAGAGGACCGCGCCGATGCTCACCATCGACAGCGAAAGGACCATGTGGGTCGACACGAGCCAGGGATTGAGCTTGGAGTAGACGACGAGGCCGCCGAGAAAGGCTTCGGCGACGACGCCCACGATGAGTGAAAACGAGAGCCACAAGAGGTCGCGACGGCGCTCCTCGCGCAGCAGCGCGGCGAGGTACGTCGCAACCGCGGTCAGCACGAGGGTGAGGGTCACCACCCGGTTGGAGTACTCGATGAGGGGGTGAATACTCCAAGACCCACTGATTCGATGGTGAAAGCAGGTGGGCCAGTCCGGGCAGCCCAGTCCCGAACCGGTGAGGCGTACGGCCGCTCCGGTCAGGACAATGATGATCATCGCCAGGAAGGTCGCGAAGGCGAACCAGCGAAATGTGGGCGCACTTATTTTTCGAGTGGTCGCGAAGGGCACGGGACTAGCCTAGGTAATCGCGCACTCCTAGACTGTACCGAGTGACAATCACGGCCCCAATCTCGACTTCGATGCGTGACGTCCTCAAGGGCTACGTCGCGCTGACGAAGCCACGGATTATTGAACTGCTGCTGGTCACGACGGTTCCGACCATGGTGGTCGCCGCGAAGGGAATCCCCGGCTTCTGGCTGATCATCGCGACCTTGGTGGGCGGGACGCTGGCCGCGGGCGGAGCCAATGCTTTCAACATGGTGATCGACCGTGACATCGACGCGGTGATGGAGCGAACCAAACGTCGCCCCCTCGTGACCGGTGTCATGAGTCCTCGTTCGGCGACGCTCTTCGCCGTCGCCCTCGAAATCGTCTCATTCGCGGTGCTCGCTCTTTGGGTCAATCAACTCTCGGCGTGGCTCGCGATGTCGGCCACCGCTTTTTACGTCATCATCTACACACTCATCTTGAAGCGCCGCTCGAAGCAGAACATCGTGATTGGAGGCGCCGCGGGCGCGGTGCCGGCCCTCATTGGTTGGTCGGCCGTCACGAACTCCTTGGGTTGGACACCGGTTTTGTTGTTTCTCGTCATCTTCATTTGGACGCCGCCGCACTTCTGGGCCCTGGCCGTGCGTTACCGCGACGACTACGCCGCGGCTCACGTGCCAATGATGCCCGTCGTGGCCTCGCTTCGTCGCACCACGCTCGAGATCTTGATCTATTCGGTCCTGATGTGGGCGCTGACGGTGTTGATCGGGCCGAGCGCGCACTTGGGTTGGGTCTACGCGATCAGTTCGATGGTGCTCGGCGCCGTCTTCACGTACTACGCGCTCTTGCTCTATCGACACGCGCGCACGGGTACGGCCGACGTGGCCGAGGCGATGCGGTTGTTTCACTTCTCGATCACGTACCTGTCAGCCCTCTTCATCTTGATGGCCGTCGACACTCTTGTCCGATACCACTAAGCCGCCGCGGGCCGGCCCTTCGCCGATGATGATGATCTCTCTCGGGATCGGTGCGACCGTGGCCATCGTGATGATCCTCGTGGTCTCGTGGCTGACGAGCGCGCACAACACCAATGCGCCCTCGGGCGCCCTTCCCCCGAGCGCGCTGGTGGGAAAGTCCGTGAAGCCCTTTCACGCGAGTGGCCTCAACGGCGGTGTGGTGAAGGCGCCGTGGGCCAGTGGTCATCCGGGCGTGGTGATCTTCTTCGCGAGCTGGTGCGGGCCGTGCCAGCACGAGATGCCCAAGGTGGCGTCCTACCTCGACGCGAATCCGCCCGGACGGGTACGCGTCGTGGGCGTTGACGTCAACGACCCGAACGCCTCGGCGCAAAGTTTCGTGAAGAAGGTCGGCGTGCACTTCGCCATTGGCACCGACCCTAATTTTTCGATCACCGCCGGTGATTTCGGTTTCGGCCAGATTCCCGAGACGGTCTTCGTGAACGCGCGCGGCATCGTCCAGCAGGTCTATTTCGGGGCGATCCCCGTCAAGCAGCTGGCGGCCGGCATCGCGCGGCTCGGGGCCTAGTCGAAGCGAAAGGTTCGCGCCGCCAGCACCGGCGCGAGGATCGCCCAAAGTCCCAGACTCAGCCAATCGCCCCCGCTCGGAAGGCCGCCGTGCTCGAGGACCCGGCGCAGCCCTTGGGCCATGGCGCCCGATGGCAGGGCGACGACGGCGCGCTGCACGCTCATCGGCAAGGAACTCAAGGGAACGACGATCCCCGAAAGCAGCAGCAACACGAGGTAGAGGCCGTTGCTGGCGGCCAGGTTCACTTCCGCGCGCAGGCGCCCCGCGAGGGCGAGGCCAATGCCGGCACAGCCGAAAGTTCCCAGGAGCAGCACGCCCAGTACCGCTCCCGCGCCCACGAGGCCGCCACGGGGGTGCCATCCGAGCGCGAGTGCGACCGCGCCGAGCACGACGATTTGGATGACCTGGGTCACGAGTATCCCGGCGATCTTGGCACCGATCAGCCGCGGACGCCCCAGCGGCGTGACGTGCAGACGACGGATCACGCCGAAGTTGCGCTCGAAGCCCGTCGCGATTGACAGAGCCACGAGCGACGTCGAGAGCACGCACAGCGCGATGATGCCCGGCGCGACGAAATCGACCCGATGTGGCGTGGGGAGGGAGGTGACGTGGGTCTGGGTGAAAAAGACTAGGAGCACGACCGGGATGCCAATGGTCAACAACAGCGTCTCGCCCCGGCGAATCGTCATCGCGACCTCGGCGCGCGTCTGCGCCCACCAGGCCCTCACGAGGCGACCTGCGCGCGCTCGTCGCTGATGAGCTCCAGGTAGCGCTCCTCGAGCGAGGCGCGCGTGCGCAGTGAAACGATTGAAAGTTGGCGCTGGCTGAGAAAGCTCGTCAGGGTGTTCAGCCGTTCGGGTGTCGAGGCGAGTCGACAGCGAAGGGTCCTCTGGTCGTCGGTCGTGACGTGGCACTCGAGGAGAGCCGCCACGGCACTCGCGTCCACGACCCCCGAGACTTCGACGATCATTTCGGGTTCGCCCGCGAGCTCCTCGAGCGTTCCCTGGGCGAGCACGTGGCCGTGGTTCATGATCACGAGCCGATCGCACAGGCGCTCGGCCTCGAGGAGTTCGTGCGTCGTCAACAGCAGCGCGCAGCCCCGGTCGCGCTCGGCGCGGATGATCTCGCGAATCACCTGGCGCCCTTCGGGGTCGACCGCCGTGGTGGGTTCGTCGAGCACGAGGGCGCGAGGTCGACCGAGCAGGGCGAGCGCCAGAAGGGTGCGCTGTTGCTCGCCGCCGCTGAGGCGCCGCCAGGGCGTCTTGGCACAGTGGGTCAGCGCGAGAAGTTCGAGTAGTTCTCCGGGATCGCGCGGTGCTTCGTAGTACGTCGCGGTCAAGACGAGTGCGTCGCGCGGCGACATGGGAAACCAGACGCCGCCACGCTGTAAGAGCGCGCCGGTGCGCAGCGTGACCTGGTGATGGTCGCGAAGCGGATCAAGGCCGTGGAGGCGAACCGTGCCGTCGTCCGGGCGCCGAAAGCCCAGGAGCGTTTCGACGACGGTGGTCTTGCCGGCTCCGTTGGGGCCGAGGAGGGCCACGACCTCGCCGTAGTCGACGTGCAGCGAGACGTCGTCGACGGCCCGCAGGGCGCCAAAGGAGACGCGAAGGTTGGCGACGTCAAGAGCGTGACTCACGAGTATGAAAACTAGACGCTTCTCGGAAGACCTCGGACGCCCCTCAGTAGGCTGGCGACGTGATTGACCTGGTGCAGCTGCGACGAGAACCCGACGAAGTAAAGGCCGCCTTGGCGCGCCGCGGCGTCTCGCCCTCGACCATGGACGACATCTTGGTGCTCGACCTTGAGCATCGCCGCCTGCTCCAAGAAGCCGAGCGCCTTCGCGCTGAGGTGAAGGATCTGTCGCGCCAGGTCGCCGAGGCCCGTCGAGAAAAGGACGCGGATCGAGCCGGATCCTTGACGGGGCGCTCGCGCGAACTCGGCGACCAAGAACGCCGGGCCAGTGAACTGAGCGATCGGATCGCCGCGACGTTGCGTGAAGCGCTGCTCGCCATCCCCAACGTTCCCTCGCCCGAGGTCCCCGATGGACTCGACGAGCGCGACAATGTTGAGCTACGGCGGTGGTGGACGGGGATGGAGAGCGGCGAGCCCTTCCCTGAGTACGAGGAATACCAGCGCGTCGCCCACTGGGACATCGGCAAGGAGCTCGGGATTTTGGACCTCGAGGCGGGCGCGCGCCTGGCCGGCTCGATGTTCCCCCTCTATCGAGGCGACGGGGCCCGGCTGCTGCGCGCGCTGGGCGCCTTCGCCCTCGACGCGCATCACGACGACTACGAAGAGATTCGTCCGCCGAGTTTCGCGCTGACCGAGACCATGACCTCCACCGGGCATCTTCCCAAGTCCGAAGACGACATGTACGCGATTCCCCGCGACGACTTGTGGGCGATTCCCACGGCCGAAGTGCCCCTGACTTCAATGAATCGAGGCGAGATCCTCGACGAGGCGGCGCTGCCGATCCGCATGACGGCGCAAACGGCCTGCTTTCGCCGCGAGGCCGGTGCGGCCGGGCGCGACACGAGGGGCCTGTTGCGCGTGCACGAGTTCGACAAGGTCGAACTCTTCGCGTACTGCACGCCCGAACAGGCCGAGGCAGCCCACGCCGACATCCTCGCGCGCGCGGAGGGTCTGCTCCAGTCGCTGGGGTTGACCTATCGACTGCTCGAACTCTGCGCGGGAGACCTGGGCACGTCATCGGCGCGCACCGTTGACCTTGAGGTCTTTAGCCCTGGAGTCGATCGCTGGCTGGAGGTCTCGTCGGTGTCGTGGTTCCGTGATTTTCAGGCGCGGCGCGCCAACGTGCGATACCGGCGCGGCGACGGCACGACGGCACTCGTGCACACCGTGAACGGGTCGGCGCTCGCGTGGGCCAGGATATGGGCGGCGCTGGTGGAGACCTATCGCCAGGTCGATGGTTCAGTCGAACTGCCGGCGGTCCTGGCCCCGTACCTCGCCGGCCAGACCAGGCTTACGAAGAGGGCTTCGTAGCTTCGAAGCGGTAACCCACGCCGCGAACCGTCGTGATGTGCTCGGGGTGCTTGGGGTCGTCTTCGACGAGCGAGCGCAGTCGCTTGATGTGAACGTCCAACGTCTTCGTGTCACCGACGTAGTCACTACCCCAGACTCGGTCAATCAAAACGTCACGAGTGAGGACCCGCCCCGGGTTCTCGAGCAAGAGGCGCAGCAGCGCGAACTCCTTCTTGCGCAGTTTGATCTCTTCGCCGTTCACGAAGCAGCGACGCGCGTCGAGTTCCATGCGAAGTGGCCCGAACTCCAAGAGCTCGTCTTCCTCGGTCGACGAGGGGATCTCGCGACGTCGTAGCACCGCGCGAATGCGTGCGACGAGTTCGCGCAAACGGTAGGGCTTGGTGACGTAGTCATCGGCGCCGATCTCTAGCAAGAGGACCATGTCGACCTCCTCGCCTTTGGCACTGACGATGATGATTGGCACATCGCTCGTGGCGCGGATGGATCGGCACACGTCGAGGCCCGAGAGTTTGGGCAGCATCAAGTCGAGGAGAACGACGTCGAAGGGCGCCGTCGCGAAGGTCGCCAAAGCCTCTTGGCCGTCGCGAGCGATCGTCGCGTCAAAGCCCTCCCGGTCCAGGCCGATGGTGAGCGCCTCGATGAACGACTCCTCGTCTTCGACGACGAGTACGCGCGTGCGTCGCTCGCGTGGCGAGGACTTGCTCATAACTGGTTCGCCGGGAGTTCCAACGTGAAGGTCGAACCCTCACCTTCGCGCGAATCGACCAGCACGGTACCGCCGTGGTTCTGCGCCACGTGGCGCACGATCGAAAGGCCGAGGCCCGTTCCCCCCGTTTCGCGCGCGCGACCCGGGTCCACGCGATAGAAGCGTTCGAAGATCCGCTCGAGGTCCTTCGCGGGAATGCCGACGCCGCGGTCGCGGATCGCGACGTGCACCCACGGTCCCGTCACCTCGCCGTCCTCACCGAGGCGCGCGTCCACGCGTGATATTTCGATGTCGACCACGCCGTCGCGCGGGGAGTAGACGATGGCGTTTTCCAAGAGCGCGTGCAGGGCCGACGTCAACTGGCGCCGGTCACCGAAGACCACGGGGTTGTCGGACGGCTCCTCGAACTGGACCTTGACCCCGAGTTGTTCGGCGGCGGTGCGAACGCGTTCGATGGAGTCGGCCACGATCAAGACGACCGAAACGGGTTCTCGGTTGGGCGAGCCTTGACTTTCGATGCGCGAGAGGTCCAAGAGGTCTTCGATGATTCGATTCACGCGAAAGGCCTCGGAGTTGATTCGCTCGGCCAGGCGCTGGGCGACGTTGGGGTCGCGCTCGAACTGCAAAGTCTCGGCCAAGAGGCCGAGCGCGCCCATCGGCGTCTTGAGTTCGTGCGAGACGTTGGCGATGAAGTCTCGGCGGATGTCCTCGAGTCGGCGTCGCTCCGAGACGTCTTCAATGACCGCGAGGACGCCCAACGAGCGCCGACCGTCGTCGATGACGCTGGCGCGAATCGTCAGAGTTCGTCGAGGCGGCCCGTAAATGTCGATGGTGCGTTCGGCCGCGCCGTGGTTCCAACTGTCGGCCAGAACTTCGGTGACGGCCTGGGCGGCGATGGCCTCGCCGTAGCGGCTGGCCATGAGATGTTCGGCCTGGACGTTTCGAAACAGGACCTCGCCCGCCTCGTCGCAGAGGACCAGTCCGAGCGGCAGCGAGTCAAGCGATCGACGTAGTCGCACGGACTCGGCGCTTGACTCACTGACCGCCGTCGTGGCGGCGCTCGTCACCTCTTCGAGGTAGTTCAGCGCGGACTCCACCTTGCCGCGGTCATCGTGGGGCTTCTCGCCGAGGCGTGAACCGAGCGCCGTGAGTCGTTGGGCGATGGCGCGGTGCCCGCGTCGACGGTAGAACAACATGCCCACCAGGGCGCCGACGATTAAGACGCCGCCGGCCGCGGCGTAGATCAAGGCGGGGGGCCACTGAGACGCAAAGTTCTTGACGGCGGCGAGGAGCACGGATCCATTCTCGCAGACCTCTGCTCGTGCGGGGAGACAGCGACCGTTGGGCACTTCCCTGGAGAAAGTGGGCCCTATGACCTTCGCTGACGTTTCGCTGCACCCCGCCACGAGCGACCTGCCCGGTGGTGCCGCGCTGCAGTCGCTGGCCAACGGGATCGCCGCGTGGGCCCTCATCGGAGCGCTAGTAGCGCTTTTACTGGGTGCGGCGCTGTGGGCAATCGGAAGTCATACCCAGAACATGCACCAGTCGGCGCAGGGGCGTCGAGCCGTGTTGAGCTCGCTCGTGGCGGCGGTGCTGATTGGCGCGGCGCCGGCCCTGATCAACTTCTTCTTCGCGACGGGTCAAAGCGTTCACTGATGAATCATCTGCTCTGCTTCCTTTCCCCGAGCGGCTGCGTCTTGACGTCGATCGCGAAGGCGACGTTTGGAGATTTCTTTAACGCGCTGACCAGTTGGATCTTGGCGAGCGTGCAGTGGCTCTTTAGCGCGAGCGGGCGCATACTCACGTCGGTGAGCGACCCCCAACTCGTCATGAGCGCCACGGCGAACGAGTACGCCGCACTCGAAACGGTCTCGCCCGGCCTCCTCTTAGTGGGTCTGCTCACGGGCACGATCCACGCGCTTCGACTCGGCGAGCCCTCGCGGCTGTGGCGCGACTACTTTGGCGTCTTGCCGGCGTGTATCGCGGGCATCTTCGTGGCCCGACCACTCGCACAGTTGTTGCTCGAAGTCGTCAATCAACTCTGTTCGAGTGTGTCGACGGGTATCGCGGGCGGCGAGCGTCAACTCGTGGTGGGGCTCACGGGTCTCACCGCGAACGTTCCGGGCTTTGGACTCTTCGTCATCGCGTGCGGACTGGCGGTGGGAACGTGGCTGTTGTGGTGTGAGTTGATCGTACGAAACGTGGTGTTGGCGCTGCTCGTCGTGAGCGTGCCCCTGGTGGTGCCGCTCGCCTTGTTTTCCTCCGCGCGGCGAATCGCCTGGCGCCTTTTGGAGACCTTCCTCGCCGTCGCGACCTCGAAGCTCGTCATCGTCATGACGCTGGTGCTCGGACTCGCGGAGGTGCGCGACGGATCGGCGACGGCGATCGTCACCGGGCTCGTCACGCTGCTCCTCGCCTCGGCGTCACCCTTCGTGTTGCTGCGACTGCTGCCGGTGATGGAACACTCCTCGATGCACGCGGTCGAGGGCCTGCGCACCCGCGCGACGAGGAGTGTCGCTTCGGCGGGTTCGTCGCCGATGGCCAGTGTCGTCGATCATCTGCGTCCCGACGCGCCGGCCCCCGTCGAGGCTGACCGAGGCGAGGACCTGGGGCTCGAGACGTGGCCCGGTTCTCCCGAAAGGGGAGTGCCCGACTACGACGGCGAGCCGGTCGCGCCTCCGATCGGCCAAGCGCAGGTTCTTGGCGGGCATCGCCACGTTTACAGCGATGACAAGGGACCCGTCATTGGCTGGCACTTTGACGAGTGAGGGCGCCCGTCTGGGCGAGAGCGACGTGCGCCTGCGCTGGATGGGGTTCTTCGCGCACCAGGCCGTCGTGGCGCTGCTCGCCGCCGGTGTCACGGCGATCGGGCTCTTCCAGGGACGCTCGCCCTGGTGGTGGGCGCCCTTGAGCGTGGGGACGGCGTCTCTGGCGCTGCCGGTTGGTGGAGGCGACACGCTGGGCCAGTTGTCGGGGACCTTCCTTCACTTTCTGGCGCGCTCACGGTGGCACGAACTCGAAGTGCTCGACGTCGAGCGCAGCACGTTGATTGTGTCGAAGGGATCAACGAACGTGCGCTGCTATCAGTTCCAACACCGCGGTCGACTCGACCTCGCCGAGGGCGACCGCGAGTTCGCCCAGGCGCTGCGCGACCTCACTGACGCCCTGGCCCAGCGTTCGAGCGCCTCGCGCGTTTCGCTCCACCTCGCTCATCTCGGCGACGCGCCGGTCACGGTGCTCGCGCTCGAACCCGAGGTCAGCGCGCCGCGCGGCTGGAGCGACGGAGTCGACGTGGCGAGCATGGTGGCGTCCGCGCCGATGGTCTTCGAGCGATGGTCCTATCTACGCCACGACACGAAGCTCGTTCGTTGTTATCGCGTCTTTGACTTCAGCGCGATTCGATCCACGCGTTCCCTGTTAGAAGGGTTGCAGCGCGAGGCCCGCACGGCGAACGTCTCACTCATGGTCGAGGTGCTTTCGTCGTCGAGGGCTCGTCGCCTCACGGCGCGCGCCGCGCACCAACTCGAAAGTGACGTCGCGGCGGCCTCGGCGGTGGGGTTTCGAAGAAGCGCTCGAACCAGGGCGCGCCAGTCGCGTCTCGATCGCCGCGAGACCGCGGTCGCCCAGGGCCGCGCCCTGCTGCGCGTGGCGGTGTACGTGACCATCGAGGCCGCCAACCTGGGCGAACTGCGTCTCAAACACGCGTCGCTCTGGCGAGGCGCCCACGAAACGGGCCTGCGCTTGGAACGCGGTTTCGGACGTCAGTTTCGATGGTGGAGCGCGCAACTGCCGGGCGGCCCCTCGTGGTGAGTCGGTCCTGGACTCACTGGGCGACCTCGCCTGATCTCATGACGTTGGGGCTGCCCGCCCACGACGCGGGCACGGGGCTCGCGGGCGAGCCCCTCGGTGAGGCCCAGTACGGCGGCGACTTCGTGCTGGACGTCTTTGACGCCTACGCCGCGGGATTGGTGACCAACCCCAACGTGGTCGTCGCGGGCGCCATCGGAGCGGGCAAGAGCACGGTGGTGAAGATGCAGCTCGACCGGGCCCTCGCTCGGGGTCGACGCGCCGTCGTGCTCGATCCCAAGGGCGAGTACGCGCCCGTGGCGCGTCGCTACGGGCGCCGTCCGGTGATCCTCGGACGCGATGGATGGTGCGACCCGTTCGCGCGCTACGAGGCGAACGAATCGCAGCTGCTACGCGCACTGCTGGCGAGCGCGCTGGGTGGCGCCCTCGGAGTCGAGGAGCACTTTGTCATCGACGAACTTTGGCGAAGCGTCTTGGCCGCGCGGCCACGGCGCGTGATGCGCCACTGCTACGCGCAGCTGGCGGCGGCTCTCGACGAGGGCTCGTCTCCTCGACGTCGCGTCGCGCTGGGACTGCACCGGCTCGTGGAGGGCGACCTCGGGGGACTCTTCGACGGTGGCGGTGAGCCGCTCTCCCTCGACGACGACCTGGTCGTCGTCGATCTCTCGGCCCAGTGGGCGAGCGCGACCCTCCCCCTGGCCGTTTTGAGCGTCGTGGCGGCGGCGCAGCACGTCCTGGGCCAAGGCGACCGTTTGGGCTACCTCATTTTGGACGAGGCGTGGGCTCTGCTCGGCGACGAGCACGCTCTGGGGTGGTTGCGCGGGTCCTGGAAACTCGCTCGCTCGACGGGAGTGTCGCACGTGTTGGTCCTGCATCGCTTCAGTGACGTCGCGGCCGTCGGTGACGTGGGCAGCGCTCAGCTCGAGCGGGCCCGGGGTCTGTTGCGCGAGAGCGAGACGCTCTGGCTCTTTCGCCAGCCGCCCGACGAGGCTCAAGAGATATCCGACACGCTGCGCTTGACCTCGCTCGAACTGCAGTACTTGCGTGCCCTGCCGCGGGGCAGCGCCCTGGTTCGCTACGGGGCTCATCGATCAATCGTTCGTCTCAAGCCCCTCGAGCGTGACCTTTCGCTCATCGACACGGACTCGGCGATGCGCCTGTCGTGAATCCCCGGCCACCCCTCGGGGTTCGTCTGGTGGGGCCGGTCGGTCTTGGACCCATGATTCATCTCGACCCGGGCGGCTCCTTGCTCGTGGTGGGGCCAACGCAGTCCGGCAAGACGTCCTCGCTGGTGGTGCCGGCCATCTTGAACTGGCCTGACGCCCTGGTCGTGACCAGCGTCAAGCGTGACGTCCTCGAAGTGACCCGCGCCTGGCGAGGGCGCCTGGGCCACGTGGACGTCTTGGAGCCGGGCCGTGACGGCGGGCTCACCTGGAATCCGCTCGAGGGCGTCTCGTCGCTTCGCCACGCCACGAGGATCGCGCGCGACCTGACGTTGTCGGCGGGCGAGCGCGGCGACGGAGAGTTTTGGAACGCTCTCGCGACGAAGTTGGTGGCCGCGCTGATGGTCGTGGCGTCCTCGCGGGGCGAAGGGATCTTCGCGGTGGCGCGCGTCGTCGAAAGCCGACGCCTTGATGAGTGGGCGGCGCTCTCGGGTGACGCCGGGGCCATCGTGCGCGGCTTCATGGCCTACGACCCCAAGACCCTCGACGGCGTGCTTTCGACGGCCGAGACGATGCTTTACCCCTGGCGCTTCGAGCAGCCCTGCGCGAACGTACGTTCCGTCGTGATGGGCGCCAACTCTTTGTACCTGTGTTCGCCCCAAGGCGAGCAGCGTCACTACGAGGCGATGTTTCGTGGCGCCCTACGAATGGTGCTCGAGGAACAACAAAGGCGCGTCGACGCGAAGTGTTCGAGGCGTGTCTTGTTCGTCCTGGACGAAGCCGCGACGGTGGCCTCCCTCGAGGAACTCGACCAGTTGGCCGCCACCGTGAGCGGGCTCCACGTGACTTTGATCACGGTCGTTCAAGATTTCGCCCAGCTGCGCGCTCGCTGGGGCGAGCGCGCCGCGACGATCGTGAACAACCACGCCACGCGCGTCGTGGTGGCGGGGTTGGCCGATCCCACCGTCGCCACGTACCTGCCAGAGCTCGTGGTCAAAGGAGCCCTCGCGCCGATTCGTCGCGCCCCACCGCGCACCGCATTCGTCGTGGCGGGACATCGGGCCGCCTATCGAATTCGGCTTCGCCCGTGGTGGCGTTGGCGCCGGCTGCGCGGCCGAGGGACCCACTGAGCAAAAGTACGCTTCGCCCATGGCTCAATCGCCCCCGCCACTGCCAGAGCAGATCTTCGCCATCGACATCGGAGCCACCAATATCAAGTACTGCCACGTCGATGGAGACGGTGAGCTCTTGCGCGCGGTGCGCCGACGCCCGACGCCCTATCCGTGTACTCCCGAACGGCTCGTTGCGTTCCTCGTCGAACGCGTCTTGACGAGCGGATGCGCGCGAGTGGGTATTGGCTTTCCCGGTGAGTTTCGTGACGGGCGCGTCGTTCGCCCGGGCAATCTCTCGCGGCCCGGAGGCGTGAGTACCGAGGTCGACCCCGACCTGGAAGCGCGCTGGCGCGGATTTGAACTGCAATCGACGCTGCGCGAGGCGACCGCTCGCGACGTACGAGTCGTCAACGACGCGACCATGGCGGCGTTGGGTTGTTGCGAGGGCCGCGGTGTCGAACTGGTGTTGACCCTCGGCACCGGTCTTGGTCTAGCGCTGTGTCGAGACGGTGTGCTGGAGAAGGTGCGTGACGTCGGTGCGGAGATCTTCGTGGGCGACCAAACGTACGACCAGATGGTCGGCGAGAAGGGGCGAGCGGCCGGCGACGACGTTTGGAACGATTCGGTGCGCGCGGCGGTGGCGCGATTCGTCGCCGAATTTGGCGCGTCGATCGTTCACTTGGCGGGTGGCAACGCGCGACGGGTGAGCGTGAGCTTGTTTCATGATTGGCCCGCTCGGGTCATCGTGGAGGGCAACGAAGCTCCCTTGCACGGCGCGGCTCGACTCTTCGACGAGACTTTCGCACGCTCAATGCGGGACGGGGCTTGATCTAGACGGGGCCGGCGGCGAAGTACTCACTCAAGTACTTCTCGCCCTCGTCGCAAAGGATCGTCACGATCACCGCGTCGTCGCCGAGTTCCTCGCGCAGTCGCCGGGCGGCCACGACGTTGGCGCCCGAGCTCGGGCCCACCAAAAGCCCGTGGCGACTCGCCAAGTGGCGCATCTCCTTGACCGCGTCGTCGCTGTGCACGGCGACGACGCGGCTGACCAGTTCGCGGTGGCGAGCGTAGATCGCGGGTACGAAGCCATCAGCGATGCCTTCGATGTGGTGCAGGCTCACGTCGCCGCACTGGATCGTGCACGACTCCGCTGGTTCGAGCGCGACCAGCAAAACGTCGGGATTGGCGTCTCGCAGGGCCTGGCCGACGCCAATCAACGTGCCGCCCGTGCCCACGCCCATCACGAAGGCGTCCGGGACGCGCTGGGGGCCAAGTTGTTCCAGAATCTCGGTACCCAGCCACGTGCGATTCTCCTCGACGTTCCATTCGGATTCGAACTGAAGGGGAGCGAAGTAACCGCGGCGACGGGCGTAACCCGCGACGACGTCGAGGGCTTCGTTGACGTGAAAGTTGCCGATTTGGTGAAGTTCAGCGCCAAAGGCGCTCGTGATCGCGGCGCGCTCGGGGCTGAGTCCCGTGGGGGTGACCACGATCATGCGATAGCCCTTCACCGCGGCGACCATGCTCATCGCGTTACCCGTGTTGCCGCTGGAGGCCTCCACGATCGTGTCACCAGGGTGAAGCAGTCCTTCGCGTTCGGCGCGTTCGATGATGAATCGAGCCATGCGAGCCTTGATCGAACCCGAGGGATTGAGGTACTCGAGTTTCAGCCAGAGACCCTCGAGCGAGAGTAACGGCGTGTCGCCGATGGCGTCGAGGACACTCGAAGCGGGGGGCCTCGTCACGCTCCGTGAGCTCCGAGGGTGATCGCTGCGTGGGCGAGCGCGTGGGCCGCCACGCGACACGAGCCGTCTTCGACGAAGAAGTCGGGGCCGTGGTGCATGCCGCTGGTGCCGTCACTTCGAGCGCCCCCGACGAAGAAGTAGCAGCCCGGAATCTCACGCCAGATCTCCGAGACGTCGTCGCTGGGGGACACGGGTGGCAGGCTGAAGACGCCCGCCTCACCCACGACGGCGCGCGCGCTCGCGAGTGCGACGGCCGTGACCGCGGGGTCATTTTCGACCGCGGGCACCGCTTCGCCGACGTCGAGCTGGTACTCCAGGCGAAACTCCGCGGCGATCTCGTCGAGCAGCCGCCGCAAGCGAGCGCGCGTCTCGGTGGCCTGCTCGGGGGTAAAGGTGCGGATCGTCCCGAGCAGCTGAGCCTCGCGCGGCACCACGTTGTTGGCGGTTCCCGCCTTCAGGACGCCGGCCGAGCACGCGCAGTTGGTCCCCTCGTAACTGAGTCCCGCCACTACCTCGTCGAGTCGCGGTGCGAGGCGGCTGATCGCGAGCACGACGTTTCCCTCACTCGTCGACATCGCGCCGTGGCCGCCCTTACCTCGAAGCGTCACGCTGAAGGAACAGGCCTCGCTCATCGTGATCCCGGGGCTCGCGCTGACCAGTCCGACCGGGGCCAGTGAGGTGACGTGCACGCCGAGTGCGAAGTCGGCCGGGTGCTCGCGCAAGAGTCCACCTTGGAGCATGGCGCGCGCGCCGCCCAGGCGCTCCTCGGCGGGTTGAAAGACGACGATGAACTGACCGCTCAGTTCACTTTGGCGACGGGCCAGGACGTCGGCCACGCCCAGCAGGGCCGCGGCGTGCACGTCGTGACCGCACGCGTGCATGACGCCGGGGTTCACTGAGCGGTAGTCCAAGTCACCTTCTTCTTGGACCGGCAACGCGTCGATGTCCGCACGCAACAGAACCCGAGCGCCGGGGCGACCACCCTGGAGCGTCGCCACGACCCCGGTCGCCGTCAGTGAAGGCGCAATCGTCCAGCCCAGTGTGCGCAGGCGATCAGTGATGACTTCGCTGGTGCGCACTTCTTCAAAGGAAAGTTCGGGGTGTCGATGAAAGTCGTGGCGGAGCTCGACCATGTCGGCGTCGACTTCGTCGATAAGGTGTGAAAGTTCTTCGAGGAGCGCAACGGTCATAGTTGCATGGTATGACCACCTTGTCCTGGCCGGCGGCCCCTGGGCTAGGCTGGTGGGCCAGTATCAACGCGGCTGTAGCTCAGCGGATTAGAGCATCGGTCTACGGAACCGAGGGTCGGGGGTTCGAATCCCTCCAGCCGCACCAAAAAATTCTCGTTAGCGCCTCGCGACGGCGAGTTTCCCCGGCGTCGCAGCGTAGCCGGCCAGGACCGCAGAAGAGAGGACCTTCGCCCTAACTGGATCGCGCCCTTAATGCGTAGGTTGAAAGGGAGGAGTTGAACGCGAGAGGCGCCATAGGTGATGCGTATCCTCTCGTTACGTCATGACACGTGCTCGGCGACTGCGGAAATCAATGATCGCGCCAGTGGCGGCACTGGCAGTCGCCACGGCACTCACTCTGAACTTTTCTTACGTTGCCGGCACGACGCCGACCACGTCGACGATCACCGCAACGACGCAGAGTCCAAAGACGACGGTTCTCTACGTGGATATCGGGGCGTCGGTGTCCGTTGGCGTTCAACCAACACCTCGTGCCCCCAAAGGCCAACCCACCAATCGCGGCTACGCCAATCGCCTCGTCACGGCGGAGGCAGCGAAAGGCGTCGTCCTTCGACTGACGCAACTGGGATGCCCGGGTGAATCCATCGCGAGCATGATTCACGGGCCCGATCCCTGTTACGTCGCGCCCGACACTCAGCTCTCTGACGCTCTGGTCTTTTTCCGGGCGCACCACCTGGCGCGCACCCTCGTCACCATCGACCTCGGCTTTAATACCCTGAATGTCTGCTTTAACAAAGTGGATATTGACCTTGCTTGCGTCAATCCGCATTTGGTCATCCTGGGCCATCAACTGTCTCAGGTACTGCGGGTGCTCACGCACGCGGCGGGCGCGAACGTCTCCTTTGTGGGGCTGGGCCACTACAACCCGTACCTCACCAAAGCAACGAAGGAGGGTGCCGCCGAGGTCTTCGCGGGGAACAGCGTGGTCGCGATGCGCCGCATGAACCGGACGCTTCTTCAGACCTATCGATCCTTCAACATCCCCATGGCTGACGTCGCCGAAGTCTTCAAAGAGGAGGACACGACTATCGTGCACCTGTCCAAGAAGGAGTCGACGACCGCCAACGTCGTCTACGAATGCAAGTTCACGTGGATGTGCGCGGCGAAGCCCTTCGGCCCGAATATCCATCCAACCGACGCGGGCTACCAGGCGATTACTAGGGCCATCATCGCGGTGCTGCCGGCAAATCTCTAAGCCTCGCCACGGACCTCGCGTCGCCCTCGATGTGGCGGCTCGGGACTTTAGACCCTTATGGCTTTGGAGAAAGTCGACGTAAGTTCAAAATATGGACCTGGAAACGCCACCGCGTGAGGACGTGGTGTCGCCACGGCGCTACAGCCAAGACGAGGGACGCGTACTGATATCGGGAGTGCAGGCGCTCGTGCGTTTAGCGCTCGACCAGCGCGGCGCCGACGAGCAACGGGGCTGGCAGACCGCGGGATTCGTGAGCGGCTATCCGGGCTCACCACTGGCCGGCTTGGACTTAGAGCTCACGCGCCACGCCGCGTTGCTGGCCCGACACGACGTGCTGCACCGTCCGGGGCTCAACGAAGAGCTCGCCGCGACCGCGGTGGCGGGAACCCAACTCGCGATGAACCAGGCCGATCGCACCAAGGAAGGGGTGTTCGCCCTGTGGTACGGAAAGTCTCCCGGGCTCGACCGGGCCTCGGACGCGTTTCGACACGGCAATCTCATGGGTGCCGGCCCTCGTGGCGGCGTGCTGGTGTGCGTGGGCGACGACCCGCGCGCGAAGTCTTCCAGCGTCCCCTCGTCGTCGGAGCCCACGTTGTACGCGCTCGCGATGCCCATTCTCTCGCCCGCCGATCCCCAAGAGGTACTCGACCTTGGTCGACACGGCATCGCGATGTCGCGCGCGTCGGGCCTGTGGGTGGGCTTTCGGCTCAGCGCGAGTGTGGCCGATACGACCCAGAGCGTTGAGGTGGGGCTCGCGCGCGTCCAGCCACTCGAGCCCGACCACGTCATGGGCGCGGCCTCCTTTCACCACCAGGTGAGTGCGCAGCTCCTCGGCGCGAAGCTCCTCGAACTCGAAAACTCCCTCTACGGTGCTCGTCTCGAGATCGCGCGCCACTACGGGGCACTCAACCAACTCAATCGTGTCACGCAGCGTGGGACCAACGACGTCCTGGGCATCGCCGCCGTGGGGCCGGCCTATTTGACGCTGACCCACGTGCTCGAGACCTTGGGACTTGATCAACGTGACCTCGAGCGAGCGGGTGTGCGGCTCTTGAAGGTGTCGATGCCCTACCCCCTCGACGACGAGTTGATTCGCGACTTCGCCGTGGGTCTCGACGAGATCCTGGTCGTCGAGGACAAGCGCCCCTTCGTCGAAGAACTGTTGAAGAGCGCGCTCTACGGCGTCGCGGACGCGCCGCCCGTCGTGGGCAAACGCGACGAAACGGGCGCCACGCTGCTAGCGCCCACCGGCGAGATTGACGCCAACGCGCTCGCTCGCGTCGTGGCCGAACGTCTGTTGAGGCATCGAGAAGTGGAGGTGGTTCGCCAGTGGCGCGGCCGGCCCCTCAGCGCCCCTGCGCCCGCGCTCGCGCTTCTTCGCGGCGCCTACTTCTGCTCGGGATGCCCGCATAACACGTCGATGCGAGTGCCCGAAGGCACGTCGGTGGGTTCGGGGAGCGGCTGTCACGGACTCGCGATCCAAATGGACCCCGAGCGCGTCGGCACGATCGTCGGTCGTTTTCAGATGGGCGGCGAAGGCGCGATGTGGAATGGGATGTCGCCCTTCGTGGCCGCTCCCCACTTCGTCCAGAATCTTGGCGACGGGACGTACGCGCACTCGGGTTCACTCGCGGTTCGCGCGGCGGTGGCCTCAGGGGTCAACATCACCTTCAAGATCTTGATGAACGCGACCGTCGCGATGACCGGCGGCCAACCCATCGCCGGTGGACGCGACATTGCCGACATCGCTCGCCAGCTCCTCGCCGAAGGCGTACGTCGCGTGCTCGTGACCTCAGATGAGGCGCACACCCGTCACGCCATCGCGCTGCCGCGAGGCGTCGAGCGTTGGCCCCGCGCGCGACTGGTCGAAGCGCAAGAGGTCTTGGCCGAAACGCCAGGGGTCACTGTCTTGATTCACGAACAGTCCTGCGCCGCCGAGACGCGCCGAGCGCGTCGCCACCAACCTGAGGCACTCGAACCGCCGCGCGTACACATCAACGCCGCGTTGTGCGACGGGTGCGGCGACTGCGGGTTCGTTTCGAACTGCCTTTCGGTGCGCTTCGTCAAAACCGCGTTCGGTACGAAGCGCTCGATCCACCAGGAGTCGTGCAACTTCGACTACTCCTGCGTGGACGCGCGCTGTCCCGCGTTGGTGACGGTTCGCTCGAGTGGTGCCGCGTCACTATTGGTCCTGGCGGCGCCCAACGAACTCGTCGACCCGCCGCGCAGCGCGCGCCCCACGACGTTTCGCGCGCGACTCAGCGGAATCGGCGGCACGGGCGTGGTGACCGTGGCCCAGATCTTGGCGTGGGCCGCGCACGAAGAGGGTTGGTACGTGCGCGAGATCGATCAGACCGGAATCGCCCAGAAGGGCGGTGCGGTGGTGTCAGACCTACGTTTGAGCGCCGCGGCGTGCGAGCAGACGGCCTCGTTGAGCGACGACGACTGTGACCTCTATCTCGCGTTTGACCCGCTCGTCGCGGCAACCACGGCCAATCTCAACGTCGCGACCCCCGAGACGACCATCGCGGTCGCGTCGACGTCGATGACGCCCACTGGTCGTCAGGTCGAAGATCGCGACGCGCCCAGTGTGCCATTTGAAACAATGCGTGCACGCGTCGACGCCGTGACGACATCATCAAAGAACGTCTGGCTGGACGCGGGCGAACTGGCGCGCACTCACTTGGGATCCGACGTCTACGCGAACACGATCTTGCTAGGCGCGGCCTATCAAACCGGCGTGCTCCCGCTCTCGAGCGAGAGCATCGAGTCGGCCATCGTGACCAACGGCGTGGACGTCGAAGCCAACCTGAACGCCTTTCGATGGGGGCGCCTCGCGCTCAGCGCCACGGCGGCAGTCGACGGTGGCGAGTTCGCGCTCGACCCCTTCGACGTTCTGGTGAAACGTCGGGTTTCTGAGTTGATTGAGTATCAAGACGCCGAGTACGCCGGGCGCTACGCCCACTTGGTGGAGCGCGCTCGCCGGGCCGAGGGGGCACTCGGCTTCGACAAGGGTCCCTTCGCGAACGCGGTCGCCACGCAGCTCTACCGGTTGATGGCCGTCAAGGACGAGTACGAAGTCGCGCGGCTGCACCTGAGCCGCGACGAGCGCGAGCAGATCATCCGCGAGTTCGGCCCCGACGCGCACGTGACGTATTTCCTCTCACCTTCGCGAGGCGTCGGGCGAAAGTATCGCGTCTCGCTTGGCGCACGAAGCGCTTTTCACGCGTTGCGCGCGGTTCGTCGTTTTCGAGCGACCCGCTATGACCCCTTCGCGCGTCGCGCCCTGCACCGTATGGAGCGGCGGATTCGCGACGAGTACGTCACGACGATCGAAGAACTCTGTGACGAACTGCACCCCGAGCACTACGAGGTCGCTCTCGAACTGGCGGCGCTACCGGCGATGGTCGTGGGCTTCGGGCCCGTCAAGGAAGCGTCCATTCGCTCCTACGAGCAGCGCCGACACGGTTTCGTCGAGGTCTAGGAGCCCAACGTCGCCTGGGGCGTGAGCTCGACGTTCGCGTCGCTCGCGGGCGGCGCCACTTGATCAACGGCGGGTACGACCTCGAAGGTCTCGCCCGATGCCTCTTCGAGCGTCAATCCCATGGGCTCGGGCAGCGCCAATCTCGTGAGCAACGCGCCGACGATCGAAACACTGGCCATCACGGCCATAACGCCTCGAATCCCGATCCCGTTCAAGAGGTGGGGGACCAGGAGCGCCCCGAGGAAGGCGCCGAATTTACCGCTGGCCGCCGAGAAGCCGTCGCCCGCGCCTCGAATCGAGGTAGGAAACACTTCTGAGGGATACACGAAGGTCGTCATGTTGGGACCGAACTCCACGAAGAAGTAACTGATGCCAAAGATGACCAGGAAGACCCACACCTTGTTGGTCACGCCCGGGACGAGGGCGATCACGAAGTAAGCGAGCGCCATCACGAGAAAGCCCTGAATCTGTATTCGCTTGCGACCGAGTTTGTCGAGCAGCGCCACGGCCACCCAGTAGCCCGGCAGCGCGGCGATGGTAAAGATCGCCAAGGAGATCAGCGTGTGAGCCAAGAGAGTGCCATTGGGCTGGAGAGTCTTCAAGATCAAGGGACTCGAAACCGAGTTGCCGTAGTAGGCGACGTCGAGCAAAAACCAGGCGCCGGCGGTGCCAATCAAGCGGCGAAGGAAGGGCTTGGAGGTCAAGCGCGCTCGCAGCGGTACCGCCGCGAGCGCCGGGGCAGCGGGTGCGCCCTCCGCGTGCTCACCGAGCGTCCAGCGCACGGTCTCGGCGGTCTTGTCCGCGTCGCCCTTGACCGCGAGCGTGAAGCGTGGGGTTTCGCGGATCTTTCGGCGCAAGTAGATCACCGACGCCGCGGGAATTGCCCCGAGACCCAGCATCAGTCGCCACGCGAGGCCGTTCGAGACGCCCGTCGCTAAAAAGATCGAGGCGATGAGCGGTCCGGCCAGGAGTCCAAAGCCCTGCATGGCAAAGACCGTGCCAACGAGACGTCCGCGAGAGCGTCGGTTCGCGTACTCCGCGGTGATGACCGCCGAAGTCGCGTAGTCACCTCCGACGCCCAAGCCGACGATGACGCGAAAGATCATCAGTGACGTGAAGTTCCACGACAGCGCCGACAACAACGCGCCGAGCACGAGGATCGCGACTTCCACGCCATACATCCGCTTGCGTCCTAGTCGGTCCATCAGCTTGCCAAAGCCAATGGCACCCACCACCGAGGCCAAGAGTGAGATCGAGTTCAACAGTGAAATCTGGTTCGTGGAGAGATTAAAGATTGGCGTCAAGATGACGGTGACGGTGCCAATGATGAAGAGGTCGTAGGCGTCGGTGAAGAAACCCATGCCCGCGGTGAAGACCGTGAGCCAGTGCTTACGGTTCAGGTCAGCGTCGTCGAGGCGCTGAAACACCTCGTTCTGGATGAGGCCACTTTGGGTCACGGTCATTCTCCCGATTCTGGACTTCTGTTGCGCGGCCGGCCAGTGCGCGACCCCCTCTACTTTCGCCGACGTTGGTAAAGCACCACCTATCCGAAGGTAAAGGGCGCGCGAACATTAAGTGAACGTTTGGTGAACTATTCAACGTGACGAGAAGTCCGTCATGGCCTGATGATTTGGACCCTCCGGAGTCCGGTGAACCCGCGACTCGCTCGGAGCGATTTCGAGTACTGGTGCGGGTGAAGCGGGTAATGCGCGGCCCATGGTTTCGAGCGGCCTCACGAGGGGCGTCTTGAAGCCAGCGGTAGACTCGGACGACAAGGAACCCGCTTGGGCGGGCTCTGCCGGCCACTCGGCGGCGGTCACTCAAGCACGTTCTAGGAGTTTTCATGAAGGTTCTCGTACTCGGCGGCGATGGATTCTGCGGATGGCCCACGTCTCTGCACCTGTCGGACCTGGGCCACGACGTCACGATCGTGGACAATCTCAGTCGACGCGAGATCGACCTCGAACTCGAAGTGGAGTCCCTCACGCCCATTCGCCCGATGGGCGAACGCCTGCGGGTCTGGAAGGAGTTGACGGGTAACGAGATCAACTTTGTCCACCTCGACCTGGCCGAAGAGTACGACCGCTTCGAAGCACTGATCAACGAGATCGAGCCTGACGCCATCGTCCACTTCGCCGAGCAGCGTGCCGCGCCGTATTCGATGCGCTCGACCGCCGCGAAGCGCTATACGGTCGACAACAACGTGCGTGGCACGCACAACGTCTTAGCCGCGATCGTGGCCTCGGGCCGCGACATCGCCCTGGTGCACCTGGGCACCATGGGCGTGTACGGCTACGGGTGGTCCGGCTCGGCGCCGATCCCCGAGGGCTACTTGACGGTGAGAGTGCCCACTCCCGACGGCGAGATTGATCGTCAGATATTGCACCCGGCCAACCCGGGTTCGGTGTATCACATGACCAAGACGCTCGATCAGTTGCTCTTCGCCTTTTACGCCAAGAACGACCAGTTGCGGATCACCGATCTGCACCAGGGAATCGTCTGGGGTACGCAGATCCCTCAGACCGCCCTTGACGAGCGGCTCATCAATCGATTCGACTATGACGGCGACTACGGGACCGTCTTGAATCGCTTCTTGATGCAAGCGGCCATTGGCCACCCGCTGACGGTGCACGGCTCCGGGGGACAGACGCGCGCCTTCATCCACCTTCGCGACACCGTTCGCTGCGTGCAGATCGCCCTGGAGAACCCGCCCACTACGGGTGACATGGTCAAGGTCTTCAACCAGGTGACCGAGACCCATCGCGTGGGTGAACTCGCCGAGATGATCTCCGAGATGACGGGCGTTGAAGTGGCGCACCTGCCTAATCCGCGCCAGGAGGCGTCCGAGAATGACCTCAACGTCGAGCGGGACCAATTCCTTGAACTTGGCCTTAACCCGACGAAGCTCTCCGAGGGACTGCTCGAAGAGTCGCGCGACATCGCGGTGAAGTACCGCGACCGCGCCGACACGACCAAGATCATCGCGCGCTCCACGTGGCGAAAGGGTATGGAAGTCTCCCCCGACCTCATGAAGGAGTAGTCGGACCAATCCCCGCGCGCGATGGGGACGCGTGTGAGAATGACCTCGTGGCTTCGATCTACGAGTACGTGCGACATCCTCGAGGCGCCGAACTTCAGGCCAGCAAGCCGATCAAGACCCAGGACCTGCGCCGCACGAATCACCCCAACGTCTTCGTGCGCGTTAACGCGCGCGTCGGCCTCAAGGTGACCTTGATCGTGGGCACGATGTGGTGTGCCTACGCCTTCACGGTTCTGGCACTTTTTGCGTTGCCCTCAGCGATCAAGCAGGGGACCTACTTCATCATCGTGTGGCTCTCGAGCAGCTTTTTGCAACTCGTGCTGTTGCCGATCATCATCGTGGGCCAGAACATTCAAGCCGCGGCGGCGGACCAGCGAGCCGAAGACACGTACAAGGACGCCGAGGCCGTCTTGAAGGAGGCCGAGGAGATTCAAAAGCACCTTCTCGCCCAAGACCAGGCCATTTCCGACATCGTGACGCGTCTCGAGAAGTTCACCGCGCCGCCGACGGGCGCTTGAGGAGTTCGTCTAGCGCACGCCCGCGCTTTGCGCGGCGTCGACGATTTGGCGACGCAGTTCGGTCCAGGTGGGCAAGCAGTCGCGAAGGATGGCCCGGCGAAAAGGTTCGGAGAACTGGGCAAAATTTGCACCTTGCATATTCTCCGAAACGTTGGCGAGCATGCCCACGCCGACCGTGAGGTAGGTCACCGCCCGGATGAGGTGGTTGAGGCGTCGCTTCTCGTCGTCGCTCACGTTTTCGAGACCGTCAACGATCGCGGCGAGTCCCTTCGTTTGGTCCTGAATCGCGGTCAAGAGAAGTTCGTTGTAGGGGGCGGCGAGGGCGAACTCGGTCGAAAAGGAGCGACGCACGGCGTGCGCGCCGCTCGTCGCGCGATAGAGCATCCTCGAAATCGCGTCCTCCTCGAGGACGCGCACGAAGTTCGTCGCCCTCATCCAGCGCGAGCGCATGAGTTCGCGAAAGGCCGTCGCGACGAGTTCCTCTTTGGATTCATAGAGTTTGTAGATGGCGCCCGGCGAGCAGTTCGCCCGTCGCGCGATTCGCGAAATCGTCGCGCGCGTGTAGCCGCTTCGCCCCACGACCAAGGTGGTGGCCCAACTGAGTTGGGCGCGAAGGTCGCTGGTGGTCGGCGCGGTGTCGGGAGTGATCTCCCCGGTGAAGGTTCGTACGTCAACGCTGGCCGGGTCGGTCTCTAAGGTCTCGAGCAGCGCCGCCTCGACGATTTCACGGTAGTGCTCGTCGGCGCCGAGGTAGGAGTCCGCGAAGATCTCGGCGATCATCATCGCGAACAAGGTGATGCCTCGTGTGAACGCCGGCGAGGTATCGGAGGATTTGCACGACTCGGCCTCGAGCGACTCTTTGATGAAGGTCTCGACCTCCTCCATCAAAGTTGGAATCCGACGAGCGGTCAAGAGAAGCTGGATGGCCGCGACGTCATTGGGGCCGGCTTGGTGCACGTGGTCGAAGAGCGCCTTCGCGGTCACGGGTCCCGGACGTTTGGCTGCGTCCATGCACAGGTCAAAAAGCATCTGGAGGCGCTCGCCGAGGCGCGATATCCATAGATCAACCAGCAATTCGCCGAAGTCTTCGTAACGCGCGTAGGTCGCGCCGTGGGTGAGTCCCGCGCGGTGGCTGACGTCACGCAACGACAGGTGGTCCACTCCCACTCGGATCAGTTCCTCGATGGCGGCGTCGCGGATGGCCGAGTCGTTGGCGACGGCTCGTGCGCTCCGGGTGCGGCTGGCTTTAGGCATACACCAGGGTAACGAAGAATTCTTGAGAATATACACAGAATTTGTTGACGTTTATACGGGTGATTTTGGGGAGTGGCACGTGCGATGATGGCTCGGTGTGGGCGTCGATGACCTGGAGTGCGGGGCTGTACGTGCATCGAGGCGCCGCGCTCCCGGCCGCGCGCGTGATCGTGATCGCGGTGCCCGTCACCATCGGACTGCTCTACTGGTTCTTGATCGCGCGCCGCAAGGGACCGCGGTGAGTACGCCCTACGTCCCCCTCGATGGGCGTGATTGGCGCTTCACCATGGGGTTGCGGCCACTCGAGGAGTCGCGCTGGCTCGAGTTCGATGAGCACGCCGAATCCGAGCTGGCCCAAAAGCGCGCCCTGTTGAGCGAGAACCGGAGCGAAGTCGTGGCGACCTTGCCGAACTCCCAGGTCGCGAGCGCCGAGCTCTTAGAAATGGTGGTCGAGCATTTGGCAACGTATTTTCCCGAACGTGATCGACGCGCGACGCGCGAACATCCCGTGGTCGCGGCGAGTCGACTCGCCCAGGAGGATTTTTGCGTCCTCGAAAGATCTGATACCTGGCGTCTCAGCGCGGCCTGCGTGTGCTTTCCCTCGCGCTGGTCGCTCGCGAGCAAATTAGGCGCGACCCTCGACGCGATTCACGCTCCCGTACCGCTCTACGACGAGCAGCTCGCCGCGCCGACCAACGCCTTCTTTGATCGACTGAGCGCCGAGCGCTCCTACTGGCGGCTCAACTGGACGCTGCTGGATTCGCCCGTGCTGCACCAGCCCGGCTCGTCGCGCCGGCCCCCCGGCGGCGATCTGGCGGACTGGTTTTTTCGCGTCGAGCGTCAGACGCTTCGCCGCCTTTTCCGCAGTGACTCAATCGTCTTTACGATCCGCACTTACGTGGAGTCGGCCGACGCGCTGGCGCGTCGCGATGAGGAGTTCTTGCCGGCGCTGCTTCGCGCACTTCGAACCGCGCCACCCGAGGTGCAGGACTACAAAGGTTGGCGAGGTGTCGCTGAACGGCTGGCGGGCGCTTAGGTGCGCGTCAGGTCTTTCGCGATCGCGATGACCTGCATCTCGTCGGTGCCCGCGTAGATGCGCAACACCCGCGCGTCGCGACTGAGCTGCTCGACGCGGTACTCGGCGATGTAGCCATTGCCTCCGAAGATCTGAATCGCGTCGTCGGCGACCTGGCACGCCGCCTGGGCGGAGTAGAGCTTCATCGCGGAGGCTTCGGCGAAGCTCGGCGTCTCGCCAGCGTTGGCGCGCTCGATGTGCGCGAAGACCATGTTGCGCACGTTGATGCGCGCGACCTCCATCTGGGCGAGCTTCAACTGGACGAGTTGGAACTGCCCGATGGGCGTGCCCCAGAGCGTACGGTCCTTGGCGTAGGCAACGGCCAGCCGACAGCACTCTTCGATGATGCCAAGGGACATCGCGGCCACGCCCGCGCGTTCCGAGACGAAGTTTTCCTTCGCGCTCTGTCGCCCGCCACCACGTGGCTCCTCGCTCTCGCCGAGCAGTCGGTCTCGACCCACGCGCACGTCGCTCAAGAAGACCTCGCCCGTGGGCGAGGCGTGTTGGCCCATCTTGCGCATGGGTGGGGCCTGTTCGAGTCCGTCCATGCCCGAATCGAGAACGAAGGTGAGGACCTTTCGCTCACGCGGTGGCGCGCCGCTTCCATCGTCGAGCTTGGCGTAGAGCACGATGGTGTCGGCGTAGGGGCCGTTGGTGATCCACGTCTTTTGCCCGTTGAGGACGTACTCCTCGCCGTCGCGCCGAGCGCTGGTGCGCATGCCGCCCAGGGCGTCAGAACCCGAGTCGGGTTCAGTGATGGCCCAGGCGCCGATCTTGTCGAGGGTCATCAGGTCCCGGCCCCAACGCTCCATCTGCTCGGGAGTTCCGAGCTTGTTGATGGTGCCCGCCGCGAGACCGGTCGACACCCCCAGCGAGGTCACGAGCCCGGGGCTGACCCGACAGAGTTCGATCGTGGGGATCAAGGTCAGCGCGGGATCGGCGCCGCGGCGCTCGCCCGGCGCGTCCTCGCCCTGGCGTTTTCGCTCCAACTGTCGTTCGAAGCTTTCCTCGGCCATCGCGCGAAGTCCGAAGGTCTCGTACATCTTTCGAAGGATCTCGTAGGGTGCCACGCCGTGATGCTCAAGGTCATCGAGGTGAGGGCGGATCTCTTCGTCGACGAATCGACGCACGACGTCGATGATGGCTTGGTGCTCTTTAGACCACTGAAACATCACTCACCCCCGCACGGTCTCGGCGACCTCGGGCAAGCCTAGGGGGCGCCCGAGGGGCCCTTCACCGCGCCGAGGGTCTGCTCGAGGAACGTACGCACCCAGAAGGATTGACTGAGCGCGACCAGTACCGGTGCGATACCGAGCCACGGGTCCTGGTGAAACTGCATGACGAAGAGCACGAGCAAGACGGAGTCGGCGACGACGCGGCGAGTGGGTGAGGTGCCGAGTCGTTGGGTGAGTTGCGCGTTCACGACTTCGAGGTTGACGAGCGGCACGACGGCACTGAGCGACCAGCGGCCGGTCAATTCGCGAGCGGCGAAGGCGTAGGCGGCCGAACCGAGAAAGAAGAGGGCGAACGCCAGCGCGACGGCGGTCGTCGCGAACCAGTTCGTCACGGGGTGTGCGCTGCCGGGCCAGTGTGAGAGCACGCTCACGTAAAGCCCGAGTCCTCCCAGCACTCCCACGACCCCGAAGCGCGAGACACGGTCGAGCGCGTTGATCAGCGGGAGCGAGGCCAAGAGGCTCGGCGCCTTTGACTCGGGGCCGTAGGGACGGGTCAGTTCGGACCAGGCCGTACCCGTCCACACTCGCCATTGGCGAGCGCCCGAAGGGTCGGGGTACCAACCCGGCGGCACCGCGGGGGGCGGAGTCGTGCTCATGGAACTAGTCTCCCATGGAAACGGGGGAAGAGGTTTTTCATGAGTCTCACGCGAGGCGCGGCCGCAGCGACGTCGGGGCCCCAGGATCAATCGGGCGTCGACGAGGTTCTCTTGGATCAGGCGGTGCGCGACGTGGCGGCCAACGCCCTTCGCTGGGCCGAAACATCCGCGAGCACGCGCGCGCAACTCCTCGAGGGCATCATCGAAGCGACGTACCAAGTCAGCGCCGAGTGGAACGCGGCGGGCTGTCGGGCCAAGGGCTACGAACCAAACAGCCCAGAGGGCGGCGAGGAACTCTTCAGCGGAGTTGGGACCTTTTTGCGCATGGCCCAAGTCTTTCGTCGGTCGATGATCGATATCGCGACCAAGGGCCGCCCGCAGTACCCGGGTCCGGTGAAGCACCGTCCGGGTCAACGCCTGAGCGTGCAGGTCATGCCCGCCTCAACGTTCGACAAAGTGCTCTACGCCGGTCAGACCGGCGAGATCTGGATGGCGCCCGGCGTCAACGAGGCTCAGATCCAGGCGGGCCAGGCGCTCGCGTATCATGACTCGCTCGCGCACGCCGGTGTTTCGCTGGTGCTCGGCGCGGGCAACGTCGCCTCGCTCGGTCCGCGCGACGTGCTGAGCAAACTCTTCGCCGAAGGAAAGGTCGTCGTCCTAAAGGCGAACCCCGTCAACGACTACCTGGTTCCGTACTGGGAGCGTTCGATGAAGGTCCTGATCGACGCCGGATTTCTTCGGATCGTCAGCGGTGGAGCCCAGGCGGGATCGTATCTCACCGGTCACGACCTCATCCAAGACATTCACGTCACGGGTTCGGACAAGACTCACGACGCGATCGTCTTTGGCACGGGCGAGGAGGGCGCTCGACGCAAGGCCGAGAACCAGCCCCGGGTCACGAAGCCGGTGAGCTGTGAACTCGGCAACGTTTCGCCCGTCGTGATCGTCCCCGGTGAGTGGAGTGCCAAGGAACTCGACTATCAGGCACGCCACGTCGCGTCGATGATCGCGAACAACGCGGGCTTTAACTGTCTCACCCCAAGGGTCATCGTCACCTCCAAGGCCTGGGCGCAGCGCGACGCGTTCCTCGACGCCCTCGAAGGCGTCTTCGCTTCGCTCGCGCCCCGCCAGGCTTACTATCCCGGCGCCGCGGCGAGACGCGGCGACTTTTTGGCCCAGCACCCCGACGCGCGCCAGATTGGCTCGGGCGAGGGTGGCGCGATGCCCTGGACGGTCATTCGAGACGTCGACGCGAACGATCAGAACGAAATCTGCTTGAACGTGGAAGCCTTTTGCGCGCTGACGAGCGAGACCGCACTCGACGAGGAGTCCCCGGCGGCTTTTCTCGATAGGGCCACCGAGTTCTGCAACGAGCGGGTTTGGGGAACGCTGTCGATGACGATCCTTTGCGATCCGCGAACCATGAAGCGCCCCGAGGTCGCCGCCGCGCTCGATCGAGCCGTCGCCGACTTGCGTTATGGCTCGATTGGGGTGAACCTCTGGCACGCGATGAGCTTCGCCTACGCCACGACCGCCTGGGGTGCGTACCCGGGCCACGCGATCACCGACATCCAGTCCGGCAACGGCTTCGTCGGTAACTCGTTTCTCTTCTCGCAGGTGCAAAAGTCCGTCGTGCGCGGACCCTTCATCGCGAGTCCCGCCCCGGCGTGGTTCGTGACGAATCGCCACGCTCACGTGGTGCTGGGCAAACTGCTCGACTTCGAGGCGCACCCTTCGTGGCTGAAGGTGCCCGCCTTGATGTGGGCGGCTCTTAAGAAATAGAGATCGGGAACGACACCACGGTCGTCACTCCGATCGCGGCGCATCGTTTCGCCCCACAAGCGACGCCGAGCAGTGGCGTTGGCACGTAGCGCAGTCGAATGCTCACAACCTTCGAGCCGTTCATTGAGGCGAGCCACGGATCGCCGCTCTTCGTCGTGCCCACAATGAAGCAATGCCTCGGTGACGCGCAGGCGAACGCGTTGGGGCTCGCGCCGAGCGCGAAGCTCGTCCACGTCACGCCCTGGTCGCGGGTTCGAACGAGATGGCTGGTCGCGCCCGTCGCGACGCCGACGCAACTCGCGAGGTGGCACTGCGCGAGCTGCAGCGACGTCCACGACGCCGCGACGCCGCCCAACGGGTACCAGGTGACTCCTCCATCGGTCGTTCCCTGCACCAAGGTGCGCGAAGCGCTCGTCGCCGTCGCCAGGCACTGAAAGAGTGAGGCGCACTGCAGCGAGGTCATCGAGAGACCGGCCGCCCACGTCATCTCCGTGGGCGTCGACCAGGTGGCGGCGTCGTCGGCGGTGAAGCTAAAGCGCGCCACACCGTTGGCACCGATGTCGATGAGCGCGCAGTTGTCGAGTGAGGAGCACGTCAGGGCGCGAACGCCGATGCCGCCGGGCGGAACGCTCGCCGTGGTGATCTGGTGACTCGTGGCATCAAAGCGCCACAACAGGTCGCTGCGACCCTGCGCGCCAGCAAGAAAACAGGTGGTTCCCTCGCACGATGAACTGGTGAGGCGGGGCGTGGACGTGGTCGGCGTCGCGACCGGGTGCCAGTGACCGCTGGGCGTCATGAACTCGGCCGTCGTCGGGGGGCCAACTCCGGCGTTGGACGTGCCCGCGGCGACGCAGAAGTTCGAGCTCGTGCAGACCACCTGGGAGAGCGGGACCGAGATGCTCACCGCGGGCACGCCGTCAATGGTGGGCGCGGCGTTCGGCGAACTCGTGCCACAGGCGCTAAGGGCCAGCGCGGCACTCGCGAGGAGTGTCACCACGACGACGCGTCGCGGTGGGTGCTTGGGCAAGAGGCTCGAGGGGGGCATGCGGTCCGTGCGCCCAGTGGCGCCTTTGTTAACTCGCGGAGCGAACGGCGGCGCTGAGAACGCTCATTCCGTCGGCCAACTGTTCGTCGGTGATCACGAGAGGGGGCAGGAGTCGAATGACGTTTCCGTACGTGCCCGCGCTCAACGCGATCACGCCTTGTTGGTTACAGAAGTTCACGATGGCCTTCGCGGCGGCCGCGTTGGGGTTCATCGTGCCCGGTTCGATGAGCTCGATCGCGACCATGGCGCCACGTCCACGGACGTCGCCGATGATCGCGACGTCTTGTTGCAGGGTGCGAAGAATGGCCAACATCGTCGTGCCCAGCGCTCGCGCGCGCTCGGCCAAATTCTGGTCACGCAGCGTCGCGATCGTGGCGAGCGCCGCGGCCGCGGCGACGGGGTTTCCACCGTAGGTGCCACCAAGGCCGCCCTCGTGGACCGCGTTCATCAACTCGGCTCGTCCCGTCACGGCGGCGAGCGGCATGCCACCCGCGAGGCCCTTGGCGGTCGTCACGAGGTCGGGGATGACGCCTTCGTGGTTGACCGCGAACCAGTCACCGGTGCGACAGAAGCCGCTTTGAATCTCGTCGGCGATGAAGACGACGCCCTTGTCCTTCGTCCACGACGACAGCGCCGGCAAGAAGCCATCGGCGGGCACGATGAAGCCACCTTCGCCCTGGATGGGTTCGATCAGCAAGGCGGCAACGTTGTGGGCGCCGACCTGGGTTTCGATGAGGCGAATGGCCTGGGCGGCGGCGTCGGCGCCGCTCAGCCCGTCGCGGAAGGGGTAGCTCATGGGAACGCGGTAGATCTCGGGTGCGAAGGGGCCGAAGCGGTCCTTGTAGGGCATGTTCTTCGCCGTGAGGGCCATCGTCAGATTCGTACGGCCGTGGTAGGCGTGGTCGAAGACGACGATCGCGGGGCGACCCGTCGCCAGTCGCGCCACCTTGACGGCGTTCTCGACTGCCTCGGCGCCGGAGTTAAAGAGCGCGCTGGTCTTCGCGAAGTCACCCGGGGTCAACTCGGCGAGCTCTTCACAGACCTTCACGTAGCTCTCGTAGGGGGTGACCATAAAGCAGGTGTGGGTGAAGTTCGCGACGGCTTCGCTCACCGCGTCGACGAGCGCCGGCACCGCGTGACCGATGGAGGTGACCGCGATTCCCGAACCGAGGTCGAGAAAGCGGTTGCCGTCGACGTCTTGGATGATCGCACCCTCGCCGCGCTCGATGTAAACCGGAAAGCCCTGCGTCAGACCGTGGCTGACGACAGCTCGGCGCCGCGCGTGCAAAGCCAGAGACTTGGGCCCGGGGATTTCGGTGATGACTCGACGCTCGGTGCCGATGGACGATTCGATGGAAGAAACCATGGTGCTCTCCTGGAATGATCCGCGCGACGCGGACCCCTTAAGCGTACTTCGCCCTTTCGCCGGGCCATTCGAGACGAAGAAACGGGTGACTGAAGTCACCCGTTTCTCGCTGGCGGAGGAGGTGGGATTTGAACCCACGGTGCCCGTAGACACAGCAGTTTTCGAGACTGCCCGATTCGGCCGCTCTCGCACCCCTCCGCCTTGGAGTCTACAACGAGCCCTTGCGCCAATTTTTGGGCGCGATTCGCCTGGCTACGCTCGGCGAGATGGAAAGCGACGAGCGATTCATGCGTGAAGCCCTCGAGGCGGCGGCCCTGGCCGCGGCGCACGATGATGTGCCGGTGGGTTGCGTGCTGGTGCGCGACGAAGAGATCATCGCCATTGGCGAGAACCGGCGCGAGGTGGACGCCGACCCGACTGCTCACGCGGAGATGGTGGCGCTTCGCCGCGCCGCGGTGGCCGAACTGCATTGGCGCATGGACGGCGTGACGGCCTACGTGACGCTGGAGCCGTGCGTGATGTGCGCGGGCGCGCTCTTGAACGCTCGCGTGGCGCGCGTCGTCATTGGCGCCATGGATGAAAAGGCCGGCGCCGTCGGATCTCGCTACAACCTCTTGAGCGATCCGCGACTGCTGCACGAAGCGAAACTGACGTACGACGTGTTGAACGAGGAGTCCGCCGCGCTCCTTCGTGAGTTCTTTTCCGCTCGTCGGACTTAGAACACTCTCGAGGGGGCGCCGACGACGCCCCGACGCCCGTCAGGGTTTTCCCCTATGGACGCTCGCAGCAGGTCGGCTTAGTCTCGTTGAAGATCAACCGGTCTCCCAATGAAGAGGAAGCCCTTGTGAGTGCATCCACGTTCGATGACGCCATTGGTTCGGGCTCGTCGCAGAGTCCCTGGGCCGTCGAGACCCACGGGCTGACGAAGCGATTTGGCGACAACGTGGCGGTGGACGACGTCGAACTGCTGGTTCCTCGGGGGTGCGCCTTTGGGTATCTGGGCCCCAACGGCGCGGGAAAGACGACGCTGATCCGGGTCCTCTTGGGACTGACCCACGCGGATGCGGGGACAATGTCGCTGCTCGGCGTACCGGTCCCACGCCACCGCGCTCAAGCACTCGCGCGCGTGGGGGCGATCGTTGACGAGCCTCGATTCCACGGTCACCTCTCCGGCCGTGACAACCTTCGAATTTTGGCCGCGGCCCGCGAGCCCGCGGCGCGCCAGCGCATTGACGCGTCGCTCGAGCGAGTGGGGATGTCTCGGCGAGCGAACGATCGAGTGTCGAAGTATTCAATGGGCATGCGCCAACGCCTGGGCGTCGCGGCGTGCCTGCTCGGCGACCCGCAGTTGTTAGTGCTCGATGAACCGATGAACGGGCTCGACCCCGCCGGCATGCACGAAATGCGCGACATGATTCTGTCGCTCGTCTCCGAGGGCCGCACCGTGATGCTCTCGTCACACCTACTCGACGAGGTGGAGCGAACCTGCGACGCGGTCGCGATCGTGGACCGCGGCCGGGTGATTCGCCAAGGTCCCATCGCGGAACTCTTGGCCGGGGCGACGATGCAATTGCAGGTGGAGTGCTCGTCGCCCGAACGGGCGCGTGACGTTCTCGCCGCCAAAGCGCTCGCCACGCAGATAGAGGTGGAGGCGGCGGGTCTCGCCGTTCACCTCGCCGCGGGCACCGAGCGCGGCGTTATCGCCGAGATCAATCGCGTGCTGGTGGAAGACGGCATCAAGGTCTATCGCCTCCAGCAATCACAGGCCTCGCTCGAGTCGTGGTTCTTAGAAGTGACGAGCCGCTTGGGTGAGTCCACGTGAGCTCCGAGGTGAACGTCTCGTCGTCCGGAGTCAGTTTGGTCGCTGATCGCCGAGGATCGTGGCTGCCGACGGGTTCAATGATCGCGACGAGGATCTTGGAACTTCGCAAGCGCCGCGGACTCATGGCGGCACTGATCGTGGTCAATATCGGCCTGCCCGCGATCTTCTTGCTCGTTCGTTTGATCGCGCACGCCGTGGCGCCGAAATCCTACGGACCCGCGGGCGGTTACGACATTTTCACCGCCCTGGTCGCGGGTGTCATGTACGGCTTCGGCTTTATCGTCGCGGCCACGCTGGGTTGCTCGGCGGGCTCCGCCGACTTGACCGAAGGGATGTTTCGACACCTCGTCATCACGGGCCGTTCGCGCCTGGCTCTTTACTTCGCGCGTATTCCCGCCGGGCTCGCGATCATCGTTCCCTTGGTCGCGACGGGTTTTACGATCGTGTGCGCGGTGTGCGTCTTCGCCGCGCCGGCCAAGCTCAACTACCAAGGCGTCAACGTGCCCGCCGGGCTGTCGGCTTCGAGTTTTGAGAATTGGGCAGCGAGCCACCCCAAAGAAGTGGTCTGTGGCTTCCCCTCGCGCGGCCCCATTGGTGTTCCCTGCGGGATTGACGGCAATGGAAAGGTCGTTATCTTTCCGGGTACGAAGGGTTTCAAGAACATCACTCCGGTCCAATTAAAGAATGACGCCGTCTTGATTGCCAAGCAGGACTACGTCGACTACTCGCAACACTTCCTCGCCCCGTCGACCTCGCTCATGATCGACGCGGGACTTTGGATCGAACTCGAAGCCATCATTGGCTTTATCGTGGGACTCGGACTTTCGTCATTGATGGGTCAACGCACACTCCCCGTGGTCCTCATGATCGTGCTTGAAATCATCCTCACGCCTCTTTTGACGCACTCGGTGATTCCCCACATGATTAACGTCCAGCGGGGCGTCGTTGGCCTCGCCACCGCGCACCTGGAACCGGGTGGCTTGCCGCACGCCTTTGGCGGGGGAGGCGGTGGAGGTTTGTCATTGGTGCCCGAAAGCACGCTGTCGGCGTCACTCGTCATCGTCGGGTGGCTGGTGGTGTGGACGGCGCTCGGGGCTTGGCGAATGGCGAAACGCGACGCCTGAGCGTTTAGGCTCGTTCGCTGGTGATGAGATTTGGCGCGTGTATTCCGGCGCGCGCGGTCGCGACGAAACTGCGGCAATGAGCCCAACATCACAGGTGACTCACGACGTTGTTACTTCAGCGAATCGTGCCAGGTCCGACCCCCGTTGGTGGAGACGATCAACTTCGAACTCGTGGGCGATGTTTGGATGATCGCGCCGCCGAGCCTGGACGAAGCGAAGGTGACGAGCTGAATCGTTCCCGACATTGAGCTCGCTGGGGTCGCGACCACTGTGGTCCACGTTTTGCCCGCGTTGTTCGTCAAGTCCAGATGGTCGCTCGACTGCTGGCCCTGGGAAACCACTTTGGCGACGAGGATCACCCCGGGTGCGGGTGAGGCCGGAAGTCCGGGAACGGTGCTGAGCCATTGAGAGGAGTGGTCGACGACGACGCGTGAGGTGGGCTTGAACGTCAGCCCCGCGTTTTGTGACGTGAAGACCCAGTTCGAGCCCAACTTCAAGTAGCGCGGCGTGGTGGGCGCGACGTCCGCCCCGTAGCCGCCAATGGTGCAGACGTCGACGAGCGTCGTCGCGCTCGTCGCGACGGGAACCGCGAAGGCGCTTCCGACACTCGTGCACGGCGCGGTCCACTTGACCCACCGGCCCGAACTCGTCAGGCGAGCGCTGCCGGTGGTGGCGCGGTCGTTGCCCACCATTAGCCAACCGTTCGCCCCCTTGAATAGCAGGGCGCCCTGCATCGCCGTTCCCCCGGCCGCGGTGTAGAGGGTGGGAGTGGCGACGCGTTGCCACGAATCGCTCCCGGCCGGTGATCGCCAGAGCCCGAAAGTCTGGCTCGCTCGCCACGCCATCGCGTACACCTCGCCGTGGTGAGCGCTGACGGCAAGGACGTTGAACTTCATCCCGAGTGAACGCGTCGGGAGCAAAGACCACGTGTCACCACCGTCGTGGGTCGACCAGAGTTCGGCCACCGGCGTGACGTAGGTGCCGTTGCTCGACGTGCCGGGTTGCACGGAACCATAGAGCCAGCCGTCCTTGGCGTCAGCGAAGTAGAGGCTCAACTGAACGAAGGGGAAGTAGTCAGAGGCGGTCTTACTGGCCAGGTGTTGAAGCGCGACCGGAAGAGGGAGTGAAGTCCACGACCGGCCCTCGTTCGAGGTCCTCGCGAGTTCGACGCACGAGCCGGCCTGGCAGGGCTGCTTCGCTAAGACCCAACCTTCACCCGAAGCGAGAAAGGACACCGACACCGGCGACGACCTCGAGGAGGTGATCGATCCGACGTTTGACGACGTCGCCACCATTGCTGCCACGGCGACGGTGACCAAGGTGAGCGTTGCGCCGAGGCGACGCACGAAGTTGGAGCAGCCGACGCGAGACCGTTTCACGTCTTCAGTATGGTCCGGGCCGTCGAGCGACGTGGGCGCGCTGAAGGCTCGAGCGTGAAGCGTCCAGAAATTGGCTTGCGCCTTCGCGAACCCGCGGGGCTATTCGCGCTCGGACTTGGCGCGGTGTTTGCGAAACTCGAATATCCCTGATCCGACAATCTGAACCAGTGCAGGTCATATAGTGCTCCACACGATTTTGAGCATGTTGACCACATAGTCCTAGAGAACTACAGATGCCTATTTGGGCTCGTCCTTCTCGTGTATTGCTTTCCACCACTCCGGGCCATCAGAGGTCCTGGCATCGAACTCCGGTTGGCGGAACTTCGTCGAATTACAATCCTCACTTTTCTCCATAATGCCTAATATATCCATCACTAAGTGAGTTAACGGTGGATATATACATCATTAAGTGGTAAGATTGTGGTCAGAGAATGAGAAGGAGACACGGGTGGCGACACGTCCGAATCCAATACGAACCCGTCGAGCGGAGACGGACTTGGGCGAGCATGTTCGCGCGTGGCGAAAGCTACAGGGACTCACGGTCCAGCAACTGGCCGATCGAGCCGGAGTCAACCGCAGCACAATCACCCGGCTTGAGCAAGGTTCGGATTCGGTGCGTCTTGACGTCTTCCTTAACGTCGCGGGCGCGCTCGGGCAACTTGACAACGTGGTCAATGCGATTGATCCCTACGAGACGCCTTTGGGGCGAGCCCGCGCCGATGAGGCGCTACCGCAGAGGGTTCGACAATGACGAAGTCGCCGTCCACACGCATCGAGGTTCATGTAGAACTTGCGCCGGGCACCGCCCGCGCTGGCACAGCGTTCGTCAGTGTCACGCGAGGAGAACTGACGACGGTATTCGACTACGACCCTGCGTACCTTGCTCGCAAGGAAGCATTCTCGCTCAGTCCGGAACTCTCGATGAGCAGCGGTTCGACGGTTGTTGCTGGACTGCCGGGCGCCATGGCCGATAGTGCTCCTGACCGCTGGGGGCGCAACATGATAAAGAAGAGATTGCAAGCGGACAACCGCGAACAGGGACGACGCGGGCAATCCGTTACCGAGATCGACTACCTCCTCGGAGTGAGCGACTTCACCCGCCATGGGGCCCTTCGCTACTGCCTCGAAAGTGGTGCATTTCTTGCACCCGATAACGACGTACCTACGTTGATCGAACTACCCCGACTCATGGACGCGGCCGACATCGTCGATCGAGAAGCGGTTGGAAGCGATGATTTGGCAGCGATCAAGATCCTGCTCGACGCGGGTTCCGGTTCCCTTGGTGGTGCGCGACCGAAAGCATCAGTTCGCGATGGGGATCGCCTTTGGATGGCCAAGTTCCCGCGCGTCAGTGACGAATGGGACGTCATGGCATGGGAGATGACGGCGCTGGATCTCGCTGAAGTGTGTGGGATCAAGACTCCAACTCGAAGACTCGTAGATGTCGCGGGCAAGCGGGTCTTGCTCTTAGAACGATTCGATCGTGAAGTCAGCCAGCGAATTCCCTACATCAGCGCCATGACGCTCCTCCAAGCACGTGATGGGGATCGTCGCGAGTACATTGAAATCGCTGAAGCACTTCAAGTGGTCGGCAGCGCCGTCAGAGGGGATCTTCAAGAGTTGTGGCGTCGAATTGCATTTTCCATCGCGATTAACAACACGGATGATCACCTCCGAAATCACGGGTTCCTCCATCGCGGTCGAGGTTGGCGCTTATCACCGGTGTTCGATGTCAATCCGAATCCTGACCTTGGTGAACACCGCACGACGAGCATCAATTTCGTTACCGACCACGAGAACGCCGTTGACGCGCTGATTGAGGCTGCGGGGCATTTCGATCTCAAAACGGAATCTGCGAAGATCATTTGGAACGAGGTCCGCTCCGGCGTGGCAAGTTGGCGCGCCGTGGCGGCAAAACACGGTATCGACGGGCATGAGATCCGTTCGTTCTCCGAAGTGTTCGAAAGTTTTGCGTGACCCACACGACGTGTACCGGGCATTGCGCAGTCAATGTTCTAGCCATCAATCGCTACTGGCTACGTAAATGAATTCGTCGACGCCTGCGTGTCACAGGCGACAGCCATGGCAACTGGCACTGGCGAGGTGTTGACGGAACTCCAACGGCCTTGACTTCCCAGTTCCGAAAAGTGACAGCAGAATTTCGCGCGATCGCTTCGCATTCGCGTCAACGCGTGCAAGTGGAGGATGAAGGCATGAACGACCAGGTCGGTGACCCCACTTCCGTTACTGCCCATTGGCGGAGGAGGTGGGATTTGAACCCACGGAAGGTTTCCCTTCACACGATTTCCAATCGTGCCGATTCGGCCGCTCTCGCACTCCTCCACGGGCACCCAAAGTGAATCGAATGCCGGCTCGTTAGGCTACCCGAGTCTCTCGGGGTCTCTCCAGTAGCCTGGTATCGCCGAGATTGAAAGCGGTGGTCGGGTCCCGTGCGACGACCATTCGTGAACCGAGTCAGGGGCGGAAGCCAGCAGCTCTCAGCGGATTGTGTTGGGTGCCACGGATCGCCTGGCCACTGCTTTGGACCTCGGCGCGTCACGCTTCACCGTTAGCATCGGTGCGTGAGTGAGCCTTCTTCGTTGACCTCCGTCGAGGGCGTGACTTCGCTGTACCGGCGTTTTCGCCCCGGACGCTTTAGCGAGCTTCGTGGGCAAGATCACGTGGTGCGAGCGCTGCAGGGCGCGGTGAAGAACGAGCGAATCTCGCACGCTTATCTCTTCTCGGGTCCGCGCGGCACCGGCAAGACCACGACCGCGCGGGTCCTCGCCAAAGCCCTCAACTGCGAAGCATCCGTCGACGGTGACGCCTGTGGCGAGTGCGCGAGTTGCGTCGCGATCGCGAAGGGAACGTCACTGGACGTCGTTGAGCTCGACGCCGCGTCGAACAACGGTGTTGACGACATCCGTGAGATCACCGCCGGCGCGTGGCACAACTCGCCGGGCACGTGGAAGATCTACATCTTCGACGAGGTTCACCAACTATCGAAGGCCGCCTCGGCGGCTCTGTTGAAGACCCTCGAGGAACCGCCCCCGCACGTGATCTTCGTCCTGGCGACGACCGATCCGCACAAGGTGATGCCGACGATTCGTTCTCGCACCCAGCACCTCGAATTTCGACTCTTCGCGGGCGACACGCTCAGTGCGCTCTTGCACGAAGTCGATGACGTCGCGGGCCTGAAGGCCGACGAGGCCACCATCGAGGCCGCGGTGCGCCTCGGGCGCGGCTCGGCGCGCGACGCCTTGAGCGCCCTCGATCAGCTCCTAGCGACGGGAGCGCTCGACGAGACCCAGCCCTCCTTTGATCCGTTGCTGGCGGCGCTCGTGGCCAGTGACGCCGTGGAGACCCTGCGCGCGATCGCGGTCCTGAACCAAGAGGGCTGGGACCCCGAACAGTTGTGCGAGAGCTTCGTGGCCGAGGTTCGCCAGATTTTCTTGCTCCAGGTGGCCCCCGAAGTGGCCGACGCTGTTGACGCCGATCGAGATCGCTTGAGTCACTGGGGCCAACAGTTGGGTCTCGCGCGCAGCGTGCGCGTGATCGAAACACTGGGCCGGGCGATTCGAGACATGAAGAGCGCCTCGGAGAAGATCGTCACGCTCGAAGTGGCGCTCGTTCGCCTCGTTCGCCCGGACCTTGATTCCACGTACGAGTCGCTCGACGAGCGACTGACCAAGCTCGAGCGCACCGCACGCGCCGCACCAGCACCAAGCCTGAGTGCGCCGCCCGCTCCGTCGCGGCCCATCGGAGCCAGCGTGACTACTCCTCTCGCTCCGACTCGTGCCTCGACGCCGGCACCCGCACCCGCGCCGGACCCGGTCGTGACCGAGCCCGAGGTCGAGGTCGAGGTCGAGGCCATCGTGGTCGAAGAGGCCGCGGCGCCGAATGGCCCGTTGGTCTTTGAGGACGTTCGTGATCGATTCGTCCAGCTGGTCGTACCGCGCACGTCGCGCTCGGCGCAGTTGCTCCTTCGCTCGGCACGCGTGGACGCGCTCTCAGGCACCAAACTGACGATCGCGGTCGGTAGTGAAGAGGCGCGTCAAAACACCGAAATGATCACCCAGGGACTTCGCAGCGCGCTCGAGCACGAGTTCAAGACGTCGCTGCAGATCGCGTGGATCGTGGATCCGTCGCTCGCGAATGGTGCGCCCAGCGTCAAGGATCGCGCTCCCAAACCGGTGTCGAGCGAACACGACCTCATTGAAGACGACGGCCCCTCGCTCATCGTGGACTCCGCGGCCGAGCACTTGATCACCGAGATGTTCCCGGGTTCTGAGGAGATCTCGTGAACTACCCTCCGGCCCTGCAGGCCGTGGTCGATGAGTTGGGTCGCTTTCCCGGGGTGGGTCCGAAGTCCGCGCAGCGCATCGCCTTTTGGCTCATGCGCCAGCCCGGTGAGGACGTGGAGCGTTTGGCGGAGGCGCTTCGTGAGATGACGACGCGACTCGCTTTCTGCGAGCGTTGCTGCAACGTCGCCGAAACCGGAGGACTGTGCACGATCTGCGCGGACGAGCGCCGCGACCAGACCATCATCTGCGTGGTGGAAAACCCGCCCGACGTCGTGGCCGTCGAGCGTTCGGGCGCCTTTCGTGGGACCTATCACGTGCTGCACGGGGTGCTCAATCCCCTCGAGGGAATAACGCCCGATCGCCTGCGTATCCAAGAGCTGATCACGCGCTTGCACGCACCGGTGAAGGAGGTCATCCTCTGCTTTAACTCCAACGTCGAGGGCGACCACACCGCGATGTATCTCAGTCGTCTCTTGCAGGTTCCTGGGCTCGTGGTGTCCCAGCCGGCCAGTGGCCTGCCCGTCGGCGGCGACGTGGAGTTCGCCGACGACCTCACCTTGGGACGAGCGCTCGAAGGACGCCGGATCCTCAGCGATTAGGCGAAGTGCGCGATGCAA
>Ga0307374_10000241_pt1 | contig 102756 bp, 84 predicted proteins | sample OX3MG_FD_202532 | JGI IMG/M metagenome (GOLD analysis project Ga0307374, IMG submission 202532) | Soil microbial communities from Risofladan, Vaasa, Finland - OX-3 | ecosystem: Environmental > Terrestrial > Soil > Coastal area > Acid sulfate soil | place: Finland: Risofladan, Vaasa | collected...
CTTGCGAATCCCGCTACGGCCGGAATTCTTGCGAATCCCGCTACGGCCGGAATTCTTGCGAATCCCGCTACGGCCGGAATTCTTGCGAATCCCGCTACGGCCGGAATTCTTGCGAATCCCGCTACGGTCGGAATTCTTGCGAATCCCGCTACGGCCGGAATTCTTGCGAATCCCGCTACGGCCGGAATTCTTGCGAATCCCGCTACGGCCGGAATTCTTGCGAATCCCGCTACGGCCGGAATTCTTGCGAATCCCGCTACGGTCGGAATTCTTGCGAATCCCGCTACGGTCGGAATTCTTGCGAATCCCGCTACGGTCGGAATTCTCACGAATTCCGCTACTCCCCAATCCGCAATCCGCGATCCGCAATCCGCAATCCTCACGACCTCCGTCTGGCACCGTCCGCTCGTTCCGAGCGCGGCCAAGGTAGCCCTGGCCAAGCGTCAGGCCGGCGCGGCCGCGGCCCTGCTGCGGCAAGGAGCGAGAGAGAAGATCTTCAGCGTTCTGCGAGTGACCGACGATCTGGAGTCGCTCACGCAGTTCGTCCATCGCTGCCGGGAGCGGGGAGTGACGGCGGTTGAATTGTGCGACTGCGTGCGGATCGCCGAACAGCGTCGCCGGACGTTGCGCGGCGAACCGCGCCGCCTGGAAGACCGCGTGCTATTTGGCCTGCTCTTGGCGCTGGGCGACTACGGTTTGGCCGAAGTGCCGGAGACGCAGCGAGACGCCTTCGTCGAGCAACTGGCGAATTGGTACGGCGGCGACCCCAGTTCCTCAATTCACGGCGCGACGGGCTGGCTCTTGCGACATTGGAAGCGGGGGGATCTCGCGAAAAAGGTCGATCAAACGCCCCTGCCGTACGCGCCGGGGCGCGAATGGTTTACCCTTGAGTTCGTCGTGCCGCCTTCAGGCGGTGCCTGGGCGAGCGGGGGGCGTCAGCCCCCTGTTCATTCGGCGAGCGACGGGCGTCAGCCCCCTGTTAATTCCTCGAGCGAATCGCCTGCGCAGCCTGGAACGACGGAGCCGCCTGAAGGCGGAACTACGAACGGGCCGGCTACGAACTTCCACATCACGTTCGTGGTCTTTCCGGCAGGCGAGTACCTGATCGGCTCAGCGCCCGATGAGGTTGATCGCCACGCCGACGAAAGACGTCACGCGGTCAAGCTGACGCGGCCGATTGCCGTCAGCGACCGCGAGATCACCTGGGAGCAGTACAATTCGTTCGACCATCGCGGTCATCACGACTCCTGGGAAAAGCAGTTCGGGCGAACACTCACGCTTGAGGAACCGGCGTTCGGGGTCAATTGGTACGAAGCGGTGAGCTATTGCCGCTGGCTTTCGGAGCGTGCGGGAATGAGCGAGGAAGACCAGGCCTACCCTGCTCCGTCGTCGTTGGATCCAGGGCGGTTTCCCGCGGACCCGGATCCGCAGGCGGGGGGCGCGCCGCGGAACTGGCCGTTGAATCTGGAGAAGCCGGGCTTTCGTCTGCCGACGGAGGCCGAGTGGGAAATGGTCTGCCGAGGCGGGACGAGCACGGCGTATTCGTTCGGCAACGACGCGCCATTGCTACGGCATTACGGCTGGTTCCAGGAAAACTCCGAGAAGTGGTCGCACGCTGTCGGCCTGCTGCGGCCCAGCCCGCGCGGTTTGTTTGACATTCATGGGAATCTGTACGAATGGTGTCACGACTGGTACGGCGATTACGGAAACGACGCGGCCGATCCGGTCGGGGGCGCCACGGGCTCGGGCCGGGTGATCCGGGGCGGCGGCTGGAACCTCGTCTCCGCGTTCTGCCGGGCGGCGTTCCGCGAGGCCAGCCGGCCCACGGTCCGCATCATCTACCTGGGTTTCCGGCTTGCCGTGGTTCCGTTCAGCCAAGCAAGCGAGTCGGCAAGTCGGGCCGCGAGCGACGCCGGGAGCGGAAGCCGGGAAGCCGAAGGCGTAGCCGCGGAGCGGCGTAGCCCGGCTGACCAGGCTGAAGCGACAGGCGGAGCGAGCGGCGACGAGTAGGGTGGGCATCGCCCACCAGCCGACCGGGATAGTGTACAGGCGCGTAGGAATAGTGTACAAGTGAATATATTAGGCCGCTGAATCCGCGCGGTAGCTGAATTCGCAAGAATTCAGGCGAGCGTCGCCCGAGCGCCCCGAATTCTTGCGAATCCGGCTACCGCATGCCCGACATGGCGTTCAAGTTTTTCCAGGTTCCGATCAGGGAATTTCAGGCCATTGAAGTGGATCTGAATGCGTTTCTGCGCGGGCATCGGGTGCTGTCCGTCGATCGGCGCTGGGTGGATCTGGGGCAGGATTCGTTCTGGTCGATCTGCATCGACTACCTCGACGGCGACGCCACCGCGCGGGTCGACACGCGCAACAAGGGACGCGCCAAGGATTACAAGGAACTGCTCAGCCCGGAGGATTTCGCCGTCTTCGTCAAGCTCCGCGACTTGCGCAAGGAAGTCGCCCAAGCGGAGGCCGTGCCCGTCTACACCATCTTCACGAACGAGCAGTTGGCCGGCATGGTGCAAAGCCGGGTCCAGAGCAAGAACGATCTGGAATCCATTGCCGGAGTCGGCGACGCGCGGAGCGAAAAGTACGGGCCCAGATTTCTGGCCTGCCTCCAGGAAATTTGGAAGAAAGCCGATGCAACGGGCGGGCCATCTGTTTGACCAGGCGCTGGCCTGGAACAACCTCCGCGAGGCGGCCGCCCGCGCTTTGCGCGGCAAGCGACACCGTCCGGACGCGCGGCGTTTCGCGTCTGATCTCGATGTCCGGCTCAGCTCGATGCGCGTCGAATTGGCGGCCGGCACGTACCTTTTCGGACGCTGCCATCAGTTTGTCGTCCACGACCCGAAGCAACGCATCATCACGGCGCCGGATTTCCGCGATCGCGTCGTGCATCATGCCCTGATCAACGTGTGCGAGCCGGTGTTCGAGCGCTGGCTGATCGATGACACCTACGCCTGCCGCCGCGGACGAGGACGGATCGCGGCGGTGCTCCGCGCTCGATGCTTCGCGAGGCGCTTTGGGTACTATCTTAAGCTCGACATCCGCAAGTACTTCGACAGCATCCCTCATGCGGAGCTTCTGCGCCGTCTGGAGCGCTTGTTCAAGGATCCGCGCTTGCTCGATTTGTTCGCGCGGCTGGTCGGGTCGTTTCGCGGATCGGTCGGCCGCGGCTTGCCCATCGGCGCCTTGACGTCGCAACATTTCGCCAACTTCTACCTGGGTTGGTTCGATCGCGAGGTGAAGGAGCGTTGGCGCGTCAAGGGCTACGCGCGCTACATGGACGACATGGTTCTGTGGGGCGACTCGGCGGCGGGCCTTCGCGAGCTGCGCCGTCGAGCGATTGCGTTTCTGAGCGACGAACTGCGACTGACGGTGAAACCGGCCCACTACCTCAATCGGAGCCAGCACGGTCTCGATTTTCTCGGCTGCCGCGTCCATCCCGATCGACTGACGCTGAATCGGCGCAGCCGGGTGCGTTTCCGACGGAAACTGGCCGCGCTGGAGTCCATGAGGCGGCGCGAAACGATCACGCCGAGCGATTTGCAGCGGCGCGGCACGGCGCTGGTCGCCTACGCGCGCGCGGCGGGCGTCAACAGTTGGCAATTCCGTCAGCGTGCGTTACGACAGATGGAGGTGAGTGGTCACGAGGCTCGAACCGGGTGATCCGGGGCGGCGGCTGGAACAACGACTCCGCGAACTGCCGGACGGCGAACCGCGAGAACAACCAGCCCACGAACCGCAACAACAACCTGGGTTTCCGGCTTGCCGTAGCTCCGCTTGGATGAGTGGATTCTTGACTGAACGGAACCGACCGCTTTCCCGTTCCGCGCGCCTATGAGGGCCGCGGACAAACCGAGTGGGCCGTCCGGTGCTGGTAGCCTTAGCGCGAACGCTCCGGACGGCCGTTTTGTACTCGTTCCCACGCTCCGCCGACCCACTGCGCGGGTGCCCCGAGCGGCTCCGCGGACCCTGCCGAGTCGCGAACTCCATTGGCGCTCGGCATCGCGAAACCACCGTTTCGTGTTGGGCGAGCGCATCGAGCGGCTGCTGTACGAGCTGCTCGAAACGCTGATCGAAGCCAAATACACGCGCGAACGGCAGGCGCTTCTGGAACGCGCCAATCTGCGGCTGGAGATCTTGCGGTTCCAGGTGCGGCTGGCGAAGGATCTGCAGTGTCTCAAGCCCGCAAGCTATGCCTTCGCTTCCAAGGCGATCGAGGAGATCGGGAGGCTTGTCGGCGGCTGGATGCGCGCCAAGGGGACAAAGTAGCAGGCACCGGGGCACCCGCGCAGCGGGTCGGTGTGCCGTCGCTTTCCGCCTGCCGACGTTCACTGGCCGAAGGTTGCGGCACACGGAGTGTGCCTACTACTTTGCCGCGCACAGCGGCCCTAAAATCAACATGAAACGCGCCGGCAACCTCTGGGCCAAAATGATCAGTTTCGAGAGCCTCTTGCGCGCGCACCAGAAGGCGCTGCGAGGCAAGCGCTTTCGCCGCGCGGTCGCCGGCTTTGAGTTCAATCTGGAGTACGAGCTCTGGCGATTACACCACCAGCTTTCCAAAAAGACCTATCAGCCCGGCGGGTACTCGACGTTCTGGGTTTACGAGCCCAAAGCGCGCTTGATCAGCGCCGCGCCGTACCGCGACCGGGTCGTCCACCACGCCTTGACCCAGGCGCTTGAGCCGATCTTCGAGCGCTCGTTCCCGTATGATTCGTACGCCTGTCGCAAGGGCAGAGGCACGCACGCCGCCGTGCGACGCGCGCAGCACTTCTTGTTCACGCGCTCCGAGCGCCGCCGCGGCCTCCCGATCGGCAATCAGACGAGGCTATCGAGTGTTTCCGACTCACCGTCTGTTGGCGAAGGAGAACGTGCGCCGTTTTACGAAGTTGCGTGGCGGGTCGTTGAACAACAACGCGACCAACGTGCGTTCGGCGAACCGCAACACCAACCAGCCGGAGAACCGTAACCACAACAACGGTTTTCGCGTGGCGAGCACTTTGCGGCGGGCGACATGCCCGTCGTGCCGGCGCTGTCCGGCTCGGCCGAATCAAGAAGCGGCCCGGCGGGTCTGGTAGGCCCTTTTGGGTTCAAAGGCCCCGCCGGGCCTTTTGGATTGCGGCTGCCGGTCGGCGTGCCGCGAGAGCGACCGGCCCACGTACCGCATCGGCAACCTGGGTTTTCGGCTTGCCGTGGTTCCGTTCAGCCAAGCAAGTCAGGCCGCGGGCGCAGCCGGGAGCGAAAGCCGGGAAGCCGAAGGCGTAGCCGCCCAGCGGCGTAGCCCGGCTGACTCCCCACAGACCGATGACGACCAGTAGCATGGCACAGACTCCTCGAGCGAATGGCTTTTTCCAGCGCGGCCAGCGTCGCCAGTTGGCAATCTCGCAACCAGGTGTTACAACAAGATAGAGGTAAGCACCACGAACCGGAACAACGGAGAATCAAGATGACCGGTTCCTATTGGACCGAAGCCGACTCAAACCGAGCGCGGGAAATTTGGTCGGAATATCAGCGGCATCATGACCTTTCGGAAAAAGTAGGGCAGAGCGCCGGAATTGATCCCGAAAGCGGCTTGATTTGGTTTGGCGAGTCGATCCAGGAAGTGATCGCTCAACGGGACGCCGACGGCGGCGAAGCCCCCTTGTTCTTCATCCGAGTCGGATCCGCCGCCTACTATCGAAAGGGAGGTCACCGCTGATCCAGGGCATCACTACGGCCGACGGTGTTCCGACAATCGAAGTGGAATTCGCTGGTCAACGGTGGCAGGCGATCATTGACACGGGCTTCAACGGCGAACTCGAATTGCCCGATCGATTACGATCGCACCTGAACGCGCAGTTCGTTGGTCGCGCGACATCCCTTCTGGCGGCAAATCAGCGAATCGAGGAAGACGTCTACCTTGTCGATTTCCCATTCGACGGCCAGATGGTTCGAGCGCAAGCGACCTTTGTCGATGGCGACGAGATCCTGATCGGCACCCGAATGTTGCGGGATCATCGGTTGCAGATCGATTTTCCCGCCGAGACGGTTTCCATCGAGATGGCCTGAAGAAGTCTCGGTCTCCGGCGGAACCGGTTCGTGTCTTTCGCGCGCGCGGCAGGCGTCAACAGTTGGCAATTCCGTCAGCGTGCGTTACAACAGATGGAGGTGAGTGGTCACGAGGCTCGAACCCGGTGATCCGGGGCGGCGGCTGGAACAACGACTAGGAGATTACGCCCCAGGCTACACTCTGCCGGCCCTTTGGGAATGTTCCAGCGGGGAGCAACCCCGCCGGTCCCGTAGCTGGCTTCGCAAGAAGTCAGGCCGTGGACGCGAGGCACGCCAGAATTCTTGCGAATTCTGCCACAGCACAGTGCGCGAGTTCCTCCCCGGACCACTCGCCCAAAAGACATCCCCTGTCAAAATGGCAGTATGAATCCACCTACGGCCCCCGCAATCTGCCGTTTAAGCCGGGACGAGTAACGGACGATCGACCCGTGGTCTTATCGCTAAGCTCTTTTGCGGCTTCAGCTTAGAGATGCCGATCGCCTTTTGGCGCGCCAGTTGCGTAAGGTGTGCTCACCAGCGCCATGGATGCGCATTCAATGGCAGCCCATGCCCGCCAACCAGGATGGCGGGTATTCCGGTAGCAAAACAATCTGTTCCATCGAGATCTCGGAGGCTAGTGAGCCAATGGCAGTCGCAACTAAGGAAAGACCAAAGAAAGCCAGTTCCACCAACATCAAGCTGCAGCCGCTGGGCGACCGTGTGGTGCTCGAACGCGAAGAGTCGGAAACGACCACGGCGGGCGGCATCGTGCTGCCCGACAGCGCCAAGAACAAACCGGCCCGTGGGACCGTGATCTCGGTCGGCGACGGGAAGATCTGCGATGACGGCAAACGCCGCCCGCTCCAAATCAAGGTCGGCGAGCGCGTGTTGTTCACCTCCTACGCCGGTGATGAGTTCAAGATCGGCGACCGCGATCTGCTCCTGATGCGAGAAGAAGACATTTTGGCCGTGATCGAGTAACCCGAACAGATCGTGCCCGAACAGATCGTGCCCGAACAGATCGTGCCCGAACAGATCTTACCCGAACAGATCTTACCCGAACAGATCTTACCCGAACAACCGATTTACTTTTTTGGAGAAGGACTGAAATGCCAAAGACCATTGCATTCGAACAGGAAGCGCGCGAGGCGATCCGCCGCGGCGTTTCCAAGCTGGCCCGAGCGGTCAAGGTGACGCTGGGCCCCAAGGGCCGCAACGTGATCTTGCAAAAGAGCTTCGGCTCGCCCACCGTCACCAAGGACGGCGTCACCGTGGCCAAGGAGATCGACCTGGAAGACGTCTATGAGAACATGGGCGCCCGCATGGTCCGCGAGGTGGCGTCGAAGACCAGCGACGTCGCCGGCGACGGCACCACGACCGCCACCGTCATGGCCGAGGCGATCTTCAACGAGGGGCTCAAGGCCGTCGTGGCCGGCGTCAACCCGTTGCACATGAAGCAGGGAATCGAGAAAGCCGTCGAAGACATCACCGACAAACTCAAGAAGATGTCGATCTCGATCAAGAGCAAGAACGAAATGGCCCAGGTCGGCGCCGTGGCCAGCAACAACGACCAGGAAATCGGCAACCTGTTGGCCGAGGCGATGGAGAAGGTCGGCAAGGACGGCGTGATCACGGTCGACGAAGGCAAGAGCCTCAAGACCGAGGTCGAGTGGGTCGAAGGCATGCAGTTCGACCGCGGCTACCTGTCGCCGTACTTCGTCACCGACCCGACCAAGATGGAATGCGTGCTCGACGATCCGTACATCCTGGTGCTGGAGAAGAAGATCTCCAGCGTCAAGGAGTTCGTGCCGGTGCTCGAGGCGGTGGTCAACGCCGGCCGGCCGCTGTTGATCGTGGCCGAGGACGTCGAGGGGGAGGCCCTGGCGACCTTGGTGATCAACAAGCTCCGCGGCACGTTCAAGTGCTGCGCCGTCAAGGCGCCGGGCTATGGCGACCGCCGCAAGGCGATGCTTGAGGATCTGGCGATCCTCAGCGGTGGCACGGCGATTTTCGAGAGCCTGGGCATCAAGCTCGAAAGCCTGCCCATCACCGATCTGGGTCGGGCGAAGAAGGTGGTGGTCGACAAGGACAACACGACGGTCATCGAAGGGGCCGGCAAGAGCACGGACATCAAGGCCCGCATCGACCAGATCCGCCGCGAAATCGACAACTCGACCAGCGACTACGACAAGGAGAAGCTGAGCGAGCGGCTCGCCAAGCTGTCGGGCGGCGTGGCCAAGGTCAACGTCGGCGCGGCGACCGAGAGTGAGATGAAGGAACGCAAGGCCCGCGTCGAAGACGCGTTGCACGCCACCCGCGCGGCCGTCGAAGAGGGAATCCTGCCGGGCGGTGGCGTGGCGCTGGTGCGCTGCGCCGCGGCCTGCAAGCCGGAAGGCCTGACCCACGACCAGGAGGTTGGCTACAACATCGTCCGCCGCGCCTGCAAGGCGCCCTTGACGATGATCGCGTCCAACGCCGGCGAGGACGGCGGCATCATTTGCGGCAAGGTGTCGGAAGGCAAGGGAAACTTCGGTTATAACGCCGCCACGAACGTCTTTGAGGACATGGTGAAGGCCGGAATCATCGACCCCACCAAGGTCACTCGCATCGCCTTGCAGAACGCCTCGAGCGTGGCCATCCTGCTGCTGACCAGCGACGCCTTGATCGCCGAGAAGCCCAAGGAAGGCGGCAAGAAGGGCGGCCACGGCGGCGACCACGACATGTACTAATGGTTCTTGGCGCCCGAGCGGCACTTGAGGAACAATTGCACTTCCTCGTAACGAATGCCGGCGGGCAGCCGCGATAGAAGCGGCCTGATCCGCGCCGGCTCGTCCGGCCCGATGACCTCGGCCAGCGTTCGCAGCGCCTCGGTGGATAGGAACCAACTCGAATCGACGATCCAGCCCGATTCAACCGATCGCAAGGCATGGTCGAGCACCACCTCGCGCTCGCAACCGCGGATCGCCATGCACTCCTCGACCGTGAAACCACTCGACAACAGCAGCCAGGTCCAATAATGCATGGGAAACTGGCCGCCGGCCGGCATGGCCGGCCGGCCGTCGAGCGGCAAGGCGGCGCGCGCGCCGATCGCCAGGCCAGGGCCTTCCGGCGCGGCGGCGGACGATTCGACCGGCGCGCGCGCGGCAGGGTCCACTCGCCCGCCGGCCGTCGAACCGAGGCGGAAGGCGAGCGTGCGTGAAAGACGCAGTTCCACCTCCAACGGCGCTCGGCCCACCATGATGTCGCCGCCGACGGCGGTGATGGTCAGCGTGGGCCGAAGGGCGTCGTTGCCGGCCGGCGCCAGGCAGCCCGCCTCGATCAACGCGTCGAGCAACTCGACCACTTCATCCTGCTTGAATTCCTTCAACAAACCGTAGGTCGTCAACTGGTCGAGCTTGAATTTCTTGATCTTGGCCGAATTTGAACCCCAGAGCATTTGCGCGATGACGTGTTTGCCGAAGCGGTTGCGCGCCCGCGCCACGCCGCTGAGGGCCTTGCGCACGACGTCGACGAGCCGTTCGTTCGGCGCGACCGGCACGGTCTGTGCCGTGGCGCGGCGATCCGCCGCGAAATCGTCGGGCAATTCGCTCCCCGGCGCGATGTCGTCGGCGCTCGACCACCGTAGGCTCGGCTCATCCGTGGAATCCGCCGTCGTCGCCGTTCGCGACGGTTTTTTCCCTTTGCGAGCGCAGTTGTCACAACGTCCGCACGGCGCCGGGTTGACCTGGCCGAAATAGGTAAGGATCTCGCGCTCGCGGCAGCGGTGGGTCTCGGCGAAGGCGATCACCCGATCGAGCTTTTCGTACTCGGCCTCCTTGCGCCGTTCCATCGTCTCGAAATCGAGTTCGAGCTTGGCGAACGGCTTGGAGCGTTCGAGCATGTGGACCGCGCGGCCGCGGAAGGGTGGAATGTAGTCGAAGGCGTCGAGTTGCCGCAGCTCGCGCAGCGTACGTGCCAGGCCCGCTGAATCGAGCTCGGTGGCGGCCAAGAGCTCGCGTGGCGGGACATCGACCCATTCGTGCCGCAGCGTGCCGGCGAAGGCTTCCAGCGCCTGCATCACCCGCCGCTGCACCTTCGCCTGCCGCGGCAAGAGATCGACCAAGGTCGGCAGGTCGCTGGCGAGCTTCACGCGGGCCATGTTTTCCCTCGATTCGAGCCGTTCGAGCACGCTGGCGCGCTCCAGCAACTCCTCGCAGGTGCCCACGCCGTCGGCCGTGATCGGCAATCCGAGTTGCTCCTTGATCTCCTGCTGCGTCAGTTCGATCGGATCTTCCTCGCGGCGGCGGAGAAAATCGTACACCTTGCCCACGATCTCGCGGGCCGGGTAGGCGCTTTCGACGAAGAACTCCTGAATTTTCCGGTCGCCATAGCTGTACAACAACAAGCAGCGCGAAGGGAGCCCGTCGCGCCCCGCCCGCCCGGCCTCCTGGTAATAGCCCTCGAGCGTGCCGGGCAGGTTGTAGTGGATCACGAAACGCACGTCCGGCTTGTCGATGCCCATGCCGAAGGCGGTGGTGGCCACGACGATCTGGGCCGCGCCCCGCATGAAGCGGTCCTGCGCCTCGCGGCGATCGTCCGAGAGCATACCAGCGTGGTAGACCGCGGTGGTGCGGCCGGTCGCCCCGGCGATGTGCGCCGCCACCTCCTCGCACCGCTTCCGCGAGCTGGCGTAGACGATGCCCGAACCGGGCGTCTCGCTCAGGAACCGTTCGAGCGCCTCGTTCTTGCGGTCCTTGCCGGGCGGCGAAATGACCTCGTAGCTCAGGTTGGGCCGAATGAACCCCGTGATGAACGTGCGCGGTTTCGAGAGCGCGAGCTGCTCGATGATGTCGAGACGAACCGCCGCGGTGGCCGTGGCCGTCAGGGCGATCGTCGTCGGGTTGCCGAGCATGGCCCGGAACCGCCCCAGCTTGGCGTAATCGGGGCGGAAATCGTGGCCCCACTGGCTGATGCAGTGCGCCTCATCGACCGCCAAGAGCGTCAGGTTCGCCGCGCGCACCGCTTCGAGAAACCGCGGGCTGCGGAAGCGTTCGGGCACGACATAAACCAGGTCGAACTGGCCGGCGGCCATCGCCGCCAGCCGGGCATGCTGCTCCGCCGGTTCCAACGTGCTGTTGACGAACGTGGCCTTCATGCCGCGCGCCCAGAGCTGATCCACCTGGTCCTTCATCAACGCGATCAAGGGCGAAACGACCAGCGTCACGCCGGGCCGAGCCACGGCCGGCAACTGGTAACAAAGGCTCTTTCCACCGCCCGTCGGCATCACGCAAAGGCAATCCTCGCCGGCGAACACGGCCTCGATCACCTCGCGCTGACCCGGACGGAAGCTCGTCAGGCCAAAGAGCGGGAGAAATGTTTCGGGTTGGATCGAGTCGGTGGACATGCGGCGAGAGAGAAAATTGAAGGTCACTTCCAGAGATAACGCACGTAGCGGAATTCGCAAGAATTCTGGCGCAACTCGCGTCCACGGCCTGACTTCTAGCGAAGCCAGCCACGGGACCATGAATCATCCGGGCTAATTTTGCCCCCCGTTCGTGCCAAACAACGCCTCCAAGCAGATCGACGACCAGCTTTCGAACCGCGACAGGTCGGCCAACAGTTCGTCCACGGGCCTAAAGCCGCACTCGACCAGTTCGCTCTCGCGTGGTCTGACGGCGGGTTCGTCGACGTCGAACAAGTGTACCACACCCAGATGGACGCGGCCGACCTCGGTCTGGTCGTCGTTGATCAGGCCGACACAGCGCTGGGTGAAGTGCGTGTCGATGAACACTTCCTCCTGCAGTTCGCGTCGCAGGCCCTCGAGGTACGGATCGGATCCGCCGGCCGCCGCGTCGTCGCGCGAAATGTGGCCACCGATCCCCACACTCCGCTTGCTGTGTAGCCGACCCTCGCCCTGCCCGGTGCCGCGAGTGTACTGAAATACGCTCGCGCCGCCATCGGGGCCGCGATGGCGGAAGATACAATAGGGAATGAGTTGCTTATGGCTCGGATCCTGTTCCATTTCGCCTCGCGGCCGATAGCGGGTATGGGCCGGGTCGAGCAACTCGTCCAGGTAGCGGTCGACGTCGGCGGTGAATCCCTGGAAGTATCCCAAGTGATGGAACAAGGCGGTCGGCACGACCAGGATTTGTTCAGCATGGACGTCGGGCACGGGCGATTCCTTTCGGTTCGTCAAGTTGGAATGGGAACAGTATAAGGAGTGTCGCCGCCAGGGGCGAGTGGCTCGATTGTGCGCCATGGCTACGGTATAACGACCCCATGCTCGACCATCCACTCCGCGAACTCGCCGGCCGCACGGCCGTCGTCACCGGCTCGTCAAGCGGCATCGGCCGCGCGATCGCGCTGGAGCTCGCCGCCGCCGGCGCGGCCGTGCTGGTGCATGCGCGCTCGCGGCTCGACGCGGCCAAGGAAACGGGCGCCGCGATCCGCGAGCGCGGGAGCGAATCAACAATCCGATTGTTCGATTTGGCGGGCGAAGGATCCCATGAGGCGTTGGTCGCCGCCGCCTGGCAGTGGCGGGGCGACGTCGATATTTGGGTCAACAACGCCGGCGCCGACGTATTGACGGGCGAAGCGGCCCGTTGGTCGTTCGAGCAAAAGCTGGCCCATCTCTGGCGCGTCGACGTGACCGCCACGCTGCGGCTCTCACGGCTGGCCGGCGCGCGGATGAAGGCTCGCGGCACGGGCACGATCATCAACATGGGATGGGACCAGGTTGAGTACGGCATGGCGGGCGACAGCGGCGAGTTGTTCGCGGCGGTCAAGGGCGCCGTCATGGCGTTCAGCAAGAGTCTCGCCCGGTCGCTGGCGCCCGAAGTGCGGGTGAACTGTCTGGCGCCGGGCTGGATCAAGACCTCCTGGGGCGAAGCCGCCAGCGACGATTGGCAACGCCGCGCGGTCGACGAGAGCCTGCTGGCTCGCTGGGGCACGCCCCACGACGTCGCACGCGTGGCCCGTTTCCTCGCCTCGCCGGCCGCCGGATTCATCACCGGGCAGACCATCGCTGTGAATGGGGGGGCTTCGCCGTAGGTTGCTTCCAGATGCACCGGAACGAACAGTTCGCCGCCAAGAAAAAGCGGTTGAACCACTGGCGAACTTGAACTCCACTCACGGCAGTGCCATCGCCGCGCTTAAACAATCGTTTAGCTTCCGCATCAAAGACGGCGACAGTTTACCGACTGCTGTGCCAAGATGCTCCTCCGCCAGTGTCGCGAGGAACAAGCCGCTGACGACGGAGTTCCTCGTCAAGCCGGTTGCTTGGCCCTCTGGCGTCGAAATGTCGATCAGTAGTGACGCTGGATCATTTCCCGCTGCGAGATTAGTCGTGACCTCGGCCACGATCGCATGCCGCAGCTTGGAATTGTAGTTGTCGGCTTGTACGACTACGACAGGCCGCTTCTTGCCACGTGACCCGCCGGCATGGGGGAATCGCGTCAGCGCCACGTCTCCACGATTCAGCGTCATTCGTCCCGTCCGAAATGGTCAAGAAGTTCCCCCGCCTCTTCCGCCAAGAGAGCCATCTCCTCGTCGGTCCATGGGCTGTCGTCGTAGAGCAGTTCCTTGAACCGCTCGTAATCCGCCTGGCGGACGAGCACGTAAGTCTCGTTGGTCTGGAGATCGATGGCGATCGGCTCGGGTTTGGCAAGTTCCTGACGGTGCTGTTCAGTCAATTCGATCATGGCGGTCTCCTCTCTGGACATTCTAGCTTGCCCAGTCTCGCCCAGCAACGCAAGAACTCACGCCACTCACGCCACCCCATTTTGGTTGCACGCTGGCATTGGCGGATGCCAGTCTGGCCGTCGAACCGGGCTCGCCCATGCGTAAGCGGCCTCGCCAGGCAACCTAAGAACGCACGGCGAGCAATCGACGACGGAGCTGCATTCAACGGACGACTGGCGACGGACAAGATTATCGCCGCGCCTTGACCGTCGCGCGTTCCAGGAGCGAGGGCACGGCCTCGTCCAGCGGCTGCAAGCCGGTGGCGAACTGCAGGTCGTTCATCGTCCGCTCGGTGTCGACCATGCTCGATGCGACCTGGTCGACTTGCCCGGAGATGAAGTCCGGCTCCTGCCGGTTGACGGCCAGCTCGCTGAGCGATTGGATCTTGTTCTCCAAGCGGTCGATCTCCAGCTCCAACAGCTCGAAGTTGCCCCGCGCCTTTTGAAAGTTGCCCAGGCGATTGCGGCACGTTTCCAGGTTGTCCTGGAGCGTCTTTTTGACTTTCTCGCGTAGTGCGGCGTCGGGCTCCATGTCGGCCCGCTTGAGCCGCTCCTGCAGGTGGGCGACGTCGGCTTGGATCGCTTCTTCCTTGGTTCGCTCGAGGAACCTTCCCAGAGCGTACTGCGTGTAGAGCAGGCGGAGATAGATCCAGAGCAGCTTGTCGAGTCCGGCCATCTGAAAGTCGTCGAGCGGCAGGCCGGTCTCGGCGTTGCCGGTGGTCTTCAGATCGCGCGCGATCTGCCGCAAGTCGAGGCAACGCTCGCGGAGCGACTTGAACCGTTGGATCGATTCCTTGGGCAACGACTCGACGATCTCGCGGAGCGTTTCCTCGGCGCCGGCCGACTCCTTGCTGCGCGCGAACTTGGCCGCTTGAGCATCCACATAGCGTTGGAACTTGGGGTGTGTTCCCAGCATGCCCAGGTAGGCGGCCTCGGCCGCGAGCACCAAGGGACCGACGACGTCAGGCATGCCGCTGAGCGCGGCGAAACCGAGACCACCCAGGAACGCCAGTAGGTTCCAGTGGTATGTGAAAGCCGACTTGAGGTATTTGACTACAGACACGGGGAGAAGTGGTGAGGGGTGAGGGGTGAGGGGTGACTTTCTCCTTTCTCCTATTTTTTCCATGCTCGCGTTTCATCGATCAACTGCTTCAACCAGCGCATGAACGGCGTGCCGCCGGTCCCGCGAGGGTCTTCGACCCGGCGGTGAATGTACTCGTAGGCCCAGCCGATGTGGACCTCGCGAAATGTGGCGACCGCTTCCAACAGATCGTTATAGATGGCCTTGTCGGCCAGCGGGCGCGGGTCGGGCAGGGCCTCGATGTCGGCCAAGAGTCGGCGGTGTTCGGAAGGCATGAACTTCCACATGTCCGCCAGGTGGTCGGTCAAGAGCGACGAGCGGTGCGGGATCTTCAGAAAGGCGACCAGCGCCGGCACGATGCTGCTCTGGGCGCCGGTCTCGCCTCGATAGTCCGACGCTTGGGCGTCGACCCCCTCGTAGACGACGTGCTCGAAGAAGCGGATGTAGGGGCGAAACGTCCTGAAGTACAGGGCGGGATCCATGTGCTCTGGAATCCGCCTCAACACGGCCACCTGCCGCCACACCGCTCGGGCGATCGTGGCCAGCGATTCGTTCAGCGCGACTTCAGCGGAGGCATGACCCCCAACGCGGCCGTTCGCCAGTGCGACGCCGGCTTGGCGGAGGGCCGATAGAATTTCGGCGGCGATGGCTTCGATCTCGACGTGGACCAGGATGAACCAATGCTCGTCGTAGAGGTGGACGAAGTTCTGCAGCGTGTCGATGTTGCCCAGGGCGATCGGCCCCGTGGGGTCGAAGCGCCTCCAATTGTAGAGCGCGTAGCCGTCGTAACTCAAAATCGGCGGCCGGTCGAGCCACTGGCAGGCGCCGCACAAAGGCACGGCGATATTGGCCGGCAGAACGATCGAAGGCGGCTGGCCCACCTGGTTGATGTAGGCCGAGGCCAGGAACCCGACGCGCAGGTAGTAGAGCCGCAACTGAGGCATCGCTTCGATTGGGTCGTCGGGCGGCGTCCAGACGGGGAGCTTCAGTTCGCGGGCGAACTGACGAAAGCCCGGCTCGATGAGTAGGCTCGGCAGATCGCGCCCCAATGCGTCGAGCGGCGCCATCGGCGAATCGTGCGGGAATGCGCTCCGCGGATCGTGTTCCGGCAGGAAGCCGCGTGTCAGGAATCGCTGGTCCATCAGTCTTCTCGCAATACCGGTCCCATAGCCCGGATTATTCATGATACCACACTATACTGCACGCGGCCGAGAATGAGACGTTCACGGTGGCTGGGGCAGAGCCTAAGCGATGCCCCGGTCGCTATGTAGCCGGGGCATCGCTTACGCTCTGCCACCAGCCACCACCTTCTCGTGACAAAACGTCTCATTCTGGGCCGCGCACAGTATAACCCCGCGCGTAGGACGCCATGTCGAGTGGAATAAAACTGTCGTCCGGTCCAGCCCTTACCCGCCGAACCCGCTGTACCTTCGGTATCCACGGTTCAACGCCATCCGGCCGGCGACGATGAAAAACGCCAGCCAGCCGACTTCGATCCCTAGCTCGCGCACCAATTCGGTTCCCTCGACTTTGCCCAGGAATACGGCCGCCGGAAAGTAAGCCAGGTACTTCAGCGGCAGGTGCTCGACGATCTGGCCCCAAACGCCGGGCAGCATGTCGATCGGGAACATGTGCCCGGAAAAGAAGAAGTTGAACAGCATGTACACGAACAAGAGCGAGCTGACTTCGAGAAACCAGAAGCCCAGAGTTCCCAACGTGGCCTCGAGAAAAAACCCCAACAGAAAGGCCATGATCAACGACAACGCGAAAGCCACCAGCGTCGCCGGACCTGGCCAGCCGGGGAAGTAGCCGCGGCAGAGAAAGAACACCAGGGCGAACGGACCGATCGCCACGCCATAATAAACCAGCTTGTGGGCCACTCGGCTGACGAGCAAAAAGCCCACGAGGTCGATCGGTTGGATCAGGAACTTCTTGATTTCGCCGTTGCGGATCTGCGAGGCGATGCCCGATGCCAGACCCGGCATGCTCGAAAAAGCCCGCGCGACCATGGTCAACAGGTAATAGGCGATGAAGTCGTGGTACGAGTAGTTGGCGATCCGCGCCTCGCCGCTTTCGGCGCCGCCGGCCGCGATGGCCTCGAAGATCGCCTTCCAGAGAAAGATCTGCGTGACGATCGGCAGGAACCGCATCAGCGTACCCAGCGCGAAGTCGCCCCGGTAGACCAGCCTCTCTTCAAGGCAGATCCGCAAAACCGTCCACCAGGTTCGCACCGTCCTGAACATTTCGTTCGTATCCCTCCAAACCACATGCGCGCCATTCACGGAACGCCACGGAAGGCGTTCCCTACCGACGCGGTTCGGTTTGGGTCACTTCGCTCGGTCGAGACATTCCTTTTCTTCCGCCGCGATCCGCTCGTCGGCCAGCGAGAACATCTCGGCGATCACTTCCTCCAGCGGCGGATCCTCGACGCTGACATCCTCGATCGTCTGCTCCGCCAGGATGTTCGCCAACACCTCGGCGACCTCGCGGCGGTTGACCCGCAGCTTGACCTTGGGAAATTGCTGTTCGAGCAGTTCGCCGTAACGGGCCAGGCCGGCGGGCGGCTCGCTTTGCGGTGGGAATTGCAAGCTGACCACCTTATGACTGCTGAAGCGGTCGACGATGCCGGCCAGCGACCCGTCGTACATGATCCGCCCCTGGGCGATGATCACGACCCGCTGGCAGAGCGCCAGCACGTCCTTCATGTAGTGGCTCGTGAGCAGGATCGTGATTCGCCGAAGTTGCTGGTAGTGCCGCAGGAAGGTCTGGATGTTGTGCTGGGCGATGACGTCGAGCCCGATGGTGGGCTCGTCGAGGAACAGCACCTCCGGCGAGTGGAGCAACGCGGCGATCAGCTCCATTTTCATCCGTTCGCCCAGCGACAGTTCGCGAACCGGCTGCTTCAGAAGCTCGCCGACGCCGAGCAGGTCGACCAGTTCATCGCGTGAGCGGTCGAAGCGGGCCGGCTCGATGCGATAGATCTGCTGGTGGAGCCGAAACGATTCCTGGGCGGGCAGATCCCACCAAAGCTGGTTCTTCTGGCCCATCACCAGGGCGAATCGGCGGCGATAGGCGTTTTCGCGTTTCCAGGGGACGTAACCCATCACGGTGGCCGAGCCGGAGGTGGGCGTGATCACGCCCGAGAGGAGTTTGAGGGTGGTGGTCTTGCCCGCCCCGTTGGGACCGAGAAAGGCGACGAATTCGCCTTCCTCCACCGCCAGGTCGATGCCCCGCACGGCCCGCACCTGGCGGTACTGCCGGTGCAACAGGCCACGGAACGAAGCCAGCAGCCCCTCTTGTTTCTGGTAAATGCGGTACGACTTGGCGAGTCCCGCGATTTCGATGATGGCCATGCCGGGTCGATTATAAGCAACGACCCGCCGGCGGTGAAGCCCTTGCATTCCCGCCCCGCCCCGCTATCAATGGAGAAGGCCGACAATGAGGCATTTTGTCGCGAGAAAGTGGTGGCTGGTGGCAGAGCGTAAGCGATGCCCCGGCTGGATAGCGACCGGGGCATCGCTTAGGCTCTGTCCCAGCCACCGTGAATGTCCCATTCTCGACCGCGTGAAGCGTACTAACCCGCGGCGCAAGTAAGGTAAGTCCACCGTTCGGTCGTCAGATGAACCAGAACAAACTCGTCACCCTGATCATGATCGCCGTGGCGGCCTGGGGCGTGTTCCAGGCCGTGGGGGCCTACGGCTTGAACCACAACCTTTGGCGGCCGTTGATGGTCATGGCCTGCGTGCTGGGGTTCCTCGGCTTTTGGGCTTTGATGCTGGCGGCGAGGAAGGCACGCATGTCGAGACAGGACGACGAGTGAACCATGCCGCACCCGCAAATCTCGCCGCTGGGCCGTGGCAACTCGACGGCCGGCGTGTCGATCGGTGAGTACCTGATCCGGCGGATGGGCGATTTCGGCATCCGCGACGTGTTCGGGATTCCGGGCGATTACGTGCTCGGCTTCTACTCGATGCTCGAACAAAGCCCGATCAACCTGGTCGGCTGTTGCCGCGAGGACAACGCCGGATTCGCGGCCGACGCCTACGCGCGGGTGAATGGCATGGGCGCGGTCTGCGTGACCTACGGGGTGGGCGGGCTGAGCCTTTGCAACCCGGTCGCCGGGGCCTACGCCGAGAAATCGCCGGTCGTCGTGATCTCGGGCGCGCCCGGCCTGCGGGAGCGGTTCAACAACCCCCTCTTGCACCATAAGGTCCGCGACTTCGGCACGCAGTTGGATGTCTTCCAGAAGCTCTGCGTGGCGACCACGGAACTCTCCGACCCGGCGATCGCCTTTCGCGAGATCGACCGCGTGCTGGTGGCGTGCCAGAGGCACAAGCGGCCGGTTTACATCGAGATCCCGCGCGACATGGTCAAGGTCGTGCCCGACGTGCCTTACGAATTCCGCCAGAGCGAGCCCACCAGCGATGCCGAGGCGCTGGCCGAGGCGGTGAGCGAAGCGGCTCGGCTGATCGCCGATTGCCGCAAGCCGGTGATCCTGGCCGGCGTCGAAATCCACCGCTATGGCCTGCAAGACGATCTGCTGAACTTCGCCGAAAGCACGCGCATTCCCATCGCCTGCACGATGATGGGCAAGAGCGTCGTGGCCGAGACCCACCCCTTGTACGCCGGTCTGTACGAAGGGGCGATGAGCCGGGCCGAGGTCACGCGGTTCGTCGAAGAGAGCGATTGCCTGGTGCTGCTGGGCACCTTCATGACCGACATCGACCTGGGCATTTACACCGCCCGGCTCGATCCGGGCAAGTGCATCTACGCCGTCAGCGACGACCTGCGGATCAGGCACCACCACTATCACGACGTCTTGCTGGGCGACTTCATCCGGACGCTGACCGCGAAGCGGCCGCAGCCGCCCGAGCGCCCGCTGCCGCAGCGGCGCGACGGCGAGCAGTTCCGGGTCCAGCCCGACGAGGCCATCACGATCACGCGGCTCATGGCGCGTTTGAACGAATCGCTCGACGACCGGACGATCGTGATCTCCGACATCGGCGACGCCTTGTTCGCGGCGATCGACCTGACGACGCGCGGCCGAACCGAGTTCATCGGGCCGGCCTATTACGCGTCGATGGGTTTCGGCGTGCCCGGCGCGGTCGGCGCCGCCACGGCGCGGCCGGGGCTGCGAACCGTCGTGCTGGTGGGCGACGGCGCCTTCCAGATGACGGGCAACGAGCTATCGACCATCGTGCGGCGGGGGCTGCATTCGATCGTGATCGTTTTGGACAACAAGGGCTACGGCACCGAGCGCTTCCTGCATCCCGGCGACTACAACGAGATCCATCCGTGGAACTACGCCCGGCTCACCGAGGTTTACCGCGGCGGGGTGGGATACGAGGTTCGCACCGAGGGCGAGTTCGACCAGGCGTTGGCCAAGGCCTGGGACGACAAGCAAATGAGCTTGATCCAGGTTCATCTCGGGCCCAACGACATCAGTCAGGCCTTGACGCGGCTGGCCGAACATTTGTGCAAGTGGGTTTGACGAGCGGCGGGGAGGACAGGGGACAGGTTACAGCCGGCAGTCCGCTCGCCTTGGCGAGCCGACCCGCTGCGCGGGTGCCCCGGCGTTAGCGCCCTGTTTGCCTTGTCATTAGTCCGCTCGCCTTGGCGAGCCGACCCGGCGTTAGCCCCCTGTTTGCCTTGTCATTAGTCCGCTCGCCTTGGCGAGCGGGGGGCGTTAGCCCCCTGTTTGCCTTGTCATTAGTGGTTCATCCGGAAAGTGCGTACCACCGGGTAAAAACGGACGGCCTCCTGTTGGGTGTATTGGTCCAGACGTCATGGGAATGCCTCGGCGGCCGGGTCAGCATCTCTCGCAGCCCTCGAGGTCGAAGATCCGCCGAAGGAGGGAAGGAGGATTGCCATGAATGATCACCGTCGCCAAAGGCGACCGACAGGTTTATCGCTTTGGCGCCGATCCCGGAGCGGATTCAAAAAGGCTGATCTTCGCCAAACAAGTCTGTAAGCTTGAAGAGCCCCGAGCGCGTCGGCGCCAGACGCGGCGGCGCGAATCGGGAGGTTGTCTGATGGCTCCGCCCGGGCTAGGATGGGAATCGACCTGGACGGAGGATAGGGCAACGCAGCGGTGCGACCCGAGGGCCATTCCATCCGGCCGAGACCGGAGCCGGGGCGAAGCATCGCTTCGCCCCGCTCCCTTTGTCGCCGCTCCGGGATCGGCACCAAAGCGATAAACCTTCGCGGCAGGATGCCGCGACAGATTCCGCAGGATGCGCTTCGCCAGTCGCCAAGGCCACGCGGCACCTCGATGCCAGAGTGACCGGCTTGCTTCCGATCGGCATCGCCTTGACCTCGCGCCCTATCGGGCTCTCGTCCACCTTTTTTTCAACCGCTTGGTACGCAGTTTCCGGATGAACCTCATTAGTCCGCTCGCCTTGGCGAGCCGACCCGCTGCGCGGGTGCCCCGGCGTTAGGCCCCTGTTAGCCTCGTTACTCGTCGATGCTTGCCCCGGCTGTAGTTTGCGGTGAGAATAGAAGAGTATGGCCGAGCCAGCCAAGACAATTGCCGAGCCAGCCAAGGCAATTACTGAAATCGAAGCCCGTGGAGGGCGGATTTGGACCGTCGACGCCGGTCGGAAACCGCCGCGGTGGGCCGTTTCGTTCCGCGGCTGTGACATCGGCGACGGCGATCTGGCATTCCTCGCGGCATTGCCTGGCTTGCAGACGCTCGACGTTTCGTCCACCCGCCTCACCGACGCCGGCTTGGCGCATCTGGCGGGCTTGGCCTCGCTGGAGACCCTGGCACTGGGGCCGGGCAAGATCACCGACGCCGGATTGGCGACGCTCAAGGGATTGCCCTCGTTGCGATGGCTGTCGCTCCGCGGCACGCGCGTCGGTGATGCCGGCGTGCGCTGCCTGGCGAGGTTCCATCGGCTGGAATCGCTCTCGCTCCGCCGCACACGGGTGACCGACGCCGGGCTTGAGGCCCTCGCCGCGTTGACAGGACTTCGTTCGCTGTCGTTACGGCGTACCGCGATCACCGACGCGGGCCTGGCCTATTTGGCCGCCCTCACGCAGCTTTGCCAACTCGACCTGCGCCGCACCCGCGTCACGGCGGCCGGCCTGGCCGGTATCAAAGCGCTCGCCGAGTTGCGCTGGCTCTATATCAACCACGAATCGGTCAATAACACCGGTATCCCAACCCCTTGAGCTCCGTCTCGGCCAGGCGGCGCAGCAGCGAGAGCGGGGCGGAGTCGTCGACCGCGGTGCGAAAGAACCTCGCCGCGTCGGCGCGCTGGGCGGGCGGCGGCAATTGCAAGCGACGCCGACCGAGCACATAGGCCATCGGCCCGCGCAACGTCGGAGCCAACCCACCCCAACCGGCGAAATTCATGATTCCCTTCCAGCTCATCACGCACTGCAATGCCTGCGTATGGCTGATCTTGCCGCTCATGAACGCCGTATAAAAATCGTCCGTCAGATCCCAGACGAGCGTTTCCTGTTCGGGCGTGACTTGTCCGCCGAAGGCCACCTGCCGCGCCGTCTCGCTTCCCATGACGACCGCCGCGAGCCGCGAAAAATCGCCCAGCGATACCTCATGAAACGCGATCTTCCATGCGGCCGCGTGGCCGCGCGGCGTGCGCCACATTTCACGGATCACGGTGGGCGGAAGGCGCGCGGCATTCCCAAGCGCCGCCAGCGGCGAAGCCTCCGCGAACAAAGCGAACAGCGACGTCATCAGCCGCTCGGCCTCGGCGTCCGTGACCTCTCCGATGAGCGAGCTCAGAATCAGGTTGGCGAGGAGCGAGCTGCCGTTGGACCGCTGGGAGCCGTCGGTCAAAAGGCCTTCCTTCCAGGCCGTCCGCGCTCCGGGCAAGTCGCCTCGCCGCTCGCGCAGCAGTCCGAGAGCCAGACTGGCCATCGGCCGGATGCTCGACGGAATCGCGTCGGGCGGCCCGGCGAACAGTTCGTCCAAGTCGCTTTCCGCCGCCTGCCATTGGCCCAACGCGGCGTGGACCCGGGCCCTGGCGAACAACAACCACCGATAGGGCTTGTCGTCAACGCCGGGCCGCGGGACGAGCAGTTTGTCGAGACGGTCGCGCGCCTTTTCGGGCTCGCCGCGCAGACATTCGAGCCATGTGTACTCATCCACCCAAAGGAGGCCTGTCAGTCCGACCTGCGCCGGCTCGAAATCGCCCAACATTTCCTCGGCCAGACGTATGGCATCATCGTACCGCCCCGCGACATGGTAGCCCCGGAGCAAGGACCAGCGCGGTCCCCAATAGGGGTCGCCTTCGGATCGTAACAACGATTCGACTTCCACGGTCCGCTGCAGGGCCAACTTGTCGACCCGGAAGATCAACCGATCACCCTGGCGGCTGGCGAACAGCCGCAAGGCTTCCTCGTCCCACTCGGCGGCGGAAAGCTCCTGGCTCGCCAACGGCACACCTTCGCGCAAGATTTCCATGCGGAACACCGCGACGCCCCTCCGGGCCAAGGCGAACGGGGCGCGCTGGGTTGACTGTTCCGCCGCGTCGGGCGGCGAACGGTCCATCGCCGCGAGGCGAAAGACGTACCCGGCCATTGGCTGTTCGAGGCCGGCCTGCGCGCTGATCCGCTTGATCGCCACCAGTCGGTCGAGCACGACGTGCCGTGCTTCGAGCACCACACCCATTCCGCCCCGGGCGACAAACCGCAGCACCTGGTAGCCGGGCACCTCCGGCAAGACGCCGCCGGCCGGCGCATGGGCGGAGTCGAGTTCTTGGTTCGCGGCGTCTTTGTCGCTCCAATGGACGGTTGAATCGCCTTGCCAGCCTGATCCGCGAGGTGGCAACGTCGCTTGATCGCCCGTATCGGCCGGATTGCCCGTGTCGGGCGAGATCGGGCCGCGATCGTCGTTGGACTGCGGTAGCGTTGCCGCCGCCTCGGCCGCCGGATCGTGGGGTTTGCGCTGGTTTTCTCGTCCTTCGGGCGATGACATCACATGCGACTTTCCTGGAAGTGGCCGCCGGAAACTCCAACCTTCTAGTCTATTCCCCGCGGCTCAGGTGAACAAGTTGCGCGCGCAGCGCCAAGTGACGTTGTTTGAAATGCTTTCCGGCGAAAGCGGAAAACTGGGGCTAGCCGCGATGCTGACGGCCGCAAGCCTAACGGTTTTGTCACGAGGCTCCTTTTATCGTAGTCAAAGCTTGATAAAGTCAACCCCCTCCGTGGCTTATTGTGTTCGCTCGACGTAGACTGGGGCATATTTCGCGGCACAATTCCAGCAGGAGTCGCCCATGTTCGATCTCGCCGCCGTTCAAGCCGCCTTGCGCCAAGGCGAACTCGACGGCTGGTTGCTCTACGATTTCCGCGCCGGCAACGTGCTGGCACGTCGGATTCTCGATCTCGACGACCGCCAGGTCGGTTCGCGGCGGTGCTTCTATTGCATCCCGGCGCAGGGCCCGCCGCGCAAGCTCGTCCACCGTATCGAATCGGGCGCGCTCGATCACCTGCCGGGCGAGCGGATCGTCTATCTCCATTGGCAGTCGCTGGAAGCCGGGCTGGCCGCGCTGGTAAGCGGCATGCGGAACGTGGCGATGGAGTATTCACCGAGGAACGCCATCCCTTACATCTCGCGCGTCGACGCGGGCACGGTCGAGCAGGTCCGCGCGCACGGCGTCGACGTCGTCTCGTCGGGCGACCTGATCCAGCGCTTCGAGGCCGTGTGGGACGACGACCAGTGGGAGTCGCACCTGGCCGCCGAGAAGCACACCACCGGCGCCTACGACCGCGCCTGGGAATTCATCGCCCAGCGCGTCCGCGGCGGCGGTTCGGTGCGCGAGACCGATGTGCAGGGCGTGATCCTGGACCATTTCGCCCGGCACGCGCTCACGACCAGCCATCCGCCGATCGTCGCCGCCAACGCCCATAGCGGCGATCCGCACTACGAGCCCATACCCGGCCACGACGCGGAAATCCGCGAAGGCGATTTCGTGCTGATCGATCTCTGGGCCAAGCTCGATCGGCCGCGGGCCGTCTACAGCGACTTGACGCGGGTCGGATTCGTCGGCCGCGAAGTGCCCGAGCGGTTCGCAAAGATTTTCCGCATCGTCAGCGAGGCGCGTGACGCGGCCATCGACTTCGTGCGCCTCGCCTTCGCCCAAGGCCGGCCGCCGGCCGGCTGGGAAGTCGATCAGGCCGCCCGCGACGTGATCGTCGCGGCCGGCTACGGCGAGGCCTTCGTCCACCGCACCGGCCACAGCATCGGCCAGGAGACCCACGGCAACGGCGCGAACATGGACAACCTTGAAACCCACGATGAGCGACGCGTGCTGCCGCGAACCTGCTTTTCGATCGAGCCGGGCATTTACCTGCCCGAGTTCGGGGTGCGCAGCGAGGTCAACGTCTACATCGACGACGCCGGCGGCGTGCATGTCACGGGCGGCCCATTGCAGACAGAGGTACTGGCGGTTGACTACACGAACGTGCGCGTGTAGATTCATCGTATCTACAGGAGGCTACCATGAGGACGCGCGTTCAGAAGTGGGGCAATAGTCTGGCCCTCCGCATCCCGAAGTCATTCGCCGCGGAGGCGGGGCTCCATGTGGACGCGGCCGTAGAACTCTCCCTCGTCAAAGGCACGCTCGTCCTGCGGCGTGTCACGCGGCAACCGCTCTCTCTCGATCGACTGTTGCTCGACGTCACGGACGCGAACCTTCCGGGCGAGTGGGACACTGGGCCGGCCGTCGGGAAGGAGGTCTGGTGAAGCGAAAAGGCGCCTATGTACCGGAACGAGGAGATGCCGTCTGGATCACCCTGGACCCGCAAGCGGGCCACGAGCAGGCTGGTCGTCGCCCCGCCCTGGTTCTATCTCCGTCGGTCTACAACGGACGCGTTGGGTTGGCGCTGCTTTGTCCGATCACCAGCCAGGTGAAAGGCTATCCGTTCGAGGTGCCCTTGCCTAACGGGGCTGCCGGTAGCGGGTGTGGTGGGGGCAGACCAAGTGAAAAGCCTGGACTGGCGGGCACGCAAAGCGACCCGGATCGGTGCTGTTCCGGACGAAGTCGTCGCTCAGGTCGTGACGCGGCTTCAGACATTGCTCGGATAACAATGCTGAAGGCGATGGTAGTTGGAGCAAGTGGTTCTGGAACATGTCGCGCAGCACGCCGGCCTGGTCGTAGCAGTAATGGCCGATGTGCCCCTATTGAGCGCTTACCAACTCGCGATCTGGCCCGAGGCGTTTTGCACGCGGACCACCTGGCCGGATCGATAGTCTTGGTGGCGGCGGAACACCACTAACCATCTTGTGGCGATGTATTGATGCTTGCCCAGCCAGCCCAGTTTATCGCAAGATAATGGATGTCTTCGTTCGGCCGCGCCAGAGATTGCGGACCTCGCGCTCCCAGAACTCGAATGGGAGATCCCAGGGCCAGTAATTCAGATCCTTCCAATCGCAATATTTGCGTGACGTATCCCCAGGCCCATCGGGCCCATCGTACCCCCGCGGCTGGCCTTTCCGGCTTCCAATGGTGAAGACGATCTCCACCGTCGCAGCGAGGGAAACCGGGAAACCGCGCCAACTCGTTCGTCCGCCATCGCGATCACCTCCAGCCAGCGAACGTATCGACGTCGGCGCGCATCGTCGCAACCATGCCCACCAAATCTTCCATGTCCTGGAAATCCACGTTCCGCAGGTGCGCCACGCGGTTGCGCAGACGGCGAATCTTCGCCAACTGCTCGCGCCACCGCTCCTTGAGCGGCGGCATCGTCTTCGGGTCGGCCGCCGCCCTTGGGAACGCCTCGGCAAGCAGTTCGAGCAACAAGTCGCCGAGCTCCGAAAACGTGAGGTAATCGACGGCCCGCAACCGAATGGCCGCCGCGCCTTCCACGTCGACGCCGTCGTCGCGCATCAGGCGTCGCACTCGGTTCCAGACCGAGTTGGCCACCTTGAATTCCTTGCGGTGCTCCACCAACAGGGCGCTAAGGCCCTCGCGAAGATTCGGCACACCGCTCTTGCCCGCCCAATCGAGCAGGGCCCGATTCAAAGTCGCGGGCAGCAACTCGGCGTCGCCCTGTTTCGTTTCCAGACGAACGCGAACGTCGGCCTCGGGAAGGGCTTGGAAGGCCGAGCGCAAAACGCCTCGGAGCATGATCTCCACGTCTTGCAGCAGTTGCGCGGCGCGGTCGTTCGTGGCGCGGCGGAAAAGAACTTCCGGTCTGGGCGCGGGACCGTCCAACATCTCGTGGACGAGCCAACGCGCCGTGAGGTTGCGCAGTTGGTAGAAGCCCGGCAGGAGGTTTGCGGCCAGAAACCCTTGCAGGCACAGGGTCCGCGGGGCCGCATCAACCTCCTCATGGATCTCGGCGCGATGGTAGGGCGGCTTTCCGCCCAGATGGGCCAGCGCGAGGTAGCGGCGACATTCATCCGGGTCGAGCCGGCCTGCTCCCAACGGCCCAGCCATGCGCGCAGCCGTTCCGCCAGGCGGTACTCGAAACGATCGCGGTCGGGTTTGGTGAGCAAGCCCAGGTCGCAATAAGGCTCCAAGCGCGCGCGGACCATGTCCTCGCGCGCCCCTCCACCCAGGTACGACTTGCCGGCCGCTTTTTCCACGCTTGCCGCCGACTTGTCGAGTGAAACCAGCCGGTCGCGCTCCTCGGCGGTGACGCTACGAGCTCGATTCGCCTTGACGATGGCGCGAAAGATGCCGGGCAGCAACTCCCCGGCGCCGCGCTCATCCAACGATGGGCCCGGCAGGGAAATGAGTCCCTGGAAGAATGGCTGCACGACCTCGGCATCGTTATCCACAAGGCAGTAAAGCAAGACCAACGCCTGTCGGTCGGAGATCCGCAGCGGGTTGTGCTTCTTGTTCAATTCGGTGAAGGCCGCCAGTTCCTCTTGATGCGTGACGGCGAGAAGCACGAGGCTTCGCGTGAGGGCCGAGTACGTGCCCTTTTTGATCAGGTCCAACGACGTGCCGAGATACGGGTAGCGCCGCCAGTTGGCCTCGACGAGCTTGCCGGTGCGCGAGGGGAGTGAAGCATCGGCCAGATAAACATCTTGGATTTCCAAGTGGACCGGGGCGCCGTTGGCGCCTTCGAGCACCGCCTTGCGCAGCTCGCGGTAGGCGCCGTCGGTGAGGCGGCACTTGACGTAATCTCGCGTCTCCGGATCGAACGGCGGGGCGATACGGACGCGCTTCGTGACGCGCTCGATGAACCGCTTCCCCAGCGTGGAAAGGTTGCTGGTCTCGGTTTCGTTGACCAGCGCGCAGAGAGGCTTCAAGTAGCCCAGCCGTTGCATCGTGCGGTTGGCTGAGTCGAGAACGCGGATGCGGCCGGCCATCGTTCAAAACCCTCCGTGAACGCTGACGCGCGGCCGCACGTCCATGATGAACGCGCGGTCGGTCTCCGTGTTGGAAACCAACGCCTGGCCGACGTCGAGACTGCGGATCAACTCGTCGAAGCCGAGCGTGCAAAGCCCTTCGAGCAACGTGCCCAAGGTGTACGATTTTCCAGACCCACGCTTGCCGAAGAGCGCGACCACATGCGCCGCCGCCGTGTCGAAGCGGACGGGCGTGAGCGGCCCGGCTTCGCCGAGACGGCCGAGATAGACCCAGCCTTTCGTGTCGTGGTTCGACGCCCCCGCATAACCGGGAATCGAGCGGAACACGCGGGGTTTCGTGGCAAATTTTTCCATCGCGGGTTCCCGCCGGCGGCTAGCCGAAAATAATCGGGGCGATTTCGTTCACGATGTCGTCGTCGACTACGTCCTTTTGGGCGTCCCAGGCGGCGATGGCGCACTCGTTGATCGTCTTGATGATGTTGCGGGGCGTCGACTTGATGACATCCTGGCAGGCATAGCCGCAAAGCAAGTCGAAGGCCGTCGCGGTAAAGGGGTAGGTCCGCGCCGTCGACGTCAGGCTCTTCGACTGAATGCGCTGCTCGGCCGCGGGCTTATCGACGAGGTGAGAGAGCATCTCCTCGACAAAGTTCTGGACGTTGGACGGCGCCGCGAGGGTTTCCAATTCGATATAGTTATTGTGTCCAATACGCGAGGTCACATCGCCCCGTAAAAAAATGCGTGGGGCGTCGTCGCGCGTGTCGGCCTTGAAGCCGATGACGAAGCCCACCGACGAGTTGGCGTTGTCGGCAAGTTTACGAACGTATTGGTGCCACGACTCGGCGGCGTCGCCCTCGCGCACGTTTTGCAACTCCTCCATTTCGTCGATGAACAGGATCAGGCAAGCGCCCACGGCCCGGGCAAGGTTGCCGCAGGCCTGCAACCCGGCGACCAGGTCGCCCACGCCCACGTCGCCCAAATTGCGAGTGACTTTGATGGCTTGCAACTCCCCGCCCGTCAGTTTTTGCCCGCTGAGCCAGCGCCAGGCCGAAAAACTCTGCGGACCGCTGCCGCGAAGCTCCGTAAACGCCTTGTGGATGTTGGGGTCGCCGGTCAACTTCGCCAGTTCCTGGCTGAAGTTCGGCGACTTCGCGAAGAGTTGCTGTAGCCAGCCCTGCACGGTGTCCATGCCAATGGCCTCCATGTTTTGCAAGTGCCATTCGCGGGCCGTCGACTTGCTCTGAACCTCGATTTCCAAATGCACGACGTGGGGCGATTCCTTGCACGACGGGGGCTTTTGGTGCCGCAGACAATGCGCCAGGTAGTGCAGGGTTTGGGTTTTACCGCAGCCGTAGGGCCCCCACACCAGGGCATGGCATGATTCTATACTCCACGCGGCCGGGAATGAGACATTCACGGTGGCTGGGGCAGAGCGTAAGCGATGCCCCGGTCGCTATCTAGCCGGGGCATCGCTTACGCTCTGCCACCAGCCACCACATTTCTCGTGGCAAAATGTCTCATTGATGGCCGCGTGAAGTATATCGTGCGATTCTGGAGTTCGCCAGCCGGCCAGCCGGCTGTCCGGGCGTGACGGAGGGGGCCTTGAGACTGCCCACCCAGCGCCCACTTTTTCCTTTCTCCTTTCAACTTTCTCCTTCTTCACTACGGCTCCGCCGCCGCCAAGGCCGCGACGGCCCAGCAGGTGGCGGGCACCGAAATGAACTGATTCTCCCCGTGCGGGTCGCCATTGTCGAAGTATTCCTGAATGGGCTTGGAGCGCGTTTTGACGAACCACGAGCCGTCTTCGCATTGCGTTCTCAGCAGGAACTCGGCGCCGCGCCGGTAGGCGGGCTCGTCCGGCGCGAGACCGGTCGCTTGCAGGATATAGAGCGTCTGTCCCGTGGCGTACGCATCGCTGGGTAGCTCCTTGAGTTGTCCCCAGCCGCCGTCGTCGCGTTGGCTCGCCAGCACCGTTTCACGCGCGGCCTTTCGCTCCATCTCGTCTCCGCCCAACAAGTCGATGCCCCATAATCGCGCCACTTGGTCCTCCTGGCTTTCCACCTTCGCTTGGGCCAGCCAGTCCTTCGCCTTCGACACGGCCGCGTCGACCTCGGCCCGCTGAGTTTCGGCGGCGTGCCGTCGCATGCCGTGGGCGGCCAACACCGTGCAGGTCACGTTCGAGTCCTCCAGTGGCGGCCGGCTCATTTGCCGCTCCCAGTGCCCTTCAGCTTTTTGCGTTTTGAGCAGGTACATGACCATCGCCGCGGTCGTTTCGTCGGGCTTGCGCTCGGCCAACCGCAAGGCCCAAAGGCCGTAGCCCACGGTCATCGCCCGTCCGCCGATCCCTTCTCCCTTTTGCAAGCCGTCGGTCGATTCGCGGAACGATTTGTGGGTGAACTCGGCCTGTTCCGCCAGCAGCTTGCCATTCGTTTCCAAACCTCGCCGCTGGGCCGCGACCATGGCCAACATCGGCAACGTCTGGTGGTGGCAGGAGAAGCATTCACGGTGGTAGGGATACGATTCCGCCGCAGTTTCAACGATCGGCAAAGCGCGTTTCAACGCCTCGACGATTCGGCCCGCCTCGATCGCCTGAACCGGCTCGTCGGCGCACGCGGCGCAAGACAAGAGCAAGCCCGGCAAGAATGGCATAATCCACCGGCACGCCCGCCTGCGAACATGATCCGAGCGATTCATCGTCACCGCCTCCAATCGCAGGTTAGCCGAAAGCTGGCTTGGGGTGTTTTCGAGGTGGGCCCATCGCGCCACTGCGGATCTGGCGTTGCCCCCCAACGTGGTGGAAATCAGCGCGCATTTTTTTGCGTTTAGCAACTCCATGTTAGCAACAAATCAAGCAGGGGACTCGGCCGACATGCGAATTTCCCGTTAATTTTGATGGGACACTTTGGCGGCGGGACATCGATTGCCGCTGAAACGGCGGCGAATTGAACGAATTTGAAGCGTTCTTGACCGAATTCGAGTGAAAATGAGTGGCGATGGGTGTCGCTGGCGCTCACAGCGCGGCCGGCGGCGAAAAGTCGCCGAGAACCGGCGGCGCCAACGCCGCTCGCCCTGAAAGGGCGCGCTGTAACAGCCAGGGGTTGTCGTCCGCGTGAAGTATAAAACGGCCTACAACCCGCAAACCTTCTTCCGCCAACCGTCGAGTTGCTCGCGGCTCAAGCTGTTGTCGCGGACGATTTCCTGCTGGGCGACGCGATCGCCGCCGGCGACCTTCACCTGCACGGTCAGCCGCCCGTCGGCGGAGTAGCGAAATTCGACCTCGATCGGCGAGTGGGCGGGCAGATTCGGCGGCAGGTCGCGAATCACGCAAGTGCCGATCGGCGTGCAGGCCTCGGGCGACGGACTTTCTCCCTCGACGATCCGCACCAGCACCGAATCCTGACCGTCTTTCTGCGTCTTGAACACGCGCCGCGCCTTGACCGGCAGCGCCGTGTTCCGCGGGATCAGTACGGCCGTCCGTTTTCGCCGCGTCGCCGCATCGGTGCCGACGACGCCCAGACTGTGTGAATTGACGTTCTTGACCTTGAAGGCCGGCGCGCGTCCTTCGTGCTTGGCCAGCACGAGTCCGGCCTGCAACGCCGCGCCGTGGGCCACCGCCTCGTCGGCCGAGACCGAAACGTCGGGCTCCTTGCCCGACACTTGCCGCAACATATCGACCACCATCGGCATTCGCGACGAGCCGCCCACCAGAAGCACCCGGTCGATGCTCCCCCAATCGAGGTCGGCCGACCGGAGCACTTGCCGGGTGGTGAACTGGGTGCGGTCCAACAGGTCGCGGGTGATTTCCTGGAATTGCTCCCGCGTGATCTCGACCCGCGACGATTCGCCCCTGAATTGGCAGGCTACCGAGGCTTTCTTCCGCGCCGAAAGGGCGCGCTTGGCGTCCTCGCAATCGCGCCACAGCGCGCCCGCCGTGCAGGGATCGGTGCGCGGGTCGAAGCGCGGGTCGTTCTGGTGCCGCTTGAGGAATTGCTCGCAGACGAGATCGACCAACCGCTGGTCCCAGTCGCGGCCGCCCAGTTGCACGTCGCCGTCGGTGGCCAACGCGGTGAACTCGGTCCCCTTGATCTCCATCAGCGTGACGTCGAACGTGCCGCCCCCCAGGTCGTAGACCAGCACTTTCTGCGGCGCGTGGGCCTCGCCCTGGGCGTTCAAGAATCCCTGCTGAAAACCGAAGGCCACGGCGGCGGCGGTCGGCTCGTTGATGATGTCGAGCACCTCCAGCCCCGCCATGAAGCCGGCGTCCTGCGTCGCCTTTCGCCGCACCTCGTCGAAATAGGCCGGCACGGTGATCACGGCCCGCTCGAACGATCCGATCTGCCGCGAGGCGTCGTCGCGGAGCTTCTTGAGCACGAACGCCTGCAGCGCTTCGGGTGGATACGTGACGCCCCCCACCGTCTTGCGGTACTCGCGCAGGCCCATGTCGCGCTTGGGGCATTCCGCGATCCGCTCGGCCTCAGTGGCCAGGGCCTTGACCGCTTCCTTGCCCACGACCACGTCGTCGCCGTCGAAGAGCACGACGCTGGGCGTGGTCAGGTCGCCCTCGGCGTTGGGCAACGTCACCGGCCGGCCCGTTTCGTCGAGCCGCGCCACGGCCGAAAAGGTGGTGCCCAGGTCGATGCCGACGGCGGGTGATGCGGGGATTGTCATGGGTCATGGGTCATGGGGCAGTTGTTAGTTGTTAGTTGTCATTCATTGGTCATTGGTCAGGGACTCCGCGCGGCTGGGAATGAGACAATCACGGTGGCTGGGGCAGAGCCTAAGCGATGCCCCGGTCGCCATCTTGCCGGGGCATCGCTTACGCTCTGCCGCCAGCCACCACTTCCTAACCTCTAACCTCTAACCTCTAACCTCCCTCATGGGCCTCGATCTTGAAAGGGAACCAGCCGGGCGGAAGTTGGAGGAAATTCCCCTTGGGGTTCAGGTAGCAAAGCACGTAATAACCGATCGAGAGCCCGATGATCGCCGAGATGCCGAACCCCACCGTGGTAATCATCGCAGCCTTGCCGCCGGCGCGGCGGGGCGCCTTCGAGGATGGAACGGTACGCGGATTCGCTTCGGCCGTGAGCAAGGGTGCGGCCGAAGTCGGCGCGGCCACCAGAAGCGGTCGCCGTGGTATCGACGCGGCAGGGACATGCGCGCCACTGAGCGGAAGGGGCGCGGCGGACGATCCGGCGCCGGGCTGCGACGGCGCCATGGGACTCGACCACGCCTGACGCTGCGACGCATCGCCCTGGGCCGGCGGTGTCCCCTGGGGTTGGGCCGGCGGCGCGGCGGGAATTGGCGCCGTCGCGCGCAACGGAGTGGCGCTTTGGGTGCCGGGCCTGACCAGCGTCGCTTGCGGCGACACGGCGCTGGCCGGCGCGGGGCTGATGAGCGTGGCCTTGAACGCGGCGCCTGGAACTTGAGCGGCCGTCGCGCCGGCGGCCAGCACCGGCGTGTACGACAGGCCGGCCCTGAGCGCCTTCAATTCCTCGGCCACCATGGCGCCGAAGGCGTCGAACCCGCCACCCACGCTGACCGCCTGCTTCCAGCGCGCCACTTTCTCGTCGGTCAAGGATCCGTCGCGTTCCAATTGCAGGTTCACCTCGCGGTGGGTGCCGGGCACGACGGCCGTGACCTTCAGCCGTCCGTTGCTGCCGTATTCGTAAGTGATTTCCACCGGCCAGCCGTTGGGCAAGCCCGGCGGAAGGTCGCGAAGCACCGTGCGGCCGATCTCCGTACACTCGCCGGGGATCGAGCTTTCGCCTTCGAGCACCTGAACCACGATCGACCGTTGGTTCTCGCTCTTGGTCACGAACCGCTCCTTGACCTTGGCCGGCAGGGGCGTGTTTCTTGGGATCACGATCACGTTGCGCTTCCGCGTCGTCGTGGGGTCGATTCCCTCGATCCCCAAACTGTGCGAATTGACGTTCGTGACGGCGAACGTCGGCTGCTTCAAGCTGTCGGGCTGCGTGGCCATGAGGTAGCCGGCGTAAATCGCCGCGCCGCGCGCCACGGCCTCATCGGGATGCACCCGCTGGTCGGGCGTGATCTTCGACAACTCGCGCAGCATGCGGGCGACCATCGGCATTCGCGTCGCCCCGCCCACCAACAGCACGCGATTCACGTCGGACCATGCGAGTCCGGCGGCGGCCAGCACTTGCCGCGTGGTGTACGATGTGCGTTCGAGCAGGTCGGCGGTGATCTGTTCGAATAATTCGCGCGAGATCTTGATGGTCGAGGCGCTGCCGGTATGTTCGACCCGGATCGTGGCGTGGTGCCGGGCACTGAGCGTGCGCTTCGCCTCCTCGACCTCCGCCAGTAGGCGCTGCAGGCTGGCGGGGTTTTCACGCGGATCTTCGCGGTGTTCCTGAATGAACTGCTCGGCGGCGAAGTCGGCCAGGCGCATGTCCCAGTCGCGGCCGCCCAGCCGCACGTCGCCGTCGGTGGCCAGCGTTCTCAGGTCGCCCGGCCGCATGTCCAACAGCGTGACGTCGAAGGTGCCGCCGCCCAGGTCGTAAACCAGCACCTTCAACGGTTCCTTCGCCTCGCCGGTCGGCGTGAGGTAGCCCAACTCCTCGCCGAACGCCAAGGCGGCGGCGGTGGGCTCATTCACCACGTCGAGCACCGGCAGCGCGGCCATGACCCCCGCGTCGGCGGTGGCTTTGCGGCGAGGTTCGTCGAAGAAGGCGGGTACCGTGATGACCACCCGCATGTCGGGGCCCAAGGTCCGCACCGCGTCGGCCTTGAGACGCTTGAGAATCCAGGCCTGGATCACCTCGGGAGGCATGAACTCGCCGCAGATCGGCTTGGAATAAACGAGGCTGCCCATGTCGCGCTTGACGCAATCGGCGAAGCGCCCCGACTTGAGCACGCCGACTTTCTTGGCCTCCTTGCCCACCAGCACGTCGTCGTCGTCGAAGAGTACGACGCTGGGGGTGAGCGCGTCGCCGTCGGCGTTGGCGATCATCGCCGACTTGCCCGAATCTTGCAGCCAGGCCACGGCGGAGTACGTCGTTCCCAGATCGATTCCGACGGCTCGGCTTCGCGACATGTTCGGCGTGCGTGCGGGAGGAATTTTGCGGGAACCGAAGTCGTGAGACTTCGGAGCGGAACTCTCACGAGTTCCGCTACCAGCCATCGGTTGGAGTTTGACGGACCACTAGGCTACAGGCTACCCGAAAGGTGGGGCGATGTCCACCTGACCGACATCCCGCCGTTATACTTCACATGGCCGAGAATGGGACATTATGCCACGAGAAAGTGGTGGCTGGTGGCAGAGCGTAAGCGATGCCCCGGCCAGATAGCGACCGGGGCATCGCTTAGGCCCTGCCCCAGCCACCGTGAATGTCTCATTCTCGACCGCGTGAAGTATAGCCGCCTCCGGCGGCTAACGGCGGGACGGGGAAAGCATTGTGTCCGGGTGCCATAACGACCGAGCGCCGCTGGACTTGGACGCGGAGCGTCCGGGGAGCCGTTCCCACGCCGGAGCCGACCCGCTGCGCGGGTGCCCCGAACGAGTAGCACGGCGGAGGTTCGGCTTGACCAGGCTTCGCCAGCCGGCCTATACTTATAAAAGACCGGCATCTCTCGCCAGGCTCAATCGCCTACGATGCCGGCCGGAAACGAGGTCTTGCTTGAAAGCCACCAACGGACGAAAAAGGCAAGCGGCCATCCTGGGTTTAGGGTTGGACGCGGCCGACGGCCACACACGCCTGACGCGGGGGGACAACTTCGTCCTTTTTGGAGGATCGGAAGATACTCACAAGTCGATGCGGGAAACCGTCGTCAAGCTGAACGAAGAACTCGACCGCCGCGGTAAGCGGCTTGAGGACGTGCCCCCTGGCGAACTGGGGAATATATTCCGCGAGATCGTTGGATCTTGAAACCGCCCCCGCCCTGGCCGGGTATTTCCTCTTGTAGTGGGCTCGTGAGCAGCCGAGGGTGAGCATTTGCCAGACGATGTCCGCGAATTGGTCGGCCGCTATCACGACACCGCCGAACGCCACAACGAACATCAACCATGAATCCCGTTTTTTTGGACACCGTTGGTCTGATCGCCGTCTGGGACAAGGCCGACCAGTGGCACGATGACGCCGAGCCCGTCTTTCTCAAGCTGGTCACGTCCGGACGACCGATCCTCACCATCACGTTGGTGCTCTACGAGTGCGGCAACGCATCGGCCCGTCGGGCGTACCGAACGGCGGTGGATGATCTTCGGTCCTGGTTAGCGGCGAAGGGTTGGCTCATCGAGCCGACAGCGAGCGATCTCCATGCGGCCTGGGCCGAGTACCGGGCGGCAAACGCCGGCACAGCCGGGATCGTCGGTCACGTTTCCTTCGTCGTCATGCGTCGGCTGAGGATCACGGAAGCCTTCACCAACGACCGGCACTTCCAGGCGGCTGGGTTCACGACGCTGTTTTAGGCCACCCCCTCGACACCGGCATAAGGCTCCAAACACCTCCGGGCCCCCGTTTGCCCCGGCAAGATAGCGACCGGGGCATCGCTTAGGCTCTGCCCCAGCCACCGTGAATAGGTCATTCTCCGCCGCTTCTCCAGATTCCCCCCTGGCGTCCGCCCTTGGATCGTGGTAGCAATGAAATTGAACCCTGCTGCCGCTAGCATGCGTAGAGAAGAAGGCCACCGCTCGGGAGACCATCATTATGAAGGCCACGACTTTTGGTTCCGCACTGTTGCTGATGTTGGCAGGCGTATGCCAGGCCGCGTTGGCCCAGGAGAAAAGCGCGCCGCCGCGCCGCGCCCCGCCGGCCCTCGGCGCTGAACGCGTTCAAAAGCCTCGCCGCGCTGATCGAGTGGAGCCGCCTCGCAACGGCCAGCGCGGAGAGAAGCTCCGCAATTTCGGTGGCCGGTTATTAGAGTCCATCGCCGGCGATCCGAACCAGCAGGCCAAGCCGCTCGACGTGCCCAAGCTCAACGACGGCATCGTCGAGCTACTCAAGCCACTGTTCGAAAACCAGCCGACGTTCGAGTCGTTCAAGCTCGGTTTCGACCCGGCGGAAACGAATTTCGCCAAGGATTCCGTCAAGTTGGTCGCCTCGACGCGGCTCAAGCAGTCGGCCTGGTCGACCGAACCCAGCCAGCTCGACCTGGCCGTCGCGGCACGTATTCAACGTGGCGAGAAAGGGACGCCGCAGGCGCGCTTCGACAGCCAACTGACGGTCGCGACCGACGTGGTGCCGCTGGCGAATCACGCCGTGGCGAAGTATCTTGAGCGAACCGATCCCGAACGCTCGCGCGGCGGCCGCGCTTCGGCGGACGGTTCACCACAAGCCCAAGCCTTGCAAGCCCAAGTTCGCGAGCGGCTGCTGAAAACGCCGCGCGTTTCCTCGATGGATGATCTGGTCGACCTGATCGTCGGCCTGACCGCCTTGCGATTGACGACGACGGACGACCGGATCATCGAACTATCCGACGAGTTGGTCGCCGAAACCGACGTCGCCGCCAGGCAGCGGCGCGCGGCCGATTTGGCGCAGGCCCGGCTCGAGCGCGACCGGCTGTTCGACGTTCGCCCGCGCGTCGAGCGCGACGCGACCGGCCAGGCCGTCGCCATCCATTACACGATGGACCGCTCCGAGGCCGCCGTGGCGGGCGAGGTCGACCGCCTTGTCGTGGCGATCACCGCCGAGCAGGTCACCGTCGACGTCGCCGGCACGCTCGCGCGGGGCATGGAAACCTACGCGCTCATCAAGCCGCTTGTTACCAATACCCTTTCCCGCATCCAGGACCGCGACCCGGACACCCTGCGACTGGGACGAGGACTCCTCGGCGGCTACCTTCGTCAGGGCCGCGAAGCGGTTTTGGACGAGACGCGATCCGATCGGCGATGATGATGGTTGCCCCGAACCGCCCCTCGGATACATTGCACCATGCTCCCCGCAGCTCGAAAAACTCGCCCGTTATGGCTCTTCCGCGGCGTCGCCGTCGCTGGTTTTCTGTTGGCCGGCGCCACGCGCGCTCGGGCCGATGAGTTCATCGACCTGACGATTCCGCTTGAGGAGGGACGTTATTTTTCGCCGCGCGACTTTTGCGCCGAGTCCAACCGCAAGCTGCGCACGCACTACCCGCTTGAACGCATTAGCGACCGCAAGATCGAGCTGACCACGCTCGAACGCGCGGCCTTGGTTCTGGCCGGCGAAACAGGACTGCTGCGGGTAACGATCGACGACGACAAGCTGGTCATCGGCGTGCCCAATCGCGAGGACGACCAGGTGCGCCGCCGGCGGCGGAAACGTCTCGAAAAGCTGTTGCACATCCCGCTCACCGAGTGGCCCGAAGAGAAGGGACTGCACCTGCCGGACGACTTCGATCCCGGCCGCCGGACCATGCTGCTGGTCCACGGCCTGGACGCCGACGCGACCGATTTGAAACCGTTCGCCAAGGCCTGCCGCGATACGGACATTCAGGCGCTGTCGTTCGACTATCCGAACGACAGCCCGATCGCCTGGTGCGGCGACCGGCTGAGGAGCGAACTGGAAGACCTGTGCAAGCGGCACCCGCGGCTCAAGCTCGTGATCGTCGCGCACAGCATGGGCGGGTTGGCCGCGAGGTACGCGCTCGAAACGGGCGACCATGCTCCGCGATGCGTCACCGATCTGTTCATGCTCGGCACCCCCAACCAAGGCAGCCACCTGGCCGGCGCCCATGAGTGGATCGAGTTGCTCCGCGCTTTGCCGTCGGGCACGTTGTTCAGCGGCGAAAACCTGCGCGACGGTCTGGGCGAGGCCGCCGTCGACCTGCGGCCCGGAAGCCAGTTTTTCAAGACGCTGGCGGCCGGCCGGCGGCCGGCCGGCGTGCGTTACTATGTGGCGATTGGCCGACGTAGTTTTCTCCCCGATGACCGGCGCGCCGCGATCGAACGCGAGTTGACGGACTTCTTTCGCCGCCGGAAAATTCCCGAGGAAATCCGCCGCGCGGTGCTCGACGCGCTGGCCGGCGACGAGCTGCGCGACGGCCGCGGCGACGGCGCCGTGGCCATCGACAGCGCGCGCCTGAAAGGCGCCGACGGGGAGCGGATCTTCGACTTGAACCACACCGAACTGCTGGCGTTGCCCGGCGAACGGCCCGAAGAGGCGAAGCTGTTCCAGTGGGTGCTCGCGACGCTCGGCTGGAGTGCGCCCAAGAAATGACCGCGGCCGACGGTAAAACGACCTTGGTGGTCCGGATCGTCAACTGCCCTGGCCCACCGCTGCCCTGGCCCACCGCGCGGTTGGAATGTCGGTCACGGTCGTTTCTTGTCTTTCAGCGCGTGGTCCACAGCGTCGTCGAGTTGTTTCAGCCCGGCCTGCCGGTCGACCTCGTAATGGCCGACATGATAGTGGACGATCTTGCCGTCGGGTCCAACGACGACGACCAGCGGCAACGTGGCCCCGACGAGCCTTGGGTCGCCGAATTGCTTGATCAGACTGCCGCCGTCGAGCACGATCGGATAGCTGAGGTTCATGAACGACTTGAGCTTGCGCACGCCGGCCGCGACGGCGCCCCGAGTCGCCTCCTCGTTCAAACGTCCGTCGACCGCGACGCCGTAGACCTTGGCGCCCTCGGCCTTGCGGCGGCTGTACAGGAACTCCAGATAACCCACCTGGCCATACGGCTCCTCGAGCGGCTCGTGCCGATAGTCCCAGAAATGGAGCACCGTGACGTTCCCTTTCAGATCCTCTTCGGTCAACCCGGCGCGGCCCAGCCCGGCGGCCGTGAATTTGCCGACCTCGCGCCCCTCGAACTTGGCGGCCAATTCGGCCACCGCGTCGGCCCGCCCGGCTTGCAACTCCAAATCGCGCGCCGCCGCGCGCACGATCTTGGCCAACGGCCCGCTCGAAGCGGTCTTCTCGGCGGACGGCAGGTTTTCGGCCAAGGCCCGCCGTTGTTCGGGGGTCCACGACTCGCCCTCGGTCCTGGGCGGTCGATTCAGCTTGTCGCGCAGCGCGATCATGGCGGCGAAGCTCGCCTGCGCCGCGGCCCATTCGTCGGCCGCCAACGGCTCGGTGGCCGCCAACCGCCACTGCAAACGGTATTCCGTGCCCTGGTTCATAAACACACGCTCGTCGCAGCCGACAACCAGAGGCGACGATTGATCGAGCCAGAGAGTCCGTTTGAGTCCGAACTTGTTATGCGCCCGCACTTGCCACGTTTCTCGGCCGGAAATCTTTTTCTCGCCGTCGATTTGAAACTTCAAGTCGTCGCGCTCCCAGGCCACGTCGACGGCGGGCGGCGCCGGCACCCTCAACAGCGGCGCGGGCAACGGAATCACGCTACGGCCGGCGCCGTAGTCGTAGAGCAACGCCGGGCCGGGCGCGCCGGTGGCCTGGCCGTTGGCGTCGAGCGACAGTTCACCGAAGCGTTCCGGCCAGGGCCAATGCCCCTGGCCCCGTTCGTCGAGGAGCCAATAGACCTTCGTCGCGGACTCGTCGGCCTCGACCACCCACAGCGTCAGGTCGAATGTCTTGGCCGGTTCGCCCGCCGCGCGGCCCGGCTGGAACTCGGCCACGTCACCCCGGTAAACCAACTGGGTGCCGGGCCGCAACGCCGTTTCGGTGGCGCATAGAATCGAAGCCGTCGCTGCCAGGGAGCCAAGCCAGGTGAGCATCTCGAAGACCTCGTGCGGTGGGGGATGGTTAAGCGAGGTTGGAGGGGATCTCCCCATAGTTTACGCCGCTTCGCGGCGATTGTCCACATGCCGTAACCGTGACTGGCGATTCTAGGATATACTTGAAGAGCTATCCAATCCACGATTCCTCGACTGCGAGCAAGTCAATCTCGTACTGATTTTCGCACCTGATGTTCGGGATCGTGAACCATTGCTTCACGTATCGACAGTATGACTCGACGATCTTTTCGGTGGTTTCCATGGGCTAGCGCCACAACGGTGTCCGGACGATTATTCGACGCCGGGGGCAGTATAGCGATTCGCTTTGCGCCCCGGAAGAATCACGTTGTGGATCGCGCGAGCGGCGGCGCGTCAGACACGGAAATGGTGGGCGATGCCCACCCTTTGAACTACGCAAGCTGGCGCGGGCATCGCAGCCGCGTCGCGGAACGCCACGGAGGGCGTTCCCTACAGAAACGTGTACGTCCGGGCCTCACGGCCCTACGCCAGCAATTCCCGCACCACGTCGCCCTTCGATACCAGGCGGTGCGGGCGGCCGAGTTGGTCGAGAATCCAGCGGTCGGCCGCGATGCCGAGCTGATGGTAGATCGTGGCGATGATGTCGCCGGGCACCAGCGCGTCGCGGGCGGGGAAGGCGCCGATCTTGTCGCTGGCGCCGTGGATGTACCCCCCCTTGATGCCGCCGCCCAAGAGCATCAGGCTGTAACAATAATTCCAATGGTCGCGGCCGCCGTTGTTGCCGTTCACCTTGGGCGAGCGACCGAAGTCGCCCAACACGGCCACCAGCGTGCGGTCCAACAGGCCGCGGTCGGCCAGGTCGTTCACCAGGCTGGCGCAGGCGGCGTCGAACTGCGGCAGGAGCGTGGTCTTGAGCTTCTGGAAGTTGCCGCCGTGCGTGTCCCAAGTCGCGTTGGCGTCGGGCGCCCAGGAGATCGTCACGACGCGCGTGCCGGCCTCGATCAGCCGCCGGGCCAAGAGCACGCTCTGGCCGTAGATGTTCCGGCCGTACGACTCGCGCACCGTGTCAGGCTCTTCGGCGATGCGGAACGCGCGCTGCGCCGTCGCGCTCGTCAACAGGTCGAGCGCCCGCTGCTGGAAGCCGTCCATCGAGTCGACGGCCGTTTTGGCGGCCGCCGTCGCGAAAGTCTGTTCGACCCGCGTGAGCAATTGGCGGCGGGCGGCCAGACGGCCGCCGGGAACGTCGGCCGAGAGCGTCAGTTCCGGCACGGCGAAGTCGGCGGCGTTCGGGTCGCGCAGCACGAACAGCGGATCGTAACTGCCGCCCAGAAATCCACCATAGAAGCCGGGCTGCGGCGGGCCGCCGGCGCCTTCCTGCGTTTTGTAAGGCAAGCAGACGGCGGGCACGCTGGTCAGGCTCGGAGGTCGCAGCGCGGTCAACGTCGCGCCGACCGACGGATAATCGGTCGGAGCGTTGCCGACGGCCACGTTGCCGTCGCCCCGGTCGTGGCCGGTGAGGCTCGTGTAAACGGCCAGGGCGTGGGCGTTGTTCACGCTATGGTGCATCGACCGCGCGACGCTGGCGCGGTGCATGATCGTCGCCAGCCGCGGCAGGTGCTCCGAGACCAGCACGCCCGCTACGCTGGTGGCGATGGGCTTGAACTCGCCGCGGATGCCCTCGGCCGCGTCGGGCTTCATGTCCCACATGTCGAGATGGCTTGGGCCGCCGTTGAGGAAGATTAACACGCACGCATCGGCCCGCGGCGCGACGCCTGCCGCCCGGTTGGCCTCCTCCGCCCGCAGCAGCTTCGGCAGGGTCACACCCATCAGGCCCAGGCTGCCCACGGCCAGTAGCCGGCGACGCGAAATGGCGACGCCTTCGGGGCTGAGATTCACGGTTAGGCTGGCTCGGTCAGACGGCATGGCGATCTTCGCGGGGAAGGACGAGCGGACGCTCGGGTGGGGTGGGACGTACAAACCCCAGTTTATACGATCGCTGGCGTGCGAGCAACGTCTTGTGCTATAATCAGGATCAGGAGGCTATAATATGGGCCGACCCACGAATGGACGACTTCGACCGCTACGATGAGTCCCGTGCCCAAAGTTAGCCGCGGCGACATCGTGCTCTTGCCCATCGCTTTCGTTTCGGTCAAGGCCGCGGTGGAGATTTCTTGAGCCGAGCCTTCGTCGTTTCCCGCCTCGGTCGTGGAATGTCAACCATGCCGCTCCCCTCACAGCCATTGACCACCGACATTCGCGGGCAGCTCGTGTTCTTGGGCACGGGCACGTCGGTCGGCGTGCCAATTCCCGGTTGCGACTGCGCGACGTGCCGTAGCGCCGAGCGCCACAACCAACGGACGCGGTGTGGGCTCGCCGTAGGGCTACCGCGCGGGAATCTACTGGTCGATACGCCCACCGACCTGCGCAGCCAATTGCTGCGCGAGCAGATCGGACTGGTCCACGCGGTGCTCTATACGCACGACCATGCCGACCACCTGTTTGGACTCGATGACTTGCGCGTGCTGTCGTTCTACCTGGGCGGCAAGCTGCCGCTCTATTGCGAGGCGCGGGTCGAGGAGCGGATTCGCCGTTCGTTCGACTACGCTTTCACAAAGGACGCCGAATCGCTCCACGAGGGGGCCGTTCCCCAGTTGCGCTTCGCGCGGATCACGACCGCGCCCTTCGAGTTGTTGGGCGTTCGCGTCGTGCCGATCCGGTTGAAGCACGGCCGGTCCGACGTATTGGGGTTCCGCTTCGGCAACGTGGCCTACTGCACCGACACCAACGGGATACCCGACGAAAGCTGGCCGCTGTTGGAGGGGCTCGACGTCTTGATACTCGACGCGCTGCGTCACAAGTCGCACCCGACCCACCTGAGTCTCGATGAAGCGATTGCCATCGCCCGGCGGCTGCGGCCGCGGCGGACCTTGTTCACCCACATGTCGCACGACCTGGAACATGCGGCGACCTGCGCGGCATTGCCCGCGACGATGGAGTTGGCCTATGACGGGCTGAAGATTCCGTTGACGTAGAAAGCCTGGAAGATGAGGTGGATCGCGCCATGACGTTGTTCCGCAAGCCCGTGCCGGAAACCAGGGAGTGCGTGCGGGAAGATCTGCGGTTGGCACGGGAGCATTCATTTTGAAACGACGACCGCTTCCGAGTTGTCCGTGCTTGGGGTGACTGGAAAAGGCAGTGTTTACATGAACCGGGCGCCGCTGCGTCACTTCGCAACTGCCCAGATAAAACGGCTGTGTCAGTTTCACACGGTGCCGCGGGCCTTCGCTACGGAACCAACCTTGCCAATTCGTGTCCCTGGTGGATTGGACGAGCGCGTCGATCTCCTCCTGCGGGCTGCCCATCATGAACTCACCCGGCGGGATCAAACGCAGTTTCATTCCCAGCGAGTTTTCGATGTCGATTTTCGCGTCCAGGTGTTTCGCCCAGGCTTCTTGATAAGCAACCGCCTGCTTGGCGTCGAACGGGGCAATTGCCAGAGGGGGGACAACCGCCGGAAGCGGTCGCTCCCCGAGCACAGTGTCGCCCTGGACCACCCGCACCTTGCCGGCAACCAACTCCACTTTGAGCCTGATCGTGTCCCCACGGTTCAGAATGAACTTGTCGGTCTCGAAGTCCAACTCACCATACTTGATGCGCAGACCGTGCCGGCCCGGTTCCAGCACGATCTCGTGGGGCTTGGCCCCTTTGATCGTCGCCCCCTTGATCGTCGCCCCCTTGATCGTCGCCCCCTTCCCGTCGACGACAACGTGGATCGCCGGGTCGTTGATTTCGATCCGCACCGTTCCCTGTTTGGTCTCCAGAAACAAAACGACGCCAGCTAACAGCAATAGAAACGCCGAGGCGCCTGCGACCGCGACCCGTTGCTGCCACGGCGGAAGAGTCGACCACCCGCCGCGCCGTGCCTTGGGCCGGCTGCGGGTTTGGATTGAAATGCCGATGTCGCCGTTGGGACGTGCGACCGCTGCTGGCAGCGGAGCAGGAAGCGGAGTCGCAACCGGTAATGGACGATATTGGGGAGACGACGGAACGGCCGGCGACGACGGCACCCCCATGGCGAGCGGGGGGCGTAAGCCCCCTGTTGATTGCGATACCGACGGAACGCCCGGCGACGATGGCGTAACCACGGAAGTTGTGGCCGTCTGGCCCGGCTTGAAGAACGGCGCCAGCGCGCGGGCCACTTCGGCCGGCGTCTGGTAGCGCTTAGCCGGAACCTTGGCCATCATCTTCGCCACTCGACAGGCACCTCGGGCCGGACCAGGTTCAACGCCCGCGCGTCGCGCTTCTGGTGCGCTTCGAGAATGCCGTAAAGACTCGACTCCTGAAACGGCGGCCCGCCTGAAAGCAGATGGTAAAGCGTACAGCCGAGGCTGTAGATGTCGGCCCGAATGTCGGCCTTGTTGGCCGCAAGCGTCTGCTCCGGGGCCACGTAGTCGGGCGTGCCGAGGATTTGCCCGCTCTTGGTCAAGCCGGCCTCGGCCCCCTTCTCGCTGGTGGCCTTCGACAGGCCGAAATCGAGGATCTTGACGACGTGTTTCTTCCCCTCGACGGCCAGCATCAAGTTGTTGGGCTTGATGTCGCGGTGAACCATCCCCTTCTCATGCGCGTGCTGCAAGCCGAGTGCGACCTGGTGGGTGTAGAAGGCGGCGTGGGCCACGGGCAACTGCCCGCGCGCTTTGATGACCTGCGAAAGGTCCTGGCCGCGCACGTATTCCATGGCGAACACTAGCAGGTCGCCGGGGCGCAAAACGCTGTAAGCGGCCACGATATTCGCGTGGGCGAGCCTGGCGGCCGAGCGGATCTCTTGCTGGAAGCGTTCCAGCGCCTCCGGCCGGTCGAGCAGCGCCTTGTTGACGACCTTGAGCACTTCGAGCCGGTCCATCATGCGGTTGCGGGCCAGGTAGACAACGCCCATGCCGCCGCGGCCAAGCTCCTTGAGCAGCTCGTAATCGGGGTGGTTGGCCAGTTCCGGCGGGGCTGATTCGACTGGCGCCGCGGCGACGGCTGGCGAACTTGGCGCGGCGGGTTTGCGGGCGGGAGCCACGCGGCGGGACTCGTCGCGCGGCGTTTCCTCGCTGCCGGTGGAATTGGCCGCTGATTCGCCCGCCATGAACGTGCGGTCGATTCGAGCGGGCGCCTGCCCGGGGCCGGCATCGTGGCCGGGCACGTTTCGCAGGCGTGCGACGAAGCTGTCGCCCGACAGGGCGGCGACGCGCTGGCGGCAATCGGCGCACGTTTCGAGGTGCTGGCTGACGGTGTCGGCACTGGCCGCGTCGAGCTTACCCAGGCCGAAATCGGCGAGTTGCGATTCCGGCGGGCAGGTGGCGTTTTGGACGTTCATCGGGTTTCTCCCATGTAGAACGGAATTCATTCCGATTGCGTCGTCGGACGCTTGGCAACGGAGGAAAACGGCGGAAACGGAATAAATTCCGTTGTACTACATTTCTCATCCAAGAGGAAAGTGCCCAAGGAAGGCCAACTTGTCTCGAAAAACATCAATAACCCAAAAAAGTGCTGGATCGCGGCCGTAAGCGGCGTCGTGGGGCAGGTTTTCAAGGGGCCATACAGGTTCTTGGCAGGTTGGAAATCTACCCCACAGTCCCGAATTCTTGCGAATCCGGCTACGGCCACGGACCCCGGCCAGCTTGCCTGGCTCGCCTGGCCGGTGAAGCAGTTTGACAAGGCTAAGGGCCGAACCCACGTCGCGCGGCACGGACCTTCTGGAGCAGCTCAATCGCGATGCCGCGGTCGGCGAGCGTGGTAGTCCCGATTGGCCGAAGTCGCCTTGCCAGGACCAGGAATAATCCGGGCTGGCAGGCGAAAAAACCGATATCGGACGACATGCGCGCCGTTTTTGGACGCTTCATTGGACGACTTGAGCCGACCCATGCCGCGTGGCGACGAAGGATGTGGTTTTCGCAAGTCAGCTGCGTGAGTTCTTGTTCTCCCTCTTGATCGGGTCGTTTCGGCGCTCGATAATGGAGTTGTTCCATTCGGGCGGAGCGAGTCACGGTTGAGTCCCCGCCGATCGGTGCCGCATTGCCGGAAAGCAGCCATGAACAACGCAACGCCGAACCCGTTGACCAACGGCGAAGAAAGCCTGGAAGATGAGGTGGATCGCGCCATGACGTTGTTCCGCAAGCCCGTGCCGGAAACCAGGGAGTGCGTGCGGGAAGATCTGCGGTTGGCACGGGAGTATCCGGGCAAACTCGTCGCCTATATCGACACCTGGCGGCGCCGCGGCGGGAAGCGCCGGCTCACGCGGACCGTGCTCGCCGCGGCGCCCAACCCCTGGGAACTCGACGAGCAACTCGACCGGCAGCGCATCGGGCCGACAAAACGCAAGAAGATGGTGGTCGATTACATCGACGATCCGGCCCAGGGCCTACCAAATCGTTGGTAGCTCGTCGGCAAGCAATTGGTTCAACACGGGATGCCACAACGCCACTTATTCATGCCGTTCATCCTGCGGCACGCGGGCGCGATGAATTACCTGTCGACAATTCTATCCCTCGACTTCCGCCGACACGACGGAAGCTACGTTCGTGTGGGTGGTGTCGTATTCGACACCGCCGGTGGTTTCACGACACTGCCCGTTGGTTGGGCCAATCACGCGGGCATTCATTTTGAAACGACGACCGCTTCCGAGTTGTCCGTGCTTGGGGTGACCGGAAAAGGCAGTGTTTACATGAACCGGGCGACTTTTTCCTTTCCCGACATCCCACACTTGGTGTTCACGTCCCTTTGCGCGTTCAGCGCGACGGCGCCTCGTCCGTTGCTGGCGCTGGGGGACGTGGTTCAGACCTTTCACTTGAGTACCGCGCCCGAATCCGCCGAGCACGCCCACGGTGCGTTCCTGCTGCGGCTCCGGTCCGACCACACCGGCCGCCCGCGGGCTTGATTGCTTGGTCGTCGGACTCGCCACCCCGCGGCTCAGGATGAACTTGTCGGTCTCGGACGCACCACATGAATTAAGAACTCGTGCCAATTCCAGCACCACTCCGCGACGTTCCCGTGCATGTCGCGCAGGCCAAATGGATTCGGCGCGTACGAACCGACCTCCGTTGGCCTGCCCAGGAATGGACCCCCTCCATTCGTTGCAAAAGGATGCTGGCCGTCGTAGTTAGCCTGTTGGCCATTGAGCTTGTCGCCAACGTGAAACGGTGTCGTGGTTCCCGCGCGGCAGGCGTATTCCCATTCGGCTTCGGTCGGCAACCGGTAGACGCGCCCCGCGGTTTGTTCCGCGGCCAACGCCGACAGCTTGCGGCAAAACTCCACGGCATCGTCCCACGATACGTTCTCGACCGGGAATTGATCGGTGTCCAGGCCGCGTACCTGGTCTTTGCCAGCGGCGCCCGGCGAATAGTGGCTTGGATTGTTCCCCATCACGTTCTGGTATTCTCTTTGCGTCACCTCGTAGACGCCCAGATAAAACGGCTTCGTAATCCGCACACGGTGTTGGATCTCGTCGCCTCTTCGATCCGCTTCCGAAGGTGGCGAGCCCATTTTGAATTCCCCCGGCGGGAGCAATCGTAATTTCATCCCCAGCGAGTTTTCGATTTCGACCTTCGTGCCCAGGTGTTTTGCCCACGCTTCTTGATGGGCAGCGGCCTGCATGGCGTCGAACGGGGCGGTCGCCAACGGCGGCGGGGTGGCGCCCGCAGGCGGGGCACTAGTAGCCTCTTTGGGATTCTTCGAGACGGCAACACATGCCAGGCGCAGGCCAGAACCGTTGGTCCGGTGCAACGGCTTGTTCTCGACGAAGCGGGTCGCCGCCCGACAGTACTCGGGGGGAGAGTACTTGCTTCCGCCCCGGGCCACCCGCGCTTCGTCGTCGCACCACTGATGCACATTGCCGTGCATGTCGTGCAAACCCAGCCGATTCGGCTTGTACGAGCCGACCTGGCAGGTCCGACCATTGTCGCCGTTTCCAAAGTTGGCCTGGTCCGGCAGCAACTGCTTCTTCGGTTTGTCGAAGTAAAAATCGTACATGCTTTCGAACCGGTCAGCCATCGGGCCGCCCCGGCAGGCGTACTCCCATTCTACTTCCGTCGGCAACCGGTACGTCCATCCGCTCTCGTGCGTCTTCTCGTTCAGCCGGGTGACGAACTCCTTGCAATCCTCCCACGACACCATTTCCACGGGAAACCGCCTTAGTTGGTCGTCGGGAACGTCCTTCACGGCATCTTTGCCGGCGCCGGTGCGGGAGAAGTGGCTGGGGTTCTTCTGCATGACCTTCTCCCATTCTTCCTGCGTCACCGCATATTTGCCCAGGTAGAAGTCTTTCGCGATCTCCACCTCCTCGTCGCCAATCTTGCCGCCCCCACCACCCAGCCACGACTTGCCCTTGGGGACCAGGACGAATTCCATACCCAGGCTGTTTTCGAACGTCGGCGGCAGCGTGGGACTCGGGGCCGGTTCCGGCGGTTTCCGCTTCTGCAACGTGACTGTGAGAGGGGCATTCTTCCCGCGAGTGATAGTCAGCTTTTTCGTGTACGTTTCATAGCCCTTGCCGCGAACCTTCAATTCGTGCTCGCCGACTTCCAGCGAGAGCGGGTCGTCGAGCCCGCCGATATCGACATTGTTCCCGTCGACCGCGACGCTCACGTTCGCGTTCGGGTCGCTGAACTCAATCTCGATCGTGCCGCGCGGCGTGCGCACCAAAAGCGCAATGCCCAAGAGCAGCAATGCAGAGCCGCCCGCGACCGCGGCGAGCCGCTGCCACGGCGGAAGCGACGACCACCAGCCGCGCCGCCGGTTCGCGGCACGCCCCCGCACGCCGGTGTCGATCGCCACCACGGGAGCGGGTTCCGGTATGGGGACCCGCATGGCGAGCGGGGGGCGTAAGCCCCCCGGTGATTGCGATACCGACGGAACGCCCGGCGACGACGGCGTAACCACGGAAGCCGCGGCTGTCTGGCCGGGCTTGAAGAACGGCGCCAGCGCGCGCGCGCGACCTCTGCCGGCGTCTGGTAGCGCCTAGCCGGATCCTTGGCCATCATTTTGGCCACCACCGTCGCCAACTCGACGGGCACGTCAGGCCGTACCAGGTTCAAGGGCTTCGCACCGCGCTTCTGGTGCGCTTCGAGAATCCCGTAAAGACTGGTCTCCTGGAACGGCGGCCCGCCTGAAAGTAGATGGTAAAGCGTACAGCCGAGGCTGTAGATGTCGGCGCGGATGTCGGCCTTGTTGGCCGCAAGCGTCTGCTCCGGGGCCACGTAGTCGGGCGTGCCGAGGATTTGCCCGCTCTTGGTCAACCCCGCCTCGGCCCCCTTCTCGCTGGTGGCCTTCGACAGGCCGAAATCGAGGATTTTCACAATGTGTTTCTTGCCCTCGACGGCCAGCATCAGGTTGTTCGGCTTGATGTCGCGGTGGACCATGCCCTTTTCGTGCGCGTGCTGCAAGCCCAGCGCGACCTGGTGGGTGTAGAAGGCGGCGTGGGCCACGGGCAATTGCCCGCGCGCCTTGATAACCTGTGAAAGATCCTGGCCGCGCACGTACTCCATGGCGAACACCAGCAGGTCGCCGGGCCGCAGCACGCTGTAGGCCGCCACGATATTCGCGTGGGCGAGCCTGGCGGCCGAGCGGATCTCTTGTTGGAAGCGTTCCAGCGCCTCCGGCCGGTCGAGGAACGCCTTGTTGACGACCTTGAGCACTTCGAGCCGGTCCATCATCCGGTTGCGGGCCAGGTAGACGACGCCCATGCCGCCGCGGCCAAGTTCCTTGAGCAGCTCGTAGTCGGGGTGGTTCGCCAGTTCGGGCGGGGCTGACGCGACCGGCCCCGAGCCGAGCATCGATGAACTTGGCGCGGCGGGTTTGCGCGCGGGGGCCACATGGTGGGACTCGTCGCGGGGAGTTTCCGCTCCGTTGGTGGAGTTGCCCGCCGATTCGCCCGCCATGAAGGTGTGCTCGATTCGCCCCGGCGCCTGTCCTGGGCCGGCAGCGTGGCCGGGCACGTTTCGCAGGCGGGCGACGAAGCTGTCGCCCGACAAGCCGGCGACGCGCTGGCGGCAATCGGCGCAGGTGTCGAGGTGCTGGCTGACGGTGTCGGCGCTGGCCGCGTCGAGCTTGCCCAGGCCAAAGTCGGCGAGCACGGGGTCGGGCGGACAGGTGGCGTTTTGGACGTTCATCAGGGTTCCCCCATGTAGAACGGAATTCATTCCGTTTGCGTCGTCGGAAGCTCGGAAACGGAGGAAAACGGAATGAATTCCGTTCTACGTTCCCGACCAACATTTCTCATCCAAGAGGAAAGTCCGCTTCCAGGCCAATCCTGTCTCGAAAATTTGGAATTCCGGTCAATAGGGCTTGGGCAAGCTGTCCGGCGGAAAAGACAGGATGACAGGATGAACAGGATGGAGCTCGGGCTTGTCGATGGTTTGGAACTCATCCTGTTCATCCTGTCGTCCAGCCGTGAAGGGGCGACCGAGAGCGTGGCGGCGCCTCCGGTGTCGCCCCTTCGGGGCTTTACGACACGGAAACGCCCACGGTTCCTGGGGCTTACGCCCCAGGCTAGACTCTGTCGCCGCTTCGCGGCTGGCAATCCGCAGTCCATGCCGTTGTACCACCTTTCCGGCCAAACGGCGTCAGCACGGCAATGGTGGGCCGTCGATCGCTGCGCGATCTTGTCCCACCCTACGATCTACTTCTGGTCCGGGACCAACTGGATGTAAAACCTCCGTACCGTGTCGTAAAGCTTGCGATACGTGCCCTCACCGCCCGGCTCAGGTGATTTGGCGAACTCCAAGCCCTTGCCCATCATATGGCCCAACAACTCGCCGACCGTCTTGCCGGTGAAAAAAAACGATTCGTCGGCCGCCAGCGGCCGTTGCGTCTCAATCAGACGATAGGTCGAAAGCGCGAGCAACTGCACATAGCGCTTCGCGGCGAGATAAGTCGAATGATCCTGGTACGACAACTCCTTGAGGCGCTGGCGGGGATATGCCTCCTCCAACCCGTCCGTGAGTTGATCGACCGCCTTCATCAGCCGCGCTTCGTTGGCGGGATTCATCAGCCGCTTGATCGGCCGGGTCTTCAAGTTCCTCGGCGAATGCGACGCCTGACTTGCCGTCGAGGCCGGCCAAGGGCCGGCGTTTGCGCTTCTTCCAATGCGATCGCAGCCGGTTCGCCAAGACGTTGCCCAGCCAACGGCGGAAAGAGCCGTCGCGCTGGCGGTTGAACCGAGGCAATTCCTTGACCACCACCATCAGCACGTCCTGGGCCAGGTCGTTTGCCTCGTCGCCCAAGTCCGGAACGCGTCTCAGCCAGTGGAGGATCCAGGGGTGATAAATATCGTGTAACTTCCGCCATTGCGGATCGTCGGGCTCGGCCGACTTGAGCCGCTCGAGCAGGCTGACTGAAGTGAGCTTGGAAGCGTTGAACGGGCGATTCACGAAGTTGCTTACCTGCACGTCCGAAGTATCACCGCCATTGCAACGCAGCATAACCCGCCGACACGGATCGCGACAAGCGCTCACTTGGTGAGTGGTGAGTGGTGAGTGGTGAGTGGTGATGTGGTCAGAAGGCGCCGTTTGCGCAAAGGCGGCTACCGCCGCCACGGCTGATTGCGGTATCATGCCTGCATTAGGATTATACTGCACGCGGCCAAGAATGAGACATTCGGAAGTCCGCACACCAACCCGCAGCGCAAGCAAGGCAAGTAGTTACGCGCCTTGCTTGCGCTGCGGGTTAGTGTCGAAGCAGGCCGCGTGCAGTATAGCGTCCGGTTTCGTGCTGCCAAAAAAAGGCAAAACCGTGCCGTCATCCGACGTACCATTCGTCCCGTGTGGCACCGCGACGTCTAGAGGCGGGCCAGGTACACAATGTCATTATTGATCGACGGCTACAATCTGCTGCACGCCTCCGGCATCGTCGGTCGCGGTCTGGGGCCCGGCGGGCTGGAGCGCTCGCGGCTGGCGCTCTTGAACTTCGTGGCCGAAGCGGTCGACACGAGGGATCTGGCCCACACGATCGTCGTGTTCGACGCCGCCAACGCTCCGCCTGGCTTGCCGCGTTCAATCATGCACCGCGGCCTGACCGTGCGTTTCGCGGCGCAGTACGAAAGCGCCGACGAATTGATCGAAGAGTTGATCCGTGCCGACAGCAGTCCACGGCGGTTGACCGTGGTTTCCAGCGACCATCGCCTGCACCGCGCCGCCCGCCGCCGCCACGCACGGCCCATCGACTCCGACCGCTGGTACGCCGATATGCTGCGCCGCCGTCAGGGCCAGGGCGACATGCCCCAGCCATCGAAGCCTTCCGGTTCGACCAGCGACGACATCGAGTTCTGGCTCCAGCAGTTTGGCGGCGACGCGCCGCCGAATGACGAGATCTTTCCGCCAGGGTACGGGGAAGGAGAAAGTTGAGGCGAATCCGGCTAAATTTCGGGCCAATCCGACTACGACATGGCATACTTTCCTGGTATCTTGGTGCTTTTCCGCCGCCGGCAACTCACTGAAGCGATTCCAAAACAGCCCATGCTCGCCGACCTTGGCACCCTTGGCGTCACCGCCGCGTCGATCGGGTTCTTGCACACGCTTTGCGGCCCCGACCATTACTTGCCGTTCGTGGCCATGTCGCATGTGGGGGGGTGGGGCCGTGGCAAGACGATGGTGGTTACCTTCGTGTGTGGCATCGGGCATGTGGCCAGCTCGGTGTTCCTCGGAGCAATCGGCATCGCCGTGGGGACCGCTGTCTTGAAGCTGGAGACCCTTCAGAAGATCGAAAGCCAACGCGGCGACCTCGCCGGCTGGCTGCTGGTGGCCTTTGGGCTGACCTATTTCGTGTGGGGCGTGGCGCGGGCTATCCGCAACCTGCCTCACACGCATCGGCACGGGCACGGCGGGGGACACGGCTTGCGGCGCGGCTCGATGACGCCGTGGGTGCTATTCACGATTTTCCTCTTCGGTCCCTGCGAACCGTTGATTCCGCTGGTCATGTACCCGGCGGCCCAAGCGAACCTCGCCGCGGTCGTGGTGGTGACGGCGCTGTTCAGCCTGACCACGTTGGCCACGATGTGTACGATGGTCGCGCTCATTTGCTTCGGGACCGGGCCGTTGCGGCTGCCCCGCGTCGAGCGTTTCAGTCAAGCGCTGGCCGGGTTGGTCGTGCTGTCATGCGGTGTGGCGATCAAGTGCGGGCTGTAGGAGCGGTGCGGCAGACCGGTCTTGAGTAGGCTAATCTGCGCCGCCACCGCGAAACAGGCCGCCCCCCAGGCAATGAAATCGAATCCCGGCATCCGTGGCCGTGACCAGACCATGGCATGACTCCCCGCGAACGCGGCCAACGCTGATGACGTAGAACGGGTTGTGGTTATAGAGGAAGCATATGTGCGGTGTGTACGGGATGCGGGCGAAGGCGCGGAGAAACGCGATCTTCGACATCCCCACGACGTCTGAGCAAGCCGCGTAAGCGGCGGCGTCTCCCCGCGCCACACTTCGCACCACCCCACGTTTTTTTGGATCTCCGTTTTTAGGGGGATTCGAAGTCGCGTTTATCCGCGCCGAAGCCGGCAACGAGGCGCTGTCGCCGCGTTGCGCCGGCACGCGCGACCTGGGGCCGGGCGTGGCGCGAGAAATTTTTTCCAACCTGGCCTTGACCGGGCGTCGGCGTCGCGCGCCGAGCCGCGGCGCTGCGCGAAAAAAAACGACTCCGAAACCCCTCCCAGGCGATCCAAACGGGCGTGGGGTAAGGCGAAGGGTGGGGAGGCAATTGGAGGCCGCTTTCGCGGCTGGCGAAAGACGTCATGGGGTATTCGGAGATCGTTTTTTTTCGCTTCGCTGCCGTTTTTTTTGCGTAAAAATGATCCTGCCTGATTCGTGGGCCGCCACGGCCCCCCCGCGGCTTACGCTACGGGTCACTGGACCTTGACCGGGACGTTCGACGTCGCGCCCATGTAAACTTTTTCACCCTGAGGCAGCGGCACGAGGCGGTACTCGTAACCTTGGCCCACCATGACCGCTTTCAGCTCGCGAAAGTGCGCGAAGGAGTCGGGCCAGACGAAAACGGCCAGGTAGTAGTCTTCCTTCTCGAACGCCGCCAGCTTGGCGGTGAGCGCCTGCCGCGACGCACCATCGGCTTCGATGGGCATTCCCTTGCCCGGCTTGGCCGATACCTCGCGCTGCCCATTCGAGGTCGTCAGCTGGCAATCGTCCTGGTTGAAGACGACAGAGCCGTCGGGATTGAGACGGTAGACCAGGTGCAAGTGGCCCGCGCTGAGCAACAACGGGATTTCGTCTTTATTCGTATCGTGCAGTACGGGCAAGCCCGCGTCCGCGCCGCGGTCGGCCACCTCGCGCCGCAGCGCGTCTTCGGCCGCCGCCAGTTTTTCACGATCTTCGCTCAAAACGCGGTCAAGCTCGGCCAGCTTCATGCTCACGGTGTTGATCTCCAGTTGCGCCTGACTCACCTCGCCCAACAGCGTCAGCCGCCGCTGGTCGACCGCGTCGCGCCGCGCCCGAAGCTGGCGCAGTGTCGCGGCCAGTTCCCTCTCGTCCGCAGGGGCCAATTGCTCGCGGAGCGCGTCCTGCTGGTCCGCGGCGGCGCGCAGCGTCTTGAGCCGCGCCGCCAGATCTTCGCGCCGCAGTTCCAAGCCGGCCAGTTCCGCCTGGCGTGGTACTTCGGGCGAGGCGTTTTCGGCCTCGCGTCCGCTCATCTGCAGCAGAATGACCGTCAGGATGGCGAGGAACAGCACGCCTCCGAACGTGTTGCAAATCGTGTCGAGCAGCAGGTCGAGGCTGCTGGCCGGTGCGCCGCGCCGTCGAGCCATTAGAAGGAGGCTCCCGTGTCAGGATCGATGATGGTCTGGTCCGCGGCGACGACGTCGAATCCCAAGTCGAAACCGAGCTTGCCCAGTTCATCGCGCAACTCCACGAAGGCCGTGATGCCCGACGGCTTGACAAGCAGCACGAAATACTCGCTTCCTCGATCGCGGCCAGCGGCCCAGGCGAGAAAGGCCGCTAATCGCTCGCTCGCCGTATCGGCGCCGAAAGTCGTTGCTGGCGCACTGACGCCCAGCGGCGCCGTCGAGACGGCGGCATCCGTCACTTCCACGATCCAAGTCGACTTGGCGGCGCCCACCGGTGAGTTGTAGATCAGGCGGTTCGAGCTGCGCAGTTTTTCGAGCCGCCGCCGCGCGGCTTCGAGCCGGCGCGTCAATTCCTCGGCCGCGTCCCAATCGGCCCGCCGCGAGGCTTGCCGCGTCTGGATTTCACGCCGTTGCTCCTGGGCCCGGCGCGCGCGCGTTTCAAGCTGCGCCACGTCGGACTCCAACCGCGCGATCTGCCGCTCGGCGTCGGCCGTTTCGGCGTGCAGCCGGCGCGCGTCGAAACCGGCCAGTTCCTGCAGCTCGGTGTCGCGCGCCGCCAGGCGCGCCTCGAGCTCATCGACCTCGCGTTGGGCCTCGTCCACGGCGGGTTCCAGTTCCGCGACCACCACCGCCGTTTGCACCGCCGGGGTCTGAAGTTGCCGTTGCGACAGTTCCAACGCCATCAGCAGCGTGACAAGAATCATGATGCCCGTCACCGACGTGATGATGTCCTGGAACGAGAAAAGCGTGATCGGGTTCGATTTAGCGCCTCGTCGACCCATGAGTTCTGTGCCTGTCGTTCGGTGTTTTATGGCGCGCGTCGGGATGGTGGGCGGTGCCCACCCTACGGACCTGAAAAGCTGCGGACGATGGTTAATTCGTTCTGAGGTTGGCTTTGTTCCGTAATGGTGGCGTTCGACCCCATCCAGCTTGTCTGGATTATGGCGCGCGTTGGGATGGTGGGCGGTGCCCACCCTACGGAACAAAGCGGTACGTGCCGTGGTTTTCTTGCGCGATGCGTTCCAACAGCGGCTCCGCAACCCGGTCCATGAAGGCGATCGTGTGGACCGCCGTGCGATGCGTGTTTTTCATGCGCACCTGGTCTGCGACGCCGGGGTCGAACTCGCCGTCGGAGAGCAGGTAAATCGCGTCGGGCCGCAAGGCGAGGGCCTGGGTGATCGCCTCCGTCGGATCGGTGCCGCCCGACCACTGAAAGCCGCCGATCCAGGTCGCGATCGATTGCTTGTTGGCACGATTCGCGCGCAGTAGCCGTTGATCGGCCGCCGGGTAGAACTGAGGAAACGCTCGATCGGAGAAGAACACGACGAAAAAGCTCTGGTTTGGCTTGAGCGCCTGAATCGAGGCCAGCAACTCCGCGCAGGCCTTGCGGAACGGCTCGCCCGACATGCTGCCCGAACAATCGACGACATACGCGAACTTTCGTCCCTTGGCGCGGACCTGGAAAAACTGGCTCGAACCGCCGCCCGCGCCGCCGCCTGCACTATCGCCGCCGCCTGCACTATCGCCGGCATCGCCGTCGAGCGGCCGAATCACCGCGGCGGCGCGGGGCGGCCGCACCGGCGCCGCGGACGAAGCGCTCGTCGACGCGGCGCCGTCGGGCGCGACCGGTTCCGCGACCGGCGCCGACGAGGGTGATGCCACCGGCGCGCTGGTTCCCTTGGCGGTCTCGTCTCGGTCAGCCCTGTCGTCTCGGTCAGAGCTGTCCTCTCGGTCAGCCCTGTTGTGCGCCGCCTTCGTTGCTCCCCCAGCGACAGCCGTGCCCGGCTCCGATCCGACATCGCCCCCTTCACCGCTTCCGACGCCCGTTGCAGCGCCCGCCGCGATACCGGTTCCGTCCGCCACTCCACCACCCATCCGCGCGGGCGACCGCAACCAAGCCAGCAGGAGCAGCAGGAGCAAACAGGCGAAAGCAACGCCGCCGAGCACGGCGAAGCCGATCCGACGCCTCCGGCGATCAGTGGACGCCTGATGCGTTGGCAGCAAGGGGGGCGGCGCCGGTCGAGGAGGTGGATGCGGCCTTGGAGGCGCCATGGAAGCCATGCGCGGCACGGAAGAACCCGCTGGCGCGTTAACGGGCGGCGGCGAACGAAGCTCTGGGGTCCGTTCAGCCGATGCGCACAACCCAGGGACTTGCGTGGCGGCCGTCCACTCGCCGGTCAGGCCCCGCCGCACCAACTGCCCTGGCGCGAGCTTTCCGCGGCGCGCGAGGAACCGAAGTTCCTCCCACGAGTAAGGGCCGCCGGCGACGTCGTCTTGTTTCAGAAACCAATCGACCACGTTGGCACCCACTATCCGGTTTCCCGCTCGAACGGCATAATCCGCAGTTTGCTCACCACCTGCCGCATGCAGTATTCGCCGCAAGCGTCGAGAAAATCTTCCTCGGCCTTCTTGAGAAAGGTCAGCAACAATTGAACGACCAGGGCGGCGACCAGCGCCACCAGCGTCGTCTCGAACGCCTTGCTTAGCCCGGCCGTGACGGTTTTCAGCGCTTCGGCAAGCTGGCTGATGTCGCTGGCCTGGGCCAGCACCCGGCTGAAACCGCCGATCGCCTCCGACAGGCCCACCACCGTGCCGATGAACCCCAGCACCGGAATGCCCCACACGAACCCCTCGACGATCGAGTAGGTCGAATACATCGACGATTCGTCGCCGTCGGCCTGTGAGCGCAAGATGTCGTCGACGTCCGACACCCGGCCCAGGTTGCGCAAGTTCGACAAGGCGATCATGATCCGATTGAACAACAAAAAATGTTTCGGGTCGTCGACGGTCGCGTAAATCCGTTGCGTGACCTCGTCGACATTGGCCGCCGAGAGCACGAAATCATGTTCGCCGGGCACCACCAAGTGTTCCAGGGCGCGGCGTTGCAGGGCCAGCTTGCGCCATTTGAGGAACAGAATCACCAGCGACCAGGCCGTCAGAAGGCAGGTGGCGTACTGGCCGATGCCGTTATCGGTGAACATCGCCGCTCCCGCGGCGAAGCGCGTACCGTGCAAGGGTATCAAGGCGGTGTAAAACACAACGGTCAGCACGGCGGCGATCAGGCCGGAAAGGAGCATGTTGGCCTGCGTGTACCGCCCGCCATGAAAACCGAGTTTCTGCTCGACGTCGAGACGTGACCACGCCAGCGGAACCTCACCAACGCGTTGCACAAGGAACCTCGAATCTGGGTTGAATACTACTCCGGCACCGCGTCAGCGGAGGTTGGGCCGCTCTGCTCGGATCGCGCGGGCAGGTATTTCTTAGCTTCCTCGACGTCAAACGGCTCGAGCACGAACACGGTCTTCGTACCGCCGACCGCGGTCCCGTATAGCTTCGTCCCGCTTACGAACAGAAGGTCTTCGATCGCCTGGAAACTACCGTCCGTCATGCCCTTGGCCGAGACGCCCTTGATCCAAATCAGGGCCGCTCGACCACGAACATTGCCAAACATCGTCTCGGCCAAGAAGTTCCGATCGTCGATCACTTGAAACACTTTCACGTTGTAGGAACTACTTTGACCCCGCGCGCTGTTGCGCGCGGCGGGCGCGCCAAGTCCGCGGCCCGCCCCCCACTGGACGGCGCTGGGGCCGAGAATCACCCCGACCATCCCGACGGCAAGGTTGTTCGTGTTCAGGCCAAGGCCAGGGTTTACCTTTTCGTCCAACTCGGCCATCTCTCGCTCGATTCGCTCCATGCCTTCCTTGAGGAGTTCATCGGGGCGTTTCTCCAAATCGGCCAACCGCTTGCCCAGCTTCTTGACTTGTGCTTCCACATCGCTAATCGTCTTGCGAAGCGCCTTCATTTGCGGCTTGGAGCGTTGGCCCTTCTTTTCCGATTGCTCGCGTTCCAATTGCTCGTGCGCCCGCGCTATGATCGCGTTCCCTTCGGCAATCTTCTTTCTGATCTCGATCGCGCCCCCGCGAGTCTCGTCCAAGATCCTGGCAGTCTTTTGCTCCCGGATCATTGCGAGGGTTGCTTTCCTTTGCGCGAGGAACGACTTGATATGCGGCGGAGGCTCCGGCGCGGTGGTCGGGTCGACAGCAGGCGGTTGAGGTTGAGGTTCCGTATCGTCGCGAGTGGCGGACGTCGCGGCGGCGTCGGCTGTTGGTTTTTCCGCCGGCAAAGGCCCAGCCGGAACTGGGGCCGGCGGGTCCGTGGAGGTAACGCCGTCGGGAGCTACTGGCGCCGGGACCGGCACGGACGAAAGAGGCGCCGCCGCTGCCGCGCCCGGCACGGACGGCGGGACGATCACCGGCGGGCGACTTGCGATGGGGCCTTCGTCTCCATCGGGGGCGTCATTCGCCGCGTTAGTTCCGCGCACGCCCAAACCGGCGCCCGCGGTCGGGCCGACGTCGCGCTCCTCATCGGCGCCGATTCCCGTTCCGCTGCCCGGCGCGATACCCGCTCCGTCCGCCACCCCCGCTGTGGGCCGCGCTCGACCGCCGAACAGGGCCAGCAACGCGAACACGAGCAAGCACGTACTGAAGACTCCGGCGGTGACGGCGAAGGCGATCCGACGTCTGCGTCCCGCGCGGCGCACCGTGTCCTTCGGCAGTCGAGGAGCGACCGGACGCGGAGGCGACGGTGGCATGGAGGCGACGGTGGTAGCCAGGTTCGGGCCCGCGGAACTTCCCCGAGCGGGCGGCGAGGGAGGTTCTTGGGTCCGTCGCGTGGCCGCGGCGGGCTCCTCGCGCCCCCGCGCTTCGGCCGACGTATACAGCCCTGGCACTTGCGTGGCGGCCACCCAGTCGCCGCTCGCGCCACGACGCACCAACTCGTGCGACTTGAGTTTTCCTCGCCGCGCGAGGAACCGGAGTTCGCCCCACATGTAAGGGCCGCTGTCGACGGCGTCTTGTTTCAAGAACCAATCGTCCATGTTAGCACCTTCTATCCGCTTTCGCGCTCGGTCCAAAGTAGCAGGCACACTCCGTGTGCCGTCGCATTGCGGGCAAACGCCCGAATCGGCGGCAGGTTACGGCACACGGAGTGTGCCTACTACTTTACCTCTACCACATGCCGCCGACGAACAGGCGGGCGCTTTCCCGTCTTTGAGCTAATTTGCCATGCTCCGGGCTCCGACCAACGCCAACAAAAAGAACGCGAGTACCAGGAGCGCCATTGCCGCGCCGATGGCCACCACGATGTAGCCGAACACCAGCCCCGTCACGGCCAGTCCGCCGCCGGCATAGCGCTCGGGCGCGCGACGCACCTTGCGCAGGGCCGAGTGTCCGAAAATCACCGCCAGTAGCGCGGTCAAAGCGGCCGCTATAGCACAACTAATCATATAGGCCAGCCCGGCCACGACCAACGCGGCCGCCGCGACCGCCAGGGCGCCGGCAAGCAGCCCCAGAACGAGGCTGGCGACCGCCATGCCCGGCGTTTGCGGCTCGTCGGCTCGTCCCGCCCTTGGACCGGCCGCCACGGCGACGGGCGCGAATGGCGCGCTCGCCGGAGACTGTGGGAACAACCCCGACGCCTGGTGTGCGGGCACCCAACTCGATGTTCCCAGCATCCAGACCAAATCGGACGTCTGCAAGTGGCCCGTTTGCGCCAGGTGCCGCAACTGGTTGAAATCGACCGGCCCGGCCTCGGTGCCCCCCTGGCTATAAAACCATTGCGACACTTCAGCGGGTGGTGGACCTGCCGCGGCGGGCACCAGCGCAAAGACCCCCTCGGCGGGCGCCGCCGCCGGCAAGGCGGCGGCCGGTTTCGGCACGGGCGCTGCGACTTCGGGAAACAGGTCGGGGTAGTCGGTCGCGCGGCCCCAGGTTTGACCCTCGGTGGAGACCTCGTGCAAACGGCTGAACTGACCGCCGCGGGCCATCGACTTGAGTTGCTCGGAGCTGAACGGCCCCTGCACGCGCCCGCGGACACGAATATAAAAGCGGTCGTCGGTCATCGAACATGCTCCTCGTGTACTCACCGCTTCACCGCGTCGTTGCCGGGGCCACGCCATCTGTAGGGAACGCCCTCCGTGGCGTTCCGTGAAGCGCCTCTGACGTCTGCCCGCGGGGCATGGAACGCCACGGAGGGCGTTCCCTACAGAATCGGGAACGGGTGCGCATCCTCACCTTTAAGCGTGTCGTTGAATATAAAAACGGTCGTCGGTCATCGAACATGCTCCTCGTGTACTCGCCGCGTCACCGCGTCACCGCGTCGTTGCCGGGGCCACGCCATCTGTAGGGAACGCCCTCCGTGGCGTTCCGTGAAGCGCCTCTGACGTCTGCGCGCGGGGCACGGAACGCCACGGAGGGCGTTCCCTACAGAATCGGGCTCGGGTGCGCATCCTAACCTTTAACCTTTAAGCGTGTCGTTGAATATAAAAGCGGTCGTCGGTCATCGAACATGCTTCGAGTGTGCTCGTCGCTTCACCGCGTCGTTGCCGGGGCCACGCTGGCGTAGACCGGCCTGCCTTCGAGCAGTGCGGGCGAAGCCTCGTCGAGCGCCGCGTGGCCCGCGGCCAGCCGACCGAGCTTGCTGAACTCGACGGTCATCCCATTCGCGTTCGGATGCGCCACGTAAAGATCGCCCGTCACGTCGCCGGCCAGCGGCCCGGTCGAGCAGCGCCAATGGCCATCGTCCGACTGGCTCAGCCAGCCGATCCAACGGAAGCGTTCGACGTTCTCGGGTCGGTGGGCCTGGTTGAATTCCTTGGCCGCGGCCTCGCGGGCCGCGCGCAGATCCGGCAAACGCTTGAGCAATTCCTGCGCTTGCACACGCGCGCGTCGCGCGTCGGCGTCGTCGGGATCAAGCCAGTTGACCGTACCATCGAGGTTGGCGCCCGTGATCAGCATCTCGTGAGGCGAAAAAACGTGTTCCAGCGTCAAGCTCCCCTGCCGGGCCACCGCGAGAATCTGACCCAAGAGCTGCGCCTTCAGCACCGGGTCCATGCGCGGCTGTTCGACCACGTCGACCAAAATATGGCAAAATGTTCCCTCCCAATGAGCGTCGTCAAGCCGCGAAAGTTGGTCGAGCACTTTTTTCGCGACCAGCGACTGCGGGGCGGCCGCGATGCCGTCCTTGGCCAAATGGTCGTCCTTGAGTAGCTTCGACTTCGTGGCCAGCTTGAAGTTCTGCAGGTACTTGACGGTCACGAGATGGCCGCTTCGTCTGGGCGCCTCGTCGGTATAGTACCGCTTTCCGTCGCGGTCCTCGACCAGCGTCAGGTCGGCGATCGTGCGAAGCTGAAACATGTCGCGTAGCGGCGCTTCGAGCCGTTCGCCGTCGGCGGTGACGCGGCGCGCGATCGGCGGCAGGAACTCCATCCGCCGCCGCACGACCGCGGCTTGCGGCGCGGTCGCGAAGGCGGTCAACAGGGCCTGGGCCTCGGCCAGGTGGGCGGCGGCCTGCGCGGGGGTCTCTTTCGCCAAATCGAGCTTGGCCAGCCTCCCAACCAGCAAGTCCCATTTTTCGACCTGCTCCCAGACAGCGGGCTCTTTGTCGAGCACTTGCAAAAACTCATGGCTTCGTTTGCCTTCGGGAAACGCTTTGACGTAAACCGCCAGCTTCTCGCGAAAGCGGTCGCGTTGGCCGACGGCGGCCGTGATCTCGCCTGCTCGTTGATCGTGGTCGAGGCGTAGTTGCTCTGTCTCATGCAACGCGCGCAACTTCTTGCGCAAGGCGCTCGCGCCGGCCGCCAGCGCATGGTCGACGGCGCCCGATTCCTGTTCGATCTGCGCCGCGTCGACCTCGATCCGCTCGATCGCGGCCAGCAGTTCCTCACCGGCGGTTATTTCGCCCGCTTCGAGTTTTTGAACCCGGCCGCGCAATTCCTCGACGCGCTCGGTAAAGGCGTGGTCGCGCTCTCCTTGCAACTCCCGCCGCCGCCCGGCGATGCGGTGCTCCCATTGCAGAACCTCGTGCTCTTCCTGGCTTCCTTGGGCGAGCCGACGCGCCTCGTCGAGCAGTTTGGGGTCGGGCCGGTCAAGCCCGTCGGCCGTCACCGCCTCGATCGCCGCGCGGAAAGCCGCGGCGCGGTCGCGCTCCTGCGAAACGAGGCCGTCGAGCCGCGCCTCCAACTCCACGACTTCCGAGCGCGCGCGAAGCCAGGAGCGCTCAGCGCCCAGTCCATCAAGAAATTCGCGCATTTCGTCGAGCTTCGATTCGTCGATGAGCCTGCTCAGGGCGCCGGCGGCCTCAGCCACTTCGTTCTCACGATGCTGGTGCTGGATGCCGAACCAGGTGAGCCCCGCCGCGGCAAGCACGGCCGCCGCGATGCCCACGATCCAAAGCTTGTTGCGCCGCGAAGCCGCGAGATCGATGATTCCCACGCGCTCGCGGAAGCGGCGTTCCAGCACGCGGGGCACGCCTCGCTCACAGCGCACGAGGTCATGGTAGCGGCGGTCGAGTTGCTCGCGGCCCGCCGAATCGTCGAGAGCGCGTTCCAACTCGGCCAGGGCGCGCGCGTAGTCGGCCTCGGCGCGCTCGCGTTGGTCCTGTTCAGCAAGCCATTCGAGGGCGGGCGCCGTCAGGGCGGCCAGAGCATCGTCGTCGGCCAGGTCGGCCAACGTGGCGCAGGCCTGCCAGCGGCTGCGCAAAGCGCGGCCCCGCTCGACGTCGAAGTCGGAAAAGGCCGCCGTCAACTCCGGCTCGATGGTCGCCAATTCGTTCTGGGCGCGCTGGGCGCGAAGCTTGTTCGCGGCGTCGACGGTCCATTGCACCAGGGCCGCCCGCGGTGGCTGGAGCCACTCGGCCTCGCACAGTTCCCGTTCGAGCCGATCGATCTGGTCGAGGTCGCCGGCGCGCAGGGCCGCTTCCGCCTCGCCCTGAAGTTGCTGGTGACGGCGCTTCTCGAACGTCACGAGGTCGTCGTTCCAGACCGCGTTGGCGGGATCGGCGCGCGCGATCTTCCGCAATTGGGCGATACGTTGGGGCAGCGGCGCGCGGGCCAGCGCCAGTAGCCGGTGCCGGCCCATCATGGCGCCCAGCGGCTGCTCTTGCGCATAGGCCGCGTTCAATTCGGCGGCCGCGTCGATGCGCAGCTCGGCTGGGACCGTGCGCCCCGCCTGGCGCAGGGCGTCGCACCAGAGCAGCCGCTCGGGAAAGTCGAGCACGGCGACCAATTCGAGCAGGTTGGGGGCCGCGTCGCAACGCTGGATCGCTTCGCCGCGCAGCCCGCGCCGCAGCAAGTCCTGGCACTCGCGCAGGCGCTCGTTGGCCTCCTCGCAGGCCGTCTGGTAGTCCGCGATCACGGCCAAAAGAAGGTCGAGCGGGAGCGACACCTCCGTCACCGCGTTCTGGATCGCTTCCACGGTTCTTTGATGGTCAAGTTGCGTCGTCATGGTCGCGGGTCCGTCAAGTCACTCGTCAGGGGTTTCGGCCAGTACGACCTCGTAGTCGCCGACCTGGTAATACAACGTAAAACGAATGCTGCCGGAAAGCTTTTCCAGGAAGTCGGCTAGTTTCTCGCACCACGCAGCCTCCTTTTCATGGAAGTTCTTCCGCATCGTGAGTTTCTGCACATCGTTTGTAAGCCGTGTCCGTTCCTTCGCGTTAGGATCGGCTTTTCCCATTGGAGGGATCTGAAGATTCTTGCGTTCCTTTTCAATGTTCTCAAGATTCTTGAGTTCCTTTTCAACATTCTCAAGATCCTTGGCGTCCTTTCGCGTTTTTTTATCGTTCTCGCTCGCCAGACCGCGGCACTTCGAGATTGACAAGTGAACCAGTTCCAATTCCTCCTTCCCCTGCCTCCACGTCGTTTGGACCCCTCGGTTTGACAACCGAATCTTGAGTGCGTTCCCCGTGAAGGCAAGCGAGACTAACACCCTGATGTCGCGTTGGGGCTCAAAGGGAACATGAATTTCCACTTTCGCTTTTTCGGAGTTCTTCGGTTCACAAGCCGCGAGCCCGGTCTTCGGCCGTAGCGTGACCCCAGCAATGTCCTCGGCGCTCACGCGCAAGCGCAATAGCTTGGTTTGAATTGGCCCCAACAGGTCAACCGCAATATCTCTCTCAGGCTTTTTGAAGTCGAGTGCGGCGCGAGGCAAAGCAACCGGCGTGCGCAGGTAACAAATTGTCGGCGCCGCTTTCCCCGCCGAGATTTTCAGAACGCAATTGCGCAAAGCCGAATAATCCTTACCTCCCCAGAGGAATTGGAGCGAATCCTCTTTTAACCTAAACTTCCCCACCGTCGTCGACACCGCAACGGAGTTGTCCACCCCCTGACTGATTTCCCATTCCTTGATATTGCCGTTGTGCCGATTAACAAGCTTAAGTTGATCTCCAGGCTCGACGACTGTGTCCCACTCGACAAGGTCAAGGTCGAAGCCATCAAATTCGCTCCTGTCGATCTTGGCAACATCGACCCAATTCGCTGGCTTCGTGTATTCAGGCAATTGGAGCCGATACTGGCCTTTCTCAAGCAGCGCACGACCCCCCGGCTCCGTTGGCTGAAGTAAGGCTGGCGGTTCGACGCGAGCGGGAGGGGCCGCCGATATCGTGGGTGCTGGTGGCAGCGGATGGCTGGGGGTGGGTTGGCTCGCGCTGGGTTGGCTGGCGCTGGGTTGGCTGGCGCTGGGTTGGCTGGCGCTGGGTTGGCTGGCCCGGCTGGCCCTGGGTTGGCTCGCGCTGGGTTGGCTCGCGCTGGGTTGGCTCGCGCTGGGTTGGCTCGCGGTGGGTTGGCTCGCGGTGGGTTGGTTGGCGGTGGGTTGGCTGGCGGTGGGTTGGCTCGCGGTGGGTTGGCTGGCGGTGGGTTGGCTGGCGGCAACGGATTCGTCGTCGTTGCGACGTTGCGCCGTGCGAAGGTGGACGGCGACAACCCCTCCCCCGATCAGAACCAGCGCCGCTGTGCTCCCGACAGCGGACCAAACCAAGAGCTTCTTCTTTCGTTTGCGCGGCAGCGGCGGCAAGCCGCGTTGCGGAAAGTTCACTCCAGCAATACTCGGGAACGCGGGGGCCACGTCATATTCGCTGGGCTCGGGCTCGGCCAACAGGGTCAGGAGTTTCGAGGCGGCCGGTTCATCGACGTTGCCGGCGGGTGCCCGCGACTCCTGCGCCGGAGCCCGTCTCGGTGGGGCGGCCGGCATGGGGAGAACGCCGGTTCGGGCGGCGGCCACCAGCGGCCCGCCCTCGGCGGCCGGCAATGGCCGGCGCAGGTCAAGCACGAGCGCGTGCGGCAGACGGACGGCGGCTTTCGCCTCGGGGCCGTCGGCCAGCACGAAGCGCCACTGGCACTCGACGCCCGGCGGCAGCTTGGTGAAATACGTGCTGAACGTGACCTGCCAACGCCGCTCGGCCGGCAACAGCGCCAGTGCTTCCGCCACCAAGGGCAACAAGTCCTGGCCAGGTTGAAAGAGCAAACAGACCGGCCGTGGAGGCCGGCTGAGCGCCGTCTCGGCCAAGACCCCGCCCCATCCGGCGTCGCCCGTCACCTGTTGCCAGTGCGAACAGACCGCCGCCGCCGTCGCGCCAGCAGGCGGCGTTCTGCCGGCGCGCAGCAAGCGCGGCTCTCCGTCCCAGGCGGTTTCGAGAAAGCCGGGTTGCGACATGACCCAAGCGGGACCGGCCGGCGTGAGCTCGTTGGGTTCCAAGGCCACAAGGTGGGCGAACTTGTTCGAGCGCTGCGTGTAATCGAGCCCGGCGTCGGCGACGCGCGAAAGCACATGGAACCGCCGGCCGCCGACCGCGATCGCCAAGTGCGAGAAATTCACCGGGTTCAAAGCGGCCTGGGGATCGTCGGCCGCGAAGACCTGCCGATAACCGCTGAGCGATTCGAGCCGCTCGGCCAAGGGTTGCACCATGCCCTGCGTGCTGATGACCGTGCAAAAGCCGCGCGTGCCGGGTTTCAAGCCGCGAGGCGCCGATGTGTAGACGATTTCCTGGCTCATGTGCCCGTGTCTCCCCAGACCCTCGGATAGCCCGCCGGAGCGCCGGCGCTGGGGGAGTGGACTTCGCCCCCCGCGGCGACCTGGCCCCCCGCGGCGATGGGCGTCTTTGGCGCCATGTAGGGAATGAGTCCCTTCATCCAGCGGCACATGGCGTAGAGCAACGGAACCTCGGCCCACATGGGCGCCACGTCGCGCGGGCGAATGCCGAGCATGCCCGTCTTGGGGTCGAGCTCGGGGCCACGTCCCAACGCGCTGACGGGCACATAGAGCACCTGCCGCGCGAAGCCCTCGGCGGCCGACACGATCTCGGGCGAGAGCCGGGTGAGCACGGTTCGCACGGCGGCCGACGTCTGTTCGATCAACCCAAGGTCGAGCGCCGATTCACCGGTGGCGCGGTTCGTCCGCAACGCGCGGGCGAGCTCCAGGCGTCCCAGGCCCAACAGCGGCGCCCAGGCGTCGTATTTCGTGACCACCACGACCAAGGGCGCCGTGTGCTGCGCGCCCTGGCCGAGACCGCCGTAGCGCCGGATACGATCCGCCGCCTCGGCCAGGATGGTTTCCTGCCGCATGGTCCGCGCGCGGTCGTTCATCTGCGGATCGTTTGTTCGGCCGACGCAGGCCTTGCGGAAGCGCGGATCTTGGGTCGGGTCGAAAAGGAACAGCAGCACGCGCGAACGCGCCAGGTGGCGCGTGACGGGGCTGGCGACCGAGTCTTGCCCTGGCAGGAAGTGCTCGCCCGCGTTGTCGTACAGGCACAGCGCGCGCGACAGCCGCGCCATGGTGGCGAAGTTGCGGTGGGTCGGCAGCGGCCTGACGGAGAAGACGAAGGGCCGCGGGTACGACACGGTTTGCTCGTCGAACAGTACCGTGTCGTACAGGTCGCCTTGCAATTCGGTCTTGCGGATGGCCACCAACTGGTCCTGCTGCGAGTTGAGGAACAACAACTCTTCGTATTCGTTCAGACCGCGATTCGAGGTCGGGTCGGCGTCGCCGAAGGCGATCGAGAAATGCTGGGCCAGACTTTGGCGCATCTGCCAGGTCATGGCCGCGAGAAAATACGATTTGCCCGACGCCGGCGCTCCGAGGATCGAGAAAAACAGCGGCGGCAATTCCAGCAAGGCGCGTGGCACCGAAAGATGGCACTGCGGGCAGGCCAAGGCATGGCACTCGAACCCTTGCGAGTCGATCGCATCGCCCTCGACGCTGAATCGGGTGGGCAGGAAGCGCCGCTGGTGTTCCGCGCCCAGCCGGGCATCGCCCAGCAGGTTCGGGTGCTGCGACACCCAAAGCACGTCTTCGGGTGGAAACGTGTGCCAGCAGTGGGGGCAGGTGACCTTGGCCTGCAACTGCAATGACGAGACAGCCGATGGTCCGTTCACGCAATCCCCCTCCCGCCAATGGGTCTGGCGGGCCGCCTCGTGGCGGCGCTTTGGCACGCTGAAGTCGCCGGCCGAGCGGCGAGCGATTTTCCCCTCCTGATTCCGACTTCACCCCCAATCCCGCGGCGGCGAATTAAATGGTAGTCATTTGCATACCCGATTACAAGCAGCTTTTTCTTCGATTTCGTATTTTCGCGTCATGCCGGCTTTTTGAGCGGCGCACGACCCGCTAGCCAGCCCGGATCATTCATGGCCCAACACGAAGTGGACGGGCGTAGCCGGCAACGAGGCGCTGTCGGCGCGTTGCGCCGGCATGTGAGCGTTTCGCTTGCTTAGCCCGGATTATTCATGGTCTCGTAGCTGGCTTCGCAAGAAGTCAGGCCGTGGACGCGAGTTACGCCAGAATTCTTGCGAATTCTGCTACAGCACAGTGCGCGAGTTCCTCTCCGGACCATGAATAATCCGGGCTAGCAAAGCTGGAGAGCGGGGCGTGACGATGTCCGCCGAGCCGCGGCGCTGCGCGAAAAAAAACGACTCCGAAACCCCTCCCAAGCGATCCAAACGCGCGTGGGGTAAGGCGAAGGGCGGGGGGGCAATTAAGTGCCGCTTTCGCGGCTGGCGAAAGACGTCATGGGGTATTCGGAAGTCGTTTTTTTTCGCTTCGCTGCCGTTTTTGCGGCACGCCCGTTGCTGCGCAACGTGCGTGCTTTGGGCGTAAAAATGATCCTGCCGGATTCGTCACGATGGCGGTGGTGAACGGCGCCATGACTCCAACTCGCGATGGAGTCGGTCGATTTCCAATTCCTGCTTGCGACGTTCTTCGTCAACATTCGCCAGGGCGGCCGCCAGACGGTTACGTTCCGCCTCGGCCGCCATCCGCGCCGACTCCGCGGCCATCCGCGCCGACTCCGCGGCGTCCCAGCCTTCGTCGGCCCAGGGAAGCCAGCAACGCGCCTTGGGATCGTACAGCCGTAGCTCACGGCCGTGGGCTTCGAAGTGCAAGCTTGTCACCTCGCTCGGCAAGCGGTTCGCGACCGGCTCGATCGGCACGTACTGCTCGTCCCATAGCCGATACCCGCGAAAACGCGGCTTGAGATACTGGTCGAGTGGATCGAACAGGAACAGCTCGCGCACCCGTAGCTCGTCCTGGTAGCGGTAGAACTTGTCGCCGGTATCGACGTCACTTGTCCATCGGCTGGTCAACTCGATCACCAGGTCGGGCGCGTGGCCGTCTTCTTCCCAGACGTTGTAGGTTCCGCGGTCCTTGTCGCGCGGTACGCCGCGGACCACGTAGACGTCGGGCGCGACCGACTTGTTGACGTCGCCGCGCGCGTAGTAGACGAACATATTGCCCGCCACATATGTCATGGAGTCGCCGGAGAACCACCGCTGCAAGGTTTTGACCAGGTTGGTCAGGTTGTCGAAATGGACCGGGGTCTCCGCCATCGGTTGGCCGTCTCCGCTGGGGTATTCGATCTCATCCGGCGTGACGGAACCACTGACGATTGTAGAACGAGGGACGGTGGCCATCGCATTGAACTCCGATACGGACCCAACCGGCAGTGGCCGGGCATGGTCATCTCAATTCCAGTCTACGCCGTTCCGGCCGTGGCGTCGAGGGTGGGCTGCGACCGCTCCAAAGCGTGCAAAACTTGACTCCATCAACGAAAGTTTATACGTTGCTGAATGGCGGGCGGATATGCCAGGGTGCGCGGCGACCCGGGATCTCCCGCCTGTGGATGCGCCGATTCAAGGAAACCTGTACACGCGAAAGCGGTGTCGACGATGCACGCCAGGCCGAGTAGCACCCGCCTTCGTTGGCCGCTCTTCGCGGCGGCACTTTTATTGCCGCCCGTCGCGACGGCGCCGGCCCGCGCGGCCGTCGCCGTCAGCCCGGACTCCGTTGTGCTTGATGGGCCGGAAACCTCGCAACAGTTGCTGGTAACATCCATTCAGCCGGACGGCCAGCGTAAGGATGGCACCCGACTGGCAAGCTACGAATCGGCCAACGCCGCCGTGGCCGTGGTTGACGCGGAGGGACTGGTACAACCGCGCGCCGAAGGACGAACGGAAATCGTCGTGCGCAGCGGCGCGGAGATGGTTCGGGTGCCCGTCGAAGTGACCGGTCTGGTCAATCCCCGGCCAATCCTGTTCGAACAACAGCTTGTGCCGATCCTCACCAAGGCGGGCTGCAATTCGGGTGGGTGCCACGGCAAAGCCGATGGACAGAACGGCTTCAAGCTCAGCGTGTTCGGTTCCAACCCCGCCGCCGATTACGATGCCCTGGTCAAGGAGGGGCGCGGCCGGCGCGTATTTCTCTCCGCCCCCGATCGGAGCCTCGTTCTTCAAAAGGCCACCGCCGAGGTTCCCCACGGCGGCGGCCTGCGGATCGAGCCCGAGGGGCTGGGCCACCGGCGGTTGCGGCGCTGGCTGGTCGAGGGAGCCGGGTTCACGGGCGGCGATGCTCCGCCCATCGCATCGGTCGAGGTCGAGCCGGCCGAGCAGGCGCTGCTGGCCGGTGAGAGTCAACAATTGCGGGCCACCGCCATCGACGCCGCCGGCGCGCGGCGCTGTGTGACGATGGAGGCGGGCTACGAGTCGAACGCCGCCACGATCGCCGACGTCGACCGGCGCGGGCTGGTCGTGGCCGGCGACCTGGCCGGCGAGGCGGCGATTCTGGTTCGATATCAAGGACACGTCGCCGTGTCGCGGATCACGATCCCGCGGCCCGGCGTGCAGTTCGCGCGGCCGCCCGAAGCGAACTTCATCGACAAGCTGGTTTGGGACAAACTGCGGCGATTGGGAATCGTCCCCAGCGAACCGGCCGACGACGCCACATTCATGCGGCGCGTCTATCTGGACGTGATCGGCACGCTCCCCGCGGCCGACGAAGTGCGGGCGTTCCTGGCCGACGCCGCCGCCGACAAACGGGCCAAGCTGATCGACCGTGTGCTGGCGCGCGAGGAATACGCCGACTACTGGGCCATGCGGTGGTCGGACCTGTTGCGAGTCGACCGCGACCGCATGACCCCGCCGGTGGCCGTTGCCACGAGCCGCTGGCTGCGACGGCAGTTCGCCGAGAACCGCCCGTACGATCAGTTCGTTCACGATATCGTCACCGTCCAGGGAAGCACCGCGGCGGAAGGCCCGGCGGGCTTCTACCGCGTGCTCGACACGCCCGAAGCGCTCGCCCGTTCGATCAGCCAATTATTCCTCGGCGTGCGAATCGAGTGCGCCCAGTGTCACCACCATCCGGCGGAGAAATGGGCCCAGGACGACTATTTCGCGCTGGCCGGTTTTTTTACCGGCGTCGTCCGCAAGAACCTTCCGACCGGGCGGATGGCCATCGTCTCCCGTGGCGGCACCGACCTGACACACCCTCGCACCGGCCAGCTTGTGCCGGCCCGGGCGCTGGGAGCGCCGCCGGCCGACTTCGCGCCGGCCGGCGACCGCCGGTTGAAGCTGGCGGAATGGATGACCGCGCCCGACAACCCGTATTTGGCGACGGCGATCAGCAACCGCCTCTGGGCGCACTACCTGGGGCGCGGGTTGGTCGAGCCGATCGATGACCTTCGGGCCACCAACCCGGCCTCCAACGAGCCGCTACTGGCCGCGCTCGCAAGCCACATGCGAGAGGTGAAGTTCGACCTCAAGGCCTTCACGCGCACGCTGTTGAGTTCGCGCGCGTACCAGCTCAGTTCGCGCCCCAATGAATCGAACGCCGGCGACGAGCAGAACTTCTCGCACGCGTCGCACAAGGCGCTGCCGGCCGAGGTGCTTTTGGACGCCATCTGCCGGGTAACCAACGTACCCGAGAAGTTCAACGGCTGGCCCGCAGGCTACCGCGCGATCCAGATTTGGGATAACCGCATGCCTTCGTACTTCTTCCGCATTTTCGGTCGTCCGGTGCGGGCCAGCGTCTGCGAGTGCGAGCGGAGCAACGAGCCGAGTATCACGCAGGCCCTGCACCTGATGAACTCGCCCGAAATGACGGCCAAGCTGCACGACCGGCAAGGGCGCGTGCGGCAACTGGCCCTCTCCGCGCTGCCGCCGAATGAGGCCATCGACGAGCTTTGCCTCACGGCGCTGGCCCGCCTTCCCAGCGACGCGGAGCGCGCCGCGCTGCTCGAAACCTTCAGCGAAACGGGCGCCGACCGTCGCGCGGCGCTCGAAGACGTGCTCTGGACGCTCGTCAACAGCAAGGAATTCCTTTACAACCACTAGAGGTCGCCATGCAGCCATTTTTTCGACACGTCACGCGCCGGCGAATGCTCAAGATCGGCGGTTCGGGCTTCCTGGCCGGGCTGAGCCTCCCCAGGCTGTTGGAACTTCAGGCCCGGGCCGCGACGGGCGCGCCGGCCAAAGCGAAGGCCTGCATCTTCCTCTTTTTGGAGGGAGGTCCCAGCACGATCGACATGTGGGACATGAAGCCCGCGGCACCGATCGAGATCCGCGGGCCCTTCAAGCCCATCGCCAGCAGCGTGCCCGGTACGTTCGTCGGCGAACATTTGCCGCGCTGCGCCCAACGGGCGCACAAATTCACGATCCTCCGCAGCCACAGCCACACCGACAACGGGCACAATACGGGCTACCACTACGTGATGACGGGGCGACGGGCCGACTTCGCCGACGGCGAATCGCGCGTGCCCAACAACGTGCTCTATCCTTCGATCGGCTCGGTCGTGTCGCGCGAGCTGGGTTCCCGCAACTCGCTGCCGCCGTATGTGAACCTGCCGCACCCGATGTGGGCCGGCGGATCGGGCTTTTACGGTTCGCGCTACGCTCCCTTCGTGATCGAATCGGACCCTGGGCAGCCCGACTTCGAGATCAAGGATCTGCGATCGCTGGACGGCGCCGACCATGCGCGGCTGGGCCGGCGGCGGAAGCTGCTCGAAGCCTTCGAGGGTTCCCAGGCGTCGGCGCGCACGGGCCGGGGCGCCGCGATGGCCACCTACTACGAACAGGCCCACAACCTGATCACTTCGCCCGATGCCCAGCGCGCGTTCGACATCCACGCCGAGCCGCAAGCGCTGCGCGAGACTTACGGTGACACGACGATCGGGCAATGTTCGCTCTTGGCCCGGCGCATGGTCCAGGCGGGCTGCCGCTTCGTGGGCATTGACCATAGTGGTTGGGACGCCCATTCGACCGTCTTCCCAAGCCTCGAAAAGGACATGCTGCCGCACGTCGACCGGGCCTTCAGCGCGCTGGTCGACGATCTGGATCAGCAGGGGATGCTCGACTCGACCTTGGTGGTGATGATGGGCGAAATGGGGCGCATGCCGCGGATCAACACCGCCGCCGGCCGCGACCACTGGTCGCTGACCCAGAGCGTGCTCTTCGCGGGCGGCGGCGTGAAGCCGGGCCAGGTGATCGGCGCGACCGACACCCAGTGCGCCTACCCGACCAGCGAGCCAATCGGCGTGCAAGACATCCTGCGGACGCTGTTCGAGCAACTGGGCATCGACACCACGAAGAGCTATTACACGCCGCTGGGTCGCCCCGTGCCCATCCTCGACGGCGGCAAGGTGATCGAAGGTTTGGTCTGATTGCATTGAGGTATACTTATAGCCTATCCCGAAACCGCCATTGTGGTGTAGGCGTCCCCGCCTGCCGGGCGGTTCTGGGATAGGCTCTTAAGGTATTGATTCGTCTCCTTCCGTTGCGTGCCGTGCGATGTCCGTTATTCCCGTGATTTCCGAACATATTGAAGCCGCGCCGGGCGTGTGCGGCGGTGCGCCACGGATCGCCGGGCACCGCATCCGTGTGCAAGACGTGGTCGTTTGGCACGAGCAAATGAAAATGTCTCCTAGCGAAATCGTGTCGACGTACCCGACGATCACGCTGGCCGACGTCTATAGTGCCTTGGCGTACTATCATGATCATTCCGCCGAGATCGACAAACAGATGACCGACGAGGCCACGTTCGTCGACGCGTTGCGGGCGAGGGTTCCTTCGAAACTCCAACAGATTTACGCCGAACGAAGGACAGAGGGGAAACCGGTTGGAAGGTCGCGTGATTGTCACGCCTGACCGCGACTTTCTAAGGCTCGACAGTTTCGGCATGGTCCATTCCGGCGTGGCCTACAGTCGGAACGGCGAACGTTCGATCGGCCAGATCGTGGAAATGTTGATCCTGATGTGGGACGTCTATACCCCGGACGAAATGCAAAACCCCGTCGAATTCCTTTGAGTCCATTTTGGGGGCTCGTGATCATGCCATTGATGTCAGTCAAACCGTTGTCGATCCGCGTTATCCGTGGTGGCCCTCCGCTTTTGGGGCGATATGGTGTCGCCTTCGTCGTGTTTCTCGCGGCGGTCGCATTTTCTTCCTCGGCCTTCGCCCAGCGAATCCCCGAACTGGGTTACGTCTTTCCTCCGGGCGGACAAGCTGGAACCACCGTCGAAGTCAAACTCGGGGGCTACGACTGGACGCCCGACATGGAATTCTTCGTCCTCGACCGCCGCGCGCAACTCCTCGCCGATGGACCGCCCGGCGAGATCCTGATTCCGCCACCTCCCTACTGGTTCGGTTCCAAGGGCCGGCTCGGCGCCATGCCGCTGCCGCGCGAGCTGCCGGCGCGGTTTCTGGTTCCGGCCGATTGCCCGCCGGGACCGGTCTACTGGCAGGCCGCCAACGCCAACGGCGGCACCGCGACCGGCGTGTTCATCGTCTCCAGCGGCCCCGAAATCGTCGAGGACGAGCGCCGCAAGGCGCCGCGGGTGTTGGCGCCGCTCCCCGTGACCGTATCGGGGCGTGTCTCGAAGATGGAGGAAGTCGACCGCTACCGTTTCATCGCCCCGCGCGCCGGCCCGGTGACATGCGAGTTGACGGCGCGGCGGCTTGGCGCCAATTGGCACGGCTGCATCGAGGTCCGCGACGCCGCCGGCAAGCTGGTGGCCGACGTCGTCGACGCCGAGGGGCTGGACGTCGCCTTGACGTTCGCCGCCGCGGCCGGCGCCGTATACGAAGTGGCGGTTCGCGACATTGACCACGCGGGCGACCGCTCGTACGTCTACCGATTGTCGATCGTGGCCGCCCCGCGCGTGTTGGCCGCGCTGCCCGCCGCCGGTCGGCGCGGGGAAACGCGCGAGGTCGAGTTCGTCGGTATCGGCGTCGCCACGGGCGCGGCGCAGTTGGAGTCGGTCGCGCGGCAGGTCACATTCCCGACCGATCCGACACGATCATCCTTCGCGTATTCGCTGGAGACTCCCCACGGCACGGCGGCGCCGTTCGAGTTGTGTACCAGCGACCTTACCGAGTTGGTCGAGCCGGCCACGACGGCCGCGGCGGTCGTGTCGCTGCCGGCGCCGGCGGCCGTGACCGGCGCGCTCGATCAGCCGCCGGCCGTTGATCGCTACCTGCTTTCGGCCAAGCAGGGCGAGCGGTTCACGATCGCGCTGGAAGCCCGGCGACTGGGATCACCGCTCGACGTGTCGCTGGCGGTGTTGGGACCGGACGGCAAGGAATTGGCCAACAACGACGACCTGCCAGGCACGACCGACGCGGGCTTGGAGTTCGCTGCGCCGGCCGATGGCAGCTACCAACTGCTGGTCAGCGACATGGCGGCACGCGGCGGCACGCGCGCCGCCGTCTACCGCCTTTCGGTCGTCAGACCGCCGGCCGACTTCCGGCTCGAGGCGCCGCAGCGCGTGAATGTTTTTTTGGGCGGTACGGCCGGCGTGCTGGTCAAGGCGACGCGGCTGGGCGGCTTCAACGGCCCGATCAAGCTGGCGTTCGCCGGCCTGCCGGCGGGCGTGAGCGTGCCGGCCGAAGTGACGATTCCGGCCGACAAGAGCGAGCTGGCCGTCGTCTTGCAGGCCGCCGCCGACGCGACGGCCGCGGCGGCCTTGGTGAAAGTCACGGGCGAGGCGCAAGTCGGCGGCGTGGCCGTCATTCGTCCGGCGCCGGCCGCGGCGGCGGGCAATCTGCCGCCGCGCGGTCCCGAGGGCAATCTGGTTTCGGAGCTTCTGGTGACGAGCATGATGAAGCCTCGCGTGAAGGGGCGGCCGGTCGATCAGGATACGGTGCGGAAGGTCCATCGCGGCACGACGTTTCCGGCCGACGTGATCGTCGAGCGCTTGGAGGGATACCAGGGCGAGATCGTGCTCAAGATGGCGGCCAAGCAGTCGTACCAGGTGCAGGGGATCAGGGGCGACGACATCGTGGTTCCGCCGGGCGTGACCAGCGCCATATATCCCTGCCACATGCCCGAATGGCTTGAAACGACCCGCACGTCGCGGATGGGGATGATCGCGGTCGTGCAAGTACCCGATCCCCAGGGCCGCGTGCGGCACTTGGTGGCGGAGATGACCGGTTTCATCACGATGACGCTGGAGGGACCGATCCTCAAGCTCGCGCATGTGCCCCTGGAGACGCCCGTCGAGCCGGGCCGGCCGTTCGACGTGCGTTTGAAGATTTCGCGAGCGGCGAAGCTCGCCCAACAGCCGGTACAGATCGAACTTCGGCTGCCCGACGAGCTGACGGGCTTACTCTCGGCCGGGCCGCTCGATGGGCCGCTCGATGGGGAGGAAGCCGAGCTACGGATCGTTACGACGGCCGATCCGAGGCTCGCCGGCGTGCGCGAATTCACGATCCGGGCCACGGCGCTCGAAGGCGGCAAGTGGCCCGCCATCTCGGAGACCAAGGTCGAGGTCGACTTTGGCGTGAAACCGTAGCGTGGACTTTAGTCCGCGTCCCCACATGGTTACACCCACGCGGGCTGAAGCCCACGCCACGTCCAGCCAAGATCCTGTCATCCGCGGTCGATGCCCGTAGCGTGGACTTTAGTCCGCGTCCCCACACGGTTACACCCACGCGGGCTGAAGCCCACGCCACGTCCAGCCAAGATCCTGTCATCCGCGGTCGATGCCCGTAGCGTGGACTTTAGTCCGCGTCCCCACATGGTTACACCCACGCGGGCTGAAGCCCACGCCACGTCCAGCCAAGAACCTGCCATCCGCGGTCGATGCCCGTAGCGTGGACTTTAGTCCGCGTCCCCACATGGTTACACCCACGCGGGCTGAAGCCCACGCCACGTCCAGCCAAGATCCTGTCATCCGCGGTCGATGCCCGTAGCGTGGACTTTAGTCCGCGTCCCCCACATGGTTACACCCACGCGGGCTGAAGCGGTAGAAGCCCCGCAAGTCGGCCGGCGAAGGCAATTTGTCCGGCAACGTCCCGCCTGGATGCTTCCGCATGAGATCGAAGGTCGTCACCAAGCGCGCAGTACGACGCTCATCCCCCAGATCGGCATGGCCGAAAATCATCTGACCCAAACTGACTTCCGTTTCGTAAAGCGATGACATGGTCAACGTCTCCCGAGAGAAGGTATTCGTAGGAAGGGCACTCTTTGCTCTACGCATCTCCCTACAACATGGCTTCCGGTCGAGAGTCGCTTGTAATTGTGACAAATGCTTACACCTACGAAGAACTGGTACGTGTAACCACCTTAGCTCTGCTAGCATTCTCTGAATCAACCAGACATTTTGTAAAATCTACCATCGAACTTGAGGTGAAAGTTAAGGGCCAGGGGCCTTCGTTGTTCTACACTGGCCCGGATTATTCATGGTCCAACACCAACCCGCGGCGCAAGCAAGGTCCAGCATTGAACTTACCTTGCTTGCGCTACGGGTTCGCAAGTAAGGTCCAGAATTCAACTTACCTTGCTTGCGCTGCGGGTTAGTGTGACAGCAGGCTGCACCCATTCCCCGTCGTCCGTGTCGCCTCGCAGGCCGCCGAAGGCGGCCTGCGAGGCGACACGGACGAAATTGGGTAAAATCGGGGAGCGGCCGATTCCGAAGATGGCCAATGGCACGGCAATCTTCGCCGCGAAGCGGCGGCGGACCCACGACCGCAGCTTGCCCGCACGCATGTGTCGCGCCGGCGGACGGCACGCCGAGGATGGGGACGCAGAGCGTCCGCAGAGATGCGCGCAGAGCGTGGGAACGAGTAGACGAGTAGATGGAACAGGTGGAAGTGGTGCTTAATTTATGGGCAGCATTGCACAAACCGTAGGCAGTCCGGTGCCGAACGCGATGAGCCGAAGCACAGTGACGCCGATCGAAAAACGCCCCAAAAACTCCATAGAAAACAAATTTTAGCATCAGGGATTTGCCGGCCTTTTCAGCCGGTGCCGCGCGCGGTTTTTGGTGCTCAATTTCCAGGCAGCGCCCCTGATCGACAATCCGATCCGTTTTGGCGCGGCCGGTAGAACTTACTTGTTTCCTCTGGCCGCGTGGGATACGATCAGAACCATGAATAATCCGGGCTAGCCCGCCACGCCACGAAATTCCCACCTGGTAGCCTGCCATGATTCCTCTCGCGCAACGCCGCTGGATTGGTGCCGCCTTGATCCTTTTTTCCGCCGGCTCGTCGACGCCGCCGGGCATGTGGGCCGACGAGGCGCCCAGCGCATCGGAACCCGACTTCAGCCAGGAATTGCCGCGGATCGAGCCGGTCGAGCCGGACGAAGCGCTGGCGACGTTCCAGGTTCAGGCGGGCTTTCACCTGGAACAAGCGGCGGCCGAGCCGCTGGTGGCCGATCCGGTGGCCGTCAGTTTCGATGAGGACGGACGGCTCTACGTCGTCGAAATGCGGGGCTATTCCGAACAACCCGATGAAGGCTTGAGCCGGGTTCGGCTGCTCTCGGACTGCGACGGCGACGGCCGCTTCGATACCAGCAGCGTGTTCGTCGATAAGCTCTCGTGGCCAACCGCCGTCATCGGTTACGACGGCGGCGTGTTCATCGCCGACGCCCCCGACATTCTTTATTGCAAGGACAGCGACGGCGACGGCCAAGCCGACGCGCGGAAGGTCGTGCTCAGCGGCTTCGGCAAGTCAAACGTGCAAGGGCTTCTGAACAGCTTCGCCTGGGGCCTCGACAACCGCATCCATGGCGCCACGAGCAGTTCGGGCGGGCAGGTCCGCCGTGCCGATGACCAAGAGGCCAAGCCGGTCTCGCTGAACGGTCGCGATTTCTCGTTCGACCCGCGCACGCTCGACATCCGGCCTGAAAGCGGCGGGGCGCAGCACGGCATGAGCTTCGACGACTGGGGCCGCAAGTTCGTTTGCTCCAACAGCGACCACCTCCAGCAAGTGATGTTCGACGACCGCTACCTCGCGCGCAATCCGTACCTGAGCAGCCCCGGCCCGCGAATCAGCATCGCCGCCGACGGCCCCCAGGCCGAGGTGTACCGCGCCAGCGCGGTCGAGCCGTGGCGGATCGTCCGCACCCGGTTGCGTGTGGCCGGCGACGTACCGGGTCCCATCCCAATCGAAGGGGGCGGCCGCGCCGCCGGCTACTTCACCGGCGCCACCGGCGCCACGATCTACCGCGGCGACGCATGGCCGCGGGAACCGTTCGAGCTGGCCGTCGTCGGCGACGTGGGCAGCAACCTGGTCCATCGCAAGCGGCTCGAGCCGCGGGGCCTTGAGTTCGTCGCACGCCGCATCGACGAGAAGAGCGAGTTCGTCGCGTCGAGCGACATCTGGTTTCGCCCCTGTCAGTTCGCCAACGCGCCCGACGGCACGCTTTACGTGCTCGACGTCTATCGCGAGGTAATCGAACACCCGGCCAGCCTGCCGCCGGCGATCAAGAAACACCTCGACTTGACCAGCGGCCGCGACCGGGGACGAATCTACCGCATCGTGCCGGATGGATTTGAAGGTCGCCCCTTGCCGCGCATGAGCAAGGCGACGACGGCCGAACTGGTGGCGACGCTGGCGCACCCCAATGCCTGGCACCGCGAGACCGCGGCGCGGCTCTTGTACCAGCGGCACGACCGCAAGGCCGCGCCGGCCCTGTCGAAACTGGCGGCGGAAGCGACGTCGCCGCTGGGCCGGATGCACGCGCTGTACGCTCTGGCGGGTCTCGACGCGCTTTCGGCCGAACATGCGCTGCGTGCGCTAAGAGACAAGCACCCCGGCGTAAGAACCCACGCCGTTCGGCTGGCGGAGCGAGCGGTCGAGGAATCGTCCGCCGTCCGCACGCGGCTTTGCGACATGTCAGCCGACGACAACCCGCATGTGCGATATCAACTCGCCTTTACCCTGGGCGAGCTTGACGATCCGGCGCGGCTGGCGGCGTTGGCTCAGATTGCCCGCCGCGACGCGGATGACCGCTGGGTGCGGTTGGCGATTCAAAGCTCGCTGGCCACCGGCATCGGCGAGGTGTTCGCCGAACTGGCGGCCGACCAGGAATTCCGCCGTAGCGAGGCGGGCCGCGAGTTTCTCGCCTCGCTGGCCCGGCAGGCGGGCCTCGCCAATCGCCCGAGCGACGTGGCGGCGGTGCTCAAGACGATCGGCGCGCTTCCGGCGGGCGATCAGTCCGCGCTGGCGGCCATCGTGCGGGGCTTGAGCGAGGGCCTGGCCCAGCGCGGCAGTCCGTTGGGCGAGGTGCTGGCATCCGACTCGACCGGCAAAGCCGCCGGGGTGCTCGCCGAAATGCTGGCATCCGCCAAGACGACCGCGGCCGACGGCGAGCAGGCGGTGGGGGCGCGAATCGAGGCAATCCGCGCGCTGGGCCTGGGCGCGCTGGCCGACGCCCGCGACGTACTGAGCGGGCTATTGGACAACCGGGAGCCGCGGGAGATCCAAGTGGCGGCACTCGGATCGTTGGCGGCGTACCACGACGCGGGCGTGGCCGCGCTGGTGCTGACGGCGTGGCCCCACTTGAGCCCGCGGTTGCGCGTGCAGGCGGGAGAGGCGCTTTTCGCTCGGCCCGATCGGACGGCCGCGCTCTTCGACGCGGTCGAGGCGGGCGAGGTCAACGCCGCCGATCTTGATTCGGCGCGGCTCAAGCAGCTTGCCGCCGGCGGCGACGCGACGCTCCGCGCGAGGGCCGAGAAGCTGGTGCAAGGCCTGAACCTGGGCCGCCGGCAGGACGTGGTTGAGGAGTACCGTGACGTGCTCACGCTGGCCGGCGACGCCGAGCGCGGAAGGCCGGCCTTCAAGAAGGTCTGCGCCGCGTGTCACAAGGTGGAGGGCGTGGGACACGAGATCGGTCCCAACCTGGCGACGATCAAGAACCGGGGCGCCGAGACGCTGTTGGTCAACATGCTCGACCCCAGCCGCGAGGTGAACCCGCAATTCGTCAACTACGTGCTCGCGACCAACGACGGCCGGCAAATGACCGGCATGATCGCCGCCGAAACGGCCACCAGCGTCACGCTCAAGCGCGGCGAGGACGCCGGCGATACGGTGCTGCGGATCAACATCGAGGAACTCGCGAGCACCGGCTTGTCGCTGATGCCCGAGGGGGTCGAGAAGCAGCTTACGCGGCAGGACATGGCCGACCTGATCGCGTACCTGCTGACGATCCGGTGACTCAGGTTTTTCTTCCTGCATGTTTCCTTCCTCGATAACCGGCAGGTAGTTGAATCGCACTCGCATGCCGTGATGGACCCTGTCTGTCGCCTTTCGCTCCGCGAAAGGGCGTCCTTTCGCGGAGCGAAAGGCGACATGACAGGCAACCATCGTTGCATCCGCACTCGCTTGTCCCGACGAGACGCACATGTGGACGACGGTCGGGGGCGCCTTCGCGGGCTCCGAAAAAACTGGCAAAACCGTACCTTTACCCGACGAAAGCTTCGGCGCGAGCGGCACAGATGGGCGTTGCGGGTTAGTGTCGAAGAAGCCCCTGGCGGGCGAAGCCCGCCTGGGAACGCAAAACCTTTTGTAAACCCCTGACGTTAAGGTATAGTGGGAATTCAGGGCGAACCTTACCGATGGCTGGAGTGAGACGATGCAAAACGTGATTGGGGTGTATTTGCTCCTCTGGCTGGCTGGCCCGGCCGAGGCCGAAATGTTGACCGGCTGGCAGGGAATGCGGGTCATCAACCAGGAGGGGCTGCCGCAACGGATGCTGGCGGCCGACCTGTTCGGCGAGGGGCGCGACCAGTTGATCGTCGTCAATACCCGCCTCTCGCGGCTCGACTTCTATCGCTGGCTACCCGCCGACCAGCGCGACAAGCCCGCCGCCGCCGACCCCGATCGACCCAACGAATTGCCCCTGGCGCCGGAATGGAAAAAGTCGGAACTGGCGATTGACGAACTGCCGCTCGATCTGGTGATCCAAGACCTCGACGGCGACCGGCAGCCGGAGCTGATTGTGCTTACCAGCCCCTCCAACAAGATCGTCACCTACCAGCGCGAAGCGCCTGACAAATGGCGCAAGTCGATGACCTGGGATCTGCTGCCCGGCGCCCCCAACGGCCGGCCGGTGCTTTTGGCGCGTCCTCTGCCGGACGGCAAGTACGAGCTTCTGGTCAGTTGCGACCAGGGAATCCAGACGCTGCGGTTGGAGGCGGGCAGCCGGCCCACCTGGCTTAGCCCGCGCGAGCAGCATGGGCGTTTCGCCTGGCGGCTGGTCGACATGGACGGCGACGGCGATCTCGATCTGTTGGAATGGACGGCGCTGGCGCGGCAGACGTTGCGCTGGTACGAGGCGCGTGACGGCCGGCTTTTGCCGGCCCAGCCGCTGTTCGATCAGTCGGTGCATGGGGTCGAAGCGTTGAGCGTGCCCAGCAAGCCGGCCGAGGTGCTGCTCTTGGGCGGAACGCAAGAAGGCCTGCTACGGCGTTATGCCCTGGCCCGCGGCGCCGAAGCCGAACTGGGGCGGCGCGAGTCGCTGCCGGTCGCCGGCGGCGCGGCGGCCATCTGGTGCGGTCTGGCGCTGGGTGATCGGCCGGCGTTGGTGGTGGTCGAGAAAGATCAACCGCGGCTTCGCGTGCAAGGGTTGGGCGAGAGGGGATGGCAGGTCGAGCAGAGTTTTCCCACGATCGGCAACGTCCGCGCGATCGCGGCCCCGCAGGCGAAGCCGGGCACGCTGTTGCTGTGGACCAAGGACGGCTCCGATTTGTACGTCAGCCAGTGGGAAGCCGGGCGGTTGACCTATCCCAAGCCGATGCCGCAGTCGCCCGAGGCCAAGGATCGTCGCATCCTGGCGCTGGAAAGCGTGGGCACGACGACCTGGTGGGCGCAGCGGGTCGGCAATGACGTCGACGTGTACGCCTTGCAGCCCGGCCAGCCGGAACCGGCGCGGACCCGCTTCGAGGGGCTGGGGGCGAAGGTCGAGCAAGTGCTGTGGCTGGGCAAGCCGGCGATGTTGTTCAAAGACCAGTACGGCAAGAGCCTGAAGCTGGTCCGTATCCGCGACGGCAACGCGCAGGTGAGCGAGCCGGCGCACTTGGCCAAGGAGTTGGGCGAGTACCGGCTTTACGCTCGCGGCGCGGAACTCAAACCGGCCCGCTTCACCGACGGCGTGTTGCAATGGCTCGACGACGACTTGCAGCCGGTCGACCAGGTGATGCTCTCCGAAGGGCAGCGCATGGCGGCGTTCGTCCCCTTGCCGGATGGTCTGGCGTGGGCCTTGGAACAGGGGGGTGGTTTCTTGCACCGGCTCAAACCCGACTCGGCGGGCATCCTCCGCGAGGCCGAGAGCACGCGGCTGCATAGCGGCGACGGCGTCGTGCTCGACCCCCTCTTGGGCCTGATGCTGGTTGACAAGGACCGCGTGGTGCGGCTCAGTCGCGGCCAGCCGTGGGAGCTGAAGCTGATCGACAGCCTCGACAGCCGCGTGGGCCGTCCCAGCGGTGTGAAAGAGGCCACGATCCATCGCGTGTTGACCACCGACGTGACGGGCGAGGGAATGGACGACGTGGTGCTCTGCGACGACCATCGGCACCAATTGACGGTGCTGGCACGCACCGCGGAAGGACTCACGCCGCTCTTGTCGTGGCCGGTGTTCGAGGACAAAACCTATCCCTACGGCGGCGTCGAAGGATCGCTGGTGCATGAACCCCGGGTCGTGTTGGGGCTGAACGCCGACGGCGACGCGTACCGCGACCTGGCCCTGCTCTGCCACGACCGCCTCTTGATCTACATCGCACGGGAGAACCCCTGATGAACCGCTCTTTCTTGGCAACACTCGCCCTGCTGACGCTGGGTCTGCCCGCGCCCGCCGGGGCCGACGATCATGTGACGATTACTCTGATTGGCGGCGCCAAAATCTCGGCCACGCTCTTGCGCGAGAACTCCGAAGGCGTGGTGCTCGACCTGGGGTATGACGTGCTCATGGTGCCCAAGGCGCGCGTGCTCGACCTGGCTCGCGACGAGGCGGCCGCCGCCACGGGGCCGCGGCAAGACCGCGGCATCTTCCGCAGCGGCCGGCTCGAACCGGCCGACGTGCCCGAACTGGTCAAACGCCACGGCGACGCCGTCGTCGTGGTCAAAACCTCCGCCGGCCTGGGGAGCGGGTTCGTGATCAGCAAGCAAGGGCACCTGATCACGAACTATCATGTGGTCGAGGGGCAGAGCAAGCCGCAGGTCACGCTTTTCCGCCGCACCGAGCAAGGCTACGAGCGGCAGGATCTGAAGAAAGTCAAGGTGCTGGCCTTGCAGCCGATGCGCGACATCGCGCTGTTGCAGCTCGACGTGACGGAAATCAAGGGCGACCTTCCCGAGCCGGTGGTGATCAACAACGAAGACGATCTGCGCGTGGGCGACCTGGTGTTCGCCGTGGGCAATCCGCTGGGGCTCGAGCGTTCGGTCACGCAAGGGATCGTCAGTTCGACCACGCGCACGATCGGCCACCTGCGCATGATCCAGACCGACGCCTCGATCAATCCCGGCAACAGCGGCGGGCCGATGTTCAACGCGCGCGGCGAGGTGGTGGGGATCGTGTGCGCGGGACATGTCTTTTTCGCCGGCCTGGCGTTCGGTATCCCCTCGAGCGACCTGGTTGAATTCCTGGTGCATCGCGAGAGTTTCCTGTACGATGCGGCTCAGCCCCTGAACGGCGCCACCTACCTGGACCCACCCTTCCGGGCGGGGTCGAAAACCGAGACGCCGAGCGATTCGACTTCGGCGGCGTCCAGCACCCCAAAATAGGAACCCCCCTCACATGAACCTTCGCCGCTTGTTCGCTTTGTCGTTGGCCTGGAGTTGGACCTGCGTTGGGGCCTTGGCCGCCGAACCGCCCCCCTCGTGGCGGCTGGTGCCGGACGAAACCGTGCTGCTGGCGCGCGTGCCGGGTGGATCGGAGTTCGTCGATGCCCTGCGGCTGCAAACCAAGTTCGGCAAGACGATCTTTTCGTCCGAGCGGCTCGAAAAGCTCACTCTGTTGGCGCGGCAGGTCGACACGGAGGGGGGCATGAGTTTCATCAGGCGGTTCCTGGCCCAGCTCGATCTCAAGGGAGACGATTACTTGCAGTTGTTCCAAGGGGATGTGGGCGCCGCTCTGATTGTGCTGCCGCAGGCCGAACATGCCGAGAAGGCCGAACAGGGGCCGCTGTTCGTCGGCCTCGGCTGGCTGGAGCCCAAGGGCGACCTGGCCGAACGGCTCGTCACGGTGATTCAGAAAACGATCGAGGAACAGCGCGACGACGAACACCCGGTTCGCCGCGTCGATCTCGATCTGGCCGGTCACACGGTAACGCACCTGTCGATTCCCGTTCTCAGCGAGGACGTTGGGGATGTTCATCCCGACTTCGACGGCGACGAGGAGTCGACGACTGAGAAGATTCAACAGCGGCAAGCCAAACTGGCCGAGGCGCGCAAGAACACCAAGAAAATCGAGACCGGGCGCGTCAACGTGTTCTTCACCCGCATCGACAATCGCTTGCTGCTCTGCGGCACGTTTCCGCGGACGTCCGCCGAGGCATTTGCCGGCGAGGGCGAGGCGGGAGGAAAGCCCGATCTCGATGAACTCTCCGGCGTCGAACAAGCGACGGGCGTCTTCGCTCGCTTTCTCGAAGCGCACTCGGGCCAAGGCGGCGACACGACCCCGCCGATTCTCGCCGCGCCGGGGCTGGACGCGGCTTTACCGGCGGGCATGCCGCTGCTCGAAATCGACGGCGACCTGGGGCGAGCGCTGAAACTGGTGGAAACCGTCGGCGGTTCGACGCTGCCGGCCCTGTTCCAGGCCCTGGGTATCGACACGCTCGGAGCGGCGGCGTGCCGCACCGTGCTCGACGGCACGACGCTACGTTCGGGAACATTCATTTCGGCGCAGGCCCCGCGGCACGGTTTGTTGACGCTCTTGGATCAGCCGGCGCTTCCGGCCGAGCCGCCCGATTGGGTGCCGGTCAGCGCGCGGGCGTATCGACACATGAGCTTCGATTTGGGCAAGGCCTACGCCGAAATCAAGGACTTGGTCGTAGCCCAGGGCGGCGAACACGCGAAGCAAACATTCGAGTCGATCGAACAACAGCTCTTTTTGTACCTGCAAACCGACGTGGCCGGCCTGTTGTCGTCGTTGGGTCAGCGGCATACGGTCATCTCGTTCGCTCGCAAGCCCGCCGAGCCGGCCGCCGCGGCCGAGCTCGACCCGCTGACGGCGGCGCTTTCCGGCCTGTCGACCGCCCGCACGGGTATCGTCTGGCAAGTCAAGGACGAGCAGGTTTGGAACCGGCTGATGCTGCTCATCGCCAACGTCGCCCCGGGGACCAATGGCATGGTGACGGCGGCCGAAGAACTGGGGTTCACCGGATACCGCTTGAAGCAAGGTCCGCTGGAGGCCGGCTTCTTCGTCGGCCGCGGATACCTGGTGCTTGGCATCGGCGCGGAAGTGACCGAATCGCTGTTGGCCGTGTTGCGCACCCCGCCGACGGGCGTCGCGGCGCTGCGTACCAGCCCGCTCATCGAGCGTGCGCGCGCGCTATTGGCCCCGGAGGCCGGCCTTGAGTTCCAACTCTCCGACGCCGGCCAGGAGATGAAGGAGGCCAAGGAGACGTTGACCAGCCTCTTGAGCGAAGTGCTACCCACCACCTACGGTGGCGTGGTCTCGCCCGACGACGCGGCCCTGTTGGAAAAGCTCAAAGCGCTGCTCCCCAGCGACGAAGACCTGGAGGGATCGGTCGGCGTGAGCGTCGGTCAGACGGTGGTCAACGGTTACGGTCTTGTGCGGCAGAGCGCCATCGAACTGCCCGCGCCGTAGCTGGACTCGCAAGAGTTCAGGCCGTCGCGCGATTCTGTAGGTAGGGAACGCCCTCCGTGGCGTTCCATGTCCCGCGTGCGGACGTCGTGCCCGCTTCACTGAACGCCACGGAGGGTGTTCCCTACAGACGCCGTTGCAGTGACGATCCAAGCCTGGAAACGGGCGGCGGTGGCTGGTGGCAGAGCCTAAGCGATGCCCCGGCTGGATCGCGAGCGGGGCATCGCTTAGTGGGTCTCGGAGGCCCACGATGCGGACGCCGCGGAGCGGCGATGGTGCATAGCCTGGGGCTGTCGCCGGCTGTCGCTCCAGGCTCGACAACCTCGCCGCTACGCGGCGGAATGCGATCATGCTGCTCAAGAATGCTTGGCGTAGCTCGCCCAAGAGCACGCAGCAGGCGTTGCTCAGCGGAACGCAACCCTTGGCGGTTCGGTTCCAGGCAGAATCGCAGAAAGCCGGTCGTCCCTTATTTCTTGTCCGCTCGGAACACGCGCGGCTCGGCCCAGATCACGCGGTCGCCGGTGTCCTCGGCGGCGCCGAAGTCGACCTCCAACGACAGTTGCTTGACGCCCGCGATCTCGACTTCGATCGGTTTCGGCTCGGCGGTGGCCTTGAGGTCGCTCTCGGCGAACAGTTCTTTGCCGTCGCCCAGAACGCGGCAGACGACCCGGCCGCGACCTCGGGCCGATTCGTCGAATCCGACCAGGCACTTGAACGACTGGTACTCGCCCGCCAGCGCGTACGTGAGCACCGAACGTGAATGGACGGCCAGGCCCTTGGCGACGGGCTTATTCGCCAACTTCAAGGGGCTGCCGTCGAGCGCTTGGTCGCGCCGGTAGTTCATCAAGCGGCCGAAATAGGCGACCTCCTCGACGGTCTCCGGCTCAAGGTCCGAAAGGTACGCCACCTTGCCGTTGCGGAAGGCGATCTTGCCGACCGTCGCGCGGGCCAGCGCGAGCTTGCCGCCCCAGGTCGTATCGAGGGTCAACTCGGCGTCGTTCAGCGACGTCCAGGTTCCCGCGAGCACGTCGCCCGAAAGCAGCGTCACCAGTTGATAGGGAGCGGCCTGAGAACCCTTGCGAGGCTGCGCGGCGAACACCAATCCGACGAGCCGGGCCTGATTGATCGAACGATCCTGCCCCTCGAACGTGAAACCGAGCTTGCCCGCCATCAAAGAGTGGGCCGTGCCGGTCACCTGCGAGATCGCCTGGTCGCGGCCCACGACCACCGCCGTGTCTTCGGCGGCCGGCTCGGCCAGTTTCGCCTCGAACTGCTGGCGGCCCGTCGGCGAACCGACGCCCTCGAACGCCAGGCCCCGCAACGCGACCGTCGGCAACTTCAGTTCCGCGCCCCAACGGGTCGCCAGCACCAGCGTTTCTTCGCCCAACTCGACGAGCTTGCCGCGGAGAACCGTCTTATCGCGGCCGTAGATCGTGACGTCCGGAGGCCCGCTGGGGGCGTCGGCGGTCGGCGCGGCGACGATCTTCAACTCGTTGCTGGTGTGCGTCGTGACTTCGCAATGGGTTTTGAACGTCGTGCCGTCGTCGTAGGTGATGGTCACCTCGTGCCGGAAACCGAAATTGTCCATGCCGTTGTTTTCGTAGTAGATGTCGGCCGACGTGGCGCCGGACGGGCGGTCGATTGCCAGCCGCCAGTTGGGCGTGCGCGTGGTGTCAAGCCGCCAAACGCCGCGTACTTGCGGATTGAGCGCAACGACCAGGATCTGCTTGATCGCCTTACCGGCGGCCAGGCCGTGCAGCTTGGCGTGCAGGTCTTGAATGCCGTTGCCGCCCGCCGCGCCGCCGACCTGCGTCAGGTCGTGGTTGTCTTGCCCGACCCACTCGGCCGAGAGCGTCGGCTCGTTTCCCAAATCGACGCTCGCCACGTCGTCCACCGCCAACTCACGCTCCGGATCGGTGCCGACGACCAATTTGCCGTCCGCCAGCGACTTGATCGGCGCGGCGATTCGCTCGTCGTGGATCGTCACCACCGCCGGCCCGGCCGCGCCGGCAGGCCCGGCCGCCACCGCGGCGTCCAGTTCGATGATCCGGGGGCCCATCGCTGAGCGGCCGGAGATAAACTCGGCCCTGAACGCCGCGGCGCTCACCACGTTGAACCGGTACTTGTTGGACGTCCCGTCATTTATCGGCGATGCCTGATCGACCAGAAGAGCTTCGAATGTTCCGTCGCCGTCCTTATCCGCCAAGAAACGGAATTTGTCGACGGATCGAGGAGACATGGGAGTGGTATCGTCGGCGCGCACATAAAGGTCGACACCGTCCACCAGCACGGGCGCCGTGGTTTTGAATTCGACGAAGTTGACGCCTCCATCCTTGAAGATCGTCACGCCGGCGTTTCCTTCCCCCGTCGTTGCGCCGCCGATCACCCCTTCCGGCCCAAAACCATCGAGCGTGGCGGAAGCGCCGGTAACATGAGCGCCTTGCTTGACGTCAAACGCATCCGTATTGACCTGTCCCAAGGCCGCAACGGCAAGCAAAAGCACGGTTGAAAAAGGAGTCATCATCAACCTCACAAAGCTGGGCATTTGGCCGAAGCGACAGGTTCCAGGTTACAGGATGCGATGGCGAAATGCAAATTCCAAGCGAGGTCCGGATCACGTCAGGGAGCAGGCGAGCGGGGGGCGTTAGCCCCCTGTTTGCCCCGCGTCGTGCTTGGCTTCAGGAAAAGGCGAGCCGACCCGCTGCGCAGGTGCCGCGGCGTGATCCCCCTGTTTGCGCCAAGTCGCGGTAGGTAGGCCACCCCAGCGCGCCGCGACCTGAACCGTGAGCGCGGCGAAAAGCGACAGGAGCAGGATGAACGTCGGGATCGAAAGCAAGTCCTCCCACCATTCCCAAGGGCTCGCGGCCAAGGGGGCCTGGACGATTCCCCAAAAATAGCTCTCGCTCAGGTAGCTTTGCACGATCACTCCGACCGCGCACGCAAAGATCGTGGCGATGCCGGTTAGGATCCATCTCCCCCGCCGGCGCAGCGTGGCCCAGACCATTGTGAAAACGGCGACCTGCGAGCCTTCGGAGGCCACCAGCAGCGGGCTGACGACGAACGCCAGCTTGAGGAATTGCTGGGCCAGCACGATCAGCACGGCAACCAGCCCGGTGAACAAGAGCAACTGGCTGACGGTGAACTGCCAATCGCCGACGTCGTCGTCCGTCGCCAGCGGGTCGAACGACCGGATCGACGTCCGGCGGATGGCCAGTGCCAAGGCCAGCGTCACCCCGCCGGGCGCGAGCAGGTACGCGGCCAGGTGGAGCGGCAGTTCGTCGGGATGCCGGACGACGAGGACGCACCAGCACTCGGTCCAGCCCAGGGCCACGGCGGCCAGCCGCCCGATCGACGGCGTACCGCCCAGGCCCAAGCAGGTGGCCAACAGGCCGGCCTCGCCGAACGTCACGACGCGCACCGCATTCCTCGCGACCCACCTCACATGAAAATCACCCTGCGCCCAATGAGAAATCGCCAAGGTGGCCGCCGGCAACAGCGCATGGACCAGCAGCAACGAACCCAGTACGGCGAATCGCTTGTTGGCTTTCATCGTTGGCGGAGGCGATCTCGGGGTTTGGCGTGCCGGTCACGCTCGACATGTGCGAAGGGCTGAACCTATTCTATTCGTCAGGCGGCGGCCTCAATAGACTTGATCGCGCGTGCCCAATACCAGATAACTGAGCCATGAGGATTCCGGGCTTGTTCATCACCGGCACCGGCACCGGCGTAGGCAAATCGCATGTGGCGGAGGTCATCGCCCGCCAGCTTGTGGCGGAAGGTCGGCGCGTGGGGGTTTACAAACCGGTCGCCAGCGGCTGCCGTCGCCAGGCCGGCGTGCTGGTGAGCGATGACGCGCTCGTGCTTTGGGAGGCGGCGCGACGGCCGGGCGAGCTCGAACACGTTTGCCCGCAGCGCTTCGCCGCCGGGCTGGCCCCGCCCCTGGCCGCGCGGGCCGAGGGGCGGCGCGTCGATGCCGAGTTGCTCCGCCAAGGACTCCACTACTGGAATGAGCGATCGGAGATCGTGCTCGTCGAAGGGGCCGGCGGGCTGTTGTCGCCCTTGACCGACGACGAGTACGTCGCCGACCTGGCGGAAGCATTCGCGTTGCCACTGGTCGTGGTGACGCGAAACAAACTAGGCACGATCCACGACACGCTGGCCACGTTGGTCGCGGCCGCCACGTTCCGCGACGGGCTCGACGTCGCCGGGATCGTGCTCCGCGACCCGTCGCCGGAGCAACTCGACCCTAGCGCCGAGTCGAATGCCGACGAGCTTGCCAGGCGCTGCGTGCCGCCCCTCTTGGCCCACCTCGCCTGGGAAGCACGCGAATTCGACCGCCCCGTCGATTGGTTTGGACTCGCCCAACGCGGCAGATGACCCCTCCGGCGGTTCGCCCACGCCGCCGCGAATCGCTCCCTCGATCCGCGCGGGAACGGTTCGTCGAGGTGAAACTCGTCGAAGAGCGCTCGGCGCCATGCCGTTGTTTTTGAAGCCCGGTGTTCACCCGTTGCCGACGGGCTTGCCGGCGGCGCAGCGGGTGGAGCAGGCCGATTCGACCTCACTGGTCAATTCCATTTTTTGTTCCGCGCCGGTATTGGCGAAAATGACTCGAAATACGACCGTGGGATTCACGCCAAACGTCAATTCACCTCGACCACCGTACGGTGAGACCGAGTTGGGGGTTCGCTCGTTACATAGGACGGCCATGCGCGCAAGCATGGCGCGAAAGACCGACTTGCGTAGAGGTAATTCAATCATCTCCCAGTCACCCCCGCTGGGTCGCACACGAAAACGGTCTGCTTGCAAGTCAAGTTGAAGACCATGCGCCCGACATAACGCCAGAAGGTCGTCGACCAGCCCGACGACACCGCCTGTGGGATGCAGGAGGGCCCTACGTAACTCCGTCGAAAATGCCGATGTCGTGCTCATGAGCGTTCAACCGTTACGATCTGCTTCGATAGGGTTGACCAAGCCGCCCGCAAGGCTTCCAGGCCCGCCCCCTCGTCAAATTGCACCACCCCTTGGCTTAATGGGAAATACACCTCATCGACTGCCAACGCGACGATGGCGTCGGGGATGTCCAACGCTATGATAGCAGGGCCGCCTTCGTTTGGAAATCCCGCCGCTTTACGGTTTGCGTACTCTTCCGGTGTCCCCAAAGGGAAAGGCCCGAATTCAAGACACGTCGAGAACCCCTCCGCCCTCGGCCCACCGCCCGGTTCTACGAAATCCGGATCTGGACCGCGTGCCATCATCCGCTCCGCGCGTTGTCGAGTTGTCCCGTGCAGCAAAATCGCCATTGAACATCATCGGCTTAGGACATTTCGGCATTGTAGCAGCGGCCAGCCTCGCGGCGTCGGGCGCCTTGTGCGCCGGCCACTTTGACCCTACAATCATGATCAACTACCGCTGATCGCCTGCCCGTCTCGCGTCGGCCGTTCGCCTGTCACCCTGCCAGCCTGTCACCCTACAAGAAGGCCGCTTGCGATGCCACGTCGCTTTGTACACCAATTTGGCCATCAAGAAGCCATCGACCAGGTTTTTCTGGCCGCGCAGAAGCAGTTGCGCCCCAACCGCAACGGCAACCTATACTTGCAAGTGGAACTGTCGGATCGTAGCGGTTCGATCAGCGCGCGGATGTGGAATGCCGGTGAATCGGAATACCGCGGTTTCGACGACGGCGATTTCGTCCGCGTCGAAGGTTCCGCGCAACTGTATCAGGGGGCGATGCAGCTCATCGTGACCCACATCTGCAAGGCCCACGACCAGGACGTCGAGTACGCCGACTTCATGCCCGTCGGCCCGGCGGAGATCGACCGCCTCGCCGTGCGGCTGGGCGAGCTGCTCCGCGGCCTGTCGAACCCGCACCTGCGGACGCTGGCCGAGTGCTTCCTGATCGACGAGGAATTCATGGGCAAGTTCACACGCGCCCCGGCGGGCGTGAAGAACCACCACGCCTACGTGGGCGGCCTGCTGGAGCACGTCGTGAACCTGATGGAGGTCGTCAACCGCGTCGTCGGCTGCTATCCGGCCATCGACCCCGACTTGCTCTTGATGGGCGCCTTCATCCACGACATGGGAAAAATCGACGAGTTGAGTTATGATCGCGGCTTCGCCTACACCGACGAGGGCCAACTGGTCGGGCATCTGGTCATGGCCGTAAGCCTGCTGGAAACCAAAATCCGGGAGTCCGAAAAACTGTCGGGCGAACCGATCCCCGTGGAACTGGCGCTGCGGCTCAAGCACATGATCGTCAGCCACCACGGACAGTACGAATTTGGAAGTCCCAAGCTGCCGATGACGTTGGAAGCGGTGGCCCTGCACCAGCTCGACAACCTCGACGCCAAAATCCACAATTTCGAGCAGCAGATGCGCGACGACCCGAACGTCGAGAGCCCCTTTACCGCCTACAACGCCGGCCTCGGCCGCAAGCTCTACAAAGGGGATCCGTCCGGCGCCGAATGGCGGACGGCGGCGGTCGCGGAGTAACCACGGAAGCGATTTTTCAGATGACTGAACCAGAAACCGATTATACCGACGCCATCCTCGCATTCGTGCTCCGTGCGAACTACCGGCCGCTCAAGCCGCGGAAGATCGCCAAACAACTCCACGTCCCCGAACACCGCGCTCACGAGTTCAAGCGTCTCGTCAAGCGGTTGGTCCGCCAGGGCAAGCTGTCGTACGGCGAGAAGCACCTGATCATGCCCCCCTTGTGCCCGTCGGGCATGTCGGGCGACGGCAAACCGACGCGCGCCGCGCGCGACGGGCGAATCAGCGGCGTGTTCCGCCGCAACCAGGGCGGCTTCGGCTTCGTGCGGCCCAGCGGCACGTTGCCCAGCGTCGGCCGCGAGCAGGACGTCTACATCGCGGCCGACCAGACCGGCGACGCCGCCAGCGGCGACCTCGTGCTGGTGCGGCTATTGAAGACCGGCGACCGCTTCCGCCAGCACCGCGGCGCCATCGTCGAGGTCATCGAGCGCGAAACGCACCAGTTCGTCGGCACCTACTTCGAGTCGGGCGGGACCGGCTACGTGCAGGTCGACGGCACGATCTTCACGCGGCCCATCGCCGTCGGCGACCCCGGCGCCAAGAACGCCCGCGCCGACGACAAGGTCGTGTTCGAAATGGTCCGCTTCCCGACCCAGGTTCACGACGGCGAAGGCGTGATCACCGAAGTGCTCGGCGCGCGGCGCGCGCCGGGCGTCGACACGCTCTCGATCATCCGCGAATTCGATCTGCCCGAGGATTTTCACGACGACGCCCTGGCCCACGCGCGCCTCGAAGCCGAGCAGTTCGACGAATCGCTCGCCGGCCGGCTCGACCTGTCGGACGAGATCGTGATCACGATCGACCCGGTCGACGCGCGCGATTTCGACGACGCGATTTCGTTGCGGCGCGAGCCCAACGGCCATTGGTTGTTGGGCGTTCACATCGCCGACGTGTCGCATTTCGTCCGTCCCGGCACGGCGCTCGACCGCGAGGCGCACCGGCGCGGCACGAGCGTCTACCTGCCCGACCGCGTGATCCCGATGCTGCCGGAGATCATTTCCAACGGCCTGGCGAGCTTGCAGCCCGACCGCGTGCGGTACACGAAAACGGCCTTCTTGGAGTTCAACGCCGAGGGGGTGCTGGTCTCGACCGAACTGGCCTCGGCCGCGATCAAGAGCAAGTGGCGTTTCACCTACGAGGACATCGACGACTACCTGGCCGAGCCAGGCAAGTGGAAGACGAAGCTCTCGTCGGAGGTCCACGCCCTGGTGGCCCGCATGCACGAACTGGCGATGGTCCTGCGCCGCCGCCGGTTCCAGCGCGGCTCGCTGGAATTGTCGATGCAAGAGGTGAAGGTCGATCTCGACCGCGACGGCCGAGTGACGGGCGCTCACCGGGTGGAGAACACGGTCAGCCACCAGATCATCGAAGAGTGCATGCTGGCCGCCAACGAAGCGGTCGCCGAGCGGTTGGCGGAGCGCGGCTGGTACTTCCTGCGCCGCGTTCACCAATCGCCCGACCCGCGGAAGCTGAAGTCGCTGACCGAGTTCGCCGCGGCGTTGGGGTTCCCGACCGAAAGCCTGGAGAGCCGCTTCGCGCTGCAAGAGCTGCTGGCCGAGGTGGCCGACAAGCCCGAGCGGCAGGCGGTCAACTACGCGGTGCTCCGCAGCTTGCAGCGGGCGGCCTACAGTCCCGAAGACGCCGGGCATTACGCCCTCGCCAGCGACTGCTATTGCCACTTCACCTCTCCCATCCGCCGCTACCCCGACCTGACGATCCACCGCCTGATCGACGCGCTCTTGGTCGGCGAGAAACCACGAAACGACTTCGGTGAACTGGTGGCCCTGGGCGAGCATTGTTCGCAGCGCGAGCGGCTGGCCGAGGAAGCCGAGCGCGAGCTGACCAAAGTCAAGCTGCTCAATTATCTGAGCGAGCGGATCGGCGAGGAGTTGGACGCGGTGGTGACCGGCGTCGAGCAGTTCGGCCTTTTCGCGCAAGGGACCGCGCTGCCGGCCGAGGGGTTGATTCACGTCACCTCGTTGGCCGACGACTACTACCAGTACGACAAGACGACGCACAGTCTTACCGGGCGCAAGGCGGAGAACGCCTTCCGTCTGGGCGACCCAGTGCGCGTGACGGTGGTGCGGGTCGACGTCGAACGCCGCGAACTCGATTTCCGGCTCGTCGAGCGCGTCGCGCGGCGGGGCAAAGCGGCGCATCCTTCTGGCGGCAAGGGCGGCGGCGCGCGGCGCGCGCCGGACGGCCCTTCGGACGATGGTGGTCGGCGCGGCGTACCGCGGGCCAAGCCAGCGAGCAAGAAGCCGCCTCACATCAAGGACCAGGCCAACGGATCGACGGCCCCCACGCGTCGTAAGAAGCGCCAGCCGTGACGCTGGACGGGCTCGGCAGGCTCGGCCTCCTCAAACCTCAAAAGGCAAGACACGCGCCGGCCGAAGCCTTCCATTGGCTTGCACCTCGACGACGGCGACCAGTTCGCCGTCGGGTCCGATCGCGGCTCGTTCGTCACCGGACGCGGAATCGACCGATCGCGCGATCGCGATTCCGCGCCTGAGTTGCGTCGCCTCGGCCGCCGTCAGCCGCACGGACGCCAGCCGCTCGACCGCCCGCGCCGGCGGCGACAACCACTCTGGAAGGTTCTCGCGAGTCAACTGCTCGGGCCGGCAGGCGTCTTCCAGCCGGAAATCGCCGATGGCCGTTCGCACCAAAGCCGACATCACGGCGGCGGTGTTCAACGACCCGGCCAGATCCCGCCCCAACGCGCGGACGTAGGTTCCCGATCCGCATTCGATCGTCAGCGCGAGTTCGGGGTATTCGTAGCCGGTGACTTCGAGGCGGTAAACGCTCACGGGGCGCGGCGGCAGGTCGACCTGGCGCCCCTGCCGCGCCAGGTCGTATGCTCGGCGGCCATGGACCTTGAGCGCCGAATAGGCCGGAGGCCGTTGCAGAATCTCGCCGGTCAAGGAGGCCGCCGCTCGCTCGATTTCCGCAAGTGTCGGCCGGGGAGGATCGAGCAAAGCCGTCAATTCGCCTTCGACGTCGTCGGTCGGGCTGCTCCGCCCCAGCAAGAACGTGCCCGTGTAGCGCTTGGGCATTTGCTGAACGTACTCGATCAGCCGCGTCGCGGGCCCCACGCAAACCACCAGCACGCCGGAGGCCAGCGGGTCGAGCGTACCCGCGTGCCCCGTCTTCGCCGGCCGCGCGAGCCGCTTGACGACATCCACCGCCTGACGCGACGAAATACCGCTGGGCTTGTGCAAGTTGATCAGCCCGCAGCAAAGGGACATGAGCGATGTGATCCGATCAGTGCATCAGCCCCAAACGGACCAGTTTGGCCCGGCACTCGTCGCGCTCGCGCGAACGCTTGAGCGAGGTCCACTCCGGCGGCAAGACGGCCATGAAATCGTCCTCGCCGGCCCGCGCGCGGCCGCCCTCGGCCAAGCGGGCCGTCAGCCGGACGATCAACTCGCGGTCGAGCCGCGAAAGGAACATTCCCTCCAGTCGGAAATCGACGAAGGCTTCCCAGACCAGCGGGAACAACGGCCTCACGATCCCCTCACCGATCGCCGTGGCGTACTGCCGGATTTCCCACTGCGCGTGGTCGTCCATCCGCAAGGCCAGGAAGTGGAGCAGGTTGTGCAGGTCGACCTTCCAGTAGGCTTCGGTGTAGGTCGATAAGGGGAGATCCTTGCGTGCCTGCTCACGAGCGACCCCCAGTTCGATGCGCCGTTCGTAGATGGCACGGGCTTTGGCCAACAGCTCGCCCTCGGCGGCGGTGAGATCCTCGCCTTGGTCGGCCGGCAGAACGCCTTCGCTCCCCTGCCGGTTGCCGGCGGCCTGCGTGCGCCAAGCATTGGGCGGCGTATGCTGCGCGGCGTCGATGGCCAGCGAATAGCGGGTGCTGTATTCGTTCACGTTGGCCGTGCGGTGCCGAATCCATTGCCGCCAGGTATCCATCGGCACGCGCAGCAGGAATTTGATCTCGACCATCTCGAAGGGGGTCGTGTGGCGGTGCCGCAACAGGTAGCGGATCAGTCCGCGGTCGTCGGACACTTGCCGCGTCCCCTCGCCATAGCTGACCCTGGCCGCCTGCACAATGGCTTGGTCGTCGCCCATCACATCGACCAGACAAACGAAGCCGTCATCGAGGACGGGCAGTTTTTGCCAGCGGAGCGGTTCGACCTGGGCGGTGTTGGTGGGCATACGGCGTATGTTTCTTGGGGCTCGGCCGTCGGTCAGCCTTTCCATGCCGACCTTCGCACTGTCAGGCAGGAAAGCGCAGGAAAGCCTAACCTACGACTGTCGGGCGGGGAAGCCTAACCATGCCGCGCCGGCGGCCAACAACGGTTCCCAGTTCGCTATCGCCTGTTCCCTCGATTTGACTCGCGGCAACCTCTATACTCAGTACCGCGGGAGCGGGTTGCCGTTGACGATCCGCGTTCCGCCCGCCGGCGTCGTTACCGGTGCGGCGACCAAGGCCTGGCGGAGCAGACTGGCGCGCGCGGCGACTTCGGGCTGGTGCCCCTGCGCCAGGGACCGCTCATAGTCGGCCAGGGCCTGGGCGGGATTGCCCGACAGCTCGCGCAGCCGGCCCAGCGCGGCCAGGGCCTGCGGATTGTTCGGGTCGAGGTTCACCGCCTCGATCAAATGGGCCTGGGCCGTGTCGAGCCTGCCGAACTCTTCCGAGAGCCGGGCCAGTTCGATCTTGGCCGCGGCCAACGACGGGTTCCGCGCGGCCCAGCCATCGAGCAAGCGAAACGCCTCCTCGCCGCGACCGTTTTCGGCCAACAACACCGCCAGCCCGCGATGGCAGTCGCGATGGTTGGCGTCCTTGTCGAGACACTGGTTATACAGCGTCTCCGCCTGGGTCAGGTCTTCCGGACGATGGTTCAGCTTTCCCAGTTGATGGTACGTCGCCGCCAGGTTGTAATAGCCGTCGGGGTTGTTCCGATCCGTGTTGATCGCCTGCTGGAAGCGTTGAATGGCGCCCTGATAGTACCCCTGCTGGTACATCGTCACGCCCTCGGCGTTCTGTCCGTGCGAAATCAACCGGCAGCCCGGCATGCAGGCCGACAGCACCATCAGAGCGGCGCCAAGGCGCGCAGGGCGGCTTCCGCGGCGGTTCAAATTCACGATTGCATTACACACGGCAGATCGCTCTCCTTCCGGCAGATCCGAGAAAAGCGGCGGGAGAATAGCGGGACTTGGGCGGCAGTGCAATGCCAATGGCGGCGGGCTAGAAACCAAGGGTGCCGTCGTCGATCGGAATCTGGTCGGCGCGGTTGGCGAGTTGGCGGTGGATGGCCGGGTCGATTGCGAAATGGATCCAGCGCACGCCGCCGTCGCAGAACGCGGCGTTCCAGCCGCCCGGATGCGTTACTGTAGTCCTCACGCTCCGCGTGAGGCAATCCATTACGCGGAGCGTGATGACTACGATACGCGCGCCTGCGGCGGCGTTGGAAACCATCGGTCATAACACATCGTCGGCCGCTCTTTTCTCGTTCCCACGCGGAGCGTGGGAACGCACCCTCGGACGCTCCGGATCCTCGTGGCCGCGGAGCGTCCGCGGCAGCCGTTACCACGCGGAGCCGACCCGCTCCGCGGGTGCCCCGAACGTGCGGGTGACAATGGCACTCATGGCATCGCTCGCTCGGGCGAGCGCCGGACTTCGGACGTTCGCTGACAAAACTCCGCGGCCGTGCGATGATGAAGCAACAACAGCGCCCGCGCCGCGTGCGTATTGTCATTATAGCCGGTGCCGAAGTAAGCGTATGCGGCGGGCTGCGCCAAGACCGCTTTGTAAAGCCATCTCGCGGCGCGCTCGACGGAATCCCGCGAGGGACGCGCCTCGCTGGGCGCCAAGGCGATCCACTCGATGTGGTGGCCCGTCACCCGAAACGCCGTCAGTTCGCGGTCGTCGTCCAGCCAGTCCGGTCGCACCTGCCGCGGCGCCCACGACCCCGCTTCATCCTGTGATTCCTCCAGCTCGCGCGAGAGCCGCCGCAGGCGTGCCACGACGTCGCGGCGAGTTGCCGGATCGAGGATCGGCTCGATTTCGCCGATCCCGAACAGCCCGTCGATCTGGAACAGGAACGCCAGGGCGTACGGCACATGCGTGCCGTAACAGGCCTGTTTCGGCGTCACCGGCTCGAGCAACTTGCGCGCGACGTCGTCGAACGTGAATGTTTCACCGCGCCGGTTCGTCCACGATTTCACCGGCGGCAGATACGCGGCCAACGCGACGGCGGTGAATTCCAGTTCCTGGTCGATCTCAAAACGGGCGATCGCGCCCCGCAACAGGTCGCGTAGCGTGCCGGCGCGGCCGCCGGCAAATATCGGCGTGGAAAGGGGCAAGTCCGCCTCCGCGGCCGCCGCCAAAAGGTCGTCGACGTGCGCGGCCGCCCGGGCGTCGAGCGCCTGGCGCGTGGCCATGCCATCACGCTGCCACATCAAGAACGGCGAACCAGGGCCGAAGGCCGCCTGAAACGCGTTGTCATCGCAAAGCAGCCGCGTCAAAGATTGCGAACCAGGCTGCGGACGAAGCGAGATTTCCACGCCCGGCCCCCACAGGCGCAGGCAATGGATCAGGGCGGCGACGCGCGGACGCTCCCACGACGGCCTGACTCGCTCGACGAGCACACGCAGGTCATCGCCCGAAAGGACCGAAAACGCCTCGCCCGTCGCCTCGACGGACAGCGGTTGCTCGCGAAAAGATTCCGGCTCGACGCGCTCCGTCGGTCGATACGCGATCGCCACGGCGGCGACGATCAATAACACCGTCGGGCCAACCACCTTCCTCACCATGCGGCGTCCGCGACGCAAAAACAGGGGGCTGACGCCCCCCGCTCGCCCATGGCGAGCGGCCAACAACCGCGCGCAGGTCGCCATTCATCGACCTCCGGTCGCGGCCGAATCCAGTTCGCTGAGGACGGGTCGTTCCGCGTCGAGCGCGTAGCGGCACGGAGAACCGCTCGCCCGTGTCGGTCATCTCCACGACGAGGGCGAACTCCTCGTCAGCCAAGGCCAACGCGGCCACGCCGGTCGCCGTGAAATGCACGGCGAGCTCGCCGTGGTCGTCCGAGTCACCGACGCTGACGCGCAGACCGTCATGCACCGGCAATGTACCGGCGACTCGAAACGGCCGGCTGACGCTTGAGAGGGCCATAACCGTTCGCTCAACCTCGTCGTCCGAGCCGATCTCGCCGAAGCTCAGGACCGACGGGTAGACGCGCACAGGCGGCACGACGCGCCCGCTGACCGGCACGACCACGCGTTCAAAACCCTCGAGGTTCGTCTCGATCACGATCTCGGCGCGTACCTCGCCGATTTGGCCCGCCGTTGGGCGCAACGTGACGACGACCACATGACCGGACGCACCGGGTGTGATGTGTGGACGCGCCTCGGGCCAGAACAGCTTGGCCGCATCCCGCGTGTCGACACCGAAGTGGCGCAGCGCGATCATCCGCGAGCCGCACTCCACCTCACCAATCGCGAACTCCTCGCGGACCCCGGCATACCTGACGATACAGGCCACGGTACGCTCCTCCCCTACACCAACGTCCCCCAATTCGACCCGCGCGGGATGCGCCGTCACGCCCGTGTCGATATAGCCGGTCGCCTTGAGTTTCGCAACGGGCAGCAAGGGGTCGTTGGTCTCCAGCAGCACCTGATGGAAGAAAGGGCCTTCGCGGTTGGCCGTGTTGAATGCCAGTTCGACCACTCCCTCGCCTCCGGGCGGAATGGGAACGCTCGGGTACTTCGCTTCGATGCATGTGCATCGCTTGTGGAGCGCCTTGATTTCCAAAGCGCGATCGCCGCCGTTGCGCAGGTGGTATACGAAAGCAACCGCCTCGCCCGCGATGGCGCGAATCTCGCCTCTGTCGACGAACGTGGCCTCGAACTGGATGCGCGGCGCGGGCTTCGGGGCGGGGGAAACGAAGGCCGGCAGCAGGGTGCCGCGGTCAGGACGCGAGACCAGCAAAACGTGGCCGCTCCAATCGTCCACGAAGTCATCCGCTTTTCTGCTGGTCCGTCGCCCCCAGCAGTCGAACAGGTGGACGCGGCCATTGGCGACGCCGTCCACCACGACGAAGTGCTTGGCTTTGCCCATGTGCGCGATGCACGGCATGGGTTGCTTCGCGAGCGTTTCGATGGTCTCACGCCGCCCTTCGACGTGAAGGCCAATCTGCTCCAGCACGTCCGTAAGCTGAAGCATGCTGTGACCTTGCTTCTGAAATCGGAGCATCGACATCAAGGTAGGCATATCCACCGGCGCGCCGAGCAACTCGCAGCAACGTAGAATGGACCAATGTCCGCACTGAGGCTGTGCCGAAGCGTCCAGCGCCGGCGACGGACGTCCTTGGCTCCAGAGAAATCCACCGAGTGCAGCGAGCAGGCACGCGGCGGCGACCAATCAAATCTTCATGTGAGCATGCGACCAATTCATTGGACCAAGCCGCCCTTTGTCCCTACGTTCCGCAAGTGACTGCGTGAATTTCTGGCGGATTTTCTCGTCCGCACGTCCGCGGGGTACGGTACGGTACGGTCTGGCCTTCGCGATGATTTTCGGTTCCGAAAAGTGTGTACCACGGG